>Ga0156223_186_pt1 | contig 184676 bp, 149 predicted proteins | sample RifCSPlowO2_12_FD_107871 | JGI IMG/M metagenome (GOLD analysis project Ga0156223, IMG submission 107871) | Acidobacteria bacterium RIFCSPLOWO2_12_FULL_66_21
CCGAAGGCGGGGACCACCTGGCTGTTCCGCTGCCTGAGCGAACACCCTGAAGTCTTCATGGCGCCGAGAAAGGAGACGAACTTCTTCCATGCCGAGACGATCGAAGGCAGGCTCGGGGAATATCAGGAGTACTTCACGGGGGCTCAGAGCTTTCGGGTTGTCGGAGAGATCTCGGTCCGCTATTTTCATTCGCCACGAGCGCCCGAGCGCATCAAACGGCACATACCCAGCGCGCGGCTGTTCGTTTCATTGCGCAATCCAATCGAGCAGGTCTATTCCCACTACTGGCACCTGCACCGCCAGAACTTCCATGAGTACGACCGGAGCCTTGTGCCGTCAACCTTCGAAGAGGCGCTGGAACGCTATCAGGAACGGCTCGTGGAACCGGCTTACTGCAGCCGTGCTCTCGCCCGCTGGCTCGAATACTTTGACCGCTCTCAGATCCACGTCATCCTCTTCGATGACATCAGCGCTCGACCAGCGTCGGTTCTCGCAGAGCTGTACGCATTCGCCGGAGTCAACGGCTCTTTCCAGCCGGCCTCTATGACGCAGGTGGATTCGGATGTCCGCCGCGGCGTCTCGCCCCGGAGCCCGTTCCATGACCGCGCCCACCGGTTCCTGTATCAACACCTTGCGCGGCGCCTGTACTACCGGCTCAAGCTTACCCTTGGCCTCCAGCGCGCGGTTCGCCTGGCGGAGTCGCTGCGGGCGCGGCAGCTCATGGAAGCGCTCTTCTACCGTAGCGGCTATCCCCCGATGAGCGAGCGTACCCGGGCCGCTCTCCGCGAGCGATTCTCGGAAGAGGTGCAGCAGCTCTCGCGGCTGATCGGCCGGGACTTGAGTCACTGGAAGTAGGGTCGAATCGTGTTTCCCAAGCCGGTCCCCTTCGCGAGGTATTCGGATTCTGGCGCGTATCACTGGGTCGAGTGTGACCGTCGGTCGTCCAGCTACAACCCGCCGCTGCGCGCGCGGTACGAAGCGGTATTGAGGCGGGTGGCGGCTGCGAAGCGGGTGCTGGACGTCGGGTGTGGTGACGGGTATCTGATGGGACTGCTCAGCACCGGCTGCGAGCGCGTGTTTGGCGTCGATCCCGAGCAGCGTGGCGTCGCGCTCGCGTCGGCACAACTGCGCTCGTTCGGGAACTGCCATGTCGCGCGGGCGAGCTGCTATGCGCTGCCGTTTCGGCCGGAATCCTTCGATGTCGTGCTTCTGGCCGACGTGATCGAGCATCTGGAATACCCGGCACTCTGCCTCCAGGAGCTGCGCCGCGTGCTTGTGCCCGGCGGGATGGCGTTCGTGACGACGCCTCTCGGCCGACCGGAGCGGAAGGTGGGATGGAACCACGTCAAGGAGTACACCGGCCCTGAGCTGGCGGAACTGTTGGGTCATCAGTTTGCGTCGGTCCGGGTGACGTATCTGTGGCCCAGAACCTGGTTTAGGCTCTATTCCACCCCCATCGGCTGGCGCGGAATCCGGTGGCTGTGCCGGCTGCTTGATGTAAACCCTTTCCGGCGGGAGGGCATGGAGCCGAAACGTTATGAACAGATCCTCGCGGTCTGTCGGTGAGCAGTGGCGACCCCCCTTCGCCTCGGGATCCTGGTTAGCCATCCGATTCAATACTATTCGCCGTGGTTCCGCTTCCTGGCGAATCGGCTGGACCTCGAAGTCTTTTACGCACACCGTCAGGACGCCGGCGGACAGGCGGAGGCCGGATTCGGAGTGGCGTTCGAGTGGGACACGCCGGTGCTCGAAGGGTATCCGTATCGCTGGCTTCACAACGTGGCGCGGAGTCCCGGCGTCGGTTCATTCGGCGGTTGCGACACGCCGGAGATGTACCGGATCCTCGCACGCGAGCGATTCGACGCGTTCCTTGTCATCGGCTGGAACCACAAGAGCGCGATCCAGGCGATCCTCGCCTGCCGGCAGAACGGCGTACCCGTGCTGATGCGGGGGGATTCTCAGCTCCGTACGAAGCGGAGCTCGTGGCGCCGGACCATGAAGTACCTACCGTACAGATACCTGCTTCCACGCCTCGACGCGCACCTGTACGTAGGGCAGAGAAATCTGGAATATCTGCGCCATTATGGCGTGCCTGATGAGCGGTTGTTCTTTGCGCCGCACTGCGTGGACAACGCCTTCTTCATCTCGCGGGCCGAGTGTGCCAGGCGCGACGGGACTCGCCTGAACCTGCGACGCAGTTTAGGGATCGCCCCAGACGACTTTCTCGCCCTGTTCGTGGGGAAGCTGATCGAGAAGAAGCGCGCCGCAGACTTCATCGCCGCCTGCGGCAGGATTGAGGCCACATCCCCGGGCCGGAGGCTCCACGGTGTGCTGGTGGGCGATGGGCCGCTGCGCGGGCGGCTCGAGACGTTGGCCCGGCCGTGGGCCGAACGGATCCACTTCGCCGGGTTCCACAATCAAAGCGAGTTGCCCGCCTGGTACGCTGCTGCCGACGCCTTGCTGCTCTGCTCCGACGCCAGTGAAACGTGGGGCCTTGTGGTCAACGAAGCGATGGCCTGCGGGTTGCCGGTCGTAGCCAGCGAGGCTGCTGGATGTTCTCCCGACCTGATCGAGCCTGGTCGGACCGGATATACCTATCCGCTCGGTGACGTCCAGGCGATAGCAGCGCGTCTCTGCGACATGGATCGGGCGGCTCGCCGGGATCCTGCTGAACTTCAACGCAGCCTGGCGGAGAAAATGGCGAAGTACGATTTTGACCGCGCCGCACAAGGGCTCGAGGCAGCGGTGACGGCCGTAGCCGCACGCAAAGGCGGCAGCTCGTGAGAAGCGGCGCGGCAGTTGCAGCCGCGGAGGCTCAGCAAGCCAGATGCGATCTCGTTTTCGCAATGACGACCAGCTCCGAGGAAGCTGGCGGCATAGCGGCTGTCAACCGCATGCTGATCCCCGCGCTGGTAGAACTGGCCGATGAGCGGGACTTGCGAATCGCGATTCTCAGCATGCAGGGCACGGACGTTGATCGTCCAAAGGAGCTTCCTGCCCGGCACTTCTACCGCGGTTTTGGCAGCCGCCGGAGCCTGTTTGCGCTCGAACTGCTGCGATGGTCGAAAGTCAGACCAATCTTTCTGTTCGAACGTGTCGGCTTGGCGCGCGCGCTGTTGCCGCTCGCTGTTGCCAGACTCGCCAGGACGGTGATCTTTGCGCACGGATCCGAGAACTGGCAATCGGTACGGTGGATGGACTCGTGGTCCATCCGTCTGAGCGACTTGATCGTCACCAACTCACACTTCACTCTGCGGAAAATGCGGCAGCGATTTCCGCGCCTGCGGGGAGCAGCCTGCCCGCTCGGCCTCTCGACGTCTTTCCCGCTGCGCGCGGAGCCGGCGGCCCTGCCCTCGATCCCCCTTGTCTACGAGGCCTGCGACCGCCGAGCCCACGAGCTCGGCGGTCGCGTGCTACTGCTGACCGGCCGCCTTCATCCGAGCGAGCGAAAAAAGGGGCACGACCTCCTGATCAGCGTCCTCCCGCGAGTCCTGGTCCGACATCCGAACGTGCAGCTGGTCTTCGCTGGTCCGGGCAGCGATCGTTCGCATATTGGGCGTCTTGCATACGAGGCGCGGGTCGCCTCGTCCGTGTTTGCTCCCGGATTTCTCGAGACACCCGCGTTGGAGCGCCTGTACGAGCAATGCTATGCCTTCGTCATGCCCAGCAGACAGGAGGGCTTTGGGCTGGTCTATCTGGAGGCGATGAACTGTGCCAAGGCGTGCGTCGGGTGTTTCGGCGATGGCGCCGAAGACGTAATCGTCGACGGCAAGACAGGATACCTGCTGCGCGATCCCAAGGACCTTGACGAGCTGCTGACCGTGCTGTTGAAGCTGCTCGACGATGCGGAGCATACGAAGTCGCTTGGCAGGAACGGCTTCGATCGTCTGAACACGCACTTCACCCTCGATCAGTTCCGCAACCGGTTCAAGCGCATACTGGCGCGGGCGCTCGAGAATCCGAGAATGACCCTCGCAGCCGCTGATGGAGAGTCCGCCGATGCGGCGGGCAGGACATCCCCGCGATCCACAGAGACACAAGAGGTCGGCGAACCTCACAGTGAAGTTGGCGGAAGGGCCGGAAGCGATCGGTGAGTTCCGCTTCAATCCTGGAACGAATGTCGCCAGCAGAGATCAAGCGCCAGGTGCTTCGTATGTACATGGCGCATCCGTACCCGCAATGGACGAAGGAGGAGCGCCGCGATCATTTCGCCGGGACCCTGACGCAGTTCCGTTTTCTCGGGCTTGCCGATTTCATGTCGGGCGCGAGGTTTCTCGATGTGGGTTGCGGGACCGGAAACCGAACCATGAAGGTAGCCCGGCATTACGGCGTCAGGAAGTACGTGGGCGTCGACCACTCCAGGGCCTCGCTGAAGATCGCCCAGTGCGTCGCCAAGGAGGAGGAATTCGACCGGTTCGTTGGCATAGAAAGTGACCTGTTCGACCTTCCGTTTCCCGACGATTCCTTCGACATTGTGCTTTCCCAGGGCGTCCTGCACCACACACCCAATCCTCTTCGAGGTCTTCAGGAGTTGGTTCGGGTCTGCCGGCCGGGCGGACTTATCGCTCTCTATCTGTACAACAAGTGGAATCACTGGCGGCACAACATCCAGAAGAACAAGGTGAGCCGTCTGGCGGGACCAGATTTCGAGCGGCGATTCCATATGGCCCATCGTCTGTACGGACGCAAGCCGATCGAAGAGATGACCCCTGAGCAGATTGCGACCTTCTACGACCAGTATTGTCATCCTCACAAGAGCGACCACACAGTCGGAGAGACGCTGCGGTGGTTTGACCAGTTGGGTCTCACGTACTGGGGCAGCTATCCCCCAATGCGTTTTGGAGACCTCCTCGCTGCCGCCCAGCACAGAGGGAAACTGCTCACCGAATCTCCGACGATGTACAGCGCGCTCGGGAGAATGCTGGTGAGCACGGCGCTGAAGCTGCCATCCGTTGAAATCGGCAAGCCACCCTTCAGGCGTCCCACCCTGCTGCACGCGATCATCTTTCAGATGGGGTACGCCTGCCAGGGATCGAGCGGCGCGTATTCAGGCGGTCCCGGATTCTCGGTGCGGAAACCTTCATAGACCATGTGCGGAATCGCTGGCATTTATAATCTGGACGGGGCGCCCGTCGATGTGCACGTGTTGACGCGCATGACGGACGTGCAGCGCCATCGCGGTCCGGATGACCAGGGGTTTGGTCTCTTTTCCCTGCGCGCGGGCCGCTCGACGCCCTGCTCGCCATCCCAGGGTTCCGCCGACTCTGGACTGTGGGAGGGCGGACTCGGGGTCAATCGTCTGAGCATTCTTGATCTGTCGCTCGAAGGCCATCAGCCCATGGCAACCGCCGATGGCTCGGTGCTGATCGCTTACAACGGAGAAACCTACAACGCCTTCGATCTTCGGCCGGGCCTGGAGGACGAGGGGGTCCGCTTCCGCAGCCGCACCGACACGGAGGTGCTGCTGTATCTGTATCAGCGACACGGGCTGGAGGAAATGCTGCGGCGCCTCAACGGCATGTTCGCATTCTGTCTGGTCGATCTGCGCGAGGCGCGGCTGTACCTGGTGCGCGATCGGCTGGGCGTCAAGCCTCTCTACTGGTGGTCGAACGGACGGGTGTTGCTGTTTGCCTCAGAGCTCAAAGCCCTGCTCGAGCATCCCGCGTTCGCCCCGGAGCTGGAACCGACCCGACTCGATGAACACTTCCTGTTCCGCTATGAGGCGGGGAACGGCTGCCTTCTGAAGGGGGTTCGGCAACTCGAACCGGGACAGTGGCTCAGCCTCAAGGACCAGCGACTGACCACCGGCAAGTACTGGCGCGTGCCGGATTCGGACAGTGCGATCCAACTCGGTCGCGACGAGACTGCCGATCGCCTCGAAGCGCATCTCGAACGCAGTGTCCGAATGCAGCTGCTCAGCGACGTGAAGGTCGGCTGCCAGTTATCGGGCGGGGTGGACTCGTCGCTGGTCACGCTCCTCGCAGCACGGCATTCCCCGGGAAGCCTGGACGGTTTCTCGATCGTTTTCGACGACCGCCAGGTGAGCGAGGAGGCGTGGATCGACGAGGCAGCGGGTGTGGCCGGCGTCGACTATCACAAGTACACCTTGGACGGGCACGCGTTCACCGATCGGCTGGAAGCGGCGACCTGGCACATGGACCAGCCGCTGAACCATCCCAATTCCGTGGGCATCTTCTATCTCGCCGAGCAGGCCCGGCGGCACATCACGGTGTTTCTGACCGGCGAAGGGGCCGATGAGCTGTTCGGAGGGTACACGCGGTTCCTGTACGCCACGCTGAGGCCAAGAATCCAGCCCTGGGCGCGCCTGCTCGGCTGGCTGCCCTACATTGGCGAAAGGCTGCACACCCGCTTCAACGGCCAGCCGGCCGATGGCGTGGACTGGTTCATCCTGCAGTCGGCGTTCCTGGATCCGGCGCAGTTCATGGCGCTCCGGCCCGACGCGCGTCTCGAGGAAGTGCTCGCCAGCCGCCGGGCGATCTTCGAGCAGTCTTCCGGGGATCATCTGGCCCGATGCCTCAATTACGAGCTCCGCACCTACCTGGTGGATCTCCTCGTTCGGCAGGACAAAATGACCATGGCTCACTCCATCGAGAACAGGGTTCCCTATCTGGATCATGAACTGGTCGAGTTTGTCCGGTCGCTGCCGCCGTCGCGATTGGTGTCGGATCGCCTGGCCAGATGGCGCCCCCGCACTGGCAACACAAAGGTACTGCTCAAGGACGTGGCGCGCCGCCATTTTCGAGCGAGATTCGTGTACCGGTCGAAAGAGGGATTCCCCCTGCCGCTGCAGGCATTCTTCCTGAGCGCCCCATTCAGGTCTGTGATGGAGGAACGGTTGCTGCCGGGCATCCGCAAGCGGGGAGTGACGGACGCGAAAGTGGTCGGCCGGTGGTGGAAGAGCCTTTTGCAGGGCGAGGCGCAGAATGTGGAGGCACTGTGGATCTGCGCCGCGTTCGAGCTGTGGGCACAGCGCTTCCTGGATCACGCTGGAGCAGGGAGCGTGGTGCCAGCCCGCCCGCCGTCCGTGATTCGAACCTGACGGCCGACTCTCCCGCCGTGATGACCTTGCCTGCGGCCCCGCGTTTCCTGCGAGCGACAGCCACGGCCCGCCGGTTCGCTGGCGCTCGAAACAACGTCCAGCGCTGGCGTTCGCCCGATCCCGGCGAGGTCGCGTCGTTCCAGCTCGACCGCCTCCGCGCTGTGTGGGCCGACGTCGTGAAGAACGTTCCGTATTACCAGCGTCTGGTGGCCAACGGCGCCGCCCCGCGTGCGATCGAATCGCTTACGCAATTCAGGAGCGGTGTGCCGCTGCTCCGGCGCGAGGACGTGATCGCTGCGCCTGAGTTGTTCGTTCGCACCGACCGGTTTCCAGATGCGTTCATGACGACGGCCGGTTCCACGGGAAACCCGTTGCGGTTCGGCGTCTACCGCCAGGAATCCGAGCCGCCGGCGTCCGACATGCTGACGGCGCGCATCGCGAACGGCCTCGAAGAGGGTGACCGGGTTTTTCTCCTCTGGGGACATTCGCACCTGCTCGGTACGGGACTGCGCGGCCTGGGTAAGCACGGTGTCCGCACAATCAAGGACTGGGTGCTTGGCTACCGGCGCGCGAACGCCTATCGTCTCGATCCGTCGAGCGCGCGATCGCACATGCACGCAATCTTGAGCTTCCGGCCGCACGTGCTGATTGCGTACAGCAACGCGTTGGACCTCCTCGTGCGGCATAACCACGAACTGCGGGCCGATGCGCGGGCGCTTGGGCTCCGGTTCGTGGTGGCCACGGCGGAGGTGCTGCCCTCCCCTGACACCCGCCTGATCGTGGAGGACTTCTTCGGGTGTCCGCTCGCGATGGAATACGGCGGCGTCGAGTTCGCGGCTGTCGCGCATACCGATTCCGACGGCCTGTACCGCGTCTATTGGTGGAACGTTCTGGTCGAGGCGGTCGTCGAGAGCGCCGCTGAGGAAACACAGATTGCGGTGACGGCGCTCTACCCTCGTTGCTTTCCGATCGTCAGGTACCTGCCCGGCGACGAGCTCGGCGGCGTGCATCGCCTGCCGGAGGGATCCGTGATCGCGTTTGACGAGATGCGAGGCCGCCACAACGATGTCGTCCGGCTCGAGGACGGCACGGTCATCCATAGCGTGGCACTCTTCCACTCGATTCATCAGGAACCGGGCGTGTACAACATCCAGCTCGTGCTCGAACCCGGAACCATCCGCATCGTTCTGGTGGCCGCCGATCGGGATCCAGCGAGGCTGGCGCGCATCCGCCATCGCCTCCGATCGCTGAGTCCCGCGCTGGCGGCGGCGCCGATCGAGGTGGTCGCCGATCTCGTGACCAATCGCGCAGGCAAGCGCCGGTGGATCGTCGATCGACGTGGTGAGAACACCCCTGCCGTGAGAGGCCCGGCATGAGCACGATGGCGAGGCTGCCTTCCGCCGAGACGCTTGCCGCCGGCATGTAGCCTTCAGTACGTCGAGTATCACTGGACACGGTTCGGGTGGACGCTGGACGCTTCGCTGCACTGGCGCTCGAGCCCGTGAGGCTCGGGTGCGGAGTCGCATCCACCCGGTGGCGCCACGCGACTTCGCCCCGCGCTTTTCACGGCGCTCATCGGATGCGTCGATCATGCACATGAGAGCAGTCGTCCATTTTTGCCGGTTTCTCTTAAGTCTGGATCAGCCGCGCTCGCAGCTCACGGCAGCTGAGCTCGACGTGCTGCTCAAGTACGCTCGAGGCGCGAAGATCGCGGTCGAGATTGGCTGCGCGGAAGGTAAAACGTCCGTGGCCCTCGCGCAGGCGGTCGCTGGTCGTATCTATTCGATCGACATCTTCTCCAGAGGACGGTTTGGCATCAGCTATTCGGAATGGACTGCGAAGATACACCGTCGCCGCCGAGGCGTGAAGAACTTGGAGTTCGTCAAGGGTGACAGCAAGGCCGTTGCCTATCAGTTTCCCGACCTGATCGACTTCCTGTTCATCGATGCGGATCATAGCTACGATGCGGTGCGCGCCGATTGGAATCTCTGGGGATCCAAAGTTCGTCCGGGCGGCATCATTGCCTGCCATGACTGCCGGATCGGGCCAAACAACCGCAACTGTCTCGACAGCATGCGCTTCTACGAAGAGCACATGCGGCATGCGCCGTGGGCGACCGAGATCGACGGAGTCGATTCTCTGGCCGTTTTCCGGGTTTTGTCGACCGGCGCTCACGACCCGCTGCAAATGCAGTAACTCGGATCCGCAAGTGTCCATGTTCCACCGTTTGACGACACTCGTGGCCGATGTTCGGTCCCGTGCGAACGCGTCGGTCGCGATCGACAGGGCGCTGCGGGATCCGCGCCTGCTGCTTCGGTACATCCGGCGTACTGGCTCGTCGGCGTGGATACGCGCGGTCTTTGACACCCGCCGGGAATACGAGCAACTCGCGAGTGAGGTCCGCGAATCGGGATTGATCGAGGAGCTTCAGCGCGGGCTCGGTGACGCCTTCGCCGGTCTTTCGGGCTCGACCGTGCGCGGCGCGGGCTACGTGGACGGAGCGATGAAGATCGGCCACGTGCTCGCGCTCTATGCTGTGGTGCGCAAGAGGCGCCCGGCCGTTGTACTGGAAACAGGCGTGTGCAACGGCTTTTCGACGGCGATTTTGCTGGAGGGCCTTCGTCGCAATGACACAGGTCACCTGTATTCGGTCGATCTGCCGGAGGTCGCGGGCGACATCGATGGAGGCCGGCAGTTCTGGTCCGGCAAGGGAGGAGCGGTCGTTCCGCCGGACCGGCCGAGCGGATGGCTGGTGCCAGAACAACTGCAGGATCGCTGGACGCTTTGCCTGGGGCGCTCCACTGCTGTGCTACCGGGGCTGGTCAATCGGCTGGGCCAGATCGATCTGTTCATTCACGACAGCGAGCACTCACTCGAGAATCAGATGTTCGAGTTCCGCCTCGCGTGGCAGCATCTGTGCCCTGGAGGACTGCTCGCCGCATCCGACATCAATTGCAGCCCGGCATTCCTCCAGTTCTGCGAAGAGATTCGAGACGCCGGGCACGTGTACTTCGTTGATGACGGGCTGGCTTTCATGGTCAAGGGGCACGAAGCGCGGCCTCACACCGCACGGACCAACCGTGGCAACACCTTTGCCGCGAGTTTCTGGTGGCAGCTCCTGTTCCTGCTGTGGGTCGGTGTGGTGAGCGCGCTGTATTATCGCCAGTTTAGTGACCTGGTGCTTGCCCGTTTTCCAGCAGTGCGAAGCTGGTGGCCGTGGTAGCGATTGCCAACTCCGTCCTCACGTTCGGGCTGGTCATCGTGCATGCTGCCTTCGGGTGGCAATGCCTGCGGCGATTCAGATGGCCGGCAGAGCGGTGGCTGGACTCAGCGTTGTGCAGTGTGGCCTTCGCCTTCGGCCTTTCGGCCTTGTTGATGTTCTCGTTGGGTATTGTCGGTTGGCTGCGGCCGGTGGTGGTGTGGGCGCTGGTTTCCGTCATGGGCGTGGCCGCGGGTCGGGCAGGTTGGCGCGGAGCGTTGGGCTCGATGCGGCAGTTCTGGCGAGCGCTAAGCGGCGGGGCGGCGCGCGGGGCCGGCCTGGCCTGGCTGGTCCTTCTGACGGGGGTTCTTCTTCTGAGCCTCCTGACGGTCTCCGCCCCTCTCACCGGCTCCGACGCTCTGTCGTATCACTTCATGGTGCCCAGGTTGTATGAGGACGCGGGACGGGTCTTTCCCGTTTTCTGGCACGTCAACTCGTTCTTCAGCATCGGCACGGGACACGGACTGATCCTGCTAGGGACCATGCTCGGTGATGCCAGTACTGGGCTGCGCCTCTGCCACCTCGGCGGCGTGTTGTCCACTCTGGCAACGTACGCGCTTGCCCGGAGGTTCATGCCGGCGAACTGGGCGTTGCTTACCGCCGCGCTTCTGCTGGTGGCGCCCATGACCTTCTGGCAGATGAGTGTCGCTGGTGCCCCGGACATGTGGACCACGCTTTACACCGTGCTGGCCGTCCTCACGTTGCTGAACTGGTCTGACCGTCGCGACGAGGGCTCGTTAGGCCTTTGCGGCTTTTTCGCCGGTCTCGCGGCGAGCAGCAAGTACACCGGGTGGGCGGTCCCGCTGCTGGTGTTGCCCTTCGTGATTTTTTTTGGCCCCCGTTCCGCGAAAGGACTCGGAAAAGCACTCCTCCTTTTCGCATTGCCGGTGCTCGTGGCGGGATCCTGGCGTCACGTGCTCAATTATGTATGGACGGGCGATCCCGTATTTCCGTTTCTAGCGCGGCTGCTCGCAGTCGAAAACTTCAACACGTTCACATACGAGAAGATGTTGACCGGCACGCGAGCGCCTGGCTTTACCCTGACGCCCTGGAGATTCGTGACGTATCCTTTCCTGCTGACGCTGGAAGGCCGGACGGTGGGTGTCGGCCACTATTTCGGCCCGATCATCCTGTCACTTGCCCCGATCGCCCTCGTAAGCTCGTTAACGGCCAGGCTACGCATCGTCCTGCTGCTATGCCTTGGTTTCTTTGTCACGAACTGGCTGACGAGCCAGGTCGGCCGATTTCTGCTGCCGGTGTTTCCGCTCGCACTCGTGTTGAGCGTGCACGCACTGTGGTGGCTCACATGCAGACCCGGCCTGAGAATCGCCCGGACCGCTGCCTGGACTGCAGTCGGTGCGTTCTTGTGCTTTGGTGTCGCTGCCAGCGCCCTGTACGCGAGGGATTTCTTGCCGGTAGTCGTGGGTACAGAAAGCCGAGAGGCGTTCCTGAGGCGGATGGCACCGGACTACGAAATCGCGGAGTACGTGAACGAAGCAATCGCGGGCCAGCCTGGCAAGGTCATGGTCTTTTTCCGGCATACCTACTATCTGACTGTTCCCTTCGTCCATGGTGATCCGCGGATCTCGTGGATCATGACCCTGGAAAGAACCAAGACTGCGGACTCACTGCACCAGCTACTTCAAGAGCTCGACGTTCGATGGGTGGTCGAGACCGGTCCCTACCCCTTCTGGCTCGAATCTTCATTTCGGGAACTGAAGCGACGGGGCCTGCTCACCGAAGGGCCATCCACCGACGTCGAGAATTTCAGTGGTAACCGGATTTACGGGCGCCGTGGCCCGGTGAGGGTCGTGATCCTGCGCGTCGAGCCGCGGATGTCTTATGGCGCAGGCGCTGAACATCGAATACCCACCCCTGTCGGAACGAGCGCGGTGACGGAGGAAGATCGGTGAATCCGATGCCCGCGCGAGAGCCGAACGACCCCGATTGGGTCCGATCGATACGGCGCGGCCGGCCCCCCAGCAGCATGGAGGAGTACCTGCGGGGATGGGAGGCCTTTTTCGACGCCTATGCGGCGGAGGTCGGTCAGTGGCATCGTCGCAACGAGGGTTACCACCAGGCGATTGCGACCGTCGCTGGATTCTTCGTTCCGCCGCAGAGCCGTGTGCTCGAGCTCGGCTGCGGAACCGGCGACCTGCTGGCGGCGTTGCGTCCGTCGTATGGTGTCGGTGTGGATATCTCGGGGGAGATGGTGCGGCTTATGGCCGAGCGGCATCCCCATCTCAAGGGCGTGAAGATGCCGGCAGAGCACGTCGAGTTGCCTGGAGAGAAGTTCGATTACATTGTCATGTCCGATCTCATCGGTTACTTGTACGATATTCGCCTCGTGTTCGAGCGACTCCGTCCGGTATGCCGCCCGGGCACTCGCATCGTCCTGGGCTGGTACAGTCGGCTGTGGCAACCGGTTCTCGTATTGGCTGAACATCTTGGTCTGAAGTATCCGCAGCCACTCCTGAACTGGACCACGGCGCAGGATGTATCCAACCTCCTGTACCTCGCTGGGTTTGAGGTGGTCCGCTATCGCGGCCATATACTGCTGCCCAAGCGCATGCCGTGGCTCACCACTCTGGCGAACCGCTACCTGGCCCATCTCCCCGGCTTCCGATGGTTGTGTCTCACGAACTGGATTGTCGCACGACCTGTGGGCTTGCCCGCCGACTCCGGAGCGCCGCGCGTGTCCGTGATCTGCCCGTGCCGGAATGAAGCGGGCAATATACGGTCTGTCGCGCAACGGCTCCCAGCCATGGGCGCCCATCGTGAACTCATCTTCGTCGAAGGCCATTCGACTGACGAGACGCTGGACGAGTGCCGCCGCGCGGCCGCAGCGCGGCCGGACGGCGAGATCAAGGTCCTGACTCAGACCGGTACGGGGAAAGCAGACGCTGTGCGCCTCGGATTCTCGCATGCCAGCGGCGACGTCCTGATGATTCTCGATGCCGATCTGAGCGTTGCGCCGGAAGACCTTCCGCAATTCTACGGTGCGCTCGTGTCCAGAAAGGGTGAGTTCATCAACGGTTCGCGCCTCGTCTACGCCCTGGATTCGCACGCGATGCGGTTTTTCAATCTTCTCGGAAACAAGACGTTTGCTTTCGTTCTGAGTTCGCTACTGGGCCAGCCCCTGAAAGATACGCTGTGCGGGACCAAGGTCCTCTGGCGGGAGGATTACGAGAGGATCGCCGCGGGTCGATCGTACTTCGGCGACTTCGACCCGTTCGGGGATTTCGACCTGCTTTTCGGCGCGGCGAAACTCAATCTCAAGATCATGGAAGTCGCCGTACGTTATCGGCAACGCACGTACGGCAAGACAAACATCAGTCGCTTTGCGCACGGATGGTTGTTGCTCCGGATGTCGACCCGGGCGGTGAGGACCTTGTTCTTCATTGGCTAAACCAGTTGTTCCAGCGCTGAGTGGGTTAGAGCGAATGGCGCGCCACCGCGCGATCTGGGCGGGCCGGCCCGAGTTACGCTGGGTGTATCACGGCTGGTTTCAAGAACTCCTCAAGCATGTGGCGGGGCGGCGGCCTGTCGTGGAGGTTGGCGGCGGACCGGGGTTCTTCAAGGAATACCATCCGCAGCTGATCTCTACCGATGTTACAGGGGCTCCATGGCTGGACGTGGCTTGCGACGCTTGTGCGCTCCCGTTCCCCTCGGAGAGCATAGGCGCGCTCGTGATGGTGGACGTCCTCCATCATCTAGCCCGGCCGCTCGATTTTCTCGACGAGGCAGCACGAGTGCTCCGGCCCGGGGGTCGGCTGGCGGTCATCGAACCATGGCTGACGCCCTTGTCGTATCTCATATACCGGTTCTTGCACCATGAACGCTGTGAGGCACTGATGGATCTCGCCTCCCCATTTGGCCTGGCTCAAAAGGACGCGTGGGATGGGAATGCGGCGATTCCTTTTCGGCTCGTACAACATGTCAGTGCGAATCAATCGCCAGAATCGCTGCGCATTGCCGTGTTGCGTGTGTTTATGGCCGTTCCATACCTCTTCAGTTTCGGATTCAAGTGTTCTAGGCGCCTTCCCATCGCGTGGGTGCACGCGGGGGGTACGTTGGAACAGTTAGCCCGACCGCTGGTGCGCTGGACCGCAACGCGCGCGCTGGTGGTATGGGAGAAGAGCGCCTGAGACACGCATCGGATGGGCGTGCGGCGGTGACTCCGAAGCCGACACAGTACCCTGTTCAGCGGCGTTTCGGCCTTTGGGGCCTTTGGGCGGGTCTCTTGGGTGGCCTCTTGTTGCTCTCGCCGCTGGCCGGCCTTATCCTGGCGATGGTGTTCTGGTGCACGGGAGCAGTATGGCGAAGAGACGAACTCCCGGTGCTGCCTTTTTGCCTGGGCTTCCAGTCGCTTTGCGTTGGCAGCAGTTTTATCTACCAGCAGGTTGTCGGTAGATACCCCAGGGGTGACGCACTCGGACTCTCTAGCGACCTGGAGCAAGCCGTTTTCTTGTCTGCCGTCGGGCTGCTGGTAGTGACCATCGGCGTGCGGACTGGAATCGATGCGATGAGCGCTACGCTCCCGCGGCGAAAGCACTCTGGCCTCCCCGAGTACGATATCGGCCGCCTGTTCTGGCTGGTGGTAGCCGTGTACTGGATTAACTGGGCTGTTGAGATCAGACCGATAGCCATCCTCTACGACCTTTCACAGGTGATCTACAACATTCTGGCGTTCAGAATGGTGCTGCTCTGCCTGTTGCTTGTGAGTATCCTCCAACAAGAGCGCGGATACCGTTATGGAGCCGCGGCCCTGATTCTCGTATGCGTGCCGACCGTTATCTCGCCGATGTCTAATTTCAAAGAGATTCCTTTCCTGGTGATGATCGTGCTCGCTGGTCAGTGGCGGCCGTGGTCGGAATCCCGGGCAGAGCGTCGTCGTAGCTACCACCGTATGTGTCAAGCGGCCGCTCTCGTCGCGGTGCTTTTCTTCACGGGGGTCGTCTGGGTAGGCGGTATGAAAACCGTCTGGCGTTCGTCTTTGGCAGACGGCTCCGTTAGTGGCTCGCCGATGGAAAAGGTCGTTGCGTTTGGCTCGACCCTGGTCAGCACAGCGCCTCGGGTCAGTATGGCCGCGGGCGTGGAGCAGCTTACCGCAAGAGTATCGGCAGGCTTGGATTACTTTTCCATCGTGCTGGAGCGCGTACCGGCGATCGTGCCGCATGCGAACGGCAGCATGACGCTCCGAGCGCTGCGCCATATCGCACAGCCAAGGTTTCTGTTTCCTGACAAGGAAAATCTCGTGTCGTCGTCTTGGCTGATTCGCGAGTACGTGGGGATCCAGGCGGCTGGCGATGAATCCGGAACATCCGTGGGTTTAGGGTACATTCCAGAGTTCTATATCGAGTACGGGGTGCCGGGTATGTTCCTGGCTCTTTTTCTATATGGCGCGCTGATTGGCGGTTTGTACATCGGCCTCCGCCAAGTCGCGCCGTCCCAGGCATTGTTCGTCAGTGCCGCGGCCGTGATGTTTCCACAGCACTTCGCCAACTACGAGAGTGAATTCGCCAAACTGCTCGGCGGGGTCTTGCAGACGTTTCTGGTATTTGCTGTCCTTCTTTTTGTGTCTCGCGGATGGTTTCAACGGCGATTCTCCTCTCCTGCCACGATCGGAATGCCACAGCGCCGGCGGGGTATTGTAACCGCGCCTGCGCACGGAGCCCGACGGAGGCACGCATGACGGGGGTACTGGAGACCGGTGCGCCTGCGGTGGATCCGATTGGGACCGTTCCAGCCGGGTGAGAGACCTCTTCGCAGATCGCGGAAGCCGATCGTGAACGTCCTCCACGTTATCCCGGCGGTGGCCGAGCGATATGGCGGGCCGAGCCGGGCCGTGTTCGGCATGTGCAGGGCACTGGCCGACATTGGGGTCAAGGCAGAAATCGCGACCACAGACGCGGATGGAGAGGGACGGCTGGCGGTTCCCGTGGGCGAACCGACGGAGTACCGGGGCGTTCCGGTCGTCTTCTTTCGGCGCCAGTTCAGCGAATCCCTCAAGTACTCACGTACGCTGCACCTATGGTTGTTTGGACACGTGCACCGCTTCGACGTCGTGCACATCCATGCCGTCTACTCCCACGCACCACTTGCGGCTGCTGCCGCTGCACGGTTCCGAGGGGTACCTTATATCGTCCGTCCGCTCGGATCGCTGTCACATTGGGCACTGCGACACAAGCCTTTCCGCAAGCGCATTGCCTGGCACCTCGGTGCGGGCCGGATGCTCGCCGGCGCCAGCGCCATCCACTGCACGAGCGCCGCGGAGGCGCGCGACCTGCAAACGCTGGGTCTGACGAACAAGACGTTGGTCATTCCACTGGGGGTGGCGGCGCCGGATGCGCAGGTGGCTTCGGAAACGGAAAACGAGTTGCCCGCGTGCGACGGAGCGCGAGGGCAACTCTATGTGCTGGCTTTGGGCCGGATTCACCCGAAGAAGGCCTTGGACGTGCTGATCCGGGCTTTCGCGCAGACCGTGAAGAAGAGCACGAAGCTCGATGGCTGGCGACTGGTCATTGCCGGGGCAGGCGAGCCCGAGTATGTGTCCCACCTTGAACAGTTGGCGGGATCGTGCCAGTGTGCTGACCGAGTCCGGTTTACAGGCTGGATCAGCGGAGCACACCGGGAGTCGGCGCTGCGGGGAGCCGCGGTACTGGCCATGCCTTCACATCAGGAGAATTTCGGGTTTGCCGCGTTCGAGGCCATGGCCCGCGGCGTTCCGGTGGTGGTGGGCGCGGCTACGGATTTTGCTGCGGAGATTGTGGCTGCCGACGCAGGATGGGCCGCCGAACCGGACGAGCAGCGGTTCGGGGCCGTGCTCGCGGAGGCGATGCAGCACGAATCGGAGCGGGTGCGGCGCGGCGCAGCGGGTCGCCGGCTGGTTCAGCAGCACTTCACGTGGGAACACGTCGCGCGACAGATGGAAGCAGCGTACGCTCGCATCGTGACGGACGGCCGGCTGTGAACCTGCAGGGCCGGGTGCCCGTGACCGCGCTGGTGCTGACCTTCAATGAGGAGCTCAACCTGCCGGCATGTTTGGACAGCCTGCGTGGTTGGGTGGACCGAATTGTGGTGGTGGACTCCGGCAGCAACGACGGAACCGTCCGAATCGCGGAGGCCTACGGAGCGTGTGTACTACGTCATCCTTTCCATACGCACAACACCCAGTGGCGCTGGGCGATAGAGAACCTGCCCGAAGGGGCCTCTGACTGGATCCTTGGCCTCGACGCGGACCAGCGCGTGACCGCCGAATTGGCGGCCGAGATCCGTCAGGCGCTTGGGACTGCCCGCGGGACGCCTGATGGCGTAGCCGGCTACTACATCAACCGGCGGCAGATCTTCCGCGGCCGTTGGATCCGATACGGGGGCTACTATCCCAAATACCTGCTCAAGTTGTTCCGGAGAGATGGCGTCTCGTTCGATGAGAACGAACTGGTGGATCATCACTTCTACGTGCGAGGCCGGACTCAGCTGCTGAAGCACGACCTGATCGAGGCGAACCACAAAGAGGACGACCTGGCCTTCTGGATCGCCAAGCACTGCCGCTACGCGCGCTTGATGGCGCAGGAAGAGCATCTGCGGCGCAGCGCCCGCAGCGAGGGGGCCGCAGGGATCCGTCCGAACCTGATGGGCAGTCCCGATCACAGAAGGCTCTGGCGGAAGCGTGTCTGGGCGCACATGCCCCTCTATGTGCGACCGTGGCTCTACTTCTCGTACCGTTACTTCATCAGGCTCGGCTTCCTGGACGGTCGCGAGGGATTCGTGTTTCACCTCTTTCAGGCCTGCTGGTTCAGGCTGATGGTGGATGTGTACTTGGACGACCTGCGGCGCGCTGGTCCCCAATCAGGCAACCTCTGATGATCGTCGTGGGGATCAACGCGTACCACGGCGACGTGTCCGCCGTGATTCTGCGCGACGGCGAGCTCATCGTCGCCGTCGAGGAAGAACGCTTCAGGCGGATCAAGCACGTCGCCGGCTTTCCTCGGCACTCTATTGCTGCCTGCCTGGAGATGGCGGGCGTCGCGCCACGGGAGATTGATTGCTTCGCGATCTCCCGCAACCCCCGCGCGAATATGGTGCGCAAGGTGGCCTTTGCACTCACGGCCCGGCCGAGCGCGTCGATGGTGCGTGACCGGCTGCGCCACCGTCGCGTCGTCTCGGACGTCGCCGGAACCTTGGCGGAGATGCTGGGACTCGAGCGCGAGGCGGTCAGCCGTCGGCTGCGTTGGGTCGAGCACCACCCGGCCCACCTCGCGAGCGCGTTCTTCATGTCGCCGTTCGAGGACGCCGCGGTTTGCGCCATCGACGGCTTCGGCGACTTCGTGAGCACCTCGTCATGTCTCGGCCACCGGGCCCGCCTGGAGCCGCTGCGGAAGGTGTACTTCCCGCACTCGCTGGGCCTCCTCTACCTGGCGATGACACAGTATCTCGGCTTCCCGAAGTACGGGGACGAGTACAAGGTGATGGGCCTCGCGCCGTACGGGGAGCCGCGCTACGTCCACGAGATCCGAAAGCTGATCCAGTTGCTGCCCGATGGGCGCTTCCAGCTCGACCTGACGTATTTCCGGCACTGGTCTGAAGGCGCGCCCATGACGTGGGACGACGGCGAACCGACGTTGGGCCCGGTATTCACGCCTAAGCTCGAGGCGCTGCTCGGGCCTGCCCGGCAGCCTGGCGACCCGCTCGAGCCCCGACACGAAGCCATCGCAGCGAGCATCCAGCAGGTCTTTGAGGAAGCGGCGTTCCATGTACTGCATGCGCTCTACCGAAGAGTCCGCGTGCCGCGCCTCTGTCTGGCCGGAGGGTGTGCGATGAACAGCGTCGCCAACGGGAAGGTACGCGGGCGGACTCCATTCGAGGAGCTTTACGTGCAGCCCGCGGCTGGTGACAACGGTACCGCCCTGGGGGCGGCCCTGTATGTGTGGCACCAGGTGCTCGGGCGGCCCAGGCAGTTCGTCATGGAGCACGCGTACTGGGGGCCGGCCTCCGGTGACGCCGACATCCGCGCTGCGCTCGAGGCCGATCGCGACCGGCTCGTTGCACTCGGCGCGATCCCGCGAGTCGTGGAGGACGAAGGAGAACTGTGCGCGTGGACCGCCGCACAGCTCGAGCGCGGCCGTGTTGTGGGCTGGTTTCAGGGCCGCATGGAGTGGGGCGCGCGGTCGCTCGGGAACCGGAGCATCCTCGCTGACCCGCGCCGGGGCGACATGCGCGACATCATCAACACGAAGATCAAGTTCCGGGAGAGATTTCGGCCGTTTGCCCCGTCGATTCTCGAGGAGGCACTCGACGAGTATTTCGTGGACGCCGTTCCCGATCCGTTCATGATTCAGGTATACGCTGTCCGGCCGGCGAAGCGCAGCGTGATTCCTGCGGTCACGCACGTGGACGGATCCGGACGCCTCCAGACGGTGAACCGCAGCGCGAACCCCCGCTACTGGCGATTGCTTCGCGCGTTCGCTGATCTCACCGGAGTGCCCGTGCTTCTCAACACGTCGTTCAACGAGAGCGAGCCAATCGTCCGCCAGCCGTCCGAGGCGCTTGACTGTTTCCTCCGAACGCAGATGGACGTGCTGGTGATCGAGAACTTCATTGTCGAGAAGACCCACGCGGGGCCGGTCAGCCCGGTCCTCGCCGTCCAGCATCCAGGGCGTTCGTGAAGGGCGGATCCCGATGACCAACTTCGCGCTCATCGGTGCCGCGGGGTATGTCGCGCCGCGGCATCTGGCGGCCATCCAGGCGGTCGGCGGCCGGCTCCTGGCGGCGACGGATCCGCACGACGCCGTCGGCATCCTGGACAGGTTTTCCTTCGACACCCGCTTCTTTCCTGAAATCGAGAGGTTCGAGCGACACCTCGACAAGCTGCGACGCGGAGCCGAGGAGAATCGCCCGCGCTACGTATCGATCTGTTCGCCCAACTATCTGCACGACGCCCACATCCGGCTCGCGCTTCGGGTCAACGCTGACGCGATCTGCGAAAAGCCGCTGGTCATCAGTCCGTGGAACCTCGAGCCGCTCGAGGACCTCGAGGTTGAAACAGGCCGCCATGTCTACACGGTCCTGCAGCTTCGCCTGCATCCGAAGCTCCAGGAGCTCAAGCGACGACTCACGGAGCAACCGGACGTGCGGCATGACGTGTCTCTGACCTACGTCACCGCCCGGGGGCCGTGGTACGCGGTGTCGTGGAAGGGCAACGCTGAACGATCCGGAGGGTTGCTGCCGAACATCGGACTGCATCTCTTCGACCTGGTGGTGTGGCTCTTCGGCGCCGCCAGCTCCTGGACGGTTCACTGCAACGAACCGGGCCGCGTCGCAGGAGCGCTCATGCTTCAGCATGCCGACGTACGATGGTTCCTGTCGACTCGTCCCGAAGATCTGCCGGTTCCGCCAGAGCGCGGCGGGCGAACGGGACATCGGGAAATGACATTCGACGGCGAGCGGATCGATTTCGCGAACGGCTTCGGCGACCTTCACACGCGCGTTTACGAGGAGATTCTGGCGGGTCGCGGACTTGGCATCGCGGACGCAAGGCCGTCCATCGAGCTCGCGCACACCCTGCGGCACACTCCCGTCACCGATGGAGGCGAACGCCACCCGTACCTGCTGCGGTGCAACCCCTGAACCGGCGCTGCCTCGTGCGGGCGCAAACCTTCACAGCATGACCAGCTATTTCGCACACGAGTCTGCGTGCATCGACGACGACTGCCTGATAGGCACCGGCACCAAGATCTGGCACTTCAGTCATGTCATGCCTGGCGCGCGCATCGGGCGCGAATGCTCGCTCGGTCAGAACGTCCTGGTGGCCAGCGGCGCGGTGCTCGGCAACAACGTCAAGGTACAGAACAACGTGTCCATCTACACCGGCGTCATCCTCGAAGATGACGTCTTCTGCGGGCCGTCGACCGTCTTTACCAACGTTCTCAATCCACGGAGTCACGTGCCACGGAAGCACGAATACCGGCAGACGCTGGTCAGGCGTGGCGCGAGCCTTGGTGCGAACAGCACAGTCCTATGTGGCGTGACGATCGGGCAGTACGCGCTGATCGGAGCCGGGGCCGTCGTGATCAAGGATGTGCCGGATCGCGCGCTCGCCGTCGGGAATCCATCGCGTATCGCCGGCTGGGTGTGCGACTGCGGCATCACGCTGAGCCATAGTCGGTTGCCGCCCCGTCGGGCCGCATGTGCGACCTGCGGCGCGACATACGTCAGAGGAACAGGCAAAGGACTGGAACGCGTCGATGTGCAGCCCGAAGGCCGCGGCGCACGATCGCCTACCGGAGGAATCTGAGCACCCACAAGCAGTAGGCGTCGAAGTACGCGATCCATCCGGCCCGCGATCGCCACCAGGCCCGCGCATCGATGTTCCTCGGCCTAACGGGATGCATGCGGAGCTCGACGCCGGAACCCTCCAGGTTCTTGCGCAACCCATTCCTAGCGAGCCTGCTTGCGGGGGAGGATGCGACCACAATCACGCGGAGCGGTCTGCCCTGCGCGAGACCTCTTATGGCATCTGCCAATTCCCGATCGGTGCTCACACCGGATCCGATTGTGTCGATGGCATGAGGAGGGACGCCCCGAGCTTCGAGAAGCTTTCTCCAGACCTCGTGTGCGGGCGGACCGAGGCCCAGCTTCTCGAGGCGACTGGGTTCCACGCCGTACAGCAACACGCGAGGAGCGAGCCGCCGTTGATAGAGGTCTGCCGCACCTGCCGGTATGGAATCCGAATCGTGATAGAGAAGCAGAATGAAGTCGGCCTTCTCCAATGGACTGCTCGCAGCCATGAACGCGGCGACCCCGAGCAGCAAGGGCTGCCACGAGATCATGACGGCAGCCAGGATCCCGACGATGCTCACGATGAGCCGCTTGCGGTAGGGCGTGAGCCGCTTCAGCACGGCTCCGGCTCGTGCCATGTCCGTTCCCAGAAATCGGCCGAGGTGAATCACCGACAATCGCCGATGTAGCCCATCTGCTCGAGACGCAACAGGATCTCCTGTGCGGCCTCCTCCGGCGTTACGGCCGACGCGTCGACGACGACTTCGGCGTCGGTCGGCACCTCATACGGATCCGAGATGCCGGTGAATTGCTTCACAATGCCGGCACGCGCCTTGGCGTAGAGGCCCTTGCGGTCGCGCTGCTCACATACTTCAAGCGGCGTGGCCACATGAACGAGCAGCATACCCCCCACCGATTCGATCATGGCGCGCACGTCCTTACGCACGCTGTCGTACGGCGCGATGGGCGCACAGATCGCGATCCCGCCATTCTTCGTGATCTCAGCGGCGACGAAGCCGATTCGCCGGATGTTCAGGTCGCGATGCTCCTTCGAGAAACCGAGCTCCGATGACAGGTGAGTGCGAACGATGTCTCCGTCCAGCAGGGTGACAGGCCGCCCTCCCATCTCGAGGAACTTGATGAGCAGGACGTTGGCAATGGTGGACTTGCCCGACCCCGACAATCCCGTGAAGAACACAGTGAGCCCTTGGTTTCGCCGGGGCGGATAGCTGCGTATCAGTTCGCGGGCGACCTCTGGGAACGTAAACCACTTCGGGATGTCGCGTCCGTCGGCCAACCGACGTCGCAGCTCGGTACCTGACAGGTTGAGCGTGCGCGCCCCCGCAGGCACCTCGTCCTCCGGGAAATACGCGTCCTGCTCTTCCAGGTACACCATGTTCTGGAACGGCACCATCGTGACGCCCAGCTCCTCCTGATGTTTACTGAGAAGCTCCTGCGCGTCGTATGGCCCATAGAACGGCCTGCCGGTCTTGTCCGCCCCTGGTCCAGCGTGATCGCGCCCGACGATGAAATGTGTACATCCGAAGTTCTTTCGAATCGTGGCGTGCCACAGCGCCTCGCGCGGCCCACCCATGCGCATGGCGAGCGGGAGCAGCGAGAGCTTCACCGTGTGCTGCGGATAACGGGCGAGTACGGCTTGGTAGCAGCGCACGCGAGTGTAGTGGTCGACGTCCCCCGGCTTGGTCATGCCGACAACGGGATGAATGAGCAGATTGGCCTGCGCCGCTTTCGCCGCGCGCATGGTCAACTCCTGATGCGCGCGGTGAAGCGGGTTGCGCGTTTGAAAGGCGACAACGCGCCTCCATCCCATGCGGGTGAACTCGGCGCGCAGTTCGGCCGGTGTCAGCCGCAGCTCACGGAAGTCGTAGTGAACAGGCAACTGTAATCCCTGAACTGCACCTCCTGCGTACCAAGGCTGAGTGCGATCCAGGAGGTGGGCGACACCGGCATGGTCGCGGCTTGTCGTGCCGAACACCGCGCGTGCCTCGGCCTCACGGTCCGGCTGCCACACGTCGTCGACACGCAGCGCGGCAAGCATCACCCCTTCGGGATCCCGCAGCGCGAGCGCCTCCCCAGGGCGGAGCGCCTGGGCGACAACCTCAGATACATCGAGCGTTATAGGCATCGACCACAGCGGCCCGTTCGCCAGGCGCATTCGGTCGCAGACGGACCGGTAGTCCGCTTGACACATGAAACCACGCAGAGGTGAGAACCCGCCGTTGAGCAGCAGCTCGAGATCGCACAACTGGCGCGCTGTCAAAACCCACGACGGCCAGGTACGAGATGCGTCGAGCAGATCTGCGCGTTCGGCCGACGGGGCCATCAGATCAACCAGAGCGCCCCCGTGCGGAGGATTCACATCATGCATGGTCGGAGAGTCTAGAAGGCGTAGCGAGCCCAGTAGTACGGCAGCTTCAGATACTCGTGCAGATATGCCAACACGCCCTCATCGTGCCGCCACCAGTTCGTCTCGTCGAACCGAAGATGCCGTGCCGGCGCCATTCGAATATCCACCTGCGTGCCTGCAAAGGCCTTCCGGAAGGCCCACAACGCCCGGCGCGTATGTTCCGGCGACGTCACGACCACCAGCTTGGCCGGACGCTGCGGAGTCAGTGCATGACGGACCGCCAGCGCTTCGTCGCGGGTGTCGCGTACCTTTCCCGGAACTACCCGGATCGCTGACGAAGGCACCCCCTCGAGCTCCAGCACCCGCCTATATAACTCGGTCCCTGAAGGAGTCAGACCCATTCGAATCGCGTCGTTTGTGCCGTATTCGAAGATGAGCACCGTCGGCGCCACTTGCTGCTTGTACAACGCCGCCGCCACAAACGGACGGTCCTCTGCGCCGCCGCCAAGCGGCACGATGTAGTCCGCAGGTGGTCCGACGGTGTCCACGGTAAGGACGTGGGCGAGGCCTCTCAGCAGTGGAGCTCTCGCCAGATACGACGCTGTCGGGCAGGCGATCGCTATGGCCAGAAGAGCGAGAAGCACCGATCGCCTGCGCCGAGACGCGGACCGAGTCTCGAGTTGAACTCTCACGTCAGTGAGCCTTCTCCCGTCGGGTCCAACCATGCCGTCTTTTCTTGCTGCTTCTCGAACCGTTGGCCGAAAACCGCGCACGCGATCGGCAGCTCTCCGGGGACGGGGTTCTTGATCGCTTCCACCGATGACGGAGTATAGCACTCCGGATTTCCCCGGACAGGCGCACTCCCCCCAACCTTCTTGCGCGCCTGGTCCGCCAGGGCACGCCTGAATGCTGACGTGCGCTAAACTGTGTCGGTGAATACTCGCATCTTCGTCGCCGGACACCGCGGTCTCGTCGGGTCGGCCATCCTTCGCCGGCTGGAGGACACGGATGCCCAGATCCTCACCGCCACGCGGGAGCAGCTCGACCTGCGCGACCAGGCGGCGGTGAATTATTGGTTCCGGGCCAACCGCCCCGAGTACGTCTACCTGGTCGCGGGCACCGTTGGGGGGATCATGGCGAACTCGACGCGGCCCGCCGAGTTCATCTACGACAACATGCTGATTCACGCGACGGTGGTACACGCCGCGCACCTGTATCGCGCGAAGAAGCTGCTGTACCTCGGAAGCTCCTGCATCTACCCGCGCGACTGCGCACAGCCGATGACGGAGGAGCAGTTGCTGACCGGCGCGCTCGAGCCGACGAACGAGTCGTACGCGATCGCGAAGATCGCCGGCATCAAGCTGTGCGAGGCCTATCGGAGACAGTACGGTGCCGATTTCATTTCCGCGATGCCCACGAACTTGTACGGGCCGAACGACAACTTCAACTTGACCAGCTCGCACGTGCTGCCCGCGCTGATTCGCAAGTTCCACGATGCGAAAACGGCCGGCACACGTGAGGTCGTCATCTGGGGCACGGGCTCGCCCCGGCGCGAGTTCCTGCACGTCGACGACCTCGCCGACGCCTCCGTGTTCTTGATGGAACACTACGACGGGATGCGCCACATCAACATCGGCACCGGTGAGGATCTCTCGATCCGCGAGCTCGCCGAGATGGTCCGCGAGGTCGTCTATCCGGAAGCGGTGCTCCTGTTCGACGCCTCGAAGCCGGACGGCATGCCTCGCAAGCTGCTCGACGTCTCACGCCTCCACGCCCTCGGCTGGCGCCACAAGATCGGCCTGCGCGAGGGGATCGCCTCCACCTACCAGTGGTTCCTCGAACACCACGACGAGCTCCGCACGTCCGCCGCCGCCGCATCTCAGGCGTGAGACGATCTTGCGATGAGGCAGCCCTGACCAGCCTCCGCCAAGGCTTCGGCGGTCCGCCGAAGCGCTGCGCAACACGTCCAGCCGCTCGGAGCGCTGCCTGCACGTGCCCGCGGCGGCTCACCCGCGGGCCGCACATGCCGCGTGGTATCCTGCGAGCGTGAACCTGCGCGAAGCTCTCGCCGCGATCTGCCGGCAGTTCGAGGTCGAAGCGCTGTACGTCTTTGGCAGCCGAGCCGCCGAAGTGTTCGCGTGCGTCCAGGGTCTCGGCGCCCTCGCCTCTTCTACTTCCGATGTCGACGTCGGCGTGTTACCGATGTCGTCCCGACTCTCAGACCCGAGAGAACGCGTGCGCCTGGCCGACGCGATGGAACATCTGCTCGGCGGTCCTCGCGTGGACCTTGTGATGCTCCCGGAAGCAGACCCGTACCTCGCCCTCGACGTGGTGTCGGGCGAGCTGCTCTACTGCGCGGACGCGGTGCGACAGGCCGAGTACGAGCTGTACGCCCTGCGCCGCGCAGGCGACCTCGCGCCGTTCGAGCGCGAACGCCGCGCCCTGCTCTTGACCGGGTCCACGCCGTGACCGCGACAGGCATCAAAGAGAAGGTCGTCGCCCAGCGAATTGCGTGGATTGAGGAAATGGTCCGCGCCGTCGCGGGGCTGCCGCTGGACAGCCTGGAGCGCTTCGTGGCAGATCCCCGAAACGTCGCCGCTGCGGACTCATACGTACGGAGAGCCCTCGAAGCCCTGCTCGATCTCGGTCGCCACATCCTGGCCAAAGGCTTCGGCCGGGCCGTGAGCGAGTACCGCGAGGTCGCGCGCCAGTTGCTGGCGGCCGGCGTCCTGGCCGAAGACGACGCACGAGTCATGGGCGAGATGGCCGGCTACCGAAACCGGTTGGTGCATTTCTACGACGAAGTCACACCTCCCGAACTGTACCGAATCTGCACGGAGCGCGTGTCCGACGTGACGGCGATCGTGAACGCGCTCCGCCTCTGGATTCAACACCACCCCGAACGCGTGGACCGGTCCCTGTAGCCGAGGCGGCGGAACCGGGTCCATCTGCCCGACGCTGCCCAACCATGATTCATGGTATTATTACTACCATGACTATTACCATGGACGCGGCCGGCCGCCTCGTGATTCCGAGCGAGATCCGCCGCGAAGCTGCCCTCGAGCCGGGCGCGCCGCTCGAGGTCAGATGCCGCGACGGCGTCATCGAGATCGAGCCGCAGCCGCTCCCGGTCAAGCTCCAGCGGAAAGGCCGCCTGCTCGTGGCCGCGCCCGTGCGCAGAACGCCGCCGCTTCGCGCAGCCACGGTCGAGCGCACGCGGCGGCGCGTCGCGCAGGACCGGAGCCGCTGACGTGCCCCGGTTCGCGCTCGACACGAGCTGCATGGTAGCCGCGGTGTGTTCGTGGCACGAGCGCCACGCTGCCGCCGCGGCGGAAATCGAACGGCGGCTCGATGACGGCGAGACCCTCGCTGTAGCGGCACACGCGCTCGCCGAAACCTACGCCGTGCTGACCCGACTGCCCGCACCGCACCGCCTCGCGCCCATCGATGCGTGGACCCTCGTGGAGGCGAACTTCGTGGAGCGCGCGGACGTCGTCGCGCTGGACGGCCCCGCAGCCGTCGCGTTGCTGGCGTCCCTGCCAGGGGCCGGGATCGCCGGCGGACGGACGTACGACGCCCTGACTGCCCGATGCGCGCAGCAGGCAGTCGCGGGGGCTCTTCTGACCTTCAACTCGCGTCACTTCGATCCGGCTCCGCCCGGTGTCGCCATCGTCGAACCCGGGGATTGACAGCCGGACTCTGAATTCACGAATTCACCAATTCACCAATTCACGGACTTCGATCATGCCCCTCCGCATCGGCTTCGACATGGACGGCGTCCTCGCCGACTTCGCGTCCGCGTTTCTGGAGATCGAAACGCGGCTGCTTGGGCCCGACGCGCATATCAGCGCGGATCGGCCGGAAGTTGAAGAAGAAAGGGAGTCAGCAGGCAGCAGGCAGCAGGCAGCTGGCAGCGAGAACGAAGCAGGCAGCAGGCAGCAGGCAGCTGGCAGTGAGACCGAGGACACGAAGGAAGACACGAAGACTGACGGGAATACAGAAGCCGAGGGTCCGAGCCCGCGCGAGTTGAGGCGCCAGCGGGACGCGATCTGGAACGCGATCCGAACGACGCCGGGCTTCTGGGAAGGCTTGAAGCCGATCGAAGAAGGCGCGGTCCGGCGTATCCACGAGATGATGCTGCGCCACCGGTGGGAAGTCTTCTTCATCACCCAGCGCCCCGCCACTGACGGGGACACCGTGCAGCGCCAGACGCAACACTGGCTGGTCGAGCAGGGCTTCGACCTGCCGAGCGTCCTCGTGCTCGGTGGCTCGCGCGGCGCCGCCGCTGGCGCGCTTCGCCTGGATTACCACGTGGACGACAGCCCGCAGAATTGCCTCGACGTCATCGCCGAATCGAGCGTAAAGCCGATCCTGATCGCTCCGGACGCGGACGACAAGATCGTCGCCAGCGCACGCAAACTCGGGATCGGTAGCGCGCGCTCCATCTCTGTGTGTTTGGACATCCTCGAAGAGGCGACCACCGTACGCGCAGAACCACGCCTGCTGGCTCGTATTGCCGCTCTGGTGGGGTGGAAATAAGGAAGTTTCCAGCTTCCAGCTTCCAGTTCCCAGCTTCCAGTTCCCAGTCCCCGCATCCCAAGCCCAACGCTCATGTCAGGAGGGCGGAGCCTCGCCGATCCGTGAGCGCTGTCAGGGTGGGTTGGAAGTTGCGTCAGTGCTGCGCGTGAAGGGCGTGCGCGAGCAGCGAGAGCAGATCCGCTGGGACAAAGGGCTGGGGGAGGACTCGCACGTGCCGGTCCGCGAGGTGCCGCTGGCGCTCCGCGTTCAGCGAGGCCGGGTCCGCGAGCGCCACCAGCGGGATGCCGGCCGTCACCGGATCGGACTCGATCAACTCGAGCACCCACCACATCGACGGCTTCGACCGCTCTCGCAGATCCACGACCGCGAGATCCGCGCCGCTCTCCTTCGCTGCCCGGATGGTCGCCTTCGCATCGGTGACCAGCCGAATCTGGTAGCCCGCGCCGCTCAACGCTTCGCTGACGGTGGCGTTCAGCTTGGCATCCGCGCTCACGACGAGCACGCGGAACGGGAGCTCCTCGATGGACAGCGCGCCGCCACAGAGCTGCGCGACCCCCTGCATCGCGGCGGCCGAGACGCTCGTGAACATGACGCCAACGGCATACGCGGGCTGTTTGAGCACCGCCCCGCCGGGCAGCTCGATGGTCATCCTCTCGCACCGCACGACGCGTCCCGTCAACTCGATTTGACGCGCGTCCACATCGAGGACGACGGGACCCTGCGCGCCGACGGGAAGCTCACGCAGCACACGTACAAGCGCGCCCGTGGCGCTCACGTTCAAGAGGTCGCCCGTTGCGGTGTTCACACGGGCGCGAACCCCGGATACAGGTACCCGGACAGATCGAACGAGTCGCGGTGATGCCCGCTGGGGAGAAGGCATTGGTGTATGGTGTGCCGGTTCGGACAGTCTATCTCATCCATGCGGGCGCCGTAAACGCCGGCCCTGAAAGGCCCGGCCCACGTGAACACCGGCCCGCCCTGAGCTTAAGATTAGTCGAAGGCTCCTGGCGCTCGCCGAAACGCCGCGGTACCCGCTCGAGTTCATGCCCGAGTTGCGCAGGCGACGCGAGATCTTGAGCGAGGCGAATGAGGCGCCTGCGCTTGATCGGACCCCAGGAGGGCATCAGCCAGCGCGGCGAACTCTGACGATCGCCTTGCCGAGGGGCGGAACGTCCATGCCTCGCGCAACCCGCACCAGGATCCATTCCTCGATGACTTCCGCCAGCTCGCGTCGGCAGGCTTCAAGCGTCGGGCCGGTGGCGACGACTCCCCTGAGGCCCCGGACCGTCGCGACAAATGTGCCGTCATCGACGAAGCGGTATTGGGCGCGATCCGACGCCGCGGCAACGTACTGGCTGACCATCTCGTCACATTCTGCCGCACGACGCTATTTCGACCCGCCTCGAGGCGCAGCCACCGGGAGCGGTGTTTGTGGCCCCCTTCGATGTCGTCTTTTCCGACCTCGATGTGGTCGAACCGGATCTGCTCTATGTCTCGCGCGAGCGGCGCCATGTGGTCACCGAGGCACATGTCCAGGGGCCGCCCGATCTGGTCGTGGAGGTGCTCTCACCCGGAACCCGCAAGACCGATGAGTTGACGAAACGCAAGCCGTACGAGCGTTTCGGCGTGGCGGAATACTGGGTCGTCGATCCCGAGTTGGAAACGATCAAGATCTACCGGCGTGAGCCTGTCGGAGGGGCCTTCGCGCGTCTCGCGGAACTGCAGGCGTGAGATAATCACCCTTCACATGAAAGGCATCATCCTCGCCGGCGGTTCCGGCACACGCTTGTACCCGCTGACGCGCGTCGTCAGCAAGCAGCTCCTGCCGGTCTACGACAAGCCGATGGTGTACTACCCGCTGTCGACGCTGATGCTGGCCGGCATCCGTGAGGTCCTCGTCATTTCAACCCCGGAGGACATCCCGCGGTTCCAGGACCTGCTCGGCGACGGCAGCCAGTGGGGCGTTCATTTCGAGTACGCGGAGCAGGCCGAGCCCAACGGCCTCGCGCAGGCGTTCGTCATCGGCGCGCGGTTCATCGGGGCCGGCGGCGTGTGCCTCGTGCTCGGCGACAACCTCTTCTACGGCGACAGCCTGACGACGATGCTGCATCGCGCCGCCGCGCAGCCGTCAGGCGCGACGATCTTCGGCTACTACGTCAGCGACCCCGAACGCTACGGCGTCGCCGAAGTGGACGGCGAGGGACACGTCGTGAGCATCGAGGAGAAGCCCGCGGCGCCGAAGTCGAACTTCGCCGTCACCGGCCTGTACTTCTACGACAACGACGTCGTCGAGATCGCGCGAAACCTGAAGCCGTCCGCGCGAGGCGAGTACGAGATCACCGATGTCAACATCGCGTACCTGAGGAAGCGCGCGCTGCGGATGGAGTTGATGGGCCGCGGGATGGCGTGGCTGGATACCGGCACGCACGAGTCGCTGCACGACGCCTCCAGCTTCATCGAGACAATCGAGAAGCGACAGGGACTGAAGATCGCCTGCCCGGAGGAGATCGCCTTCCGCATGGGATACATCGACGCGGAGGCCACCATGCGCCTCGCGGAACCGCTGAAGACCACCTCGTACGGGCAGTACCTGATCAAGATGATCGCGATGACGAGAAGGAGCTCCTGACCGCAGCTCGCCTGCCCCGCCGTAGCGCAACGCGCGAAGGCGGGTGGCTCGTGGCTCGCAGCTCGTGGATCGCGCTGTCCCGGAAAAGCAGGCAGCTGGCAGCAGGCAGCGGGCAGCAGACAGTATGCGGTAGGCAGTAGGCAGTGGATCACGCTGTCCCGCAGAAAAGCTGGCAGCAGGCAGCAGGCAGCTGGCAGCGGATCACGCTGCAACGCAGCAGGCAGCAGGCAGCAGGCAGTAGATCACGCTGTCCCGCTGCACGGGCAGCACGCAGCAGGCAGTGGATCACGCTGTCAAGCTGGGCTACGGGAGGACGGCTGGCGCGACGATGCCGATGGTGAACTGCGCGGCGCCGCGCGCGCGTTCGGCGTCTGCTTTCGCGTAGAAGTTCGACGGTGTGAGGTCCTCGGTGCCGTCGAAAGCAAGCTCGCGGTCCCGGCGCAGCTCCTTCGAAATCGCCGCAAGACGCTCGAGGTGCCGCCGGACCGTCTCAGGGAGCCTGTCGCGTTCCGCCTCCAGAACGGCCGACATATCATGGATTCGCGGCGGCGCGACGCCGTGGGCCCGCAACAGACCCTTCAGCGCCAGCTCCACCACCTCCTGGGATTCGCGGACGACATCCGCCCAGCATTGCCCGTCGAAGAGGACGTCGAGCGCGCGCACGCGCACGGCGGCACGGCGCACGTAATCGGCCGCGAGCTCCGGATTTCTCACGCCGCCTCCGTGGTGGTCCAGTACGGCTGCCCGTGCGCCGTGCGTCGGACCAGCCGCCCGCCCGCAATCGCGCGCCTGATCCCGACGAGCGTCCGCGACAGCGCGTAATCGCGCTCGAAGAGTACAATCCCATCCAGCGCGATCTCCGGCCAGAGGCCGCCGGTCACCTGGCCGGCATCGGGCATCCGCACGATCTGCACCTGCACCGGATGCCCCTCCCACGATAGCGACGCCTCGTCGGCCTTCCGGTACGTCGATCGCGTGAGCGCCGCCGAGGGGTTGAGGATGACGAGCACATCCACGTCGGATTCGCGCGTCGCCTCGCCACGGGCCCACGAGCCGTACACCACCACGCCGGCCAGGGCCTCGCCGAACGCGGCGCTCGCCCACGCCAGGATCGCCGGCGCCTCCGACGCGCCGTCCAGCGGCCGATCCGCGAGGCGGCGCACGCAGTACTCATTCAGCGACACCCCGGCCCCTCGGGCGGCCCGCTTCAGGGCGCCGTGGAGGGCGGGAGGGGTCCGCAGCACGAAACGGCCGGACGGGCTCGAGGTCATAGTATCACCGCTGATTCAAGATGATACTACAAACGGGTGCTGGGCGCTGGGTGGTCTCATCGACGCCGTCGTTGTCGGTGTCCGTCAGGAGGTAGATGTTCAGCCGGTCTCGCTGTCTCGCATTCAATGCGGTGACATCGGCGGTGATCCGCAGGGTCACGGAATGACGTTGCGTGACGAGCGGAACGAGCCGTCCCCATTGCCGCGCAGCCATGCGACTCGGTTCGACTGCGCCGACACGATCAGATCGATCTGCCCGTCCTCGTCGAAATCGCCGGCCGCGATTGAATGAAACGCATAGAAGCCATGTGTTGACAACCCCGCTGCTGCCCGGGCTATCAGTGCGGCTGGCGGAGATTTTTGCGCCGCCGTCTTGAAGATTCCCGCCGGGCCTGAGAGGCCCGGCCTACGTCCGAGCACCCAGCACCGAGCACCCAGTACCCAGCACCGTGGCGACTATTTCGCGGCGATCAGCACCACGTCGTTGCTGGCGTTGCCGCGCGAAATGGCCGTGCCGTACTTCGGCGACGATGCGCCGGAGAGGATCTGCGGCCAGGAGTCGCGCGGGAAGCGCGTGACCGGGCGCTCGTCGCCGCCGGCGAGCGGACGCGTGAACGTGTTCATGCGCCCCTCGCGGACCGCGACGTAGGAGATTGACGTGCCATCGCGCCCCCAGCGGCACGTGTTCGGAATCTCCCCGCCGGTCGCGCCAAGATCTCCGAGCAGCCGCACCGCGCCGCCGGCCACAGGAAGCACCGCACATTCGGAGCGCTGCTTCTCCTGGTTCCACGCCATCCCGAGAAGCCGGGTGCCGTCGGGCGAGAGGTCCATCGGCGCGAACACCGTGTCGCCCACCTTCGATTGATCGCTCCCGTCGGCCTTCATCCGCATCGGCATGTTCTGGCCGTTGACGGTGGCGGTGTAGTAGACCCACTGGCCGTCGACGCTGAGAATCGGCCTGAACGCCTCGGCCCCCGTGGTCAACGCCTTCTGATCCGAGCCGTCGATCCCCATCCGCCAGATGTTGACGGCCTGCGCCGCGGACACGTAGTAGATCCAGCGCCCGTCCGGCGACACGACAGGGCTGGAGGTGACGGCTTCGCCACTCGTCAACTGCCTCGCCTCCAACCCGTCCAGCCCCGCGATCCACACCTGCCGGAATCCTGCCGACTCCGCCGTGAACACGAGCCGGCCATCAGGCGTCCACGAAAGACCATTGGTCGCAATCGTACGGCCCGCCGCAATCGGAACCTCCCTCGCCTCTCCTCCCTTCGACTCGCCGCGCTCGCTCAGGGCAGGCCCTGGCAGTAGCCAGATCTTCGATTCCGTCGTCCCCTGCACGGTCGCGAGCATCCGTCCGTCCGCCGAGAGGCTGACCCCGACGTAGCCGTTCAGATCGTTGGTGATCCGCTGGCGCTCGCCCGACGGGTACGTCACCTGCCAGAGCTGCGGCTGCCCCGTCGCGAGACGATCGATGCCGTCCATCACGAACGATCGGCCGTCGGGCATCCATTTCACGTTGCGCGCGAAGAGCCAGTTCTCACCGATCTGGGCGATCGCGCCGGTCGCGACGTCCACCGCCATCATCCCGAACTTCAGCGACGACTCGGAGGCAGGCACGAGGATCGTGCGCCCGTCGGGCGACCACGACGGCGCTTCGGCGAGGAACTTCATGCCGGAGGAGGGCGCGGCCACGATGCGCGCACCGCTGCCGTCCACGCCGGCGATCATCAGGTTGCGCACGCCACGCCGCACCTCTCCGCGAACGAAGGCGAAGCTGCCGCCGTCAGGAGAAAACGACGGCGCGCTGTCGATGTCTTCCAGCACGCGGATGGGGGTGCCGCCAAGCGCGGGTATCCTGTAAAGGCTCGCCACGCCGCGTGAGGGCGGATACGTGACGTAGTACACGTAGTTTCCGTCCGGGGAAAACGCCACGCCGTCGTATCGCACATTGGCGGGCGGCACGACTCGAACGTCGCTCGTCGTGGCCGTCTGCCGGACCCACAGACCCGGGAGCCCGTTCTCCAGCTTGACGTGCACGACGTAACGGCCCTCCGCCGAAAGCGCGGCCATGAAAGCGGATCCGCTCTGCGTCAGACGCGTGAACCGGTCCGCGGCGAACACCGCCGCGGGCTTCGACACGGTGCCGCCACCCGTCGCCATCCATGCGAACAGACCAGCCGCCACGATCGCGAGGAGCACGATCGCGCCAATCGCGATCCACTTCACCGGCACGCGCTGACGCGCCGGCGCCGGACGCGCGGATGTCGTCGTGATGACCCCGCTGTCGAGATCCTGCTTCACTTCCTCGAGGTCGTTCCTGACGTCGGTCGCCGTCTGATATCGCCGCGCCGGGTCCTTCGCCAGGCATCGCCGGACGACGCGCGCGAGCCCGGCGGGGAGATCCGGCTTGCGGTCGGTGATGGAGCCGGGGGTGTCCTTGATGATCGACGAAATGACGGAGATGTCAGTGTCGCCCTTGAACGGCCGGTCGCCCGCGGCCATCTCGTGCAGCATCACGCCGAGCGAAAAGATGTCGGAACGCTGATCGACGGGTCTGCCTTCCGCCTGCTCCGGCGACATGTAGGCGACGGTGCCGATGATGCGGCCTTCACCCGTCAGGTTCTCCTCGCGCAGGACGGTCGGCTGCTCGCCGTCGGCTTCGCGCTCCGCCTCGCGCAGCTTGGCGAGCCCGAAGTCGAGGACCTTGACGCGGCCGTCCGGCGTCACCATCACGTTGGCCGGCTTCAGATCGCGGTGGGTGATCCCGCGTTGATGCGCCGCCGCCATCGCATCGGCGACCGCCATCCCCACACGCAGCAGGACGTCGAGCGGCATCCCGCCCTCGGGGATCATCTCCTTCAGCGTCCGCCCCTCAACCGCCTCCATCGTCAGAAACAGCACGCCGGAGGCTTCCTCGACCGAGTAGATGGTGACGATGTTGGGATGATTGAGGGCGGCAACGGCCTGCGCCTCGCGCTCGAACCGCTTGCGGCGATCGGGATCCGCCCCCATCGCGAGCGGAAGGATCTTCAGCGCGACGGTCCGGTGCAGCCGCGTGTCTTCGGCGGCATACACCTCACCCATCCCTCCCTTGCCCAGGGGCGAGAGGATGCGGTAGTGGCCCAGGAGAGTGTCGGGCAGCATCCCGGCATTCTACTGCTGCCAGACCAAGTTACCAGCTTCCAGCTTCCAGCTTCCAGCTTCCAGCTGGGAACTGGAAACTGGAATCATACTACGAGCAAGTGTCGGCGAGTAACCGCACCGATTGCACCTTGACCTTGAACGACGGGACCTTGATCTCGCCGGGCGCGGCGGCGGTGGCGGAGGCCGCGGCGGCCGAGCCCTCCGGCACTTCCACCTTCTTGGTGCGCTCGGTCTTGAGCTCCACCTTGCCGTCCTTGGTTTTCACCTTCGTCTTGTCCACATCGTCGTCGAGCATGCCGACGATTTCGACCTTGTGGCCGACGTGCGACTTGAACTTGTCCGGCTGGTTCAGCCAGTACACGGCGGCGGTGTCGGGTGCCCCCGACGTGCCGACAGCCACGTCGGTCCGCTGAACGTCGGTCAACATGTAAGTGTTGTGCGCCGTTCCCGCCGTGACGCACCCGGTCAACGTCACCGGCTGTTTGGCGATTTTATCGTCCGCTTTCTTCGGCTTCACCTGGGCGCCGGCGGCAACCGTCATCGCCAACATGACGATACCGAAGCTCATCAATCTCATTCACACACCTCCGAGGCTTCAGCTGCATAGACGGGTCCAAAGACAACCGGCTCCAGCTTCCAGCTCCCAGCTTCCAGTCTGGGAACTGGAAACTGGAAACTGGAAACTGGCTATGAGCACGTGGACGACAGCACCTTGATCGACTTGACGTCGATCTTGCGGACGACGACCTTGTAGTCCTGCTCCTTGTCGGTGACGCCGGAGGTGCCGACCGCCGCGGGCGCTTCTGGCACCTTCACCGTGATCTTCCGCTATCCTTCCGCCTTGAACTCGATCTCCACGAGGCCGCCTTCGCGCTCGACTGCGATCTCGCCCTTGTCGACGTCACCCGTGAACTTGCCGGTGACCTCCACGCGCTGGCCGGCGTGCTCGTCGAGATCCTTGTCGTCGTGCAGCCAGTACAACGTGCGCGCGGCGATGGCCGCGGACGCCGTCGCAGCGACGCTCCCGCTCGTCCCGGCCGGCTGGGCCATCACGCCGAAGTTCGGCGGCTCAGTTACGTTGGCGAGGACGTAGCCACCGTCGCCTTTCACGACACAGCCGGTAAGAGTGATGTCTTTGTCATCGCCGAAGGCGGAGACGGTGGGCGCCTGCTGAGCCGACACTGCCGCCGAAATCACCAACGCCAGCGCCGCTCCATAGCCGATGAGCTTCATTTTCTCGACCTCCCTCGCAGTCTAAGGACGCGAAGAAATGCGAATGCGATGCCCAATCCAGGGTGCTGAGAGGTGCTGAGAGGTGCTGATGGGTGCTGATGGGTGCTGATGGGTGCTAAGGTGCTGACGTGCTGAGGTGCTCTGAGGGCCGCACCCCTGAGCACCTTTCAGCACCCCTCGGCACGCTTCAGCACCCCAGATCAGTTGAAGCTTGCGACCCTCTTGCGCAGCGTCTTGACGTGCTCCCAGATCTCGGTCGCGTCGTCAGACGGCTCGGCGTCGTCGTCCTCGTCGTCGTGCTCGGCGAGCAGGTCGTGCTCACCTGGCTCGGCGGACTTGGGCACCAGCCGGAGGTACTCCTCCAGGTCGTGCAGCGCCGCGGCGAAGTCCTGGAGGTGATACGCGAGCAGCCCGCGATCGCGCAGCTCGGAGATCGCTGACGGATCGGCGGCGAGGAGCAGCGACGAGATGAAGCGGGCCTGGGGGAACGATCGCATGCGGACGTAGAGCCGCTTCAGGTTCACCAGCATGCGCACGACGATGTCGTGGCGCGTGGCGGGGGAGAGGAGGGACCGATCGAAGGCGGCCTCGTCGCCCACATGCTCGCGAAGGAGCTGGCGGCAATCGATCTCCGAGAGCAGCGCGCCCCCGTGGAACGGGTCGATGATGATCGCGTCCATGACGCCATCGGACGTGACGGCCTCGCGCGCGCGGAGCAGGAAGTGGCCGGGGAAGTTCACGCCGTCCACCAGCAGCCCCGCCCGGCGCGCCACCTCCAGATAGATGACCGCGAGGCTGATGGGAATGCCGGTGCGGCGATCGAGCACCTCGTTCAGAAAGCTGTTGCGCGGATCGTCATACCGCTCGCGATTCCCGGTGAACCCCAGCTCGTCGTAGAGATACTCGTTGAACGCCTTCACGGACTGCTCGGGCGGCACGTCCGCGCCCTTCGCGATCCGCGTCGCGGCCTGCTCGCCCATGCGATCGAGCCGCTTGATGTACGGCTTCGGGTCGAGCGAGGGGTACTCCACGCGCGCGATGGCGAGCGCCGCCGGCGCGAGCTCGTCTCCCGGCGCGTTCATCGCTCGCTCCAGTTCCGCCGCGACCTGGGTCACGCGGGATTGGAGGTTCAATGAAAAGGGCACGCGTTGATTGTACACGGATGACGTTGCTCGTTGCTCGGGCAGCCCTAAAGGGCTGCGCTACGGGAGCACGATGCATCTCGTGGCTCGTGGCCTGTCAAACGTGATCCGGTAGCGCAGCCCTTTAGGGCTGCCGGCGTTGGCAGGCCTGCACTACAGGAGGCCGATGAAACTCGCCGTCAACTCCTCCAGCGACGAGACGATGCGGTCGGCGAGGCGAAGCTGGTCGGGAGGGTAGGTATGCGTGACGGCGACGCACTTCAGGCCGGCCGTCTGCGCGGAGGCGACGCCCCAGCGCGAGTCTTCGATCGCGAGGCAGTCCCCAGGCGGCAGGCCGTGCAGTTGCGCGGCGCGGGCGTAGGGATCGGGCGCCGGCTTGCCACGCGCCGTGTCCTCGGCCGACACGATGAAGCGGAAGTGACGATCGATCCGGCGCCGCGAGAGGATCGCCTCGATCTCGTGGCGCAGCGCGCCTGACGCGATCCCGAGCGGGAACGCCGCCGCCAGCCGCTCGATGCACTCGACCGCGCCCGGATACAACACGTCCGCGCGCGCGATCGCTTCTTCCATCACCCGCGACTTGTCTTCGATGAGCGCCGCGATCTGCCGCGCATCGAGCGCCCACCCCTCATCCTCCGCGATCTTCCTGAACACCCCCTCATCGTCGAACCCCAGCAGGTCGAGGTAGTACCGCTCGCGCGTGAGGGTCACGCCAAGCGGCTCCAGCACCTCCTGGTACGCGCGAAGGTGCAGCGGCTCGGAGTTCGCGATGACGCCGTCGAAGTCGAAGACGACAGCTTTGATCATGAAACGTGATCAGCTACCCGTTCCCAGCTTCCAGTTTCCACCTTCATCGTGTCCCGCTGGAAGCTGGGAGCTGGGAACTGGAAACGTGACAACGGGCACTAATGCGCCACTGCGCTCATGCGCTCCCCCGCCCGAACCGGGGTCGTGAGCCGATTCTCGCGAGGAGGCACTGGGCAATCGTACTTGGGGTTGTAGTAGCAGAACGGGAAGTACGCACGGTTGAAATCGAGATCGTAGATGCCCGTTGCCGTGCGTTCGAGGTCCAGATAGCGGCCGCCCGTGTAGGTCTCGTTGCCGTTGGTGAGATCGCTGAACGGGACGAACAGGCGGCGCATGTCGTTCTCGGCGACGTCGACAAACGCGGTCAGCGTCAGCGGCTGTCCTTTGAGCGTGAAGCGCAACGTGCCGATCCGCCGCATCTGGCGGCGCTCGCCCGTGGACGTCGGCATCTGGAGAATGTCGCCGCTCGCCGCCACGCTCAGGGCCGCGGGCACGCGGTACTCGGGATCCACCGGGTAGTAGTGCAGCGGCTGGAACGCGGCGCGGCTCTCCGGCAGGATCGGCGACTCCGCCGACTCGCGCATGAACTCGTCCTTCTGCGCCCGCCAATTGGCGATCTCCTGGTCGTACGGCACCTCTCTGGGCCCGCAGGCGGACGCGAGGCTCACGCAGAGAATGACGAGCGGCGTCGTGCAGCGTGACACGCCGAATACTTTAGTCGATTAGACCGTTATGCGGCGCGCGACGAGAATTTCGTTCTCGTTGCCGCATAACGGCGGCGCGCACGGCGCGCCCGTGAGGGAGCGGAGCGGGGCGTGGGGCCCCCGCGAGCGACCGAACCGGGGTCTGGGGCGGAGCCCCAGTCTAGTTGGCCCTTTGCAGCATCTTGCTGGCGCGCTCCACTCCTTTTGACATTCTACATGAAGCGCGCAATACTCATCTAGAATGTCAACAGAAAGAACGAAACCCGACCTGCTGCAGGGTACGCTCGACGTGATGGTGCTGCGCACCCTGGAAACGATGGGACCGCAGCACGGCTTCGGCCTCGCGAAGCGCATCCTGCAGATCTCCGATGGTCTCCTGAATCTGAACCAGGGGACCCTCTACCCGGCGTTGCTTCGCCTCGAGCAGCGCGGCTGGATCCGGGCGCGATGGGGCACCTCCGAAAACAACCGGCGGGCGCGCTTCTATGAGCTCACGAGGGCCGGGCGCAGCCAGATCGCCGCCGAGGAGCGGGACTGGGCTCGAACGGTGGCCCTGATGCAGCGGTTCCTCCGTCCGGGCGAAGAGGGCTGATGATCGCATTGTTGCGGCGGCTGCTCGCGACCGTCCGCTGGAACAAGGCCGAGCGCGACCTCGACGCCGAGATCCGGTTTCACCTGCAGTCGCTCGCCGAGGAGTTCGAGGCCAGGGGCCTCGACCGAAATGACGCCCGGCTGGCTGCCAGGCGCGCCTTCGGCGGCGTGGAGCCGATGAAGGAGGTCTACCGTGACCGGCGCGGACTGCCGCTCGTGGAGGGCATGCTTCGCGACCTGCGCCACACCGGTCGCTCGCTGCGGAGAGCGCCGGGCTTCACGACGGTCGTGGTGGCCACCATCGCACTGGCGATCGGCGCGAATGCCGCCGTGTTCCTGCTGCTCGACCATGTGGTCCTGCGCCCGCTGCCCGTTGCGCAACCGTCCGAGCTGGTGATCGTCAGCGTGCCGCCGCTGCCGCTGGAAAAGGCCACATCCGCGGGCAGCGGCCGGGGTCCGGACGGACAGATGATGTACGCCGTCTCGTATCCGCTCTATCAGACATTGCGCAGGCGCGATCTTCTGTTCCAGGATGTCCTGGCCCACCGCCCGATCCGGCCGACGCTGCTGGCCGGCACGACGCCGATGGTCGCGGACGCCGAACTGGTGACGGGCAACTACTTCGACATGCTCGGGATCAAGGCGGCGATCGGCCGTACTCTCCAGCCGGACGACGATCATGCTCCAGTCGGGAATGCCGTTGCCGTGCTCTCACACGGTTTCTGGCAGCGCGAGTTCGGCGGCGATCCGTCCGTGCTGAACCGAACGATTCGCGTCAACAACTACCCGCTGACGATCGTCGGTGTCGCCGCGCCCGGTTTCTCGGGCACCGGGGGCGGGCGGGGTCCCGACTTCTTCGTGCCACTGACGATGGGCAATCAGGTGTACCAAAGGCGCGGGTTGGACCTTCTCTCGGACGCTGTGAGCCACCTGAGCGTGATCGCGCGCCTCGCGCCGGGCGTCTCGCGCGAGCAGGCCGAGAAATATCTGCGCGGCGTCTACGAGACGCTCTTCAACGAAGCGGTCGGGCGGACGACGAAGCCGTTCAATGTGGAACGTGCCAAAGCGCGTCCCGTGTCGCTGTTTCCGGGTGGATATGCCTCGAGTGCGCAGTCGGCGGTCACGCGCGAGCTGAAACGGACGCTCGAACTGCTGATGGGAATGGTGGCGCTCGTGCTGCTCATCGCGGCCGGCAACGTGACGAACCTCCTCGTGGCGCGCGGGGCCGCGCGGGCCCGGGACATGGCGATTCGTCTCGCCATCGGCGCCAGCCGCTGGCGTCTGCTTCGCGAACGCCTCGTCGAGAGCCTCGTGCTCGCGCTGATTGCGGGCGTCGCCAGCCTGTTCGTCACCTCGTGGGTGGTACGGCTCCTGACGCTCGTGTTGCCGTTCGGCGATCGCGCGGCCGGCCTGGCGCTGACACCAGATCGCCGCGTTGTGGGGTTCATTTTCCTTGTGGCCGTCGCCACGGGCCTGTACATCTGGCTGACGTCGGCGTTGCAGGTGACGCGTCGTTCCTCCCTGCCGCCCCTTTATGCAGGCGCGACGAGGCAGGCGGGCGCGGGCAAGCCGCTTCGATTGCGGCGAGGTCTCGTCGTCGTGCAGGTTGCCCTGTCGCTTGGGCTGCTGTGCGCGTCGGCGCTGCTGGCACGCAGCCTTTACAACCTCCTGACCGTCGATCCCGGCTTCAAGGTCGAGGGGCTGTCCACCTTCTCGGTGCAACTGCCCGACGCCGCCGGCACGGCGGAGCGTAGAACTCTCTTCTTGCAGCTGTTGCTCGAAAACGTCCGCGGCGTGCCAGGCGTGCAGGCGGCGTCGATTGCGAGCAGTCTGCCGTTCATCGATAGCCCGGGCGGAAGCTGGGCGTCGACGCCGGGTATCGAAAAGAAGATCTCGTACGAGGCATCCCACGTCGGTCCCGAGTTCTTCCGGACAATCGGCATGCCTCTCGTTGCGGGCCGCGACTTCAATCAGCACGACGTGTCGGGTGCCGAGAAGGTAGCAGTGGTCAACGAAGCGATGGCCTCCGCCCTGTTCGGCGATGGCAAGGCGATTGGGCGGCTCGTGTCCTACGAGGAAGACATGCCGGCCGAAACGCGCATCGTCGGGATCGCAAAGGATGCGAAAGCCGGGCCGCGCACCGACGCGCGTCCGACGATCTACCTGCCGTGCCTCCAACGACCAGCAACCACCATGAACGTCGTGGCGCGGATGGCGGGCGGGGAAATGTTGTCGGCCGGCGGCGTGCGGACCCTGCTGAAGCGCGTCGATTCATCGGTGGCCTCGTCGGAGCCGCGCGCGATAGCCGACATCATCGCCGAGAGCCTGCTGCGCGATCGCATGCTGGCCACCCTCTCCGCCTTCTTTGCGGTCCTCGCCATGGCGTTGACAGGGATCGGCCTGTTCGGGCTCACGAGCTTCGGGGTCGCCCGCCGTTCACACGAGATCGGCGTGCGGCTGGCGCTCGGAGCCGCACGCAGCTCGATCGTGTGGCTGGTCGTCCGGGAGGTCGCCGTGCTGACGCTCGTCGGCGGGGCGCTCGGCCTGGCCGCGTACGTCGCGGCCAGCCGGGCGGTCGGGACATTCCTGTTCGGTCTGTCGGCGACGGATCCTCAGACGGTTGCCGCAGCCACGATCGTTCTGGCCGCGATCGCGCTTTCAGCCGGCGTCGTGCCCGCCTGGCGCGCGGTGCATCTCGACCCGGCGCTCACGCTTCGCGACGAGTAGCGCGTATTTCGCTGTTTCAAAAACCCTTGTAGCGCAGCCCTTCAGGGCTGCCTTCGCGGTTTTGAAACCGCCTTCAGAGCGGATATCGTTTCCCCGCGAGCACGCGCTCGGCTACCTCGCGGCGCAGCCTCACCGTATTCACGGGCGTGATCTTCATCACCCTCCGCAGCGCCGCAAGGAGCGTCCGCAGCGTGTCTCCGTCACTCATCGCCGCCAGCGCCGTGCGCGCGCCGATCTCGACCCGGCCGGCGGCGTCGGTGACGAACACCTGCGCGGCCGCCTGATGCAGCGCGTCGCCGGCGTCCGCCGCGCGCAGGAGCACGCTCTCGGCCGCGAACACGTCGATGATGATGTCGGCGGCGGCGACGAGCACCTCCTGCTGGTCGGTCAGCTTCTCGCCGTAGGTCTGCATCGCCGTCCCGAGGATCATCAGCGCCGCCTTCTTCATCGCGGCCACCGCGCGGCGCTCGTTCTCCAGCGGCTCGTCGCTCGGCATCTCGGGCATCGAGGGCTGGAGGATCTCGTCCTGCAGCTTCTTTGCGGCGGGGATCAGCGGCAGCCCGCCCTTCAGCGCGCGCCGGATCAGCATGCCCGGAATCAGCATGCGGTTGATCTCGTTGGTGCCCTCGAAGATGCGGTTGACGCGCGCGTCGCGGTAGTGCCGCTCGGCCGGGTAGTCGCGCACGAAGCCGTTGCCGCCGTGGATCTGGACGTTTTCGTCCACGACGTAGTCGATCATCTCGCTGCTCGCGACCTTCAGGATGGACGCCTCGATGGCGAACTCCTCGAGCGCGGCCAGCACCGCCTCGTTCGCGTGGCTGCCCTGGAGCATCGCGTCGATGAGGCCCGCCGTCCGGTACAGCATGCTCTCGACGGCGTACTCGCGGATCGCCATCTCTGCGAGCTTGTGCTTGATCGCGCCGAAGTTCGCGATCGGCTGCCCGAACTGGCGCCGCTCCAGCGCGTACTTCGCGGCCTCGCCGACAATCGCGCGCGCGCCGCCGCTGCACATCGCGCCCAGCTTGAACCGGCCGTAGTTGAGGACGTTGAACGCGACCTTGTGCCCCTTGCCGATCTCGCCCAGGACGTTCTCCGCCGGCACCTTCGCATCCTGCAGGATCAGCGGCGTCGTCGAGGACCCGAACAGCCCCATCTTGTGCTCTTCGTTGCCGCTCGTGACGCCGGGCCCGCGCTCGACGAGGAAGGCGGTGAACGCCTCGCCGTCGACCTTGGCGAAGACGATGAAGAGGTCGGCGAAGCCGCCGTTGGTGATCCACATCTTCTCGCCGGAGAGCGTGAAGCTGCCGTCGGGCTGCCGCGTCGCGCGCGCCTTGGCGGCGAGGGCGTCGGAGCCCGAGCCGGACTCGCTCAGCGCATACGCGCCGAGGATCTCGCCGCTCACCAGACGCGGGACGTACTTCTTCTGCTGCTCCTCCGTGCCGAAGCAGAGCAGCGGCGTAATCGCCAGCCCCGTCTGCGCGCCGAACGTCGCCGCGAACGACGCCGAGATGCCCGCGGCCTCGCCGACGACAATCGCGGAAACCTTGTCGAGCTCGACGCCGCCGAGCGCTTCCGGGACGTCCACGCCCAGCAGCCCCAGCTCGCCGAACTGTTTGATCAGCGCGCGCGCGAAAGCCCAGTCCTTGGTCTCGAGCCGATCGATCGCGGGGACGACTTCATTCCACATGAAGTCCTCGGCCGTCTGGCCGATCATCCGCTGTTCTTCGGTGCGCTTCTCGCGCGTGAATATCGAACCAGGCGCGGCCTCCTCGATCAGCCACGACCCGCCTCTGGTCACAACGGTTGTCATAACATCAACTCCAAACTACAAACTTCAAACTCCAAACAGACTCCAAACTCCAAACTCCAAACCTCAAACCCCAGAGCCCCCACCTCCGCGCGCGTAAGAATCGAGCGCGCTACGGCGCGGCCTCGCCGTAGCTCGTCGCTGGAATTTTGGCGCGCCGAGCGAAGGCGGGCGAGCCCCGAGCCGCCGCCTTCGCGCTTTGCGCTTCGGCGTGCCAGGCCCTTAGCCCCGAGCTCACACTCGCTCGAATATGCCCGCCGCGCCCATGCCGCCGCCGACGCACATCGACACCATGCCGTAGCGGGCGTTGCGCCTGCGCATCTCGTAGAGGAGCGTCGTCGTCAGCTTCGCGCCGGTGCAGCCGAGCGGATGGCCGAGCGCGATGGCACCGCCGTTGACGTTGAGACGCTCGGGGTCGATCGGCAGCTCCTTCAGGCACGCGAGCATCTGCGAGGCGAAGGCTTCGTTCAACTCGACGAGATCGATCTGATCGAGCGTGAGGCCGGCGAGCTTCAGCGCCTTGCGGATCGCCGGCACCGGGCCGACACCGAAGCGCTCAGGCTCGACCCCGGCGGTGGCATAGGCGACAAAGCGCGCGAGCGGCGTGAGGCCGAGCTCCTTCGCGCGGTCCGCCGACATCACCACGACCGCCGCCGCCCCGTCGCTCATCTGCGAGGAGTTGCCCGCCGTGACCGTCCCCCTGGCGTGAAACGCCGGCTTCAGCTTGCCGAGCGCCTCCATGGAGGTCTCGCGGCGCGGCCCCTCGTCGATGCTGAAGGTGCCTGACCCCACGTTCCGGTTCAGCGTGGGGTCTGGCACCGTGTGCAAGGGGCCAGTCCCCAGCGGAGAATTCTGGCTGGGGACAGGCCCCGGGGTGGTGGGTACAGCAACCAGCTCGTCTGAAAATCTGCCTGCATCGATGGCCGCTATTGCCCTCTGGTGACTGCGCAGCGCGAAGGCGTCCTGCTCCTCGCGCGAGATGCCCGCCTCGCGCGCGTGGTTCTCGGCAACCAGGCCCGTGCTCAGATACGCATCAGGGTAGCTCTCGACCAGCGCCGGGTTCGGCGCGATCTTGTGGCCGCCCATGGGCACGAGGCTCATCGACTCAGTCCCGCCGGCGACAATCGCGGTGGCAAAACCCGCCATGATCCGCTCGGCCGCGTACGCAATTGACTGCAATCCTGACGAACAGAAGCGGTTGACGGTGACGGCTGACGCCGAGACGGGAATCCCGGCGCGCAGACTGGCAATTCTCGCCACGTTGAGTCCCTGCTCCGCCTCCGGCATCGCGCAGCCCAGGATCACGTCTTCCACGTCCGCCGAATCCAGTCCCGGCGCGCGCCGCAGCGCCTCGCCGATCACCAGCGCCCCCATTTCATCCGGCCGCGTATAGCGCAGCGCGCCTTTCGGCGCCCGGCCGACCGGGGTGCGGACTGCTGAAACGATGACTGCATCTTTCATGGTGCCTCTGGCAGCCCTGAAGGGCTGCGCAACACAGCGGTATAGCGTGAAGGCCCTTCTACGTTCTACCTTCTACGTTTCCGTCTCATCCCTCATAGTCCTTGAGGAGGTCTTCGAGCGCTTCGCCGACTTCCTGTGTCTTTCCCTCGAACAGATGGTCCGCGCTGTCGATGATCGCGAGTTCTCTGGGCTCCTCGAGCCGCGCGTAGAATGCCCGCAGGCCCGCGAGCGGGCAGACCTCGTCGTCCTCGCCCTGCACGAAGAATTTCGCCTTCCTGCTCGCCAGCGTCCGCTCGAACGTGTACTCGTGGCCCGACAGCGACGTCGCCACCGGCGGCGCGATGCCGATCAGCACCGACACGCGGTCGTCGTCAGCGCCAACCTCGAGCGCGACCCACGCGCCGAAAGAGAATCCGGCGGCCCAGAGCTTCACCCCTGGATATCGCGCCGCCATGTAGTCGAGCGCACTCCTGAAATCATCTTTCAGAATCGTCGGGGCCCCCTGCACCCCGACTGGCGGCCTCCATTGCGCCGGCGCTTCGTCGCCGGCTCCATTCCGGCCGCTCCGTTCTTGAATCGTCGGGGCCCCCTGCACCCCGACTGGCGGCCTCCATTGCGCCGGCGCTTCGTCGCCGGCTCCATTCCGGCCGCGTTTCTCTCCGTCGCCGAGATCGAATGTGCCGGCGCTCCGGCCGACGCCGCGGAAGTTGAACCGCAGAACGGCGCACCCGATCCTCACCAGCCCCTTCGCTCCCTGAAACACCGCTTTCGTGTGCATCGTCCCGCCATACTGCGGGTGCGGGTGCGCGAACACGACCGCCGCGCGAATCGCCGGGGCCTGCCCTGAGCGAGCGTGCGAGCCGAAGGGCTCGTCGAGAATGGCATCGAGCCGTCCGGCCGGGCCGATCAAGTCAGTGACTGTGGGCATGCACGAATCCTGAGACGATGCTCGCGAACTCCGCGGGACGCGTGACGAGGCCGATGTGGCCCGTGCGTTCCAGCGTCTGATGGCGCGCGCCGCGAATGAGCGATTCGTAGCGCCGCGTGGCTCCGACCGGAACGACCCGGTCGAGCTGCTCTTCGCCCGTGACGACGAGTGCCGGCGCCTCGACGCGCGCGCAGTCCTCAGAGAAATCAAGCGCCTGCTCGAGGCGGATGCGCGACGCCATCAGCGACGGGATCGCCGGCGCGGCAAGTACCCGGGCGATGTGCCTTGCGCCGAACATGATTCCTCCCGTCACGGTTCCGCGCGCCGCCATAATCTCCGGCCACAGCCTTCCGGGCGACGTCGCCAGGAAGGCGGGCACCGACAACCACGGCCGCGCAATGTAACGCCGTTGCCGCTCATTCGGCGTCCAGCCCGGCGCGGGAGACGCTGCGAAGATCAGCGCGGAAACGCGCCCGGGCCGCGCGGACGCGTAGCGCAGCGCGACCAGGCCCCCGAATGACACTCCGCACAACGCCACGCGATCCATTCCGGCCTCGTCCAGCACACGATCGAGCTGCCGCACGTAATTGTCGAACCCCAGCGACGGATCGACTTTCGTCCCCGACCCGAAGTCGCCGCACAACGAATAGCTGACCGTACGGCATCGCTTCCGCAGCTCCTGCAGCGCCGGCCGCATCCATTCCCAGCGTCCCTGAACGCCAGGGATCACGACGAGCGCGGGGCCGGTCCCTTCATCGAACATGGTTCATGTCGGCAGCCCTGAAGGGCTGCGCAACAGAGTCAGTCTCGCGCTGGACCCAGCACCCGGCACCTTTGAGCACCCCTTAGCACCTCTGAGCACCTAATTCCTCAGCGGCTTCCCTGTCTTCAGCGTATGGGCGATGCGTTCCTGTGTCTTGCGTTCGCCGCACAGGCTGAGGAACGCCTCGCGCTCGAGATCCAGCACCTGCTGTTCGGTCAGCGTGCCGGCGTGCGTCAGGTTGCCGCCCGCCAGGATCCACGCGAGCTTGCGGCCGATGAGCGCGTCGTGATCGCTGATGCGGCCGGCGCGCCACGCCAGGTGGACGCCGAGCTTGAGGGCCGCCAGCAGCCCATCACCGCCAACCCGGATGGCGGTCCGGGGACGCGGAGGCACGTAGTCCACCACGCGCGCGAGCGCACGGGCCTTGGCATCTTCAAGAAGCCGATCTCGGTTCATGGTGATGCCGTCGGTCGGCCGGAAGTACCCGATGCGTTTGGCATCGGGGCCGCTCGTCGCAACCTTCGCGAAGCCAATCGTTTCAAACACGCGCTGCACGAAAGGCAGGGGGTCGGCGTTCGACGGCGCGGCATCCATCGCGCGCGCGAGCATCTCCTTCGTCCCCCCGCCCGCCGGAATCAGCCCGACACCGACCTCGACGAGGCCGATGTACGTTTCTGCCGCCGCCTGCACGGCGTCGCCATGGAGGGCGATCTCGCAGCCGCCGCCGAGCGCCAGTCCCGCCGGCGCCACGACCACCGGCACCTCCGAGTGTTTCAGCGCCATCGTCGCGCCCTGGAACGCGCGGACCATCATGTCCACCTCGTCCCAGTTGCCTTCCTGCGCCTCGAGCAGCAAGAGCATGAGGTTCGCGCCCGCCGAGAAGTTCACCGCGCGGTTGCCGACGACGAGCGCCTGGAAGTTCGCGGCCGCTTCCTTGACGCCGGCGTGCAGCATCTGGATCGTGTCGCCGCCGATGGCGTTCATCTTCGAGTGGAACTCGACGCACAACGCGCCGTCGCCGAGATCCACCAGGCTGGCGCCGGCATTCCGGCGGACCTCGCGAACTCGTTGGTCGTGGCTCGTTGCTCGTGGCTCGCGACTTGCGGTCCCCCTTATGGCCGCCAGGGTTTCGAACGGGCCGAGGTCCCAGCCGAAGCCCCAGCGCATCGCCTTGTCGACGTCCTCGTTCGAGTGCGCGATCCCGGGGGCGACGCGGGCCGCGTACTCGAGGGTCGGCCCGAGCGTGTCGCGCAGGAACTGGCCGGCCTTGTCCTTGCCGTTGTAGAGCGCGCGGATCCGCTCGCCGACATCATCGATCGACCGCGCCGCGTCGAGCGACGGTAGCCGAGCGGGCTGCCTCGCCCGATACGTCATCGTCTTCGGATCGAGCGTGGAGATTTCGCCGGTCGGCTCCTTTCTATAGAAGCCCTGGCCGGTCTTCGCACCGACCCATCCGCGCGCGACCAGGTCGTCGACGAGCGGCGGCAGCTTGAAGACCGCGCGTACCTCGGGCGATTCGAGACGCTCGGCAAGGTTCCGCGCCACGTGCGCGAGCACGTCGATGCCAGCGATGTCCATCGTCCTGAACGTGGCGCTCTTCGGCCGGCCGACAGCCGGACCGGTCATCGCGTCGATCTCCTCGATCGTGTACTGGCCGGACTCGAGCGCGCGGAAGACCTGCATCACGCCAAACAGCCCCAGGTGATTCGCGATGAAGTTCGGCGTGTCCTTCGCGACGACGACGCCCTTGCCGAGCCGCCGGTCCGCGAAATGCCTGATGGTCTCGAGGACCGCGGGTTCGGTGTCCGCGGTGGGGATCACTTCCAGCAGGTGCAGGTAGCGCGGCGGGTTGAAGAAGTGCGTGCCCAGGAAATGACGGCGGAAGCCCTCAGAGCGCCCTTCGGCGAGGGCTGCGATGGGGATTCCGGAGGTGTTGGAGCTGACGATTCCTTCAGCGCCGCGATGCCGCTCCACCCGCTCGAACAGCGACTGTTTGATGTCCAGGCGCTCGACGATGGCCTCGATGATCCAGTCGCAGCTCGAGATTTGCGCCAGGCCGTCGTCGAAGCCGCCGGTACGCACGAGCGACTGCGCCTCGGGGGTGAAGAACGGGTCCGGCTTCAGCGCGCGCGCGCGCTCGAACCCCTCCCGGGCGGCCTCGGGCGTGATGTCGAGAAGGAGCGCCGGCACGCCGGCGTTGGCCAGGTGCGCCGCGATCTGGGCTCCCATCGTCCCGGCACCCAGCACAGCAGCGGTTTTGATGTGCATGATCGTTCTACAGGGTTCTACAAGGTTCTACAGGGTTCTAGAGAACGACTTAGACTCTCTCTCCGACTCCTCCGACAAATAAATCAACGATGTCGTCGGCCTCCGCGACGAGCGAGTACTTGCGGCGGCTCAGGACCCAGTTGGTTGCCATCTCGTCGAGCGCGCCAAAAAACAGCTTCGCGGCGAGCGTCGGGTTGAACCTCTTGCGAAAGACGCCGCGCGCCTGGCCGTCGGCGATGACGTCACGGATGATGCCGAGATACTCGCGCAGGTACGTGGCCGAAAAGCGCTCCATGAACTTGGTGGACTGCCGCAGCTCGATCTGGAAGACGACGGCAAGCGCGCGGTCGTGGCCCATGCGGCCGAGGTGCAGCCGCGCGATCTCGCGCAGCCGATCGACCGGGTCCGTCTTGGCGGCCACGCTCGAGCGGCCGGCCTCGATCGCCTCCTTCATCGTCTTTTCGAAGATCGAGATCAGCAAGTCGTCCTTGCCGCGGAAGTACAGGTAGACGGTGCCGGCGGCGACCCCGGCGGCGCGGGCGACGTCGGCGACCTGGGCGCCGAAGAATCCTGTTTCGGCGAAGGTGTCGATGGCGGCTCGCAGGATCGCGTCGCGCCTGTCGGCTTTATCGGGGCGGTCGGCGAGGGCGGGATACCGGCGGGCCACGGAGGACATGAATGAATGTTCATTCATGTCCTCAGGGATGTCAAGTGCAGTACGCTGAGCTCAACCTGCGGGTTTTTTGGCGCCTATGTCAACACTCGGAGCCCGCCCGCAGTATAGACAGCATCATGCTTGACGAACTGCAGCAGCAGGCGATCGTCACCCGCCTGAACAGGATCGAGGGGCAGGTGCGGGGAATCAGACGGATGGTCCAGGAACCGCGCCTCTGCGTCGAGATCCTGCAGCAACTGTCCGCCGCCGAGGCTGCGCTCAATCGCATCAGCCTCGCGGTCTTCAAGTTCCATGTCGAACGGTGCGTACCGGACGGCCTGGCCAAGGGCGAGCCGGAGAAAAGCAAACAGCTGGCCGAGCTGGTGGACATTTTCGACCGATTTGCGAAGTAAAATCGAATCATCATGAAATCATTCCGCACCTACATACTGCTGGCGGCGGTCCTGTTGATGGCCGCCTCCGCATCCGCACAGAGCAAGGGCAAGGCGCGTCTCACCGGCAAGGTCGTCGACGTGCAGGGACAACCCGTCGCGGACGTCACGGTCCGGACGCAGAAGGCCAACGAGACCGAGGTACTGGCCACCAAGACCGACAAGAAGGGCGAGTTCAAATTCAACCTCGCCGACGGCGAGTTCAAGATCGAGTTCGCGAAAGAGGGACTCGAGACCATCCAGCACACCTTTGGCGTGAAGGACGGCGCGGTCGAGCCCTTGAACGTCACGATGGCGCCGCCGAAGCCGAAGGAAGATCCGTCGGCCGCGATCAACGCGGAACTCCAGCGGGCGGTGACGACGGCACAGGCGGGGAAATTCGCCGAGGCGCGGAAGATCTGCGAGGACCTGCTCGTCAAGTATCCCGTGCTGACGCAGTGCTACGGGTTCAACGCCCGGATGTACGCCGCCGAGAACCAGCCGCAGAAGGCGCTCGATCAGGCGAACCTGGCCGTCGAGAAGGAGCCGGCCAACGTCGACAGCAAGCTGCTCCAGGCGGACCTGCTGATGGAGGTCGGCAACAAGGAAGAAGCGCGGAAGATCCTCGCCGCGATCGACCTGACGCAGGTGAAGGACCCGTTTCCGTTCATCAACGACGCGATCATATTGATCAACGAGAAAAAGGGAGCCGAAGCCGCGGCCGCGCTGACGAAGCTGCTCGTCCAGTTCCCGAACCAGGCGGAGATCTACTACTACCGCGGCCGGGCGTACATCTTCGTGGCCGACAAGCTCCCCGAGGCAAAGTCGGACCTCGAGAAGTTCGTCACGATGGGGAAGCCGGACAGCAAGGAAGTCGCGGAAGCGAAGAAGATTCTCGAGCAGTTGGTGAAGAAGTAGCGCACCGGCTGGTCCATGTTCCCAAGCCGCGCGCGGACGATCTCGACGGCATTCCTCCTGGCCATCGGGCTCGCCGCGTGCGGCGGATCCTCAGGGTCCAGCAACTCTCCTACGCCTCCCACGACCCAGAATCCCTGCGCGGCGACCTTTGCCACCGCCGAGGCAGACGTGCCGGCCTCCCCGCAAGCGACGGAGGACAAGCGCCGCGCGATTGACGGCAACCCGCGATGGCGCGTGCTCGACGCGCTCTGGCTGCACCGGGCGCAGGGGCGCGACCGCCAGCCGACGCTGATGCCGAGACCGCAGCTCGCCGACGTCGGCGACGTCGCCATCGTGCAGGACGAGGGGGACCTCGTGCTGCCCCCGAACACGTTCGACCTGAAAACGGCCGGACTGCGCTTCACCCGCAACGGCTCCGGCGGCTACGACGTCAGGAAGATCGACGCGACCTTCCGCCAGACGCTCGGCAGCCCCGTCCCGCTCAGCGACGACGACAGCGCGCCGAGAAACGTCCAGTTCGCGTTCTCGTTCTACGGCAGGACGCAGACGGCGGCGTTCGTCAACTCGGACGGCAATATCACGTTCGAGGAGGAAGACAAAGCGAGCACGGAACGCAACGTGGCGCGGCTGCTGACGGGTCCGCCGCGCGTCGCGCCGTTCCTGGCGGATCTCGACCCGTCGATCGGCGCCGGCAAGATCTTCGTCAACGCCGCGTCGGATCAGTACACCGTGACGTGGTGCAGCGTGCGCGGGTTCGATTCGGCCGCCAACGTCACGGCGCAGGTCACGCTGCTGCCCGACGGCACGATCGAGATGAAATACGAGACGGTCGCGCTCGGCGACGCGGTCGTGGGGCTCTCGCCGGGACACACGGGCGAGTTCAAGCCGGTCAACCTCAGCGACACAGGGCCGACGGGCGGAGGCGGCAGCGCCGTCGGCGAGCGCTTCGCGGCAAGCCCGCAGCTCGATACCGTGGCGCTCGCGCAGAAGTTCTACCGCAGTCATTCGGACAGCTACGATCAACTCATCCTCTGGACCGACACCTCCGTCACGACCAGCGGCACGTTCGCGTACGAGCTGACCGTCGCAAATGAGGTGCGCGGCATCGGCATCGACATCTTCGACGCCAGCGAAGACTTCGGGAGCACGGGCCGCCGGCTCCGCAGCCTGGTCGTCATGGACGCGCTCAACAAGTATCCGGACGATCCCGCGGCGAAGTTCCTCGGCGAGAACAACACCCTCAGCCTGCTCGGCCAGGAGTCGGGCCACCGGTGGCTCGCCTTCCTGGAATTCAAGGATCACGATGGGCAGCGGTCGGACGCGCTGCTCGGGCGCGACCTGGTGCACTGGAGCTTCTTCATGAACTCCGACGCGTCTGTAATGGAGGGGAACGCGATCCAGGATCTCGGCGGCGGATCGTTCGTGACCACCGCCGCGGTGCAGCGCTACAGCCTGCTCGATCAATACGCGATGGGGCTCGTGCCCGATACCGAGGTGCCGACGTTCTTCTACGTCGAGAGCCCGGTCAACGTCACCCCAAGCCGCACGCGCTCGTCGGCGCCGCAGGTCGGCGTCACCTTCTCCGGCACGCGCCGCGACGTGCTCATCAAGGACGTGACCGACGTCATGGGACCGCGGATCCCGTCAGCCGCGGACTCGCCAAGGACACACCGCCAGGCGTTCATCTATCTGGTCAGCGCCGGCCGCAGCGCGGATACCGGGCTGATCGCGAAGATCGACCGCATCCGCAAGGCGTGGGAACCGTTCTTCATGCAGGCGACCGATCAGCGCATGACGCTGATTACGCGGTTGCAGTAGGAGCGCGCGGGGAGTACGGAGACCGCGGTGAAGTCCTCACACGGAGACACGGAGCCCACGGAGACGCACGGTGGGCGTCGCCGCCGGTCCCGCCGCGCTTCGCGCGGTGAGGTGATCTGAGATCCGCAGATGCAAACCCGCGCGACCCCGCTGGCGTGCTTGCATCTGTGGATCTCAGATCACCTCGAACGCCGGCCAGAGGCCGCCAGAGGCCGGCGCGGGACCGGCTTCTTCTCCGCGCGTCCCCGCGCCCTCCGCGCCCCCGTGTGAGTATTCTGACTTCGCTGGCGAACTTCCAGCTTCCAGCTTCCAGCTTCCGATTTCCAGTTTGGAGTCTGAAGTGTGAAATTTGAGGTTCCCCGTCGATCGTGCCCGATTGAGGCAACGTCGGGGCAGGGCTGTTCATTTCAGAACAGACGCGATCCGGCCGCTGCGCGTAGTGTGATCAGACAAGCGGCGGATCCAGCGATGAACACCGGTTGGTGACGCCGCATTGCCGGAACGGAAGAGAGAGGAACATCATGAGCCGCGTCATCATTGCTGCGACGTTCGTCCTCGCCCTGGCAGGCACGGGCCTCCTGTGGGCCGCGTCCGGGCAGGCGGGTCGGGATCCGAAGATCGGGACGAGAGTCACCATTACCGGCTGCCTGCACCAGGGCACGGAGCGGGGCTCGTTCGTTCTGCTGGGTGTCACCGAGCGACCCGCCGATACACCAGCGGCGGCGATTCGGCCGGTGCCCTACGCCATCTACTGGCTGGATTCGAACGACGGGCTGAAGCCTCTCGTCGGCGAAATGGTAGACGTTACCGGAAAGGTCACAGAGCGCAGGGAGAAGCGCGGGACGATCACGGTTTCCCTCGACCCGACCGAAACGAAATCAAAGGACGTTCAGGTGGTGAGCGGGAACAAGGACCTGGACGTGACGACCAAGAAGTTTGACGACAGGCCGCGGCCGGTGGGTACGTCAGGCTCCCCGTCGGAGGTCGAAGTGACGCGGCCGGTGTACAAGCTGGACGTGGAGAACGTCCGCGCCGTCAACATCCCGACGGCCGGGCCGGCGTGCCGCTGAGAGTTGCGGGACCGGAACTTCTGCGGCGTCCCGTGTCCTGGGGTGAGGGTCCGGACTGAATCTCCGGACCCTCCGTCCGTCCTCGCGGTCTGTCCATCCGTGTGATCCGTGGTGATCCGTGGTAATAATCGCCTTGTGAAACACAAGCTCTTCCTGCTCACAGTCATCCTCCTGATCGCCACGGCGCGGCCATTCGTGCATGGATCCGCGGCCCAGAACATCAACAACACGACGGCGAGGCCACCCGCGACCTCCGCGGCCGATGATCTGCGGAAGCTGGAGACCATCGAGCCGCTGGTCAAGGAGGCGATCGCCGACAAGAAGCTGCCGGGCGCGGTGGTGCTCGTCGGGCGCGGCGACGCGGTCCTCTATCAGAAGGCGATCGGCAACCGCGCGGTGGTCCCGGCCATCGAGCCGATGACGCTGGATACGATGTTCGACCTGGCGTCGCTGACGAAAGTGGTCGCGACGACGACGAGCGTGATGATCCTGATCGAGGAAGGCAAGATCCGAACGAGCGACCGCGTGGCCGCGTTCATTCCCGGCTTCGAGAAGTACGGCAAGGGCAACATCACGATCCGCGATCTGATGACGCACGTGTCGGGACTCCGGCCGGACCTCGATCTCGGCGACGTGTGGAGCGGGTCGGACACCGCGATCGCGCTGGCGATCGACGAGGTGCCCGCGTCCGCGCCGGGCGAGAAGTTCGTCTACAGCGATATCAACTACTTCCTCCTGGGTGACATCGTCCGGCGCGTGAGCGGGATGCCGCTCGACCTGTTCGCGAAGAGGCGCGTCTTCGAGCCGCTCGGGATGGAGGACACGACGTTCCTGCCGCCCGACTCGCTGCGCCCGCGCATCGCGCCGACCGAGGCGTGCCCGCCGCTTGGCTGGCCCTGTGAGGGGACCGGCATGAAGATGCTGCGCGGCGTCGTACACGATCCGACCGCGCGCCGCATGCGGGGCGTGGCCGGGCACGCGGGCCTGTTCAGCACGGCCGCCGACCTGTCGGTGTTCTGCCGGATGCTGCTCGGAGGCGGCGCCTACCACGGCGTCCGCATCCTCTCGCCGCTCGCGGTGGCCAAGATGACGACCCCGGCGACGCCGATCGGCGAGCGCAACGTGCGCGGCCTGGGGTGGGACATGGACTCCTCCTTCTCGTCCAACCGCGGCGAGCTGCTGCCGCTCGGATCGTTCGGCCACACGGGCTTCACCGGCACGTCGCTGTGGATGGATCCGTCAACCGGCCTGTTCGTGGTGTTCCTCTCGAACCGCGTGCATCCCGACGGGAAGGGCGACGTCACGCCGCTGCGCGCGCGTATCGCCACGGTGGCCGGCTCGATCGTCGACGACCTGCCCGCCGGCCTGCGGGCCGCGCCGATCTGGAACGGCCGCGACTTCGGTCCCGCCGGCACGCTGCCGGCGCCGAAACCGTCCCTGCCGGCTCAGACGGGCATCGACGTCCTTCGCGCGGGCAGCTTCGCGCTGCTCAAAGGCAGGCGCGTCGGCCTCGTCACGAACCACACCGGCCGCGCCCGCGACGGCGCGACCACGATCGACCTCCTGCACGGCGCGAAGGACGTGACCCTCGTCCGGCTGTTCAGCCCGGAACACGGCATCCGCGGCATTCTCGACTCGAGCGTGCCGTCCACGACGGACGAGAAGACCGGCCTCACGATCTACTCGCTCTACGGCGACACCAGGCGGCCGAACGACGCGATGCTCGAGGGGATCGACACGATGGTGATCGACCTCCAGGACATCGGCGCCCGCTTCTACACCTACATGACGACGATGGCGTATGTGATGGAGGAGGCGGCGAAGAGAAGGATCGCGGTGGTCGTGCTCGACCGGCCGAACCCCATTGACGGCTACCAGGTCGAGGGGCCCACGCTCGACAAGACCGCGCTCGGCTTCACGGGATACTTCCCGATGCCGATCCGCCACGGGATGACGCTCGGCGAGCTGGCGAAGCTGTTCAACGCCGAGAACAAGATCGGCGCGGACCTGACCGTCGTCGCCATGAAGAACTGGAACCGGGAGCAGTGGTTCGACTCGACGGGCCTGCCGTGGATCAACCCGTCGCCGAACATGCGCAACCTGATCCAGGCGACGCTGTATCCCGGCATCGGGGCGATCGAAGGCACGAACCTGTCGGTCGGCCGCGGGACCGACACGCCGTTCGAGCAGATCGGCGCGCCATGGATCGACGGCGTCGCGCTGTCCGACGCGCTCAACGCGCGCAACCTGGCGGGGATCCGCTTCTATCCCGTGCGCTTCACGCCGGCGTCGAGCAAGCACGCGAACGCGGAGTGCGGGGGCGTGTTCATGATCGTCACCGACCGGCTGGCGATCCGGCCCGTGCGCGTCGGCGTCGAGATCGCGGCCATGCTGCAGAAGCTCTACGGCGCCAAGTACGAGCTGGAAGCCGCGGAGCGATTGTTCGGATCGAAGGAAGGGCTTGCGCGGATTCGCGCGGGCGAGGACCCGAACGCCATCGTCGCGATGTGGTCTCAGGGAGAATCGCGGTGGCGATCGATGAGGACGAAATACCTGCTGTATCGGTGACGGCGTAGGGGCCGTTCGCGAACGGCCCCTACTGGTCGCGTAACGCCACGAGCGGATCGACGCTTGCGGCGCGCCTTGCCGGGAGCGCGCTGGCGGCCAGGGCGGCCAGCGTCAGCGTGGCCAGCGCGGCGGCGAAGAACCGCACATCCGTCGCGCGCACCTGGAACAGCAGCGTCTCTTCCTTCGCGCCGAGATAGCGCGCCAGGAACCATGCCGCCACGGTCCCGATCGCAATCCCTGAGAAGACGAGCACGGCCGCGCGGCTGAGCACCATGCGGACCACCCGTCCGCGGGTCGCGCCAAGCGCCATGCGCACGCCGATCTCCCCCGTGCGCTGCGCGACGACGTACGCCATGACGCCGTAAATCCCCACGGCCGCAATCACCAGGCCGAGGAAGCCGAAGAGAGACAGCAGCGCCATGTTGAACCGGCGCTGCGCGAGCAGCCTGTCCATGTAGCCGTCGAGCGTGTAGGTGTCGCTCGAGAAGCGCTGGTCCGGGTTGACCGACCAGACGGCGTTCTTGACCGCGGGTAGCGCCGCGAGCGGATCGCCGCGCGTCCGCATGACGAACGTGGTGCCAAGCGCCTGGCTCTGCGCGACCGGAATGTACCCTTCGTGCCGCGCCGGCTGCTCCGGGCCCATCTGCCGGATGTCGCCCACGACGCCTACGACGACGCGCTCCTTGCTGTTGATCGTGATGCGCTGGCCGAGCGCCTCTTGTCCCGGCCAGTACTTGCGCGCGGCCGCTTCGTTGATGACGATCACCGGCTGACTGCCCGCACGATCGTCGGCGGTGATGGAGCGCCCGCGGTGCAGCGGCAGCCGCAGCAGCTCCAGGTACCCTGGCGTCGCGATGACCTGGTTGATCGAGTCGTCGTCGCCCTTCAGCTCGCCCTTTCCCGGCAGCGTGACACTGTTGCGGCTCCAACTGTTGGTGAGCGGCAAGCCGCCGGACATGCCCGCGACCGATTCGACCTGCGGTACTTGCCGGATGGCTTCGAGCATCGCCTGTGAGTCGGCCGCTCCGCGCTCGAACGCCTCCTTGAGCGTGCCGGGCGTGAACTTGCGCCAGGCGTTCACGGTCAGCACGCCGTGGTAATCGAAGCCGGGATCGATGCGCGTGAGCTTCGCGAAGCTGCCGATGAACAGGCCCGCGCCGACGAGCAGGACCACCGCCAGTGCAATCTCAATCGCCACGAGTCCGTTCCGCACCGCCAGGCCTCCACGGCCCGCCGTCGTCGATCGGCCGCTGTCCTTGAGGGCGAGGGTGAGGTTGGGGCGCGAGGCGTGCAGCGCGGGCACGCTCCCGAAGAAGAGGCCTGTCAGAACCGCGCCGCCGACGGCAGCCGCGAGCACGCGCAGGTCGATGCCGATGCCGGCGACGCGCGGCAGGCCCGGGGGCAGCCACGCGACGATGGCGTGCACGCCGAGCCACGCGAGCAACACGCCAACCGCCGCGCCGGCGAGCGAGAGCACGAGCCCTTCGACGAGCAGGCCGCGCACGAGGATCCAGCGGCTGGCGCCGAGCGCGGCGCGGATGCCGATCTCGCGCCCGCGCACCGTCGCGCGGGCGAGCATCAGGTTCGCGACATTCGCGCAGGCGATCAGCAGCACGATCCCGACGGCGCCGAGCAGCGTCAGCATCCACGACCGCACGCGGCCGACCAGGTGCTCCTGCAGCGTGATGATGCGCACGCGCCGCCCCGGCGACCATTTCGGATACTGCGTGTCGAGCGCCGCCGCGATGCCATTCATCTGCTCCGAGGCCTGCTGGATCGTGACGCCCGGCTTCAGCCTCGCGATTGCCGTGAAGCTGTAGTTGCGGCTGCCGCCGCGCACCTTCTCGTCGTTGCCGAACGCGATGGGGACGTAGACGTCCGTCGCCTTCTGGCTCGCGACGGGATACGCGAAGCCGCGCGGCATCACGCCGACAATCTCGTACGTCTCGTCGTTGAGCGTCAGCGTCCTGCCGACGACGTCGGCGGCGCTGCCGAGGCGGCGCAGCGCGAATCCGTGGCTGAGAATCGCGACGCGATGCCGTCCGGTGATCTCGTCGTCTTTCGTGAAGGCGCGGCCGTAGGCGGGCTGGACGCGAAAGACGGGGAAGAAATCCGCCGTCATGCGCACGCCGCGCACGTCCTCCGGGTGGCCCGACTCGTCCTTCAGGCCGAAGGACGTCGAGCCGACCGCGGCCAGCGCCTCGAACGACTGCTGTTGCGCGCGCCAGTCCAGATAGGTCTGCGTGGTCGTCGATCCGCTGCCGAACGTCGTCGGCCGCTTCGTGTCGTGCTCCAGGACGGCGACCATGCGATCGTGCTCGTCGAACGGCAGCCCGCGAAGGACGACGGCGTCGACCACCGAGAAGACGGCGGTCGCGGAGCCGATGCCGAGCGCCAGCACCACCACGGCGACGAGCGAGAACGCCGGCGATTTACGCAGCGAGCGGATGGCGGTTTTCAGGTCTTCGCGCATGACGGGTTAGACGCGCCAAGTGGGATCAGGGTTGGCGCGCCGGTGTTCCGCCGCACGCGCCGACGGCTTTCGCGCACGAAGACCACGAAGTTCACCAAGGACACGAAGACTGTCACAATCCGTTGTTTTCTTGTTCCGCTGTCCCGCTGCACGCGACGATGTGAAGCCGTCTGGCCGCGCATCGCGCATGGATCCGCTCGCTGCAGGCCGGTCCAGGGCCCCACGGCCGGCGCCAGACCGGGTTCACTTCCGCGCGCCACCGGCCGCCGGATGTCGCCATCATCAAGCCTCTCTTGCTCGTTTCCTCCTGTTCGAAGACAGACCCGGCTGCCGGAGGAACGGCTGGCGCTTATCATTTCGCCCGGAGCTTGCGAATCCGTTCGATCAGGCTCGGATCGTTCGGGAAGAGCCCCGCGGCGGGCAGCCGCAGCAGCAGGTCCGCCCAGATCGGCTCTCTGGCGAATACTGCCTTGAAGATCGGTGCCGCCTCCGCTTCGCGGCCAATCGAGGCGAGCGTCACCGCGTGCCAGAAGGGCAGCTCCACGATCTCCGGCGCGAGCGTGCTGGCCGCCTTGTATTCCTCCAGCGCCTGGTCGACTTTCTTCTCCGTCATCAGCTCGTCGCCGTGGTTCGCGTGCGCGTAGGCGCGCTGCAACCGGATCAGCCTGCGCAGCTCGACGATCGGCTGCGGGTTGTCGTCCACGCGGAGATCGAACACTCGATCGGCGCCGACCCACGGGCGTCCCGTGCCCTTGGCGTTGACGATGAGGATCGCGGCGGACTGTCGGCCGCGGATGTCGCCACCGGCGGCCTGCCCCGCGTCCAGCGCCGCGAGCATGCGGTCGGCGAGATCCCCCCTCGTTGCCTGGAACGCGCGCGCCATCTCGGGCCATACCCGCTCGTTGGCCATCATGTTGGCCTGCACGGAGAACTGTGTGCCGATCTCGTGTCCGGCGGCTGCGATCGCCGACTTACCCGTGTACGCGGACACGCGTCCCTGCGCGTCGACCATGGCGACCTGACGGCCGTCGGGCTGCGGGTCCGCGGCGACGAGCTGCTTCAGCGCGTCCGGCGCGGCCACGCCCTTGCGCATCAGGTCCAGCCCGCGCATGCCGTAGGCGGGCTCGACGAAGGACTGCGTCGCGACCGCGCCGACGCCGGCCTCCGCCCACGTCACGATCGAGCCGACCGAGAACCAGTGCGATTGCACGGCAACGCCCATCTGACCGGTGGCGGCGTCGCGCGCAACGATGGAGAAGGTGTGCGCCAGAGGGCCGCGCGCGGCCGGTTCCCGCGCAGACGACGGGGCGGGCGCGCGTGAACCGTCGAAGGTCGAAGGTAGAAGGTAGAAGGTCCCGACGATGCCAAGCAGCAAGGCTCTCATGCGCCTAAGATACACCCGCCTTCGCACCGCCGGCGCTACGGCGGGCAAGCCGAGTAGGCAGTCTCGGGGGCAGGGACAGGGCGCAGCGTGACAGCTTGATCCACTGCCTACTGCCTGCTGCCTACTACTCGTAGCGCAGCGCGGTCATCGGATCCACGCGCGAGGCGCGGTACGCGGGGATGATGCCGGCGAGGAAGGCGACGAAGACAAGCGCGACGGATGCGCCCGCGAAGACGGCGGGGTCGAACCCTTCCATCTCGAACAGCTGCGACTTGGCCAGGCGGCCGAGCCAGTACGCGACGGCGATGCCGAACGCGGCGCCGACGACCGTCATCCAGGCCACCTGGCTGAGGACCAGCCGGCGCACGCGGCTGCCGTTGGCGCCAAGCGCCATGCGGAGCCCGATCTCGCGCGTGCGCTGCGTCACCGTGTAGGCGAGCACGCCGTAGAGACCCACCGACGCCAGGATCGTCGCGAGCAGCGCAAAGGCCGCCGCCAGCGTGCTGATCATCCGATCGAGAAACACGTTGTCGCGCACCTGCTGGGTCATGGTCTTCGCGTCTTCCACCGGCAGGGTCGGATCGAGCCGCGCGACGATCACCGCAATCGTGCGGACGAACGCCTCCGGATCCGTTGCGGTCCTGACGTAGAAGCTCATGCCGTCCACGCGCTCCGCCTGCGGGTACGGCCTGAAGAACAGCGGCGGCACCTGCTGCTTCACGTCGCTGTACTTCGCGTTCTGCACGACGCCGACGATCTCGATCTCCAGCTTCTGGTCGGACCCCGTCCCCATGTGCTTTTCGACGGCGTTCCTCCCGAGGTTGAATTTGTTCGCGAAGGCCTCGTTGACGATCGCCACCTTCGGCGCCTCCTTGCCGTCCGCGGCCGTGAAGTCGCGTCCCGCCATGAGCGGCACGCCGAGCGTCCTGAAGTAGCCGGGACTGACGACATTGACGCGCGAACCGGCGTCGGTGTCGGGTCCCTTCTCGAAGCCCTCGACCGAGACGTCGTTGCCCCAGCTGCTCCCGGCCAGCAGCGGCACCATTGCCGCGCCGACGCCGGTCACGCCCGGCGCTCCCGCGAACTCCTCTTCCAGCCGCTTGTAGAACGTCCGCGACCGCTCGGTATCGTAGCCGCTCAGGCTCGGCGAGATCGCGAACGTGACGACGTGGTCCACCTTGATGCCGAGATCGACGTGCGAGATCTTCGCCAGGCTCTTGACGAAGAGTCCCGCGCAGATGAGCAGCGCCATCGACAGCGTGATCTGCGACGTGACCAGGATGCGGCGGAACCACGCCGCGCCCCGAGCGCCCGACGGCTGTCCCGCCTGCGCCTTCAGCGTGGTCACGAGGTCCGCCCGCGTGCTGTGCAGCGCGGGAAAGATCCCGAACAGCACGCCCGTCGCGAGCGCCACCACGCCCGCGAAGAGCACGACGCGTGTCTGGAGGTGGAAGTCGATGATGGTGGCCGCTTCCGGCGGCAGCAGCGTGGCGATGTACGCGAGCGTCCATCTCGACACGAGCAGTCCGGCCACGCCTCCCAGCACCGCGAGCAGACAGGACTCCATGAGGAGCTGCCTCAGGAGCTGCCACCGGCTGGCCCCGATCGAGAGCCGCACGGCCATCTCCGTCGATCGGCCCGCCGCGCGGGCGAGCAGCAGGTTCGCGATGTTCGCGCAGGCGATGAGCAGGACAATCCCGGTCACCGTGAGCAGGAGAAGCATCGGGATCCGCGCCTCGGTGTGGACCGAGCTCTGGCCCCGGCGCCCCTCCGTGATCTCGAGCACCTTCGCCCTGAACCGCTGCATCGTCTGCTCGCTCATGCCCTTCTGGAGCGGCGCCTCGACGGTGTTGATGATCGACGTGTACTGGCCGCCCAGCTGCGCGCGCGCCTGATCGAGGGTGACGCCGGGCTTGAGCCTCCCGAACAGGTACGCCCAGTAGCCGCGGCGATTGTCGAAGTCCTTCCGCCCGGGCACCACCTGCGCGCGCATCGTCACCGGGACGAACACGGCGGGGTCGCTGCCGAGGACGGTGCCCTTGAAGCCGCGCGGCGCGACGCCGACAATCGTCATCGACTGGCCGTTGACGATGATCGTCTCGTTGAGGACCGAGGGGCTCGCCCCGAGATGGCTGGTCCAGAACCCGTGGCTCAGGACCGCCACGAAATGGCCGCCGATCGTCTGGTCGTCGCGCTCGTCGAGCAGGCGGCCGATTTCCGGCCGCAGGCCGAGGACCGGAAAGTACGAGCCGGACACGAGCATCAGCTCGCTGTTCATCGTCTCCGATCGGATCGCGAGGTTGGCCTCGAACGAGACGTGCGCGGCGAGACCGGTGAACACCTGCTGCGCCTTTTCCAGATCGCGGAACATCGGGTAGCTGAACACGTCGGTGCAGGCGCCGGCCTGGTTGCACGACGTGGATCCCGGCTTCGGCCCTGGCGCGGCGAGGTTGACCAGTTCGTCAGGCCGCGGCACGGGGATCGCCCGCAGCAGCGTCTGATCGAACAACGAGAAGATGGCGGCGTTCGCCCCGATCCCGAGCGCCAGCGACACGATGGCGACGGCGGTCACGAAGGGCGTCTTGAGCAGCCGGCGAAAGGCGAGTTTCAGATTGGTCATGAGGCTTGATCGGAACATTACGCAGGACGCTGCCGGAGGTTTCAGCAGGCGATCCTGCAGATCGGGGCTCTCAGCCCCGGCGACTCTATCTTTGACGGAAGACGGGTCGCAGAGGTTGACCGGAACTCAGAGGGCGATCCCGTTTTCGCCGCGCGGGCGCGCGAGCCGGCAATAGGCGCCCGCCGATCACTGTACTGGGCGCATCATCGTGGCGCCAAACTGGGCGGGGCGGAATCGTCAGTACTAACTACGGGGCTTGCCGCGCCGACTTGTCCCGCCGAAGCGTTTCGCGAAGGCGGAAGCGCCGGAGGCGCGAAGGTGGGCTGTTCGGATCGGCTGAGCCGTGCGTTATGTCTTCACAGGGAGGCCAATGATGCACAGGACAACCGCCGCGGCCATTTGCGCGGCCATGGCGCTCGTGTTTGCTCCGGGTCGTGCAGCTGCGGATGGCATGCCGGTTGCGCGGTTCGTGGTGATCTTCCTGCCCAACGTACCCGGCGAAGCCGCGGATCACCAGATTCGCGGCTTCCGCATCGAACAAATCTCGAGTACCGGCGACTTCACGTGTCCGGACGGGACTCAGAGCACCACCCCCGCACCCAAGTACGGACTCAAGGACCTCAAGCGGCTGCTCGAGTGTGCCGCCTCGAAGGGCGACCTCTTTGGAAGCCCGGACACGACCGAGCTGAAGGGGCTGCCGACGTCCATCGCCGCCCGCGCGGCGGCCGCGCACCTCGGACTGGAGGTGGCGAAAGCCGCGGAAAAACAGAGCTCCACGCGCGCTTTTGCCGGAAAGGGGCAGGGTATCCTGCTCGTGGCCTTTGTGAACGCACGCATGGTGACGGTCGACGGCGCGCCCGCGGTGGTCGAAGGTCCGAAGAGCGAATTCACATTCAAGGAGGACGCGCGAGAGAGCAGGTTTGCCGCCGATCTCCAGAGCCTTGCCACTGTCGCATTTGGCATCGCGACACGCGCCGCCGCCGAGGTGCCCGACGGCACGGTCGACAGCTTGGACGTGATCTGGATGGCAGCGTCGCTGCGGACCCAGGCAAACAACCGATCGGACATCACCGCCACTCACAAGCTCGGTGCGGATGGCGAACTCGCTTCTGACTACGAGAAGAACGCCGTGGCCCGATGGCGCATCCGTGTGGCGGACGCGGAGGCCGCAAAACTCGAAGAGGCGAGCGAGTGCGCGAAAATACTGGAGCCGCCGCCGGCCGGCACCAACCCGGTGCAGGATCCCCCTGAGAATCTTGCGCGGCGCCAGAACCCCCTTGCGATTGCCGCGTGCCAGTTGGCCGGGCCGACGCCGGAAGCGGTGAAGATCGCGGCCGCCGAAGCGCTGAGCACCCGCCCGTCCGAGCTGACGACGATCCTCATCCGCCGGGCGCTCAAGGCGGCCAGCACCGACACGCTCAAAGCGGCGCTGACGAAAGCGCTCGCCGCTGGAGGCGCGGGAGGCGCACGCCAGGTCCCAGGCGGTTCGGGGGCGGATACTGACGCCGCCCGCACGACCACCGTGATCAGCGGGCCCCCCGAGCACTGGTTCATCTCGGCGGACGTGATGCTGTCGGACGATTTGAAGATCGGCAGCACCGACAAGGGCGGACTCGAGGTGAAGGAAAAGCCGCCGACCTTCTACGTGGGAGTCGGTTACCTGCTCGGGGATTTGCTGGCCTCCAAACGGCCGCTCTGGAGCAACATCGTCCTGACGGCGTTCGTGAAGGGCACGAAGCGCCCGCAGGAATCAATCGGACTTGCGATTGGGCTGCGAGGGCAGTACCTGAAATGGCCGGCGCTGGATTTCGAAGCATTCTCGCCGTTCCTGGCGGTCACTTGGACCCGTACCGAAGCGGGCCAGGCCCTTCGGGAACGCAAGGCCGTGGCACGCGTGGGTGTAGCGGTCAACCTGGACAAAGCGATCGGTTGGGTGAAGTGACATGAGCACTGAATTGTCGCGTCGACTCATCCTGTGCCTCGTGGTGGCCGCGTGCGGATCCACGATGCCGCCGGAACGCGACGGCGTGCGGGCGCAGGATGCCACCGCGGACAATGTCGCGGCGCAGAGGCGCGCGGTAGATTACGCGAACCGTTTCGCGCGCCCGGGCACGCCCGAGTTCTACCATTTCTTTTACGAGGCACTGCGGTTGCCAGACACAAGTCGCGTGCTGGGACGACGTGGCGAGTTGCCCCCGGGCGGGTCGGATCTCCCGTTCACCGGGACTGTCGACACGCTGTTTCAGGATCCGAGAATCCGCAAGAGTCTCGACAAGATGCTGGCGACCACGACCATCTGGAACGGGACGAAACCCCAGGCTGGCGAGCTGCTGGCCGTGGCGGGAGTGATCGGCCGCGAGACCTGCTCCGGCACGCTGATCTCGTCGAACGCCGTCCTCACGGCAGCGCATTGCGGATGCGGCGGCGACCCGAAAACCATCGTGTTCGGAGGCGACCTGAACAGCAGCACACAGGCGCACATCACGAGATTCGAGAAGATGACGCCCGGGTGCACGGAGAGCGACTGGCTCAACGGCGATCTTGCGCTCGCGTTTATCGAGCCGCAGTTGACCATCCAGCCCATGGCCATCGCCGATCTTTCCTGGATGGAGCCGGACGGGAAGCTGCTCGTCGCTGGGTTTGGCAACACAAAGCAAGGGGGAATCGGCGTCAAGATGAAGGCGGAAATCCCCGTCGTCTCGCGCGACTGCCAGGATCCGGATTCAAGCGCGTACGGGTGCAGCAAGGGGCGCGAGGCCGTTGCAGGGAAGTTCGCCCAGGCCGATACCTGCGTGGGCGACAGCGGCGGGCCTGCCATCGTGACTCGTTCCAGCGTCCAATATGTTGCGGCAACAACGTCGCGGAGCATCCGCGGGCGGCAGCATTGTGGATACGGAGGGATCTACGTGCGGCTTGATGGCGCCGCGCTCGCATGGATCAGGAGCCGGGGGATTACGCCCAAGATTGGAACTGACTGACGCCGCTATCGGGCGAACCACTCGCGGGCCGTCGGATCGGTCTTGACGAACGATAGCAGCGCCTGCGCGACCTTCTGGCGGCCGGTGGTGGATGGATGGGTGCCGTCAGAGGCGGACAGTTCGCTGCACGCCCAGGTCAGGCCGTCCGAGCGCGGCTTCGTGCCGTCGGCCCAAAGGTATGGTCCCCATGCGATCCATGGAGCGCGGGCCGAGGTAACCGGTTCGAACTGCAGGCCGGGCGAGCCGTCGATCTGATCCTCGATCGTCCACTTCACGGAGAATCCGCTCTCGTACGCGTACGGCTCTGGATTGAGCGATGAGGTCGCGTAGCCCGCGTAGATGCGGCTCGACAGATATGCGAGCTGCAGGTTCGGGTAGCGCGACTTCGCAATCTGCAGGACCGTGACGGTCTCCTGCCGCAGCCGCTCCGCGTAGGCAGGCCAGCCTTCCGACGGCTGCGCGTCCGCAAGCTTGATCCACGCGGTCACGACCTGGCGCGCGGACACGCCCGCCGACTGCAGCCGCGCGTCGATGGTCGCCCAACACGGACACGCCGGGTTGATCCATTGCAGCGCGGTGACGCCGCCCTGCGCGCCATCGACGATCGCGAGACGCGGATCCTTCGACGCGTCGGCGTCAGCCATGGGCTTGAACTGCGAGAACTCCTGCGTCGTGTTCGACATGCCGATCGAGATGAGCACGTAGCGGCCCGCGGCCGACGCGCGCCCGTCTGAATCGAGCGGACCGATCGCGCGTGCGATCGCCAGGCCGGCAGACTGATGGAATCCGGGCATGACGCGGCTGCCGCCGGGATACAGCCCGCCTTGCAGGCCTTTGTACGTTCCACCGGCGAGATCGTCGAGTGGGGTCAGACCGACAGACGTACGGGCGCACCCGGTCGCGCCGGGCTGCGGAGTCGTGGTGACCGGGGTCGTCTGGGCCGGCGTGGGCGAGGCTGGCGTGCCGCCACAGGCCAGCACCGCCGCGGAGAACGCCAGTACGCAGACGGTCGCGCGCATCATCGACTATTGGACCACGCGGCGAGCACCGAAGTTGAATCGTCTTTGTTTACCCGCTGACGAAGGGCGCGTCGGCGGCACGCCTTGATGCATTGTGCTGCGACACCGTGACCCGCTTTCAGCCATGAGAGAGGTGGCGCACAAGAGCCGTCGGCGCGTGCAGCGTGACACCTCTTCGCGTAAGAAAAACGGGCCGGCGCGTGGCCGGCCCGTTGTCCACGTCAGCGATCCGTCTAGAAGCGATAGCTCAGTCTCAAGTAGCCGACGTTCGCCTTGTACGGTCCGTCGTTCGCCTTGAGGTAGGTCAGGACCGACTGCGGCAAGGCCGACGTCTCGGCATTGAAGGCATCCGCGTAGTCGTACTTCTCATACGCGTAGCCCAGGCTCAGTGTCGTCCTCGCGTTGGCGTTGTAGGCCAAGTCCACCATGACGTTGGTCAGCTTCGTGTCGTCGTAGTCGGTGATGTCCTGGGCCCCCCCGGTACCCGCGGGAATGAGGGTCGTGCGGCCCGGCGTGTAGAACGAGCCGGCCTCCCTTGCCGTGATGTCCATGAGACCGTTCACCTTCTGGTGGGTCGCCGACGTCGAGAAGGTCCACTTCTCCGGCACGAGGTGAATCACCGCGTTCACGCCGAAGGTGTTGCCCTTGTCGCTGCCGCGGTAGTTGAGTTGGTTGTTGAGCGCGGTGCCAGTGAGCGTGGCCCACTGGTTGGTCTCGACGGTCTTCTCATACGTATAGAAGGCGCTGAGCTCGGCGCGCTCGTTGGGCGTGAAGTCGAAGTCCACGCTGTAGGTGTCGTACTTCGCGTTGAGCAGGCCGCTCGGCGTGCCGGGTATTTCCGGCGAGCCGGCCGCCGTTGCCCGTCGGTTCGGCCGGTTCGGGTAGTCGTCGTTCCGGCGGAAGTACGCGAACGTCACACCGTACTTGCCCGACGGTGTCAGTTCGATGTCCAGGCCGGTGCGCGTCGCCTCGCGCTCGGCGTGATCCGCCATCACTCCCTGGGTGGCAGCGCGGGCGGTCGGTTCGAAGCCGCTGACCGTGCGCTTGGCCTGGTCGAAGGTCCCGCGGAATCCCACCCAGTCCCTGGCGTGGAACACGGCTGCCAGAGTGTAGCCGTTCTCTTTGTTATCTGTTCCGGACGAGAAGTTTCGGCCGACCCATGAGCTCTGGTGGTTGCGATACCCGCCCTCGAGGGTGAGGTCCTTGATGTCGTAGCTGACCTGCGCGTCAAACCGCCCGGTGCTGGCGTCGGTCCGGTTCGCGGTCGCGTGACCGTAAGGATCGTCCGCCGTCGGGGCGTCGGCGGCGCTCCACAACCGGTCCGGAGAGCCAGACGTGTGACCCGTGATGACGTAGCGCGCCGACTTGTCCTTGTAGCCGTAGCTGCGATAGCGCAGGCGGATCCCGAGCCCCTCGGCCGGGCGCGTGAGGAAGCCGAGGTTCACCGACGTCGTGTTGATCTTGCCGTTCAGCGACGGCCGCTGGAGCGACGCGGTGGAATTGGCCGGCAGCCCGGTGCCCGTCGCGATCACCGAGTTGATCGTGTACGGAAGGAACGGCGCATTCTGCGTCCACGTGCCGAGCGCCACGTCGGCCATGAGACGGGTCTGCCGGGCGAACTTCAATTGGGCACCGAACGCGCCGCGGCTGGCCTCGTTGTCCGGGGAGGTGCTGAAGCGCGCCTGCGCGGGCCCGCCGGGCACGGAAGTCGAGGTGTACGCCAGGTCCGTCGCGCGGAACGGATTGTCGATGACGAGCGCATCCAGGCGGTCGTTGTAGAGGTTGCGGTTGAACGTGGCGTGCACGTTGCCGGCCTTGAAGTTGTAGGCAGCGCGTACCCCGTAGTCCGTGGTGACCTCGTTCATCCGCTCTCCGGCGTCCACGGAGGTGGTGACCACGCCCATCACGTCGCCGCCGCTCGCGCCGCGATATCCGGTCTTGACCTCCCGCATGTAGGTGAACGCTAGGTCGAACGGCAGGTTCTTGGTGATGTCCACGTTGACATTACCGCGCTGCCGCAAGCCGCTGAGGTCGAGGCTGTTGGCCGACGCGAAGGTCGAGGCCAGCAGGCTGGAGTAGAACGGGTAGTTGCGGGCGCTTGTCGGGACGGCATCGACCGCGCTGCCCAGCGCCTGGCGCACCGTCGGGCTCATGGTCCACACGCCCGCACTCGTCTCGGTGAACAGCGTCTGACCGTCGTTCCCCATGTTGTGGGGAACCTGGTTGTAATCGAACGCGACGGCGAGCCAGCCGGTGTTCGCCCGACCGGTGTACCGCTGGTCTTTCTGGGAGATGTTCTTCCCGGCCAGCGCGAACTCCTTGTCGTTGCGGCTTCCCTGGAGGGAGAACACCGGCATCGACATGCCATTCGGGACGACGCGGTATTCCTGGAACTTCGAGGAAGACACGTCGTCGCGACCGAGGGGCATCAGGTTGACGTCGCCCTGGAACCAGTTGGGCGCCGGCAGCGCCGGCACGTCGGGCGCCGGAGTGGTCTGGCCCGGCTTCGGCGGAACCGGGGCCGTCTGGGCGTACGCGGGGATGCTCGTGGCGAGGAGCCCACAAGCGAGAACCACGGCGGGAAGATTGGTTCGCTTCATGGTCTACCTCAAAAAGAACGCGCCGGAGGGTTGGTTGGAGCCGTGGAGCTTGACGTGGCACTGCCGGCAGCTCCGCTCGATGAAGCGCGAACTCCTGGTCGGGTAGCCGCTCGGGGCTCCCGGCGGGGCGACCTGCACGCCCTTCTCGGTGTTGAGGTTGTCGCCCGACCCGAAGTGGCCCGAGCCCGAGAGGTGGCAGTTCCAGCAGAGATTCGGCATCTTTTGCGCCAGCAGCCGCGGGTGGTTGGTGCCGTGCGGTTCGTGGCACGTGATGCAGTCCTCTCGGACAGGCGCGTGCTCGAACAGGAACGGCCCGCGCTTCTCGGTGTGGCACGTGTAGCAGAGCTCGTTGACCGAGTCGGCCTTGATCATCTTCGGGCTCGCGCCGTCGTGCGGGTTGTGGCAGCTCGAGCAGCCCATCTTCCCCTCGCGCAACGGATGGTGCGAAGTGCGCATCGACTTCGCACGCTCGGACTTGTGGCACGTGACGCAGGTTTCCGTATCGGTCCGCGTCTTCAACTGCGCCTTCTCGGACTTGAAGTTGTGGACGCTGTGGCACGACGTGCAGGCGACGTTGCGACGCGCATGCATGCTGCTCAGGAAGCTGGCCTGGTTGGCCTTCTCGTGGCAGGTCAGGCACGTGTCGTTGATCTGCTTCCCGGTCTTGTTCTTCAGCGTGGGCACCGGCCCCTTCTCGCCAGCCATCTGACTCTTCGCGTGTTCGGCGACATCCGTGTGGCAGTTCGCGCAGCCTTGGTTGATGCCGGCGTGCTTGGTGCGCGCGAAGGGCGCGCCGACGACTTTGTCGTGACACGTCTGGCAGTCGGCGACGTTGAAAGCCGCGGGCGGCACCGCTGGCGGCGCCTGCGCGGCAGCCCGGAGGCCGCCGTTCAGCAGGACGGCCCCTCCGAGCAGCAGGGATATTCCGAGAACGGACAAACTCTGACGCATAGGTCCCCTTTCGAGGCGGAGCGTTGTTACTGGTCCAACAGGGTCGAAGAGAAAGAAGCAGGCCGGACCCACCGGGACGCGGGCGGCCTGCGTTACGACGGCGTTTGTGCAAGCGGGACGCCCGCTGCGAACCGGGGACAGGGCGTTTTTCGACGAGATTCCAGCCTGTTTCTGACCGTGGCCGGACGACTGATGAATTCGTCAACACCGATTCCATCGGGTTCCCGGCAACGCGCCGGGCATCCGCCGGCAGTCGGCGGCCCGCGGTGTCGACGAACCGCAGGTCATCGGACTTTGAGGAGTGCTGGTCAGTGGGTCGGGTGTTTGGCGCGTTCGGCGAGCAGATAGGCGACGAGATCGGCGGAGTCGCCCGGTGCGAAGCGGGGCCACGTCTGCGCGCGGGCGCGCATCTGCTGCTCCATGCCGGCCGCGTGGTTCCACATCGCCGACAGCACGGCAAACGGCTCGTCGAGTCCCGGCAGCGCCGCCAGATCGGGACCGACGCGCGCGCCTCCGCCAATCGAGTGGCACACGCCGCAGTTCCGATCGAAGATCTCCTTGCCGTGCGCCGGCGTCCCGCGGACGGTCGCATAGTTCAAGAAATACAAGTACGCGATGATGTCGGCCATCTCCGGACCGGAGAACGTCACGCGGGGAATGCCGCGCCGCTGGAACTCGGCGATCATCGCCTGGCTGTGGTTCCACATCAGGCCGGCGATCTCCGACACGGATCGCACGAGCTCCTGCGGCCGCGCGAGATCCGGACCGCCGTGGCCGCCGATCCCCGCGATCGAATGGCACGTCCTGCACTGCTTGCTCGCAAAGAGATCCCGGCCGCGCCGCGGGCTGCCCGGCTCGAAGTACACGCGCTCGCGGTTCGTGCCGACGCTGTCGGCCTGGAGGTACGCGAGCAGGTCGTTCATCTCCTGCCCGCTGAACTGCGGCCAGGGCACGCCGCTCGCGCGCATTGCCCGCGCCATCTCGGGGCCATGGTTCCACATGGCCTGCGCCAGGAAGATTGACGAGAAGCGGCCGCGGTACCGCTGCAGGCCCGGGCCGACCTTGAACCAGTTGGTGCTCGACTCGTCGTGGCAGCGGACGCACCCCTTGACGGCGAAGACCCGCGCGCCGGCCGTCGCGTTGCCTGGCTTGCCAATCTCCGTGAGGTAGTACCGGTACGCAGTGAGGAACGCCGCCAGGTCCGCCATCTCGCCGCTCGAGATCGTCGGCGGCTGGATCTTCATGTCGCGCATCTTCTCGCGCATCACCGGCGCGTGGTTCCAGAACGCGCCCGCGAGATCCAGCATGGTCCCCGAGAACAGCATGCGGCCGAGATCCGGGCCGACCGGCGATGGCTGGCCGAGCGAGTGGCATTTGACGCAGTTCTTCTGAACGAACAGCCGCGCGCCGGCCGTCGGCTGATCCGGGAGCTCCACCGACAGCACGACCGAGCCGGCCTGGTCGCCAATCGCCGCGCGCGACGCCACCGCGACGGGCCACGCCGCCACCGCGAGGACGAGCGCCGCGAATCGCAACCACCGTCCTTTTTGCATCAACGATCACCGTACAGGGGGCCAGTCCCCAGCGAGTATGCCCCGCTGGGGACTGGCCCCTTGTGAACTGGAACCTGGGAACTGGAGACTGGAAACTGGAAACTGGAAACTGGAGACTCTTCCTGTAATTCCCAGATCGAGATAATCGGAAACAACTTCGTGAATCCCATGTAAAGCAGCGCGAAGGCCGCGAAGCAGCCGGCCATCAGCGACCACTCGACCCAGCTCGGGATGTACAGAAACGTGTGCAGCGGCGCGCGCGGGTTCGAGAGCGACGGCACGACAATCGTGAACCGCTCGAGCCACATGCCGATGTTCACGGAGATCGACGCGATGAGCGTGCCCTTGATCGTCCGCGTCCGCGGGTTGCACAGGATGGCGAACGGCACGACAAAGCACGTGACGAACATCGTCCAGAAGAGCGGCGCGAACTTGCCGAACAGCTTGGCGTTGAACACCGCGATCTCGTTCGGCTCCTGCGCGTACCAGGCGGTCAGGTGCTCGGCGAACGTGAAATAGAGCCACAGGCACGCCATCACGAGCAGCAGCTTGCCGAGGTTGCCGAAGTGCACCGGCGTCAGGTATTCCTCCAGCGAATACACCTTGCGCACGATCACCATGGCGGTGATGATGGCGGCGATCCCCGAGAAGATGGCGCCGACGACGAAGTACGGGCCGAAGATGGAGGAGTGCCACATCGGCTGGATCGTCATGCCGAAGACCCATGACACGACGGTGTGCACCGACACCGCGATCGGGATCACGACGATGGCCATGACGCCAATGGCGCGCTCGAGGCGGTGCTTCTGCTGCGGCGTGCCGCGCCAGCCGAGCGCGAGGCGCGCGTAAAGCGTGTGCCGCCAGCCGGTGGTCCGATCGCGCAGGATGGCGATGTCGGGGATGAGGGGCAGGAACAGATAGAACGTGCTGGCCGTGAGATAGACGGAGATGCTGGAGACGTCCCACAGCAGCGGCGATCGGAACTGCGGGTGCAGGATCACGTTCAGCGCGCGATCCGGCCGGCCGAGATCCAGCAGGACGTTGCCGACGCCGAAGAAGAGCACGAGAACGGTGATGACCTCCGCCATGCGCGTGATCGGCCGCCGCCACTCGGCCTGCACGATCCGCAGGATTGCGGAGATGAGCGTGCCGGCGTGCGACACGCCGATGAAGAACACGAAGTTCGTGATGTACAGGCCCCAGTAGATCGGCCGTCCAAGCCCGGTGACGCCGAGGCCATGGCTCAATTGCCACGTCCAGGCGAAGATCGCCCAGCCGACCACGAGCGACAGGCCGAACGCCCAGCGCCGGAAGCTCGCACCGACGGTCAGCACCGGCGCGATGATCGGCTCGATGTTCACGCCGCCCGTGTCCGATGACGTGCGGTGTCTCGCGGCCGGCTCGACCAGAGCAACAGTTCGCACGCTACTCACCCTCCCGGAGGTACACGACCTTGGGTTTCGTGCCCAGCTCTTCCATCCAGCGGAACGCGCGCGGGCTCGACGCCAGGCTCGCCACTTCGCTGTGCGGGTCGTCAAGGTCGCCGAACGACATGGCCTCCGCGGGACACGTCTGCACGCATGCCGGAACGTAATCCTCCGCCGCGAGCTCGCGTCCTTCGGCGGCGACCTGCTCCCGCGCCTGCATCAGCCGGTGATGACAGAACGTGCATTTCTCGACGACCCCCGTGGGACGCAGCGAGACGTCGGGATTCTGCATCCCGGCCATCGACTCGGGCCATTCGGGCGCCGTCCAGTTGAACAGCTTGACGCCGTACGGGCACGCGTTCGTGCAGTAGCGGCAACCGATGCATCGCGGGTAGATCTGCGCGACGATGCCTTCCGGATTCAGGTAGGTGGCGCCGGTCGGGCAGACGTCGGCGCAGGGCGGACGATCGCAGTGCTGGCACATCAGCGGCAGCGCCGTGGGGGCGGCCCGTCCCGGCATTTCCACCGGCACGAGCTGCATCCACGTCATCAGTCGTCCGGCGGCGGCGACCGCGCTCGTCGACAGCGGCACGTTGTTCTCGTGCTTGCAGGCCACGACGCAGGCCTGGCAGCCCGTGCAGCGGTCGAGATCGATGACGAGTCCCCAGCGTGGCATCTGTGGGTTCCTGACCTAACTGCGCGTTGCGACGTTCCCTGTTGCGCAGCCCTTTAGGGCTGCCCGCGGCCGCTTGGTGCTGCCCGCGGCCGTCCGGCAGGCCTGAAGGCCTGCGCAACAAGGGCCGCGGTTGACCGCTCCAATCGTCGACGCCGTCGTGAACGGTGCGTTGCGACGTTCCCTGTTGCGCAGCCCTTTAGGGCTGCCCGCGGCCGTCCGGCAAGCCTGAAGGCCTGCGCAACAAGGGCCGCGGTTGACCGCTCCAATCGTTCACACACGTTCGAGGCGGACACGTGTGGCTGCGGCGCTGCCGGCGGCCATCAGTTGACGCGAGTCCGACCGAATCTCGCGCGCCCATCGGCCGCCTTCGGGCAGAGCCGGCACGTGCGCGAGTGCGACGACATCGGGCTGCATGCCGTGAACGACCATCACGATGGCCGACATGGCGCCGCCCGGGGACACCACCTTGACCTTCGCGCCGGTGTCGATCCCCAGGGAGCGCGCCGTCTCACCGGCGATCTCGACCCAGGGCTGCCAGGGGATCCCCTCGGGCTGGCCGAGCAGCTCGTACAGCACAGGCAGGTTCGGATCGGCGGCGCGGCTCGCGCTGGTCTCGAAGATCAGGAGGCGGTAGGGGAACTGCGCGCCCGCTGAGGAAGACGCATGCAGCGCCGCGGCCGCGATCGCGGGGGCCGCACCCGGTGAGCTGAACGTCAGACCGTGGCGCGCATCGAGCGTCGAGCGGATTTCTCCGTCCTGGAAGAACGGATCGACCCAACCGCCCGCACCGAGCACCGCCTGGCGGAACGCCTGCGGCGTCTGGCTGCCCGACGTCCACCAGCCGCCTTTCTCGAGCTGGAGCAGCCACTCGGTCTCGTAGGCGCTCGTGTAGGCGCCGCCGCGGCGCATCTGTCCGACTCTTTCCAGCTCGCCGATCACGAGATCTTCAGCAGTGGTCCAGGGGCACGCAGCCGCCGCCGGACCGCCGAGCGCGCGTGCGACGTGCGCCAGCGTTTCGGCGGGATCCCGCGTGTCGAGGCGCGGCTTGACGACCGGCGCGGCGCACGCGATGGCTTCGCCCGGGGGAACCGCCGCGGCGCGCACGGCGTGCCACGATTCGATCGGCGTGTGCGCGGGCAGCAGGAGGTCGGCCAGCGTCGAGGTCTCGTCCAGATATGGCGAGAAGCTCACGATGAAGTCGGCCGACGCGAACGCCGCGTCCGGGCGCTCGACGAGCGACGAGCGGCGCAGGGCCGAGCCGTCGCGCAGCGCCAGCACCGCCGGCCTGATCCGTCCGGCTGCGATGGCCTCTATCGGCCCGGCCGCGTCCTCGATGCCGTCCGGCGGCGCCGTGGCGGCGGCGTAGATCCCCCCCGGCCGATCGTACGCGCCTACCAGCGCGTTGAGCGCGAAGACGGCATCGGTCAGCTCGCGGCTCGCGTCAGCCGCCACCGCGACGAGCGGCTGCGTGGTCGCGCTCAGCTCCCGCGCGAGGCGCAGGATGGTGACCACCGGAATACCGGTCAGCGCGGACACTTCGTCGGGAAGGTACGTGCGGACGACGTCGCGCTCGAATTCGGCGTGGTTGCCGGCGAAGCGATCGAGAAACTGACGGTTGCCGCGGCTCTCGCGCGCGATGATCGCCGCGAGGCCATAGGCGAGAACCACCTGCTGCTCGGGCGTGAGCGCGAGCCATTCGTCGGCCTTGCGCGCCGTGGCGGAGCGCCGCGCGTCGACCTGCACCAGCCGCCCGCGCGATCGGCCCGCCTGCCGCCGGAATCGCCCGAAGCTGCGCTGCGCCCAGACGGGCGAGAGCCACGTTTCGGCAATCGGCGCCCCGAACGAGAGCACGTACGTGGCGTGCTCGAGATCGAAGAGCGGCTCGCGGTCGATACCGGTCAATGCGAGGAAGCCCGCGCGCAGGCGCGCCGAGGTCTGCGCCGGCGTCCACGCGACGCGCGCGTCGCACGCCGTCCAGAACTTCGTCCATCCATCGGCCAGCGGCCCGCGTTCTTCCATGCCGATCGCCAGCGGCCGCCGTTCCGTCGCCCGCGTCCCGGAGAGCCGCGAGGCGAGGATGGCTGTCGCCTCGTCCCAGGTAATCGCCGTCCAGCGATTCTCGCCGCGGGCGCCGGTTCGCTTCGCCGGTCCGATGAGCCGATCCGGATCGTAGTACGCCTCGATGCCCGCCTGGCCGGACGCGCACAGGCGTCCGCGGCCGATCGGGCAGAGCGGGTTGCCTTCCACCTTCACCGGCGCGCCGTCCACCATGCGGACGCGAATGCCGCACGCCGCTGCGCAGTCGCGGCAGACGCTCGGCGCCCACTCGGCGGGCAGCCGCGAGGGTCCACTCGCGAGCGCGTCGGCACGCGCGAGGTGGCGGCGGCCCCACTCGCCAAGCGTGATGCCGGCAAGCACCGAGCCGCTGTAGGTAAAGAAGTCGCGCCGGCTGAAGGAGGCGCTCATCGGTGGCACGCCGCGCAGTCCTGGCTCGCGGCTTCCTGCTGGTGGCACGACACGCACGTCTTCATCTGCAGGCGGGCGGCCGCGCGAGGTGGCGGCGCGGTGCTCGCGCCGATCGTGCCGTGGCACGACCGGCAATCGAGCTGGCCGAGCACGACGTGACGCCGATGCGAGAACATCACGTGATCGGGCAGCCGCGTCAGCTTCACCCAGTCGATGTGTCCCGTCTTCGCCATCGCGTCCCACCGCGGCTGTGCCACGCCGGCCGGCGCCGTCGCGTGGCATTTCACGCAGACGGCCACCTGCGGCAGCGTCGCCCCCGCGGTGCGTTCGACGCCGGCGTGACAGAGGGCGCACGCCGCCCCCACATGCTTCGCGTGATTGAATGGAATCGGCTGCAGCGAGGAGGACGCGGGCAGCGCGACGATCCAGGCAATCGCGACGACGATGGTCACGCCGGCAAGCGCCAGCACCTTGCGCATGCTACCGATCCGATCCGGGTTTGCCCGCTTCCTTCAGCTTCTTGTCGTAGAGATCCTTCTTGCGGGTCTTCGAGTCGTACACGACGAACTCGTAGATCGCCTTGCCTTCGTCGGGCGTGATGTAGGAGCCGGCCTTCCGCATCATGCGCTTGACGTAGCGCTCCCACTCGTCGTCGAGCACGAAGTCGCAGTTGATCGCGCGCGCGGGCGTGTGGCAGTGCCCGCACTTCGCGAGGAACAGCTTGTAGCTCTTCTGCAGCGGCGCCGGGTACTTCGACACGTCGATCTTCGCGGGGCCCTTGTCGTACGCCAGGACCCGCGGTTCGAGCGGCGGATCCTGGTCCTGCGCGCGCGCGACGCGCATGAAGCCCGCGACCGCGAGTGCCGCCAGCATGGCGGTCGTTATGAGTCGTTTCATGGTCACCCTCCGCAGCTACCAGAGATAAGTGAGGCGCAGCCACCCCGTGTGTGCCGCGTAGGGGCGGTAGACGTAACCGAGCATCAGCGTGCCCGGCATGTCGAGCCGGCTGATGGTGGCCGGATCCATCGAGAAGTCGTTGACGGAGTACCGGTCGTAGGCGTAGACGAACCCGATGGCGACCCTCGGCGTCAGGAAGTAGCGCGCGTCGGCGGTCGCCCGCTGGAGCTCGTTCGTCACCGGCGGGAGCTGGCTCGGCGCCACAAGCGGGCTGTTCGGCGCCAGGGTGTAGCGGAACGTCGTCCTCGACCGGTTGAAGTTGTACGCGAAGCGCAGGTCTGTCTTCGGCGCGAGCTTCATGAGATCGAGGCTGGCGACGACGTTGTGCGCCTTGTCCGCGGAGTCGTCCGACCAGTCGCGCGTCGGGTCGTTGAACTGCGCGGCATTCGCGGAGCGCGAGGTCTGCAGCGCGGCGTACTTCTCGAACGAGTACGAGAGCCCGGCGGAGACCGCCTCGTGCGGGACGAAGTCGGCCGTCACCGTGTACACGCGGTTCTCGTTGTTCCTCAGGCCGAAGCCCGTCCCGTTGTAGTCGTCCTTCCCGCGCGCCGCGGAAATCGAGAACCCGACGGCGGGTACTGGCGTGACCTGCACGAGGCCGGTGACGCGATCGCGGTTGCGGTCGGCGACGTCGTAGTGACGCATCGTGGGCTGCTCGTTTGCCTCGGTGAGCGCCCCGAGCTCGAACCCGGACCCGCGACGCACCGCGTGCTCGACAATCGCGCGCACGGTGAGCCACCCGAAGCTCGTGGCGTCGATCGACGTCCTGAAGACGTTGTCGGTCGTCGCCTCGAAGATGCGGAACGTGCGATCGACCTCTTCGCGGCCGTAGCCGACGCGAATCGCGGTGAAGGGAGCGGGCGTGAATGACGCGTCGAGGTCGATGTTGTGGCGCGTGGAGCTGATCGGCTCGCTCGTGTGGCCCGTCCCCACGTTCTGATCCATCACGACCATGCCGGGCGAGGCCGAGAACGGCGCCGTGCGGTTGTCGAAGTCGTAGTAGCGATACCTCGCGTTGAACCACAAGAGCCGGTTCGGCCGTGACGTGAAGTTGTAGTTCATCGCCAGCGTGTTCGCCTTCGCGTCCGCGGTGGGACGCGGCAGCGACGCGGCGGCGGACACCGACGCCGAATTGATGGTGAACGGCAGGAGCTCCTGGTCCTGGTTCCAGCGGCCGACCGACACGTTGCCGGTCAGGCGGCTGCGCGCGGGCAGCTTGATCGAGGCCGCGGTGCTGATGCCGGTCATCGTGCTCGACGGGGGCAGCGAGTAGCGCCCCTGCGAGCCGGCGGTCGCGATGTCGGTGGCGCGGAGCGGGTTGTCCCAGGTGAGCGTCTCGATGTGGTTGGTGAACCACGAGGCGTCGTACCCGATGCGCAGCATGCCCCGGGCGTTCGCCCATTCGACGCCGGCGTTCATATCGGTGGAGCGCGTGTCGATCGGCGCCGGGAGCTCCACGGCATTGCTGAAGCCGAAGGACGCGGCCATCGGCATCGAGCCCTCGCGCCTGGCGCTGCGGACGTTGACCTTCACGTCCACGTCGCGGACCGGCGTGTAGATGAACCTGAATTGCGCCGTATCGCGTCTCGAGCTGAGCTCCACCGGCGAGGCTCCGCCCACGACATCCCCGATCTTCAGGGTGCCGTCCTGGATCGACTGCCGGAAGGTCCCGGCCAGGCGGTACTCGCCCGGTCGCGACGTCGAATACAGCGTGCGCGTGTCCCCGCTGATGAACAGCGGCACCTGGTCCCACAGGAACAGCATCTTCACCTTGCCGTGGGCGACAAGTTCCGCCTGGTAGCGTTGATCGCGCCAGCCCACGCGGTCGGCCGACGCGGCGAACACCCAGCCGCTGCCGTTGCGTTGCAGGCGGAAGCGGTCCAGGAGCACGCCGCTGCCGAGATCGCGGAAGTGCTGCGCGCGGGCGGCATCCCCCTCGATGCTCGTGGCCCGAAAACCGATGTCGACGGACCCCGGCTGCGGCACCGGCTGCGGGGCCGGCTGCTGGGCCGCAAGCGGAGACGCGACGAGGAGCGCCGCCGTCAGGAGACCAAATCGATTGCGCATGTTCGATTCCTCCGTCCGCGTCTACCGCTGAAAGAACTGACCCGACGGATGGTTCGATCCGTGGATGTTGGAATGACAGTTCACGCACGCGCGGCCGACGAGCCGGCTGCTCTTCGACGCGACCGCGTTCGCGTCATACACGCTCGCGGGGTGCTGCCTGTGAACATGGCAGCGCTGGCAGAGCATCGGCGCGCGGGCGACGAGCATGCGGTCGTTCGACGAACCGTGCGGATCGTGGCAGGTCGCGCAGCTCTCCCGCGCCGGGGGGTGATCCCACAGGAACGGCCCGCGCTTCTCGGCGTGGCAGCTCGTGCAGAACTCGCTGACCGTGTTCCCCGCGCGCAGCATGCGGACGTTGGTCGAGCCGTGCTGGTTGTGGCAGCTCGTGCACTCCATCTTTCCTTCCCGCACCGGCATGTGCGACGAGCGCTGGATCTTCGCGGCCTTCTCGCGATGGCACTGTCCGCAGGTCGCGGTGACGGTTTCCTGCTTCAGTTGACCGGTCTCGGACTTCGGTGTGTGCACGCTGTGGCAGTTCACGCACGTGACGTTCCGCGCGTCGTGCATGCTGCCCTGCCACTGCGAGTGTTCTTCGCGGTTGTGGCACGTCATGCACGTCTCGCTCGCCTCGCGCGGCGTGATCTTCTTGAAGTTGCGGAGGCGGCCCTTGGCGCCGACGTCCTCGATATGGCCGCTCCCTGGCCCGTGGCAGGTCTCGCAGGCGGAAGCGGCCGCCGGCGTGCGCGGGTCCCACGCGCGCGCGTGCGGGCTGTCCTTGTACCCCTTCGCCTGTACCTCGTGGCAGCTCATGCACTTCGCGGCGCCCACGTAGCCGGGCTTGAGCCCCGGCTGCGGCGTCTGCGCGGTGCCCGCGGTGTGCGCGGGCAGCAGCAGCAGCCCCACGGTCCCGAGGAGCAGCCCGCACATCCACGTTCCAAGCGTTCTGTTCGCCATGTTCGTGTCTCCGCGGCTCAGCGCCATTTCGCGCCGTCCTTCTCCGGATTGAGGCTCATGAGGTATGCGATGAGATCGTCGAGCTCGCCCGGCGTCATGCGACCGCCGAAGCCCGGCATGCGGTACGGGGGACGCGCCGCTTTGGAATCCGCTTTGCCCACCGTCGGTGTGCCCTCGATCAGCAGCTTGCGCAGTTCAGCCCGCGTGTAGCCTTCCGCCACGTAGATGACCGCCGGCACCTTGCCCTCGGTTTCGGCGTTCGGGTTGGCAAAGCCGCCGCGGCCTTCGGCCCCGTGGCAGAGGCCGCATCCGTAGCGGCGATACACCTCGCGGCCGCGCGCCCCGGGAGTGGCGTGCGCGGCCGGAGGTGCGGTGCGAACGACGGACGGCGCGGGAGGCCGCGTCAGGACGCGGACGCCGAAAGTGAGCGTGACGAGCGTCACCGCTGCGATCGCTCGAACCATGCCCGCACTATGACCGGGGAGAATGAAGGAACGATGAAAGTCCGGTTAAGAGGGGTTTCACGAATTGCAGATTGCCGATTGCAGGTTGCCGATTGGGGGATTGTCGATTGGGGATTGCCGATCGACGCATTGTCGGACTGCCGATTGGCGAGGCCGCGCTCCGAGCCCCGAGCGCCCGGAGGACCTTACCGATTTACCATGTGATGCGCCAAACGATCTGGCCGAGGCGGCCGCCGGGGTCGTTGACGTCGACGCCGGTGTCGCGGTAGGCGCTCGTCACCTGGAAGATCGAGGACCCCGAGCCGGGGTTGAACGCCGGGTTGAAGTTGACGTTGTCGAACAGGTTCATGAACTCGATGCTGATCTCGGCGGTCAGGTGGCCCGGCAGCGACACGCGCTTGCTGCCGCGCAGGTCGAACCGCACGAAGGTCGGCCCGTTGATCACGATCTGGCGCGGCGCAGCCGCAGTCGCCGGGATAGAGCGCCACGCAGTCGGCCGTGCTCGCCGGCGCGATATAGCGGCCGTCGGGAACGCCGAGAGCGCCGGAGCCGCTCGCCGACGTCGGGTCGACGCTGAAGGCCCGCCGCGTGTGTTCAGGATGATGTCGTCGGGCATGATCAGGATGATCGCCGCGCCCGTCGTCGGGTTCTGCGAACGCCCACCTTGAACGCCTTCTGCAGGTCGTCCTTCGTCATGCCGACCAGCCGGACGCCGTCGACCGAAAGTTCTGAATCTGCACCCGGCCCGTTCCCGACAATTCCCATCCGCCCACGATGGTGTTCCAGAACGAGTTCATGTTGCCGCCGAACCTGTGGCCGCGGCCGATCGGCAGGCCGTACGTCCAGTTCGTGCGAAACGCATGCGGCACCCCCGCATCCTCGATGAAGAAGCGAGGCTGGTGGATCGTTTCGAGCGAGGTGCCGAACCGCCTGGCGAAGGTATAGCTGGCATTCACGAGCAGGCCGCGCGAGAGCCGGCGGCGACCACGTGCTCGACGGTGCCCGTGGCATTGTTCTTGACCTCGATTGTCGCGCCGGGGATCACGCCCCCGTCACGATCGATGACCGATCCGGTGAGAGAGGCGGCCGTGCCGCCGCCCTGTGCGAGGACCGGCGCGGCCAGGAGCAGCGCCAGTAACGGGAGCATCCACGAGAGTCTGGACAGGTGTCGCATGAGTCTTCGTCCTCCTTCCCGATTTCCATCGGAGACGAGACATCGACGAACGCCGCCGCGGCGTTTGAGGTTGTGAGGGTAGTCGGCCTCCTCGGCCGCCGTCGCCAGCTACGGCGCGTCAGGACCCCGGCTTGCCGCCGGGCAGCGCCAGGGCGACGAGCGAGGTGTTCGCGCCGCCGCCGGTGGCGAACACGATGTACTGCTTGCCCTTGTGCATGAACGTCATGGGGACGGCGGTCGTCTTCGAGGGAATCGGCACCGCGCCGAGCTGTTTCCCGGTGGCCTTGTCCACCGCGTAGAGCTGCGGCTCGACTTTCGGCGGGCCGCCGCTGCGGCCGGTGCCGTAGATCACCAGCGTCTTGGTCGTGATGACCTGCGCGTGGCCGCGCGTCGGGGGCGCCGGCGGGAGCTTCACGTCCTTGAACAGCGGATCCTCGGACGTGACGGGCACGAGCTGGCCGCCGTTCGGGGTCCACCACGCCTTGGCGCCGGTGCTCATGTCGTACGCGGTAATGCCGCCAAGCTGCTTCGGCTTCATGATCGACACGCCGCCCAGCGTGGTGCCGCCCCCGCGGCGCTCGAATCCGCCGACCGGCCCCACCGGCTTCTTGTACCCGGGCGGCGGCGCCGGCGCGCCGAGCTGCCCGCAGCTGTCGTGCACCGAGCTGTAGCGGAACTCGGAGCACGGGTCCTTCTGCACGGTCGCGGTGCTCAGACCTGACTGGGCGGCGACGTAGAGTTTTCCGGTCGTCGGATCGACCGTTGCCCCGCCATCGATATTGACGCCGCCGCTCGCGCCCGGCGCATACCAGGAGCACCTGTATCCGCTCGGCGCCGTGCCGTCGCCCGGCGACGGCGGAATGAAGTACGGCCCCATGCGGCACGCCTTCGCGAGCTTCAGCGCCGCCTCCTTGATCGCGGGCGTGTAGTCGATCAGGTCCTCCTCGACGAGTCCCTGCTGCGCGTACGGCGCCGGCTTCGACGGGATCGGCTGCGTCTTCGCCGCGACCTCGCCGGCGACTTCGCTCTGCAGCACCGGCGTCTCGACGATCGGCCAGATTTCCTTGCCGGTTACGCGGTCGAACACGTACAGCCATCCCTGCTTCGTGCTCTGCGCGACGATCTTTCGCGGCGTGCCGTCGATCGTGACGTCGAGCAGATTCGGCGCCATCGGCGCGTCGTAGTCCCAGATGTCGTGATGCACCATCTGGAAGTGCCACTTCTTCTTGCCGGTCTTCACGTCGAGCGCGACGAGGCTGGTGCCGTACAGGTTGTCGCCCGGCCGGTGACCGCCGTACTCGTCCATCAGCGGCATGCCGACGGGAATGTAGACGATGCCGAGCTCCGGATCCGCGGAATACGGCGCCCAGGCGTCAACCTTGCCGACGCCGGGCGTGCCCGGCTTCGTGCCGTTGAGCCAGGTCTCGGCGCCCGGCTCGCCGGGTTCCGGGATCAGGTTGAACTTCCAGAGCTGCCTGCCCGTGTGCACGTCGAACCCGCGGATGTAGCTCGGAAGATTCCGCAGGCGGATCGGGTAGTAGCCGTGAATGTGGGAGTTGCCGACGACGATCACGTCGTTGACGACGATCGCCGGGGAGCTGGCCGCGAGCTGGCCGAGCGCGGGGTCGATGCCGACCGTGCCGTCAGCGCCGGTCTTCGTCTTCTCGTCCCACGTTTCTCCTGGTCGCGCCTTCCTTGCGGGCGCCGCATCGCTGATGATGAGCGAACCCGTATCGTCCACGGCAAGCGGAACGAGCGGAAATCCGAGGCCGTCCATGAGATCGACAATGCCGTCCTTGCCGAACTTCGGGTCGGGGATCCCGGTCTTCGCGTCGAGCGATGCGAGGTGGTATCCGGGCGTGACCACGATGACGCGCTCGTCCTTCCCGTCGGTCCAGTAGGCCGGCCCGCGGCCGGAGAACCGGCGCGGGGCCTTCTGCCAGCGGATCCCTTCGTTCAGCCGCCACATCCACAGCGTCTCGCCGTTCTCCGGATCGATCGCCGCGGCAATCCGCCGCGTCGTCGCCACCGTGAACAGGCGGCCGTTGGCGTAGAGCGGCGTGGTCCGATAGTACTCGTCGCTGCCGAACGCGCCGGCGTTCCATTGCCAGGCGAGCTTCAGCGCGCCGAAGTTCGACGCGTCGATCTGATCGAGGGGGGAGTAGCGCGTGCTCCAGGCGTCGCCTCCCCAGTATCGCCATTCGCCCGGTTTGTTGCCGCGCGCGAGGTCCGGTTGACGGTCGCCAGGCTGCTGGTCCGCCCGCGGCGTGAACGCCGCGAGGGCGATCAGCCCGAGACCCAGAGCAGCGGTTGCGGTGCGCCGGACGGTGTGGCGGTGCGGCATCTTGCTTCCTCCTGGTTCCTGCTCACTTCGCCGTGGGGATCGAGATCCGGATTCGCTTGAGCGCCTTCACGTCGGCGGGGAGATCCTGCTTGCCAGCCGGCACGCCGTTGATCTTCAGGAGATAGGCAATCACCTGCGCGTATTCTTCCGGCTCCAGGCTGCCCGGCTCCAGTTTCGGCATCGACGCCTTCAGGAACTGGAAGAAGTCCGAGGCCAGAGACCCGTTCCATTTTTCCCTGAACGCCGGCGCCGTGTACGTGCCGGCCGGGTGACACGCGACGCAGATGCTCATGTAGGTCTGCTCGCCGCGCGCCGCCTGCGCCGTCGTGTACACGCCGGTTGACGACGAGATGATCTTCGTTGGGGCCTGCGCCGCGCCGCTGGCGATCGCGACTGCCAGCACCAGGCCGGCGACAGTGAGAAGCCGGGTCGTGGGGATCATTTGACGTACTTCTTCAGCGCTCTCGGTCCGACTTCGGCGCCGTAGATGTTGCCCGCGGCGTCGGCCGCGACGCCCTCCGCCGCGCTGGTGTTGGTCGCCTTCTCGTTGGGATCGGGAATGAAGGCGATCACCTTCCCGTCGCTCACGCTGCCGACCCGGATCCCGCGCTTCCAGTCCGTCCGGTCGCGCGCGCCGCCCACCGATCCCGACTCCGAGTCGGCGACGTAAATCATGTCGTTCCTGTCGATGTAGATCCCGCTCGGCCGGCTGAATTGACGCCACTCCTCGAGGAACCGCCCGTCGCGGTCGAGAATCTGGATCCGGTTGTTGCTCCGATCGGCGACGAACAGCCGTCCCTTCGCGTCGAACGCGAGGCCGTGCGGCTGATCGAACTCCACCGGACCGGTGCCCTTCCTGCCGAACTCGCGAAGGTACTTTCCGTCCTTGTCGAACAGCACGATGCGCGCGTTGTCGCCGCCGTGCCCTTCGGCGACGTAAATCGTGCCGTCGGGTCCGACGACGAGGTCGTTCGGCTGAAAGAAGCCGGCGGCGCCGGTGCCGCCGCCCGCCGCGCCGAGCGTCATCAGCAGCGTCCCGTCGCGGCTGAACTTGAAGACCTGATGTCCCTTCTTGTTCTCGGTCGAGTACGGCCGTCCGCGGCCGGTGCAGGCGCAGTCGGTGACCCAGACGCTGCCGTCCCGCCCGACGAATATTCCATGCGGGGAGAGGATGTAGCCCGCGCCGAAGCTCTTGACGAGGGTCCCTTCGGCGTCGAAGCGGAGGACGGGATCCAGCCTGGACTCGACGCAGTCGTTCGCCCCGCAGCGCTCGGCGACCCAGACGGACCGTCCGTCGGGGTCGATTTCGACGGCGCTCGTCGCGCCCCAGACCCGCCCGTCGGGCATTTTCGCCCAGCCCTCGACGGTGCGATAGGGATTCGGCTGGGCGGCCGTGAGCGTCGCGGCGCCAAGCACAGCAGTTAGGGCGAGCGCGACCCGCCGGCGCCCGGGTGTCCTCAAGGCCATAGTGCCGCGTAATCTAGCACGGCCGGGCCCGCAAGAGATCGTGTTTGACGTGCCCCCAGCCTGAGGTACAATCGCGCCCCTGCCGAAGGAGGCTGCCATGCTCCGAACGCGTCGCGGGTTTTTCGACGTCCTGGCTGGAGGCCGCTCGGATACGGGGACGGCCGCGCTGCTGGCCGCTCGCGGCCATGAAGCGTACGTAGCGGAGCTGCAGGCCCGGGGCGCGAACGCGCGCCCGCCGCTGCCGCCGGGCGTCAACGAGATCCGCATCAGCAGCAACGAGAACCCGCTCGGCCCCGGCCGGAAGGTGCTCGACGCGATCACGGGCAAGTTCCCGGAGACGGGCCGCTATCCGTTCAACAGCACGCCCGCGGACAGCCATCTCGCCGCCGCGATAGCCGCGCACTACAAGGTCAAACCCGAAAACGTCGTCCTCGGCGCCGGCTCGCAGGAGATCCTGAAGAACGCCGTGCGCGCGTTCACGGCGCCCGGACGCGGTCTCGTCACCGCGTCCCCCACGTTCGAGAACCCGACGTCGATCGTCAAGAGGCTCAATCATCCGCTGACGGAGGTGCGCGTCGATTCCGCGTTCAGGCTGGACGTCGAAGCGATGATTACGGCGTCGCCGGGCGCGGGGCTGGTCTTCTTCAACAACCCCAACAACCCGACCGCGACGGTGCACGGCGCGAAGGCGGTCGCCGATTTCGTCGAACGCGTCAGGAAGGCATCGCCCGAGACGGTGATCCTGATAGACGAGGCGTACCACGACTACGTGACCGACCCGTCGTACGCGAGCGCTGTGCCGCTGGCCATCGCGACGCCGAACGTCATCGTCGCGCGGACGTTCTCGAAGGCGTACGGCATGGCCGGCATGCGCATCGGCTACGCCGTCGGCCGCGCGGAGACGATCAAGCGGCTCGCGCGCTTCAAGATGCCGTACAACGTCAGCGTCTTCGGCGTGGCGGCGGCGATCGCCGCGCTCGAGGATCCGGCGCACATCGAGGCGGAGCGGCAGCGCAACACCGAGGTGCGGAGCTTCACGGTGAAGGTGCTCGAGGAGCTCGGCTGCGCGTGCACGGCGTCGCAGGGGAATTTCCTGTTCGTCAACATCCGCCGGCCCGCGAAGGACCTCCGCGACGCGTGCGCGAAGCAGGGGGTCATGATCGGGCGCGACTTCCCGCCGTTCGAGAGGACGCACGCGCGCATCTCGATCGGGACGATGGACGAAATGAAAAAGGCAGCCGACGTGTTCCGCGGCGTGCTGAAGCCGGTCACCACGGCATCACGGTAGGAGGAGCCATGGCGCTGTCACGACGCCACTTCGTACGGACCGCCGGCATGGGCGCGCTGACCACGTCCTTCATTGCCGCGCGCGGCCGCGAGAACCTTGTCTGGTCCGCGTTCGAGCCCGCCCTGGAAGCGGCCGATGCCGCGACGATCATCATCAGCAGCAACGAGAACCCGATGGGCCCGGGCCAGAAGGTGCTCGATGCCATCACGGCGGCGTTCGGACCGGACGGCGGCCGTCCCGGCCGCTACTCGGGCACCGCGCGGGATCTCATCGACGCGCTCGCGAAGAAGCACGGGGTCAAGACGGAGAACATCGTCCTCGGCTGCGGGTCGACCCAGATCCTGCGCAGCGTCACGCACGTGTTCACGGCGAAGGACAAGCCGCTCGTCGCGACGATCCCCACGTACGAGGAATGCGCGGACTACGCGACGCTGATGGGGAACAAGGTCGTCGGCGTCCCGCTCGACAGCGAGTTCAGGCCCGACCTGGACCGCTTCGCGGCCGCGTCGCGCGGCGCCGGCCTCGTCTTCTACTGCAATCCGAGCAACCCGTCGTCGACGTTCGTGCCCGCCAGCGCGACGCGCGACTTCGTGGCGAAGCTGAACAGCCAGTCGCCCGCGACGACGATCCTGGTCGACGAGGCGTACTTCGAGTACGTGACCAACCCGGATCACGAGACGTTCATTCCGCTCGCGGTGCAGAACCCGCGCGTCATCGTGGCGCGGACGTTCTCGAAGTGCTACGGGATGGCGGGCATGCGCGTCGGGTACGCCGTCGGGCACGCGGACACGATCAAGAGGCTGTCCGAGTGGGATGCGGGGGTCGGAACGAGCACGATGAACGTCCTCGCGCTGCACGCCGGGATCGCCGCGATTCAGCAGGACGACTCGTTCGTCAAGAACGAGCGCGCGCGCAACACGGCCGTGCGGGACTTCTCGCTGAAGTGGTTCGCCGGCCGCAACATGAAACCGGCCGACTCGCAGGCGAACTTCATGTTCGTGAACATCGGCCGGCCGGTGAAGGCGTTCCGCGAGGCGTGCGCGGCGAAGGGCGTCCGCGTCGCGCGCGACTTCCCGCCGTTCGAGAAGACGCACTGCCGGATCGCCTTCGGCACGATGGACGAGATGCAGCGCGCGGTGAAGGTCTTCGAGGAAGTGCTCGCCAAGCCTGCCACGGCGGCGGCCTAGATGTCACTGCCGAGTGCCGATTTCCGAGTGCCGACTGACGGATTGCCGAGTGTCGATTGCCGATCGACGGAGTGTTGATGGCGGATTGCCCAGCTGTCGCGCACGGCAGCCAGCCAATCGACAATCGCCCAAATCGGTGTGCTTCCGTGCCCTTCCGTGGTTGAGAATCAGTGTGTCTCCATGTCCTTCCGTGGTTGAAATCTCCGCGGCTCTGACCTTGTCACGCGCTGCAACGGTGCAGTTTCTGCGCTCACAAACGATGAATAGTTCGAATTCGGCGGAAACCGTGGCGGCATCGCCCTGGCAAGTGACGATGCTAAAATGCCATGCGGAACGACGGCACGATGTCCGAGACGGCACGCCTCATCACGGCGGAGGAACTGGAACACTTCCCGACTGACGAGCGATACGAGCTGGTGGAAGGCAGGCTCGTTCGCATGACGCCGGTCGGGTACCTTCATGGACGAACCGTCGTCCGGCTCGCCTCGATGCTGGAGCGCCACGCGCGCGCGACCGGCGCTGGCGAGGTGCTGACGGAGGTCGGATTCACACTGAAGTCCGATCCCGACACGGTTCTTGCTCCTGATATCGCCTTCATCCGGCGCGACCGCCTTCCGGCTTCCACTCCGCGAGGGTTCTGGAGGGGACCCGCCGATCTTGCGATCGAAGTTCTGTCGCCCGAAGACACGCCATCAAAGATTCGCCAGAAAATCGATGAGTACTTGTTGCGTGGAACCTCGTGCGTCGTCGTCATCGATCCGGAGAAGCGCATCGCCACGGTGTTCCGCCGCGCGAGGCAGCCGGTCACATTGAGATCTGAAGAGACCCTGGACCTGAGCGAGGTGGTTCCTGGCTTCGCGTGTCAGGTTCGCGCGATCGTCGAGTAGCGGCAGGGCCGACGCCCTGCGCAACACGACTTTCAAACCCGGGACGGACTATTTTCGCAGGACCGCGATCGCCTGCATCTCGAAACGGGCGTTGAAGAGCAGCGTCCCCGCGCCGACGAACGCGCGGGCGGGGAACTCCTTCTTGAAATACGTGCGGTAGACCTTGTTGAAGGCGTCGTAGTGCTTCACGTCTGAGCAGAACACCTGGACGAAGACCAGGTCGTCCATCGTGAAGCCCGCGTCGCGAAGCGTCTTCTGAACGGCGTCGAGCAGCAGCCGTGCCTCGGCGTCGGCCGTGTCCGGCACCCTTCTGTTCTCGTCCAGCCCGATGTTTCCCGACAGGTACAACGTGTTGCCGACCTGGACCGCCCCGCTGAACGGCGGCTTGGCGGCCTCGGCGGCGGTGCTCGGCGCGATGTAGCGCCGGACCTCCTGCGCCCCGGACCTCACAGGCGCCAGCGCGAGGCACACGAGCACGAATGCGATCGTAGAAGGCGTTTTCGACATTGGCAGCTCCTGCGGCCGGGCAATACGCCGTTACCGGCGCGGCCAGACGGTTCCCTGATCCTTCTTCGTGACCGGACCGACCCCCTTGAACACGAACTTCTGCAGCCGGCGCCCCTCGTACGTCTCCGTCGTGAAGATATTCCCCTTCGAGTCGGTCGCCATGCTGTGGACGGCGAAGAACTGCCCGGGCTGGCGGCCGCCGTCGCCGAAGCTGGTGAGGATTTCGAGCGACTGCCGGTCGAGCACGTAGATCTTCTCGTTCTTGCCGTCCGCGAGGTACAGGTGCTTCTGCTGCGGATCTTTCGAGAACGCCACATCCCACGTGGACCCGTCGCCCAATGTCTTCGGTGCGATGAACACTTCCTTGACGAACGTGCCGTCCGGCCTGAACACCTGCAGCCGATCGTTCGGGCGATCGCACACGTACAGGAACCCGTCGTTCGACAGGTCGGCGCAGTGGACCGGGTTGCGGAACTGCTTCACGGGCGGTGCAGCCGGATCGTAGGGGCCGAGGTTCGTGTCGTCGGGCTTGTTGCCGTACGCGCCCCAATACCGCTTGAACGCGCCGGTGTCCGCGTCGATGACGGCGACGCGCTTGTTGCCGTACCCGTCGGCGATGTACGCCTCGTTCATCTTCGGGTCCACGTAGATCTTCGCGACGCGCCCGAAGTTCACCGTGTCGTGGCTGCCGCCGCTCTTTCCCTGGTGCCCGAACTGCATCAGGAACCGGCCGGCGCGCGTGAACTTCAGGACGTGCGCGTCCTTCGCGTCGTTGCCGCCGATCCAGACGTTGTCCTTGTGGTCGACGAAGATGCCGTGATTCGAGAGCGGCCACTCGTATCCTTCGCCCGGACCGCCCCAGTGGCCGACGAGGTTGCCGGCCGGATCGAACTCCAGGACCGGCGGCGCCTTCCGGCAGCACGACGCCGTGGGCGGATTCTGATCGGCGGCCGCTTCGAGCGGCGACAGCGTGTCGGCGCGGTGCACGATCCACACGTGATCGCGCGAGTCGACGGCGACGCCGATCGCCATGCCGAGCACCCAGCCGTTGGGCAGCGGCTTCGGCCAGAACGGATCCACCTCGAATCTCGGCGCCTGCACCGAGGGCTGCGCGGACGCCTCACGCACGAGCAGTCTCTCGACCGCGACGAGCGCGAGCAGGGTGCACGCGAAGATGGTCCCGACGAGCACGTTGCGGCGTCCGGCACTCGCGTTCATCGCTGCTCCTTCGCGTTCGGCCGCCCGGGGCCCTTGAAGACGAACTTCTGCAGGCGCTTGCCTTCGTACGTCTCGCCCGTGTATACGTTGCCCGCCGAATCGACGGCCACGCTGCCGACGCCGTAGAAGTACCCGGGCCACCGGCCGCCCGCGCCGATGCTCGAGACGACCGCGAGCGTGTCGCGCTGAAGGACCCACACTTTCTGGTTGGAACCGTCCGCGACGTACACGAACTGCTGGCGTGGATCGCTCGAGAACGCGATGGCCCAGACCGACCCCTGGCCGCGCGTCTCTTTCGCGACGACCGCTTCCTTGACGAACGTACCGTCCTTGCGGAAGACCTGGAGGCGGTTGTTCCGGCGATCGCAGACGTAGACGATGCCGTCTCTCGACAGCTTCACGCACGCGGGCACGCGGAACTGCTTCGCGGGGGGCGCCGCCGGATCGTACGGACCGATGTCGACGTCCTCAGGCCTGGCCCCGTATGCACCCCAGTGCCGTTTGTACGCGCCCGTCTCCGAGTCGAACACGACGATGCGGCGGTTGATCACGCCGTCGGCGACGTACACCTCGCTGGCGGCGACGTCGACATCAACGGCCGCGGGACGGTTCAAGCCGGTCGTGCTGGTGCTGTCGCCGGTCCTTCCGGCCTTGCCGATCTGCAGGAGGAAGCGGCCGCTGGAACTGAACTTGAGCACGTGCGCGTCGGGTGGCGGAGGCGGCGCGCCTGCTCCGCGGCCGCGTGCGCCGGGCAGTGGGTCGGCGGGCCCCGAAGCCGCGATCCACACGTTGCCCTTCGCGTCCACGGTGAGGCCGCCCGGCGACTGCGGCCAGTCGTAGCCCTCGCCGGGCCCGCCCCAGTTGCTGACGACGTCCCCGGCGGCGTTGAACTGCAGGACGAGCGGCGCGGGCAGGCAGCAGGATTCCGCGGTTGGAGGAGTGGCAGCCAGCCCGATTTCAGTGCGGGCCGTCATGGAGGGACCGCCTCGGTGCACGAGCCAGACGTGGTCGCGCGCATCCACGGCGACGCCCGTGATGGATCCGAGCAGCCAGTGGTTCGGCAGCGGCCGCGGCCAGAACGGATCGACCTGGAAGGTGGGCGCCGTGTCCGGCGGGCCTGGAGAGGCCCGGCCCACAAGAGAGAAGATGCTGGCAGCGAGCGCCGCACCGATCGCGAGGGTCCTCGTTCGTGCCATGCGCCCTCCTCCTTCAGGTGGCGATGAAAACGGGCGGCAGTATACACTGCGCCGCATGAGACGGGCTCGCTTTCTTGCGGCGGCCGTATTGTTCGCGTTCGTCGCGCCAGCCCAGCCGGCGGCGCACGAGATTCCGCGGAGCGTGACCGTCCACATTCTCGTCAAGCCGGACGCGGATCGCCTCCGGGTCGTCGTCCGTGTGCCGCTCGGCGCGCTGCGCGATATCGAGTGGCCGCAGCGCGACGGGTTCCTCGACATCGCGCGCGCCGAGGCGGCCGCGCGCGACGGCGTCGCGCAGTGGATCGTTCCCGATCTGCATGTGTTCGCGGGAGACGGCGCTCTCCCGCCGCCGGCTATCGCCGCCGTACGAATCTCGCTGCCGTCCGACCGTTCGTTCGGCTCGTACGATGAGGCCGTTGCTCACGTCAGGGGAGCCGGACTTCCGGACACCACCCGTCTCCCGCCGGAACAAGCGGTCGTCGACGCCCTGCTCGAGTACGCGAACGCCGCGCCGCAGGCCGCGCTGTCGATCAGACCGGGGGTCGAGCGGCTCGGCGTCGACGTGGCCACCGCGCTCCGGTTCGTCGGTCCTCGCGGTGTGCGCGCGTTCGAATTCCACGGCGATCCGGGTGTCGTACGGCTCGATCCGCGATGGTACCAGGCGGCGGCGCGCTTCGTGCGGCTCGGCTTTCTCCATGTCACCGGCGGGTTCGATCACCTGCTCTTTCTCGCGTGCCTCGTGATTCCACTGCGGCGCCTCCGCCCGCTCGTGCTCGTCGTGACCTCGTTCACGCTGGCGCACTCGACGACGCTGATGGCGTCCGCCCTGGATGCCGCTCCGGGCGGCTTGTGGTTTCCACCGCTCGTCGAGATGCTGATTGCCGCCTCGATCGTGTACGTCGCCATCGAGAACGTCGTCGCGGCTCCGTCGGTGCCGCGGCGATGCGCGCTGGCCTTCGGCTTCGGCCTCGTGCATGGGTTCGGCTTCTCGTTCGCGCTGAGGGACACGCTGCAGTTCGCGGGCTCGCACCTGCTGGCGTCGCTGGTGTCGTTCAACGTGGGGATCGAGCTCGGTCAGGTGCTGGTCCTGCTGACGCTCGTGCCGGCGGCGCACCTGCTGTTTCGTTTCGTCGTCGCCGAGCGGATTGGAACGATCGTGCTCTCGGTGCTGATCGGTCACACCGCCTGGCACTGGATGGCCGATCGGTGGACCGCGCTGCGACAGTTTCCCGTGCCCGCGTTCGACGCTCCGGCGCTCGTCACGCTGGCGCGGCTCATGCTGGCCGTCGTCGCGGGGACCGCGGCGATGTGGCTGATCGGCAGGTTCGTGTCATCGCGCCGCCGACGTCCGGTTGCGCAGCACGCCGATGCCCTCGATCTCCACCTCGACGACGTCGCCCGGCTTCATCGGCCGGGTGGCGCCGGGCGTGCCGGTGTAGATGACGTCACCGGGCTCCAGCGTGACGAACCGGCTGACGTAGCTGACGATCGCGTGCACGTCGAAGATCAGGTCCTTCGTCCGCTGTGACTGGACGACTTCGCCGTTCAGGCGGGTCTGCAGCAGCAGATCGTTGTAGTTCAAGCCCTTGACGATCGCGGGCCCGAGCGGCCCGAAGGTGTCCGACGCCTTCGCGCGGAACCATTGCAGGTCCTGCTTCTGCCAGTCGCGCTCGCTGACGTCGTTGCCGGCGGTCACCCCGAAGATATACTGCGCCGCGTCGGCCGCCGCGACGTTGTGCGCGCGCCTGCCGATCACGACGACCAGCTCGCCTTCGTAGTGCACGTTGCCGGCGCCTTCCGGGTACACGATCGTGGCGTCCGGTCCGATGATCGACGTCGGCAGCTTCGCGAACAGCCCCGGATAAGCCGCGGCCGGCCGCTCGCCCAGGTGGGTCTTGTAGTTCAGGCCGACCGCGATCACCTTCTTCGGCTCGCACGGCGCGAGGAGCTTGACCGCCGCCAGCTTCAGCGTCGTGCCGGTCGGCGCCGGGGAGGCGAACAGGTCGCCCGACAGCTCGCGGATGGTGTCGCCTTCGAGCACGCCGTACGAGATCTTCCCGCCGGATTCGTACCGCACGTACTTCGTCACCTCGGCGCCGGCGGACGCGACGAAGAGAAGCGTGATCAAAGCCGCCGCTGAAATTTGTCTCGTCATGATGTGACCTTGCGTCTGGCCTCGGCGACCTCAGGCAGATCCGGGTCCGCGTGCTTCCACAAGTCGAGGAACCGCCGGTACTCGGCGCGCGCGCGGGCGGCGTCGCCGCTCTGCTCGAGGAGACGGGCGAGCTCGAGGACGTACCGCGGCTCGAGGACGGCAGTCCATTTGGAGCTGATATCCGGCACAAGCAGCTTGCGATAGATCTCAATCGCGCCGCGCAGGTCCCCCCGCGCCTTCTTCACGCGCGCGAGGCCGTCGCGCGAGGGAGAGTAATTGGACAAGATCGTCGGAGGCAGCGCGGACAGGTTGAACTCCATCTTGATTCGAGGCTCACCTGCCGTGAACGCCGTCTCCGCCGTCGAGAGATCGCCGCCGGCCAGCGCGATTTCACCCTCGATCGACGGAACCAGCCAGTTGTTGTCCGGCCGCCCCGCGTCCGAGACCTTCTTCAGCTCCTCGAGCCGGGCGCGCGCGGCCGGGAGCCTGCCGCTCTGAACCTCGGTCAGCACTTCGAGCGCGGGAAGCATCATCGCCTCGATGCTCCGCCGGATCTCGGCATTGTCGACCCCCGGCAGATCGCGTCGCGCGCGTTGCAGCGCCTGTTGCGTGGCGCCGGTCTCGCGCCGCTCATGATGCAGCAACGCCGCGAGCATATGAACGCTCACGTTCCCCAGGGGGTTCTTGAGGGCCTCCGACTCGTCGAGAGCCTCCGCCATGACGGCGTACGCCTGACTGTAACGCCCGATTCGCGAGAGCAGGTACCCCGTCAGGAAATGCGAGACGAACGAGAATCCTTTCGCGGATGTTTCGGTGCCGGCGGATTTCCGCGCTTCCTCGAGCGCCTCGTCATAGCGGCCGAGCATGGCGAACCCCCAGGCACGTCCGCGATTGGAGCCCACGAACCTGGGATCGAGCTGGAGCGCGCGCCCGTATCCCTCGAGCGCCTTGTCCGGTTGCCCGGCAACCAGATACGCCTCGGCCAGGCTGTCCAGCGGATTCGGCTCGATCGGGCGCAGGCTGACATACGCTTCGAACTCGCGGATCGCTTCGGGGTACCGCCCCTGCTTCAGCCAGAAGTATCCGTACGCGTTGTGCAGCACCCCGGATGAGGGGATCGCTTTGATACCCCGCTCGTACGCGGCGGCCGCCTTCTCCATGTCGCCGGCGTTCTCCTGGACGATGCTGAGCCGCCGGTAGGCCTCTTCCTCGTCCGGATAGCGCGCCAGCAGCGATTCGTACATCTCGATGGCTTTCGAGCGGTCCCCTTTCAATTGCGCGTCGAACGCCTCGAACAGCATGTGCTGCCTCTCTGGCAGCCGGTCGGCATGCGCCCGCATCTGGGCTTCGTACTTCATGGCGGCTGCGAGGTCGCCGACCGAACGTGCAATCCGAGAGAGGTAGTAATAAGTTGAGGCGAACCCCGGGTCGAGTTGGGCGGCTCGAGTCATGCGGTCCGCCGCATCGCGGTAACGGACGTTCCCGTAGGCTTCGGTCCCTTCGACGTACAAACGATACGCCTCCGGGTTGTTCGACGTAATGTCGGCGACGGCGGGGCCAGCGGCAGCGACCGCGACGTTGAGGCTGCGGCGGATGCGCTGCGTGAGATCGTCGGCCAGCGGGAATACATCGGCGCCGCGCACCGTGTAGGCGCCAAGGAGGCGGCCGGTCACGACGTCCTGCACCTGCGCATCGATACGCAGCGCGGTCCCTTCCTTGAAGACAGAACCGACGACGAGCGCGCCCGCGCCCGCGCGCCGGGCCACTTCCAGCATGCGGCTCTTCTCGAGCGGGCCCGCTTGCCCGAGATTCTTCAGAACTTCGTCAACACGCTGGCTGCCGACGACGTCGAGTCCCGGCGTCTGCCCGAGGCTGGTGATGAGCAGGTTGGGGAGACCTGACGTCAGCCACTGGGTTTCAGCGAGGCCGCTCGGATTCTCGAACGACATGACGGCGACGGCGGGCCGCCCGGCGGCGCCGATGCCGACGACCGCCGTCCCGCGGCGCGCCCCGATCATGTAGAACACCGCGGCGACAACGGCGAGGAGCGCGGCCGCGATTCCCGCCGGCCGGATCCAGCGCCGGTCCGTCCTGCGCGAGCCTCGCGCGGCGGCAGAGCCGGACCACGTCGCCTTCTGCCGTCCGGACCGAGGGGTCTCCCCTCTGGGTTTCCTGGATTTGATCGGCCGGGCGCGTGGCCGCGCCGGTGCGACCGGCGCCGACGCCTCCTGTGGTCCCGAGCCGAGCTGCCGCTGCAGCTTCTTGAGATCGGCACGAATGTCCGCCGCGTGCTGATAGCGGGTCTCCGGATCCTTGTCGAGCGCCTTGTTGATGATGCGCTCGAGTTCCGGCGGCACCTGCGGGTTGAGCCTGACGGGCGCGGCCGGCGCGCGATGGAGGATCGCATCGAAGATGACGGCGGACGTGCGGCCGGCGAACGCCGGCTGGCCCGTTGCCATCTCGTAGAGCACGAGGCCGAATGAAAAGAGATCGGTGCGCGCGTCGAGTGGCTCGCCGCGGGCCTGTTCCGGAGACATGTACGCGACGGTGCCCATGGCCACGCCCGGGCCGGTCAGATGCTGTTCGTCATCGGTGATCGTCGGCAGGTTCGCCGCTGCCGCGGACGGCACGGCGCCGTCTTTCCGCGCGACCTTCGCGAGACCGAAGTCGAGGATCTTCGCGTGCGCGCGGCGGGTCACGAAGATGTTCGCGGGCTTGATGTCGCGGTGAACGATTCCGCCGGCATGCGCCGCGTCGAGCGCGTCGGCAATCTGGCCGCCCAGTTCCACCAGCACGTCCATCGGCAGCGGCTGCCCTTCGAGCCGGTGCTTCAGCGTCTGTCCCTCGAGCAGCTCCATCACGATGTAGTGCTGTCCGCCGTGGTCCTGCGCCTGGCCGATGTCGTAGATCGTGCAGATGTGCGGGTGGTTCAGCGCCGAGGCCGCGCGCGCTTCGCGCTGAAAGCGTTCGATGGCCAGCGGGTCGGCGGAGAGTTCGGGGGGCAGGAACTTCAGCGCGACCTGTCGGCCGAGCCGGATGTCTTCCGCGCGGTAGACGACGCCCATCCCGCCACCGCCGAGCGTGTCCAGGACGCGATAGTGCGAGATCGTCTGGCCGATCACGACGTGAGCTTAGGGTGCGGGATGGGCCAAGTCAACGCCGGCCCGCCGCCGTGCTGCTGAGCTTGTCGTCGCATTGACGCGGCGCTCTTCTTCGAGGTTTGGCGTTTGGAGTTGTCAGACGACTGCGGTCTTCGTGCTGCCGCCTGCGGTTTCATGCCTGTGAGCGCTGGCGTCGCAGCAGGCGGCGCCAGCGCTCGAGACGCTTACCGGCTTACCAGGTGATGCGCCAGACGATCTGGCCGAGGCGGCCGCCCGGGTCGTTGACGTCGACGCCGGTGTCGCGGTAGGCGCTGGTCACCTGGAAGATCGAGGACCCCGAGCCGGGGTTGAACGCCGGGTTGAAGTTGACGTTGTCGAACAGGTTCATGAACTCGATGCTGAACTCGGCGGTCAGGTGGCCCGGTAGCGACATTCGCTTGCTGCCGCGCAGGTCGAACCGCACGAAGGTCGGCCCGTTGATCACGATCTGGCGCGGCGCGCCGCAGTCGCCCGGATAGAGCGCCACGCAGTCGGCCGTGCTCGCCGGCGCGATGTAGCGCCCGTCGGGAACCCCGAGCGCGCCGTAGCCGGTCGCCGACGTCGGGTCGACACTGAACGCCCGCCGCGTGTTCAGGATGATGTCGTCGGGCATCATCAGGATGATCGTCGCGCCCGTCGTCGCGTTCTGCGAGCGGCGCACCGTGAACGCCTTCTGCAGGTCGTCCTTCGACATGCCGACGAGCCGGACGCCGTCGACCGAGAAGTTCTGGATCTGGACGCGGCCCGTGCCCGACAGCTCCCATCCGCCCGCGATGGCGTTCAGGATCGATCCCATGTTGCGGCCGAACCGCTGGTTGCGGCCGATGGGCAGGGCGTACGTCCAGTTCGTCCGGAACGCATGCGGCACCCCGGCGTCCTCGATGAAGAAGCGAGGCTGGTGGATCGTCTCGAGGGACGTGCCGAACCGCCTGGCGAAGGTGTAGCTGGCGTTCACGAGCAGGCCCCGCGAGAGCCGGCGCCGGTACTCGACCTGAAGCGAGTTGTATCGGCTGCCTGCCGCCGCCCGCAGGATGTTCGCGTTGCCGATGGACGGGTTCATCACGAAGAAGTTCGGCGCAAGCCCCGCATTCAGGGCGTTCTGCCGGAACGTCGCGTCGCCGTGCAGATCGTTGGCGGCCCCGAGCGGACTTGGACTGTAGGCACTCAGACGCCCGAGGAACGACGTGTTGGCGAAGCTGGTCGACGAGTACCGCGCCGGGTCGGTCGCCACGGACGCGCCCAGGCCTGTGAAGTACGCCAGGTAGGTCGGCAGCGGCGCCGTGCCGGTGTTCGGACCGAAATACCGGAAATTGGCGCCGCGTCCGGCCGCGATGTTCGCGCGCAGATTCGCCCGCGCGAGGTTGAACTCGTCGAGGAACCCGTTCTCGACCAGGTTCCGCTCGTTCCAGTTCTCCGTCGTCCAGGCGTGCAGGTTCCGGTTGCCGACGTAGCGCACCTCGACGGCGGAATCGCGCCCGATCGATCGCTGGAAGCCGGCGGTCCACGACTGGGTGTACGGCAGCCTGATCTCAGGGTTGAAGATGTTCAGGTTGTTCGCGGTGGTCGCGATGATCGGATAGTTCGGACCCTCCTGCACGCAGGAGGCCGTCACCACGCCCGGCGCGCAGGTCGGAGGCGGACCGAGGCGGGCCGTGTCGCGCAGCAGCACCGGCCAGGTCTCGCCCGGGTAGACGAGGTTCCCGTTGGTGACATTGCGATTCGCGCTGACGGTTCCACCGGGGTTGTTGCCGAAGATCCCGGTGAACCGATCCATGCGTTCGCGGTTGAAGCTCACAGAGAAGCCGGCGCGCACGGTCGCCTGCTCGGGGTCGCCGAGCACGCGGCGAAGCCACCCGTGCTGGACGTTGGGTCTCCAGGCGCCGCCGACGTTCGGCGCGAAGTTGGCCCAGTGCGTCTTGTACCCGGGGTTCGCGGGATCGTAGAGCGTGTATTGCGGAACGATCGTTCCGCCGGCCAGATTCCCCGGCTGGAACAGATTGCATTGCCGCCCCTCCGGCCCGGAACCAATCCCGGAGATGCCGCAGAGGTCCGCGAGCGTCGACGTGGAGTACGTCTTCGTGATCGGCGCGAAAGGCAGCGCAACCTCCCACCGCAGGCCGTAGTTGAGCGTCAAGGAGGGCGACATCCTCCAGGAGTCCTGCGCGAAAACGCCGAACTCTTTCTGGCCCGCTCGCTGCTCGAGGTTGCCGAGGTAGTCGTACTTGCCGGTGGCGGCGTTGAGCCGAGAGGTGGCGCCGACCTGCGACACCCGGCCGGTCAGCAGCGCGTAGAGCGCCCGCGCGTTGTTCAGGTCTCCCGTCGAGGCGCCGGAAAAATTCGTGGATGAGAACAAGGACGCCGCCGGATCGTTGGCGGTGTTGAAGCCGAGCGTGATCGCCGGCGCGATGTTCCAGCTCTCGCTCGTGTTCGTGATGCGGGTGAACGAGCCGCCGAGCCGGTAGCTGTGATGCCCCTTCAGCCAGCTCAGGGACTCCTCGATGTTCGTGCTCGGCGTGTTGCGCAGGTTGGGCGCATTGACGATCGTGGGGCCGGTGAGGCCGAACCCGAAGGCGATCGACCGCCCGTTCTGGTTGTCGAACGTATCCTTGGTCAAGCCGCTGTAGAAGTCCACCGGCGACCACTGGAAGCCGACCTTGGCCTCGTTCACCATGTTGGAGGAAAGCGTGGACCGCAGCGTCGCCGAGCCGGTCGTGCGGTAGGAGTACTGCCAGCCGAAATTCGGGAAGCCGGGGAACGCAGGCTCGCTCGAATTCAGGAAGTCGGGGGTCGTCTTGATGCGCTGCCACAGGTAGGTGCCCGTGATGCGATGGCGCCCGGTCAGGTTGACGTCGACGCGGGTTGTCGGCGCGTACTCGTTGCGCTTGGAGATCGGCTGAAACACGTACTGTTGCGTGTTCAGGCCCGTCGTCGTGCTGATGGTGCCGGTCGTGCCGGCCGCGGTGCGGATGCTGGCGAGCAGCGCGGCGATCGTCGGGTCGATCGACGCGAGCTGGCCGGAGGCCGCCGCGAGGTCGAGGACGTTCTTCTGGCGGATATCGCCCGCGACGTCCCACCGGAACAGGCCCGCCTGCGCATCGGGGTTGATGATGGTGCGCGTGCGCGTCGCCTGGTTCGGCAGATAGAACTGCTCGTAGTTGAAGAAGAAGAACGCCTTGTTGGGCACGATCGGGCCGCCGACGCGGCCGCCGAACTGGTGGACCGTGACATCGTTCTTCGGCAGGCGGTTCAGTTCGTTGAAGAAGTAGTTCGTGTTCAGTTTCGGCGTGCGGTAGTAGTGGTAGATGCTCCGCACGAACCGGTTGGTGCCGGATCGCGTCGCAAAGGCCACCTGCACCGATCCCTGCGCGCCGCTGCCGGCGTCAGGCGTGGCGCCGGTCACCGTCACCTCCTCGATGGCATCCATGCGCGGAAACACCTGCGTGTAGAAACCGTCTCCCGACTGGAGGTTGTTGCCGATCCCGATGCCGTCGAGGGTGATGTTGATCGTGTTCTGCGGCAAGCCGTTGATCGTCGAGGCCCGGTAGCCGCCGATCTGCTGCACGCCGGGCAGGAACATGACCGAGGCCAACCCGTTGCGCGACACGAGCGGCAGCTTCGTGATCTGTTCCGAGAGCATCCGCGACTGGACGGTCGTGCTCTGCGTCTGGACCAGTTCAGCGGCCGCGGCCACGACGACGGTCTCGGCCAGGCTGCCGATCTCCAGCGTCACCTTGACCGTGGTCGGTGCGGCGGCGACGACGCGCACGTCGCTCAGGACGTAGGCCTTGAACCCCTCGAGCGAGACGGTCACCGTGTACGTCCCCGGGCTCAACGCGGGCACCGAGAACGCGCCCGACGTGTTGGTCACCACGCGCTCGATGGTGCCGGTCGCGTTGTTCTTCACCTCGATTGTCGCGCCGGGAATCACGCCGCCGTCACGATCGACGACCGATCCGGTGAGAGAGGCAGCCGTGCCGCCGCCTTGTGCGAAGGCCGGCGCGGCCAGAAGCAGCGCCAGCACAGGGAGCATCCACGAACGTCTGCACAGGTGTCGCATGAGTCTCTGTCCTCCTTCCCGATTTTCATCGGTGACCAGAGATCGATGAACGCCGCCGCGCCGTGTGTGTGAGAGTGGAAGTAGCCGGCTCGGACAATACGTTGCGCTGGCGATGGTGTCAATGCTTTCCGCGTTGCACCTATCGCGCCGCGTGGCCGCTATCCCCCGAGCGGCAGTGAGACGATGAACCGCGATCCGACCCCCGGCGTGCTCCGCACGTCGATCAGGCCGCCATGCACGCGGACGATCTGATCGACGATGGCGAGACCCAGGCCGGTGCCGCCGGTTTCGCGCGCGCGGGCGGAATCGGCGCGGTAGAAGGGCTCGAAGATGTGAGGGAGGTCCGTGTCTGAGATGCCGCACCCCGCGTCCTCCACCGACAGCAGCGCGTGGCTGGCGTCCGAGCGGAGCGAGATCTCGATCGTGCCCCCTTCCGGCGAATACTGCACGGCGTTACCTGCCAGGTTCAGGAAGACGCGGCGCAGGTGAAGCGGCGATCCGGTCACCGCGATGCCGGGGGCGACGCGGCTGACGACGCGTATGCGCTTCGGCTCAGCCATTGCCCGCGCGATGTCCTCGCAGTCGCTGGTGAGCGACGACAGGTCGCAACGCTCCGGCGCGCTCAGCAGGGTCCCCGATTCGGCCAGCGCAAGCAGCCGCAGGTCGCGCACCAGCATCGACAGCCGTTCCACCTCCAGCAGCAGGTCCGCGGTGTCCTGCTCGCGTTCGGCGGGGGCCAGGCCGCCGCGGGCGAGCGCCTCGAGGCCGGAGCGGATGACGGCGATCGGCGTCTGCAGCTCGTGCGAGGCGTCGGCGGCGAACCGGCGCGCGCTCCGAATCGATCCGTCGATCCGGTCCAGCATCTCGTTCAGCGTGGTCACCAGTTTGTCGATTTCATCGGTGCCCGCCCGGACGTCGAGGCGCTCGCCGAGTCCGCCTGTCTGGATCGCGCGGACCCGCTCGACAATCGCATCGACGGGCGCCAGCGCCTGGCGCGCCGTGAACCCGCTCCCGTAACTCGCAATGACCAGCACCACCGCGATGCACATCACCATCGTGAGGGCGAGCTGCCTGAGCGCGTGCCGCACGGGTTCGACCGGCAGGGCCGTCTGCACCAGCAGCGGCGCGGCACCCGGACGAAGCACGGGGGCGGTCGCCACGCGGAACAGCGCCCCCTGGCGATCGCGCACGTCGAGGAGACCGTCCTCGTCGCGGCCCGCGCGCGCGAGATCCCGTTCGGATGTCCACGAGAGCACGGGTGATGCGGGAGAGCGGAAGACCACGCTGCCGGAACGGGCGCGGACGACAACCGGTTCGTCCGTCGTCCGCGAGTCGGCCGCCAGCGCGGCCTCGACGTCGAGCGCGAGCAGCCCCTGGCGAAACTGATCGACGAACTCGTGCGCGCGGCCCTGCGCCTGGACGTCGAGCTCGCGATAGAGCGTCCCCGCGCGGACGATGTAGAGGAAGATCGCGAAGCCGGTCAGCGACACGCCGAGCGTGACCAGATACCAGAAGGTCAGCCGGGCGCGGACGCTTCTAAGCCTCAGCGCCGTCTGGATGGCGGAAAACATAACCCACGCCCCGGACCGACTGGATGAACGCCGACCCGTCGCCGGCCAGCTTGTCCCGGAGATGCTTCACGTACACGTCGACGACGTTGCTGGCCTGATCGAGCCCGAATTCCCAGACGTGTTCCGCGATCATCGACCGCGTCAGGACGACGCCGGGCCGGCGCATGAAGCATTCGAGGAGCGCGTATTCACGCGGCGTCAGCGTGACGGCGCGGCCCGAGTACCGGACCTGCCGCGCCGCCGGATCGAGGGTCAGGTCGCCCACCTGCAGCACCGCGCTGTGCTTGTCGGACCCGCGGCGCAGGAGCGCGCGCAGCCGCGCCGCGAGCTCCTCCATCGCGAAGGGCTTGACCATGTAGTCGTCGGCCCCCGCATCGAGCCCCTGCACGCGGTCCTGCACCATGTCGCGCGCGGACAGGACCAGGACCGGGGTCGTCCGTCCGGATTCGCGCAGCCGCCGGCACACGGACAGGCCGTCGAGCCGCGGCAGCATGATGTCGAGGACGATGGCGTCGTAGGCATGGAGGCGCGCGAGCTCGAGTCCGGTCTCACCGTCGTGGGCGAGATCGACGGCAAAGGAGTCCTGCGTGAGGGCCCGCGCGATGTGCGCCGCCATGCGGCGCTCGTCTTCCACGATGAGAACGCGCATAGTGAACTCCGCTTCCAGTTGCCAGCTTCCAGCTTCCAGCCCGTTCTTCAGTTTCGAGTCTCCAGTTCCAGCATCAGCTGGGAACTGGACGCTGGGAGCTGGACGCTCGTTTAGTGCACCGCTGCCGTCTGGGGCACTCTCGCCCGACTCGGCTCGCCGTCAGGTGCCGAGTCCACCGTGAACTCGCTCAACAGGATCGGGACCGCCACTTTCAACATCAGCGTGAACACCAGGAACCCGATCGCGAAGATGCCTGCGGCGACGCGGAGCTCGTTGAACGACGGCGCGTACTCGTAGATCTCGCCGAGCGTGTCGGGCGTGAGGCCGGGAATGATGAGGCCCATGCCCTTCTCGATGTAGCAGCCGGCGTACGTCGCCAGGCAGCCGATATTCAGGGTCACCCAGTTGCGCCGCGTCGCGGGCGTGATGAACAGCGAGAACGCGACGATGTTCAGCGTGACCGCGCTCCAGGCGAACGGCACGAGCGTGCGATGCCCATCCAGCCCCTGGAACCAGTACTGCGTGTAGAGCAGATGCTCGGTCGCCGAGTAGTACTCCTTGAACGCCTCAGCGCCGTGGAGGAACAGGTTCAGGAACATCGCGTACGCCATCAGCTCGGCGATCTTGTGCAGCGCCTCGTCCTGGATCTCGAAATGGGTGAACTTGCGCAGCAATTGCAGCGCGAACAGCAGGATCGCAGGGCCGGCGCAGAACGCCGAGGCGAGGAACTGCGGCGCCAGGATCGACGAGTTCCAGTACGGCCGCGCGCTGAGGCCGTTGTACAGAAACGCCGTCACCGTGTGGATGCCGATCGCCATGGGAATCGACAGCAGCACGAGCGGCACGACGAGCCGCTTCGAGTAGGCGCGCTTCCAGAACGCGCGGTAGAGGATGTGCGTGACGACGACGAAGTTCACCGCGAAGTACAGGTTCAGCACGATCATGTCCCACGCGAGGATCGAGCGCGGGAAGTTCAGGTAGCCGAGCGGCGGCATCAGGTGCCAGAAGCGATCGGGCCGGCCGATATCGGCCATCACGAACAGCAGGCACATGAGGATCGCGCTCACGGCGAGCAGCTCTCCGAATATCGCGACCTCCCGGATGGGCTTCCAGTGATAGACGTAGGCCGGAATGACCAGGACGACCGCCGCGGCAGCGACGCCGACCAGGAAGGTGAAGTTGCCGATGTAGAAGCCCCAGCTCACCTGGTCGCGCATCGAGGTGACGATCAGGCCGCGATGGAGCTGGTTCGTGTAGGCCATGGCGCCGGACACGATGAGCGCGAGCAGCACGCAGATCCAGCCCCAGTACAGCGGCTCGCCTCGCCGCACGATCTGGATGCTGCCCGAGACGAACCTGGAGAAACGCCAGAGGGTGGACACGAATAAGACCTCGTTGATTGGCAAGTTGCCAGTTACCAGCTACCAGCTTCCAGCTACCAGCTTCCAGCTTCCAGCTTCCAGAGGATCACGCTCTCAGCCGGAAACTGGGAGCTGGAAACTGGAAACTGGAACCTACGTCGCGTAGAAGTAAAAGAACTTCGGAACCGTGTTCAGCTCCTCTTTCAACACCATCACCCGCTTGTGCTCGATGATGTAGCGGATCTCGCTGTCGGGGTCGAGCAGGTTGCCGAATTTGCGCGCGCCGACGGGGCAGACTTCAACGCACGCCGGGTAGCGGCCGTTGCGCGTCCGCTGGATGCACCAGGTGCATTTCTCGACGACCCCCTTCGGCCGCGGCCGGTTGCCGAGATAGTGCGTCTCGGTGTTCAGCACGCCGCTCGGAATCGTCGGTTCGCCCCAGTTGAAGTGACGCGCGCCGTACGGGCACGCGGCCATGCAGCAGCGGCAGCCGATGCACCAGTCGTAGTCGATGACGACGATGCCGTCCTTCTCCGTCCAGGTGGCGCCGGTGGGGCAGACCTTGGTGCAGGGAGGATTGCGACACTGCTGGCACGCCACGGGCACGTAGAAGTGCCCGTCCTCCGGAACGGTTGCCGGCTCGTAATAGGGATTGGCGTGCCCGAAGTCGACGCCCTTTTCCTTTTCCATCTGCAGCACGCGGATCCACTGGACCTCCGGGTCGCGCGACTGGTTGTTCTCGTCGACGCACGCGTGCACGCACCGGCGGCAGCCGACGCAGCGCGAGATGTCGAGCGCGTAGGCGAAGAGCACGCCGGGGATCGCGGGCGTGTCGGCGACGTGAACGGCCTTGCCGAACTTGGCGCGGTACTCGCGCTCCATGGCGGCGAGGGCCAGTTTCAGCCGGTCCGTCGGGACTTCGTGCAGCCGGCGCGGGCCGCAGGCGGTCAGCACGAAGCCGGCCGCGGCCGCCGCGGCGCAGCTCGCGAACTGGCGTCGCGTCACCTGTGGTTTCTTCTCGAGGGTCGAGTCCATTCTGCGTGTCCTCACGTCAGCGTCCAGCTTCCAGTTCCCAGCTTCCAGCTTCCAGCAGCCACCAGTGGTCAGCGTCCAGTTCCGAACTTCCAGCTTCCAGCGAGACACCGCTGAAAGCTGGCGACTGGAAACTGGCAGCTGTCACCGTCCCGCCCGCGTCGGCCGCTTCGGGGCCGGCTTCGGCTCGATCGGCTGGAAATGCGGCTGGTGCGGGCTGTGGCAATGCGCGCAGAGCAGGTACGACTTGTGGCCGTTCCACTGGCCGCTGCGCCGCCCGTGCACGCCCGCTCGCCAGTCGCGGTACTTCTCGCCGTGGCACTGGCCGCAGAGCCGGTACGACTCGTCGAACGACACGAGCTCGCCGCTCGCCAGGTGCAATTTGTCGCGGTCGCTCGCGTCGTGGCAGTCCAGGCACCACCGGTGCTCCTCGTCGTGCTTCAGGACGATGTCCTGGTGCATGTCGGTGAGCACGCGCCGCGTGCGGTTGGGCGTCAACTGCGCGTGGCACTCCGAGCAGGGGAAGATGCCGTCGGAAAACGGCGGGGGCGGCACTTCGACGCGCTGTCCGGGAGCGTCGGCTTTCGGCGCGGCGGACGGCACGGGCGCGGGTTGCGCCGGCGCACCTGCCTGCGCCGGCGCGGTCTGGACGGTCGCCGGGGCCGACGCCTCGCCGCGCCCAGCCGCAAAGTACAAGCCCGATGCCGCCGCCGCGATCCCGAGGGTGATGAGGGCGCTACGCATAGCTCAATTTCACGAGGCGCTGCATCTCGCGCAGCCACATGGCCTGGAAGACCTCGAGGCGCTGGCCGATCACCGTGGCGATGTTGCGCGTCACGGCGTAGCCGACGTCCGGGTTGCCCGTGAAGTACTCGACGAGCGCCGCGCGCGGCAGCGCGATGACCTCGGTCTCGACGAGCGCCGCGGCCGTGAGCGAGAAGCGGTGCGGCGGGATGAGCGCCGACCAGCCCACCGTCTGGCCCGCGGCGCGCTCCTCGATGAGGATGTTCTCGTCGCGATCGCGCACGGCCATCGGCATCGTCAGCGCGATACGGCCGCGGTTGATCGAGAACAGGTGGTCCGCCTCGTCGCCGAGCCGGAACAGCTTGTCGCCGGTCGCGAGCGCGACGGTGTGCCCGAGCGACAGGACCGCGGCCACATCACGCGGATGCAGCCCGGCCAGCAACTCCAGGTCGCGGTTCATCATGATCGTGTCCCTCAGTGCACGAGCGGCGACGCCGAGCGGCTGTGCAGCGACTCCGCGGTCGGCGCGTAGTGGAAGGATTCCGCGGCCGCCTGCTCCAGGCGGACGTGCCGCTCGATCTGCAGCAGCAGCGCTTCAATCGGAATGCGGTCGGCCGGCGTGGCGATCTCGGGTGCGAAGAACTGCGGGGCGTTCTGCGCGGGCTGGTTCGCCTGGCGCTCGGCCTGGCGGACGTCGTGCGTGGCCGCCGCGAACAGCGCGACGCAGACGCCGACGCCGAGGAGGCTCATCGCCGCGATCATCAGGAACATCTCCATCTCTGTCAGCTCCTTACTTGAATCGTCGGGGGCCCTGGCACCCCGACTGGCGGCCTTCGTTCCGCTCGCTCCACTCCGGTCGCAGTTGAAACTCGTCCCGAATTTCTGTCGGTGCGGCCTGCATGAGCACGGCGGATGCCACAGCGCAAAACCATGGAAAGTGGAGCAATTTCGCGGGATCGCGCCCGTTGGGAGGAGGGCGGCTGACAGGCTGTCAGGTCGGCGACTGACGGATCGTCATGTCATTGCCGATTGGCGACTGCCGATTGACGGAACGTTGATTGCTGATTGGCGATCGACGGATTGACGAATGTCGATCAGGTGGCCATCTCGCGAGACAGCTCACCAATCGGCAATCAACAATGCGTCGATCGGCAATCCGTCAATCAGCAATCCGTCATTCGGCAATCGGCAGTCGCCAATCGGCAATGACATCAACGCAGTACAACCTCGTTCAATGGCACATCCCAGTGAGAATCGAGGATTTCGAACCGGCGCTGTTCTTCGCGCTGGAACGTCGATTGATCGGGGTAGAGTCGCTTGACGATCTCGTCCTCGCCTGACGGGCCGACCATCGCGGCCGTGTCCTTGTAGGTGATGACGACGGCGAAGGTCCAGTCGGCGCGCCCGTCGCCGTGATAGGTCGGGACGTACGTGCGGACGTCCGTGATCCGGCCCGTCTTCATCTCCTCGCGCAGCACAGGCAGGTGGTTCTTGGCGAACAGCCGGACGAACTCGTCCTGGAAGCCCCACTTCACGCGGTAGAAGTACCAGACCGTGCGCTCGGGCCGCGCGGCGCTCTGGGCCGCCGGCGCCTGCGCGCGGACGGCGATGGCCTGGTTGGCAGGGATGCCGGACAGCAGGAAGAGCGCTGCCAGCGTTGAGATCGCCCTTTTCGTCATTGGCGTGCCTCCGGCCGGATCGTAGCACTGGATCACGCGGGCTCATCCAACGCCCCCCTGACCTTCGCGGCAAGGTCGGCGGCGCTGAACGGTTTCGCGAGGAAGTGTCGATCATCAGGATCGCCGTTGGCTGCAAGCACGGCGATGTCGCTGTACCCCGACATGAACAGCGCGCGCAGGGCCGGATCGCGCCGCCGCAGGGCGGCGACGAGGTCCGGACCGGTGCCGCCGGGCATCCGAATGTCTGTCACGACGATTGAGATATGAGCGTTCTGTCCGGCGGTCCGGAGGGCTTCGGCCGGGTTGGCCGTTGAGAGCACCTGATAGCCATAGTGCTCGAGCACTCTCGCCACAAACGCGCGGACCGGCGCCTCGTCCTCCACGACGAGCACCGTCTCGTGGCCACCGGCAACCTGTTGCGGCGTGCCGGTCCCCTCCCCCGCAGTCGCCGCCGCCTCTACGTGACGCGGGAAGTAGAGCCGAAAAGTGGACCCGGCCCCCGGCTCGCTGTACACCCAGATCGTGCCGCGCATCTGCTTGACGATGCCGTAGACGGTTGACAGACCCAGACCCGTCCCCCGCCCGAGGGGCTTCGTGGTGAAGAACGGCTCGAAGATCCGCGCGCGCGTCGTCTCATCCATGCCGGCGCCGGTATCGATGACCTCGAGCGTCGAATAAGTACCAGGCACGACGTCGAAGTGCGACCCGGCAAAAGCCTCGTCCAGATCCGCGTGCCCGGTGCGAAGCGTCAATACGCCACCACCGGCCATGGCGTCGCCTGCGTTGATCGCGAGGTTCAGGACGATCTGCTCGAGCTGCGTCACGTCCCCGAAGACAGGCGGATCGCGCTCGTCCTCCGACGCGGCGATCTCGATGTGCTCCCCCAGTATCCGGCGCAGCATCGGCAGCAGGTTCGTGACAACCTCCGAGATCCTGACGACGCGCGGCTGTCGTACCTGGTGGCGGCTGAAGGCGAGCAACTGCTGCGTCAGGCTCGCCGCGCGCTCGCCGGCGGCGCGGATCTGGGATACGTCCTCGCGCTGGTCTTCCGTGAGCGCCGGTTCGGCCAGCAGTAGCTCGGCGTATCCCATAATCGCCGTCAGCATGTTGTTGAAGTCGTGCGCCACTCCGCCCGCGAGCTGGCCGATGGCGTCCATCTTCTGCGACTGCCGCAACTGGCCCTCGAGCAGCCGCGTCACGCGAAATGGTGGACAACGAGACGACGCGTCCCTCGGCGTCCTTGTGGGCCACGGAGACCTGCGAGACGGGGATGACGCGGCCGTTCCTGGCCACGTACTCTGTCTCGCCTCGCCAGACGCCATCACGGGCTGCGGCCGGCAGGATCGTGGCTTCCAAATATTCCTTGAACCCCTGGGGACGGAACGCCAGAAGGGACTCGACGTGTTCGGTGGGCCCGATGCCCAGCGCCTGGCGCGCGGCGGGGTTGACATACTCGGCCGGGCCCTCCAGCCGGCCGATCGTCACGAGATCGACGGCCGCATCCAGGATGCCGGCGAGCGCGGCCCGGGATTCTTCGAGCTGCTTGCGCTCGATCGCGAGCGCGATCGAGTGCGCCACCGATCCCAGCACCTCCATCGAGTGGTCCGGCAACGGGGCGGACGCCAACATGCTCAGCACGCCGAACACCTTCCCGTTGAGAATCAACGGCTGGCCGCCGAAGCTGGCGAGCCCCTCCCGTTTCACCCACTCCCCGTCGAGCATCTCAGGATGGCCGGCGGCGCGATCCAGGGTGAGCGGCCGGCCTTCCGCGGCAATGCGACCGATGGGGAAGCTGCCCATCGCAACGCTGTCCCGCTCCGAAGCGGGGGCAGAGGCGGGATCGGCGTACGCAACCGCCTGCCGTTCCAGGACGGGCTTAGTGGCGCTCCGCGTCCACACGCACGCCCGTGCCGCGTGGAGATGGCGCACGACGGCCCCGGCACAGCCGCCGAGCATGTCGCGCAGCGATCCTTCGACGGTCAAGGCGGTCGCGATGTCGGCGACAAACGCGGCCGCGCGCGCGCGTTCCCGCAGGTCGGCGTCCGCCGCCCGCCGTTCAGCGGCAATCGATCCGGCAATCAGGGAGGACAGGGTGGCAAGACCGAGATAGGTGTAAATCCGCAGGGCTTCATCGGTGGGCGGGCGGCCCGGCTGCATGAACGGCCCGAGCGCGCGGCTCGCGCTCCACATCGTCACGCCGGCGAGCACGAGGTTCGCGGCCGCCGCCCCGCGCGGGCCGAATCGCAGCGCAATCCAGAAAAGAAGCGGAAGGACCATGTAGGGATCGAGGCCGAACGCACGGGACTGGTCGGCGTGCTCACTGAGCGCCAGATGCGCGAGCCCGATCATCAGCCCGAAGGCGAGGAGGGCTTCCACGACGCTCCACCGGCGGAGCGCTCGCCACGGAATGGTCCGGCCGGTCCAACTCAGGATCACCGGAGCGACGATCAGCATGCCCATGCCGTCGCCGGTCCACTAGGCGAACAACGAGGTGCCGAAACGCATCCGCCATCCGTAGCTCAGGACTGTCGCGCCGATGAGCGCCGTGACGGCATTGCTGACCACCGCCGCTCCGAGGATCAGGGCCGCGACCTCCCGAAGGGTACTCAGCGTGACGGGGGAGCCTGCCAGGCGAATCAGCAGCCACGCCGCCAGAGCGACTTCGATCGAATTGGCCAGCCCCGCCGCAAGCGCCAGGGAGACCGGCGCGCCGTGAATCAGATCCGCCGACACGTTGCCGAGCATGCCGGCGGCGAGCGCGACCGGCCAGTCGCGCTTGTCGAGTCGTACAAGGCATCGCCAGCATGAAACCGCTGGCGGGCCAGATCACCGCAAAGCCCGCCCCCTGCAGTGCGAACGTATACCAAGCCAGGCGCAGAGGTGGTATCCCAGGATCGCCAGCCAGGCGATCGCGAAGCGCCTAGGGAAGGACGTTCCGTACATCACATCAACGGCGAGCCAAGCTCATCAGGACGCGGTGACAACACTCTGCGGTTATGGGCGGGATTGTAACTCACAGACGAGTGCGCACATTCACGGGATCGGCGACACGGATCGCGCGCACCATGGCGCGGAAAGATGTCTCTCCGAAGGGTGTGGGGTCCGAATTTTCGTGATTCAGTACTTCATCAATCGCGCCGGCAAGAGGCTGTCACCCGCTCGTGGTCGGGAGCTCGAACGCGCCAAACGAATCCTGCAGCGCCGCGCCGCTGCACGCCGGAGCTGACCCCGGCACGATGAGACTCGAGCCAGAGCGGCGCGGCGAACCGCGACATGACAAGGAACACGCGCCGGACCAGCTCAAGCGGCTGCGCGACATGCGTGCCCCGTGGCTCTGGACGAACGCGACGGTCATCCTGCTCGGGTTCTGGCTGGTCCGTCGCCGTGGACGTTCGGCTATCGCCACGCCGCGATGACGCGGAGCGATGTCGCCAGCGGCGTGCTCCTCGTCGTCTTCGCAGGCGGGGCGTTTCTGCCGTGCGACAGAGTTCCAATTGGAAAACATCCGTTGCGCCGTTGACGTGACGCTCCCGCCCGAACGTGCGTTCGCGTTCTTCGCGGAGCATTTGGCGATGTGGTGGCCACGCGACTACACCTGGGGACAAGACGTTCTCGAGGACATCGCAATCGAACCGCGAGTCGGAGGACTGTGCTCTGAGCGTGGACCCTATGGCTTCCGGTGCGATTGGGGCCGCGTGCTGGCGTGGGAGCCCCCGCATCGTATCGCGCTCGCGTGGCAGATCGGCCCTCGCCGCGAGCCTGAACCGAATCCCGCGAAGGCGAGCACGCTTGAAGTCACGTTTGTGCCTGACACACCAGCGCGCACGCGGGTGGTCCGCGTCGAATCCACCATTGGTGCAGGCACAACGTTCTTTCTCGAACTGCCCGCCGTAGCGGAAGTTGACCCTTCCGCTATCGGAACCTCACTGCGCCGGTTCGGCCGACGCACGGTGCCGGACCACCTCGACCGAACAGGGCGCGTGCCGCACGGTCGACTCGGTCACGCTCCCGAGTAGCAGCCGTTTCAGACCCGTGCGGCCGTGTGAGCCCATGACGATCAGTTCCGCCCCCCATTCCGTCGCCTCGTCGGTGGGGGTTGCCAGCGCGGACCTTCGTCTCGACCTGGACGTTCGTGGACTGCAGAGAGGCCGCAGCGCGGGCGGTCAGCACTTCAGCCTGCGTCGCACGCGACCGGTCGATCTCCTCCCACGAAGGCGTCAGGCCGAGCTCGGCCACCGGCGGAGTGAACGGCTCGATCACCGAGAGAATCCGCACGACGCTCGCCGGCGGCCACGGTCTCTGCCGTATCTCGTCCAAGGCCGCATCGGAATGGGGCGAGCCGTCCAGGGCGAGCAGGATCTTCATGAGGTGGTCGACACCGAACGACGAGTCGCACTCACGCGGACAGGCCGTCTCCCGTGCGGAGCATGTCCCGTGCCCACCATTCGTGCTTCTCGTGGATTTGCACGAACTTCGAGAACACGTCCATCGTCCCGGGATCGCCGAGCGCGAGGCGCCAGGGCGGCGCCGTCGCAACCAGGCTGAGCCGTGACATTCAGGCGCGTCGCTGCGATCGGCCTGCCGGCGATCGCGGTCTTGGCGGCTCTGGTCATCCACCGCCCGCGTCACCGGCCGTCACCGGCTGCCACGGATCAACCCGACACGGGATGGGACCTCGCGGACGATCTCACGCAGGCCGCCGCCAACGCGTTACCGGACGAAAGCGGCGCGTGCAACATTCCCATTCCCCAACCAGAGCGCTGACTGCAGCACTGCCGGCGATTGGTGGTTCTATCCTGAGCGGCTCACACCACCGGGGGAGGCGGTGGGAGGGGTCTGATTCGGATCCGGCCGCGGCTGGGGTGTTTGGGCGTTGACGGCCATCGCAAACGCGATGGCTCCGACCAGAATCGCCGCTGACAGGTTACGCATCAGTCTCCTCCTTCTGCACCTGAGGAGTGACGGAGGCTCTGCGAAGTGCAAGGCGGAGACCAAGCGACCTCTACAACACGCGCCACCAAGGGGCGGACAGGATGCCTGGCGCGAGCCACTCAGTGCGATCGCCGGCATGCAGCAGAAGGCCGGTCCGCGTCCGGGCCTTGTACTCGTCTCGGAACGATCGCAGGTGGCGGGCGTCCTCGACCCGGGGATGCCGTGTCGCTTTTACCTCGATTGGGACGAGCGTCCGGCCGATTTCGAGGACGAAATCCACCTCCTCGCCGGTGGCCGTACGCCAATACAGGATTTCAGGCGGCTTCGACTGGCTTTCGCGCCATACCAGCAGATCGCCGAGCACGAGGTTCTCGAGATGGGCCCCTTCGGGTTCATCGACACCCGCAAGATGCAGGGCGAGGCCGGTGTCGGCCCAGTAGAGCTTCGGCGTCTTGATGAGCCGCTTGGTCCGGTTCACGGCGTATGCGGGAACGCGCACGAGTTGGTACGACGTCTCGAGCAGATTGAGGTAGCGGTGGACCGTCGGCTGCGGCAGCGCCACGTCGCGTCCGAGCTCCGTCTGGTTCGTCAACTGCCCAAGGCGGAGACATGCCGCGCGCATCAGGCGGCGCAGATCCGGCAGCGCCGTGACGCTCGAGATTTCCTGCAGGTCTCTCTCGAGGTACGTGCGGACGTATCCCGCGAACCAGGTCGCGCGAGCGTCACGCGACTCGAGCTCCAGGGCCGGCGTCGGGTAGCCGCCGCGGAACGCGAGCGGCCGCCAGTCCTCCGCCTCGAGCCGCTGATCCTGCACCACGTCGAGCCACCGATCGTCGGCTGCCTCGAGCAGCTCGCCCCAGATTCCCGCCCGACCGAGCCCGCGTTGCTCGCGGCGCGTCATCGGCCACAGCGTCAGGTAGCTGGCGCGTCCAGCCAGGCTCTCCGAGACCCGGCGCATCAGCAGCAGGTTCGCGGATCCGGTGAGCAGAAACCGTCCCCGCGTGCGCCGTTCGTCGATGGCGCGCTTGACGGCACGCAACAGCGAGGGCTGACGCTGGATCTCGTCGATGGTGATTCGCCGCGCGCGGCCGAGCAGATCGTCGGGCCGGTCCCCCGCCTGCTCGAGCACGTCCAGATCGTCCAGCGTGAGGTACAGCCGATCGCCGGCGGGCACGAGGTCGCGGACGAGCGTGCTCTTGCCGGTCTGGCGTGCCCCGGTGACGACGACCGCGGGCATGGTTTGCATTGCCGCGGCGAGCGTGCGCTGAAGGAGCCGGGGCAGCGCGGCCCCGCGGGCGTCCATAATATTCACGATATGAATGATAATCATTCACACCGTGAGTAACAAGCCACCTGTTCGTGGCCAATCAGATGGCCGATGAGCTCGTACGCGGAACGCGACTTCGGGTGCGACGTCTCCGGGAGGACGCGGCGACGCGATGTTTGCCGACGACGAGCTCGCCAGCCGGCAATCCACACTGCGGCGATCGACAATCTGCACTCGACAATCCGTGAATCTGCAGTCTGCAATCGGCAGTCGCCAATGGCGCGGCCGCCATTGACTCGGCCGCGCCCCTCTGCCACTATTCCTCCGTCTCCCCCGAGCCACGTCAATGAAGCTGCGTCTGACCAGCATGACCGCTGGTCTCGCCATCGGGATCACCGGCGCGGTCGCGATTGCCTTCGCGGCCGGGGCGTACTTCTATTCGGTCCACCACTTCCAGACGCTGCTCGAGAACGAGCGCAGCACCGCTCTCGCCCAGGGGGAGCTGATGCGCGTCGCGCTCGAGCACCAGATGATCGAGAACGACCGCAGCCTGATCGCGGCGATGATCAAGAGCTTCGGCAGCGAGCCGCGCGTCGCCAACGTCGTCCTGCTCGATCGCACCGGACAGATCCGGCAGTCGAGCGCGCCCACGGGGCCGCCGGAGGATTACCAGATCCCGTCGCCCACCTGCCAGGCGTGCCATCGGCACCCTCCGGACGACCGCGGCTCGAGCCGCGTCATCGAGACGCGCGGCGGGACGATGCTGCGCACGGTCATCCCGTTCCGCAACCGCGAGGCCTGTTACGGCTGCCACGATCCCAAGCACCGCATCAACGGGATCATGATCCTCGACCTCGACGCGGGCGGGCTGCGCGCGACGATGAACACGGACCTGCGATGGATGGTCGCGGGCAGCGGCGGCCTGGCGCTGCTGCTCGTCGCGGCCATCGCGCTCATGGTCCGCCTCTTCGTGCTGCGGCGCCTCCAGCGGTTCGAGACGACGGCGCGCCTGATCGCCAAGGGGGATCTCGGGCGCCGGGTGCCCGCGGACGGCTCGTCGGACACGATCTCGTGGCTCGCCAGCGAGTTCAACACGATGGCGGACTCGATGACGGGCCTCGTGGGGGAGATTCGCAGCCAGCGCGAGCGCCTCGAGACCGTGATCAACAGCATCGACGACGGGATCGTCGTGCTCGACGAGAAGCGGAAGGTGATTGCCGCCAACGATGCGTTCCTGCACCGCTCCGGCACGGTGCGCGAGCAGGCGCTCGGCTGCTTCTGCAAGGATGTCGCTCCGGGCATCTGCACGACCGCGGAATGCCCGACGCTCGCCTGCCTGCACACCGGCGAGCGGCAGGTCCGGATCTGCGAGCGTCACACCGCGGAGGGCACGGTCTGCTGGGAAGAGGTGCACGCCTCGCCCATTCGCGGTCCTTCAGGCGCCCTCGTGCAGGTGGTCGAGGTCTGGCGCGACATCACGGACCGCCGCGCGGCGGAAGCCAGGCTCGCCGAATCGCATCGTCTCGCGTCGCTGGGGCTGCTGGCGTCCGGATTCTCGCACGAGCTGAACACGCCGCTGGCCACCGTGCTGATGTGCGTCGAAGGGATTCTGCGCGAGGCCTCCGCCGCGGGCCCGGACGCCTCGACCGGCATCGCCGAGAGCGCCACGATCGCGCGCGAGCAGATCCTGCGGTGCCGGGCCGTCACCCAACAGTTCCTACGCATGTCGCGCGGGCAGACCGGCACGCCCGACGTCGTCGAGCTGCAGGCGGCGGTCGCGGCGGCGGGGCGGCTGATCGAGCCCACCGCCCGAGCGCACTCGGTGACGATCGCCGTCGAGCAGCCGGGCCACCCGGTTCACGTCCGCGCGGAGGAGTCAGAGCTCCAGCACGCGCTCATCAATCTGCTGCTCAACGCCGTCCAGGCCTGCGCCGACGGAGGGCGTGTCGTGCTCGCGCTCACCGACAGCGACGACATCCACGTGCGCATCCGTGACAACGGGTGCGGCATCGCGCCTGAGCACCAGAAGCGGATTTTCGAGCCGTTCTTCAGCCTTCGTAAAGGAGGCACGGGCCTCGGCCTGTTCCTGTCGCTCAACTTCATCCGCCGGTGGGGAGGCGACATCCTGGTGCACAGCGAACCGGGCGCCGGATCGACCTTCGACGTCGTGCTTCCGCCGGCGATGGCCGCCGCCGAATACCGCCCTGCCTCATGAAGTCTCAGAGGATCTCGCTTCTCCTGGTCGACGACGACGATGCCTTCCGCGCGGTGATGGGGCGCGAGCTGGAGCGGCTGGGGTTCGCGGTGAGCGCGGCGGGCTCGGGCCGCGAGGCGATCCAGCGCGTGTCGGAGGAGCACGACATCGTGCTGCTCGACCTGCGGCTGCCGGATCTCGACGGCATGGAAGTGCTGAAAGCCATCCGCGAGAAGACGCCCGGCGCGGACGTCATCATGCTCACGGGTCACGGGTCCATCGACACGGCGATCGAGGCCATCCGGGCAGGCGCGTTCGACTACATCGCGAAGCCGTGCCCGCTCGGCGAGCTGGAGGTGCGGATTACCCGCGCGGTCGAGCGGCAATCGCTGCGGCGCCGCGCCAGCCTGCTCGAGCGCGGGCTCACGCCGCCCGACGTCAGCGGCGGCTTCGTCGGCGCGAGCGACGAGTTCACGCGTCTCCTGCAGATGATGGAGCGCGTGGCCGCGAGCAATGCAACCGTGCTGGTGACGGGCGAGACCGGATCGGGCAAGGAGATGGTCGCCAAGTGGATCCACGCGCACGGCGCGCGGCGCGACCGCCCGTTCGTCGTCGTCGAATGCGCGGCGCTGCAGGAAAGCCTGCTCCAGAGCGAGCTGTTCGGCCACGAGCGCGGCGCGTTCACCGGCGCCGACCGCGCGAAGCCCGGCCTGTTCGAGGTGGCGCACGGCGGCACGATCTTCCTCGATGAGATTGGCGAAGTCAGCCAGGCGACGCAGGTGAAGCTGCTGCGCGTGCTCGACACGTCGACGTTCCGGCACGTCGGCGGCACGCAGGAGATCCGCGTGGACGTCCGCGTGGTCGCGGCGACGAACCGCGATCTCGAGGCGATGGTGCGGCAGGGCCTGATCCGCGAGGATTTGTACTACCGGCTCAGCACGATCACGCTGAAGGTGCCCGCGCTCCGCGAGCGCCGCGCCGACATCGCGCTGCTGGCCGAATACTTCACGGCGCAGTTCAACGGCCGCTTCGGCTTCACCAAGCGGATCGGACCGGAGGCGCTGGCCGCGCTGGCGCGTCACAACTGGCCCGGCAACGTGCGCGAGCTCCTGCACGTCATCGAAGGGGCGATGGTCGTGTGCGACGGACCGGAGATCCAGCCGGAGCACCTGCCCGCGTCGGTGCGCGCGGCGGCCGCGGCCCTGTCGCGCGACGACGGGCCGGCGGGGCAGCTCCAGACGCTCGAACAGATGGAGCGCGCCCACATCGAGCGCGCGCTCCGCACGACGAACGGCCATCGAGGCAACGCCGCCGCGATCCTCGGCATCTCCGAACGGAACCTGTACCGCAAGCTGCATGAGTACGGACTCGAGTAGGCGCTGCGCAGCCGAAGACTGTTGCGCAGCCCTTTCGGGCTGCCGCCCGCGGCTCCTGTTGCGCAGCCCTTTCGGGCTGCCTCATGGCAGTAGTAACAGCGGCGCAAATTCCCGCAACACCCGCAGCATCTCCTCACGTCCGAGAGTCAACGAGCCGAGCAATGCATAATCCTCCGGTCGTTTTGCGAGTCCGGCCACGACCGGGTTCATCGCGATGTACGCCATGAACCCGAGCACGTCCTCGCCCTCCCTTACGAGGTGATCGTAGTAACTCGGCTGCCACAGCCTTTGTCCGCGCGCTCGGGAGTACTCGTATGCGGAGAACTGCTTTGCGCGAGAGGCAAATGCCCGCAGGTCCGCCGTCTCAGACAACCCGTGCACGAGCATATGGAGGTGGTCAGGCATGAACACGTACGAAATAATTTCAAAGTCGCATTGTGTTGCGGATCGCACTATTTACTAGCGCCTGGTCGACGACTGCGGCGTGTGTGAATACGATCTGCTTGCCGTGCGTGCCGAAATTCAGGAAATAGTGATGACGGCCGCGATAATCGAATTTCTCCAGACGGGGGCGCTTGGGAGCATGCAATGGAGTAATGCAATCGAGCGGTCCTGAGGAGAGGCAGCCCTGAAGGGCTGCGCAACAGGAACGCGAGAGGCAGCCCTGAAGGGCCGCGCAACAGGAACGCGAGAGGCAGCCCTGAAGGGCCGCGCAACAGGAACCGCGAGCGGCAGCCCTGAAGGGCCGCGCAACAGGAACCGCGAGAGGCAGCCCTGAAGGGCTGCGCAACAGGAACCGCGAGAGGCAGCCCTGAAGGGCTGCGCAACAGGAACGCGAGAGGCAGCCCTGAAGGGCCGCGCAACAGGAACCGCGGGAAGCAGGTCCGAGCTCAGTTGGGGTTTGAAGTTTGGCGTTTGAATTTGGCAAGCGTACACTCTGAAGATGTGGGTCGCCGCATTCGCGCTTGTCGGGCCGCTGCTGCAGGCGCCTGCGCAGCCGGCCGCCCCGCACGACCCTGCGGGCGACCCCGTTCCTCCCTCCGTGCGCATGGACGTCGTCGTGCGCGATGGCAACGGGCGGCCGATTGCCGATCTGCGGCCGCAGGATTTCGAGCTGCAGGACAACGGCGTCGGCCAGAAGGTCTTCGCGGTGGAGCGGCGGGTGGGCGTACCGGCCGCGCGGGCCGATACCGCGCCCATCCGATCGGGTGAAGACGAGGCGCGCGCGGCCGCCGAGCCGGGGACGCGCGTGTTCGCCATCGTCCTCGACGAGTTCCACGTCGGCCCCGGCGCGGCGACCGAGCGCGTACGCGCGGCGTTGACGGACTTCGTCGAGCACGACCTGCGCCCGTCGGATCTTGCCGTCGTCTTCAAGCCGCTCGACGCGGTCACCGCAATCCGCTTCACGCGGGATCGCGCCGCGCTCGTCGCGGCCATCGCCTCGTTCGCCGGGCGCAAGGGCGACTACACCCCGCGCACGGCGTTCGAGCACGAGTACTTCGGGACCGCGGAGCCGGCCGTCACCGCCGCCCGCGCGCAGATTGCGACCGCGGCCCTGCGCGAGCTGGCGATCCGCATGGGCGAGCTGAACGCCGACCGCGGCGTGATCCTGCTCGTCAGCGAGGGGTTCGACCGCGCGCTGGCGAGCGCGCGCCAGACCCGGCTGCCGGATCTGCAGGGTGTCGTGCGCGCGGCGAGCCGCTTCCATCAGGTCGTCTACACATTCAACCCGGCGGACGGATCCGCGCCGGCCACCGGCGGACGCGATCGCGAGCTGTCGACGCTCACGTGGCTGGCAAGTCAAACGGGAGGAACCGCGACCCTCGACGGCACCGACATGGAACACGCGCTCGACCGGATGGCCGAGGATCTCGGCACGTACTACGCGCTCACGTATCAGCCCGCGAAGGCTGACGGCAGATTCCACGCCGTCGACGTGCGCGCCAAACGCAAGGACGCGCAGGTGCTCGCGCGCCCCGGCTACTGGGCACCGCTCGCGAGCGAGGTGCGCGCGATGATGGCGCGGACGCCCGGTCGTGTTCCCTCGTCACGCCGGATGCTGCGGCGAAGCGCCGCCATCACCGTCTGGACCGGCCTGACTCGCGGCGACGGCGCGAGCATCCGGCTGGTCCTGACCTGGCAGGCGCGGTCGCGCGCCGCGCGTTCCGTCATCGTCCACGCGCGGACGGAGGGCGGCAGGCCGCTCTTCGACGGCCCGCTCGCGCCGATCGGGGAGGAAGGGGATGTGCCGGACAGCGTCCGTTTCGATGTGCCGTCCGGGCGAATCCAGGTGGATCTCGACGTCCGGTCGATCACGGGCGCCACGGTCGATTCGGACGAGCGCGACATCGACGTGCCGGATCTGTCCGCGCGCAAGGGACCGGTGATCCTCACACCGGAGATCGTGCGCGCCGGGAGCGCGCGCCAGTACCGCTCGTTGATTTCCAAGCGGGACGCGTCTCCCGCTCCGTCGCGCGTGTTCACGCGCGGCGATCGGCTGCTCATCCGTGTTCCCGTGTGGGAATCCACCGGCGCGCCGGTCGACGTGACGGCGAAGGTCGCCAGCCAGTGGGGGCAGGCAATGCGCGAGGTGGACCGCGCCGCGCCGGCCGGCCCTGGCGTGCCGCAGTTCGACCTGCCGCTGTCGTGGCTCGCGCCCGGCGATTATCTGCTGGAACTGGTGGGAAAGAGCGCCACCGGAGAAGCGCGCGAGCGGGTCGCGTTCACGGTGGCACGCCAGTAGTTCCAGAGGTTCTCGAGGTTCGAGGCCGCGCTCGATAATCAGCGCCCGGCCCAGAACGCCCGAGAACCCTAGAACCTGTAGACCTTCACTTCGGCAAAGCGACCACGCCGAAGGACTGTGGCTGTCCGATCGCGGTGAACGTATCACCGGTCAGCTTGCCGATCGTCGCGCGGTAGCGGCCCGTCGCAGCGGCAGGGCCACCCGCGCGGCCGCCGCGGCCGAAGAGCTGCGCACTCTGCTGAGCGCCGCCGCCTGCCGCACCGGCGCGGCCACCCGGCGCAGCCGGCGGGTCGCCGCGCAGATCCCAGGCGACGCGGTGCACACCGGGCTCCTTCGACAACTCGAGGCGCCGGACGTGCTTGCCGCTGTCGTCGGCGATGTTGAGCACGAGCTTCGTGTCGTCTGACGGCGGCCGCCCGACGCTGTAGGTCAACACCGCGCCGTACGGCGGGTTGGGCGTCGCGGGATCGCCCCACGTCGCGCGCACCTGTCCGAGCTCGTCGAACTGATACGCGTCGCGGAGCGGGAACACCCGCGCCTCTTCGGCAAGCGCCTGCGGCGTCACATCGCGCAGCGCCGAGTAGTCGTCGAGGATGTACGCGCCGCGCCCGAAGCTGGCGACGACGAGGTCGTTCTCGCGCCTCTGGATGATGAGGTCGCGCGCCTGGGTCGTCGGGATGCCACCCTTCAACTGCAGCCAGTGGACCCCGCCGTCGGTGGTGAAGAATACGCCGGTCTCCGTCCCCGCGAACAGCAGGTTCGGATTGACGTGATCCTGCGCGACGCTCCACGCGTCCGAGCGAGCGGGCAGGTCGCCCGCGATCGACGTCCACGTGCGGCCGCGGTCGGTCGTCTTCAGCACGTACGGCTTGAAGTCGCCACGCTGGTAGTTGTTGACCGTCACGAAGGCGGTGTCCGAATCGCGCGGCGATGCGAAGACGTCGGTCACGTAGGTGTTCTCCGGCACGCCGGGGAGCGCGCCGACCTTGCGCCAGTTCTTCCCCCCGTCCTCGGTCACCTGCAGGTTCCCATCGTCTGTCCCGACGTAGAGAAACCCCTCGAGGAGCGGCGACTCGTCCACGGTCGTGATGACGCTGAGCATGCTGGTCGCCTGATTGAAGGCGACCGAATCGGGCGGCCACACCTTGCCCATGATCGGCAGCTTGGCGGCGTCGAGCTGACGCGTGAGGTCGGGACTCACCGCCGTCCACGAGTCGCCGCGGTTGTCGCTGCGATAGAGCCGCTCGCCGCCGAAGTACAACCGGCGCGGCGAGTGCGGGCTGACGATCACAGGCGAGTCCCACTGCCAGCGGCCGAAGCGTCCGACACCACCGCCACGCCCGCCGCCGCGGCCACCCTGCGCCGCCTGGGCCTTCGCCGCCTCGGCCAGCGCCGCCAGCGCCTGCTCGCGGCTGATCGGACCGCCCACGGCGTTCATCGCGTTCGGACGGATGCTCACACTCTGCCCCGTGCGCAGGTCGAGCCGCTGCAGCGCGCCTTCCTGCGACTGTGCGTAGACGATGCTCGGGTCCTCCGGATCCATGCGCGGGCCGAAGCCGTCGCCGCCGCCGACGGTATACCAGTCGCTCGTACGGATGCCCGCACGGTTCAGCGTGCGCGAGGGTCCGCAGATCGTGCCGTTGTCCTGCGCGCCGCCGCAGACGTGGTAGAACGGCTTCGCGTTGTCGGCCGACGCGCGGTAGAACTGCGAGAGCGGCAGGTTCGTGAAGTGCCGGAACGTCTGGAACGCGTCGTAGGTCTCGTAGAGCCCGCCGTCGTTGCCGATGATGTAGTGCCTCTTGTCGGCGCGATCCGCGATGATATCGTGATGATCGACGTGAACGCCCGGCAGCGGCTGCGTCTTCCAGGTCTTCCCGCCGTCTCGGCTCACGTACATGTTCGTCTGCGGCGACCAGATCGTCTCCGGGTCGTTCTCGTCCACGAAGATCTCGTTGTAATACCCGGGATCGCCGCCGCGATAGCAGTCGTCGTTCGTCTGCTGCCCGCCCGCCGCCGCCTGCTCTCCGGCCGAGGGGCCTGACGGCGCGGCGTCGGTTCCGGCCGGCTTGGCCGCGCCGACTGGCGCGCACGCGGTCGGCGGCGTCGCATCGCCACCGCCCGCTCCGCCCCGGCCCGCGCCGCGTCCGCCGCCTTCGCTCACCGTCCTGCCGATGCGCGTCCACGTGGCCCCCGCGTCATCCGAACGGAAGAAGCCTCCCTGTCCCTTCTGCGCGGTCACGAGCGCATACACGGTGTTCGAGGTCTTCCAGTTGATGCCGAGGCCGATGCGGCCCATCTCGACGGTGGGCAGGCCCTTCGTGAGCTTTGTCCACTTCACGCCGCCGTCGATCGACTTGTAGAGACCGCTGCCCGGTCCGCCGCCAACGAGCTGGCCGGTGTGGCGGCGCCGCTGGTGCATCGCCGCGTAGATGACGTCGGGCTTCTTCGGATCCATCACCATGTCGGTGGCGCCCGTGTCGGCGTCAACCGTCAGGATCGCCTTCCACGTCGCGCCGCCATCCGTCGTCTTGTAGACGCCGCGATCGCCGCCGCTCGTCCAGAGCGGGCCGATCGCCGTCACGAAGACGACGTTCGAGTTGCGCGGATCGACGACGATGTTCTGGATGTGCTCGGAGTTCTCGAGGCCCATGCGCTTGAACGTCTTGCCGGCGTCGGTCGACTTGTAGACGCCGTCGCCGTAGCTGACGCTGCGCTGGTTGGCGTTCTCGCCGGTCCCGACCCACACGATGTTCGAGTCCTTTGGATCGACGACGACCGCGCCGAGGGAGAAGGAGCCGTAGTCGTCGAAGATCGGCGTCCACGTGTTGCCACGGTTCTCGGTCTTCCACAAATTGCCCGAGGCGGCGGCCACGTACCACACGCTCGGGTTCTTCGGATCGATGGCGACGTCCTGGATACGCCCGGTCGTCAGGCCGGGACCGATCGACCGGAACGCAACGCCGTTGAAGGTGTCGGCGGTCATGCGGCCGGCCTGACCGTGAACGGCCACGGCCGCGGCTATACCGGCAGCCGCCACTATGAGGGCACGCCAGAGTCTGCGTTTCATTGCTCACTCCCGGAGAAAGGATGGACGGGAAACGGCGCATTGTCCCACGCGGAGCGCTGGCGAGCAACCGGCGGCCAGCCTGAATAGCTGGCAGCGGACAGCAGGCAGCGGGCAGTAGGCAGGCAGCAGGCAGCGGGCAGCTCGCAGCAGGCAGTAGGCAGTAGGCAGGCAGCAAGCAGCGGGCAGCAGGCAGTGAGTCTAGCTGTCGAACTGTATCAGCGCGACGGCGTGATCCGCTGCCAGCCGCATGCTGCGAGCTGCGAGCTGCGGGCGACGGCCTGCCGTGACTACAGAGCAGGCCGTTTGAGGTGCACGTCCGTATGCGCCTGGAACTGGTGCGCCACCGAGAGAACGAGGTCGTCGGCAAACAGGTTGCCGACAATCACGGCGCAGATCGGCTGCGCCTTGAGCTCGAGCGGCGGCTGCGCCGCGCCGCCGCGTCCTCCCCCCTGCTGCGGCACGTCGAACTTGTAGGGCACGACGACGCACGGGTGGCCGGTCTGAGCGTTCGCCCCCACGTCCGCCGACGGGCTGGCGATGAACATGTCGAGGTCCTTCATGTAATCGGCCCACTTCTGGATCAGCATGTACCGGCGCCGCTGGCTCTGCACGTACTCGAACGCGCGGGTCCTGCGCCCGTTCACGAATCGGGGATTCCAGTCGGCCGGCGCCATCGGGTTCGCGGGCGCCCCGCCACGTCCGGCGTCGCCTCCCGCTCCTGCTCCGCGGCCCCGGCCGGCGCCGCCGGCCCCGCGGCCGGCCGGCTCGGGCAGCGTCGTCAGATCCAGACCGGTCTCCTTCGCCTTCTGCTGCACGTAGGCGTCGAATGCCGCGGCCCCTTCCACCCCGAGCCCGCCGCCGCCGATCCCCGCGACGGTCGGTCGCGGGCCGACTTCCTTTGCCTTCACGCCGAGCTTGCGCAGCGTGTCCACGAGTTCCTTGGGCGCGTTCGGATCCACGCCGATTCGCAGCGACGCGAGCGCGATGGAGCGGTCGAAGCGGAAAGGCGCCATGACCGTGGAGGGATCCTTCTCATCGACGCCGTGGACGGCGTTGAAGACCATCGCGCAGTCTTCGACCGTGCGGCAGATTGGTCCGACGCGATCCATCGACCAGGCGAGCGTCATCCCGCCGGCACGGCTGACCCGCCCGAACGTCGGGCGCAGCGCGTTCACCCCGCAGCGCAGCGACGGCGAGACGATGGACCCCTGTGTTTCGGTCCCGATGGAGAAGGCGACGCAGCCCGCCGCGGTCGCCGAGGCGGGCCCCGCCGACGAGCCGCTCGATCCCTGCACGATGTTCCAGGGGTTGTTCGTGCGCCCGCGGAACCACTGATCGTTCTGCGCGAAGAGGCCCGTCGCGAGCTTCGCGATCAAGATCGCCCCCGCGTTGCGCAGCCGGAGGACGATTTCGGCGTCCTCGTCGATGATGCGGTTCTCGAAGTCCGCGGCGCCCCACGTCGTCGGCACGCCCTTGGTGGCGAACAGATCCTTCACGCCGTAGGGAAGACCGTGAAGCGGGCCGCGGTATTTGCCCGCCTTGATCTCGGCGTCGGCCTTCGCCGCTTCCGCCCGCGCCTGCTCCTCCATGATCGTGACCGCGCAGAGCAGCGTCGGGTTCAGGCGCTTGAGCCGGGTGAGGTAGATATCCGTCAACTGCTGCGACGTGATCTTCTGCGCCTTCAGTAGGGCGGCGAGCCGATGCGCGGGAAGAAAGGCGATGTCGTCGGGGGAAGCCGGAACCGCTCCGCGCCACGGTTCGACGGTGAACACCGATCGGTCGAACGCCGCGCGTCCCCGTTCACGGGCCAGCTTCTCCATCATGGCGCCGGTTCCGCCGGGATACGGCTGGAACTGCTCCGCCGGCGGCTCACCGTTCCCGAGCGGAACCGGCGGGGGCGGAGGTTGCTGCGCCGCCTGTCCCCGGCCCACGGGGACCACGCCGGCTGCCTGTGCGCGCACCGTGTCCCCGCCGAGTGTGCTGGCGGCGGTGGCCGCGAGCGAGAGGGTGATGAACGTGCGGCGGTCCACCCCGCCGAGCGGCGCCTCGCCTTCACTGATCGCTTCGGATTCGGTCTGCGTGAGTTCGATCGGATCGTCGGGTGTGTGCACTTCGCTCCTCCATGTCGGGCAGAGCGAGAGCATATACCGTCAACGGCGAGGTTGCATACGAAGCGGTAGCTGGCAGCAGGCAGCAGGCAGCGGATCACACTGTCACGCCGACAGTTGGACAGCTCGACTCACTGCCAGCTGCCCGCTGCCAGCTATCACACGACGCTGTGCTCCGTCCGCGAGATGATCTCGTCCTGGAGCGCTTTGGTGAGATCGCAGAAGTAATCGCTGTAGCCTGCCACGCGGACGATCAGGTCGCGATGCCGCTCCGGGTCCGCCTGCGCCTCGCGCAGCGTGGCGGCGGTGACGACGTTGAACTGGATGTGGTGGCCGCCGAGCGCGAAGTAGGCGCGCACGAGGCTGACGAGCCGATCGAGGTCCGCGGCGGTCTGGAGCGCCTCCGGCGCGAACTTCTGGTTGAGGAGCGTACCGCCCGTCCGCGTGTGATCGAGGCGCGCGGCGGAGCGGAGCACCGCGGTCGGGCCGCGCCGGTCGGTGCCCTGCACGGGCGAGATGCCTTCCGAGACGGGCTCGCCCGCGTGACGGCCGTCAGGCGTCGCGCCCACCTTCGATCCGAAATACATGTGGCAGGTGGTGGACAGGTAGTTGACGTGGTACTCGCCGCCGCGCGGATTGGGCCTGCCGTCAATCGCGTTGAAGACGGCGTCGAACACAGACGCGAGGACGGCGTCGGCGGCGCAGTCGTCGTTGCCGTAGCGCGGCGTCTTGTTCCACAGCCTCAGGCGCAGCACCTCGTCGTCTTCGAAGTTGCGCCGCAGCGCCGCCGCGAGCGTCTCCATGGTCACACCGCGGCGCTCGAAACCGTGGCAGCGGATGGCCGACAGGCTGTCTGTGACGGTGGCAATCCCAACCGGCATGATGTACGTGGTGTTGTAACGCGCGCCGCCGTCGTTGTAGTCGCGCCCGTTCGCGATGCAGTCGTCGATCAGGATCGAGAGGAACGGTGCCGGCATGCGGGTGGCGTACAGCCGCTCGATGACGTTCGTGCCGGTCATCTTGACCTCGACGAGATGCCGGAGCTGGCGCGCGAAGGCGGCGAACACCGCGTCGTAGGAGTCGAACGCGGCGAGCTCGCCGGTCGGCGCGCCGACCTGCCTGCCCGTGGCGGGGTCGACGCCGTCGTTCAGCGCCAGCTCGAGGACCTTCGGCAGGTTGAAGTACCCGGTGAGAATGTACGCCTCCTTGCCGAAGGCGCCCGTCTCGACGCATCCGCTGGTGCCTCCCTCGCGCGCATCGGCGAGCGACTTGCCCTGGCGCAGCAGCTCTTCGACGACGGCGTCCGCGTTGAAGATGGAGGGCTGTCCCCACCCCTTGCGCACGATCTCGCAGGCGCGCCGGATGAAGCGGTCCGGGCTCTTCCGGCTCACCTGAATGTTCGATGACGGCTGCAGCAGCCGCATCTCGTCGATGACGTCGAGAATCAGGTAGGTCAGGTCGTTGACGCCGTCGGCCCCGTCAGCGGTCAACCCGCCGCTGTTGATGTTCGCGAAGTCGGTGTAGGTGCCACTCTCGGCCGCGGTGACGCCGACCTTCGGCGGGGCCGGCTGGTTGTTGAACTTGACCCAGAAGCACTCGAGCAGCTCGCGCGCGGCCTCCTCGGTGAGCGTGCCGTCGCCGAGCCCGGCGCGATAGAACGGATACAGGTGCCGATCCAGGTGCCCCGGATTGAACGAGTCCCACGTGTTCAGCTCGGTGATGACACCGAGGTGGACGAACCAGTACGCCTGGAGCGCTTCGTGGAAGCTGCGCGGGGCCTCCGCGGGCACGCGGCCGCAGACCTCGGCGATGCGCTCGAGCTCGTCGCGCCGCACCGCGTCGGACTCGGCGGCGGCCAGCTCGCGCGCACGCTCGGCGTGCCGCTCGGCGAAGCGGATGATGGCGTCGGCCGAGACGTGCATCGCGCGCAGCTCTTCCCGTTTGTCGTACGCGCGCGGATCCGCCAGGTCGTCGAGCGCGGCGATGGCGTGCCTGATCTCCGCCTGGAACGCGCGAAAGCCGAGGCGGAAGATCTTGCCGTCGAGCACGGTGTGGCCGGGAGCGCGCTGCTCCATGAACTCGGTGAACACGCCCGCGTCGTAGGCGGCCTTCCACGCGTCGGTCATTTGCGCGAAGAGCAGGTCGCGCATCGACCGCCCCTTCCAGAACGGAATCACGCGCTCACGGTACGCGGCGCGCACTTCGCCGGAGACGCGATACGAGATCTTGTCGCGGTCGTTGAGGACATCGAGGTCCTCGAGCGAGTGGCAGCACAGCTCGGGGTAGGTCGGCGTCGCCTTGGGCTCGGGGCCGCGCTCGCCGACGATCAGCTCGCCGGCTCCGATGTAGACGGTCTTGCGCTCCATCAGGTGCCGGAACGCCATGGCGCGCATCATCGGCGGCGACCACGGGCCGGCATGCTCGTAGAACTCCGTCAGCAGAAGCGCGCGCTCGGCCGAGACCGACGGCGCGGTCCGCAGGCTCGACTCGCGCAGCCGCTCGACCCTCGCGTTCATCGCAACCCTCCGATTCGTACGTCCAGCCCGTGCCGGGTCAGCGCGGCAATCGTGCCGTCGACCTCCTCGGCCGACGGCGCCGCAAGATCCAGCAGCGCGTACTGCCGATCGAGCCGCTCGTACTTCGCCACGCCCCCGCGATGATACGGCAGCACGTCCAACTGCGTCACGCCGAGCGAAGACAGGAATGCGCCCGTGGCGGCCAGGTTCTCCGGGTCGTCGTTCACACCGGGAATCAGCGGAAAACGGATCCGCACGTTGCGATGGCGGGACGCGAGCAGCCGCAGGTTGTAGAGGATCTGGCGGTTCGATCGGCCGGTGACCCGCCGGTGCCGCACCGCGTCCATCAGTTTCAAGTCGAAGAGAAACAGATCGGTCCAGGGCGCCACGCTCAGCAGCGCGCCCGACGGCGCCAGGCCGCACGTTTCAACGGCGGTGGCGATTCCGCGCTCGCGGCAATGCTTCAAAAGCGCCTCGACGAAGGGTGCCTGGAGCAGCGGCTCGCCGCCCGACGCCGTCACACCGCCGCCCGACTGGTCGTAGAAGACGACGTCGCGCTCGATCGCATCCATCACGTCGTCGACCGACACAACGCGCCCGATGACTTCGCGCGCCCCGGACGGGCACGCGTCGCCGCATTCGCCGCACACGCGGCACCGCGAGCGCAGCACGCCGTGACGGCCGTCGACGAATGTCACCGCGGCATTCGTGCACGCGGCCATGCACGACCCGCAGCCGATGCAGCGCTCGTGATACAGCGCGATCGCGGGAGAGGCCGCCTGTGTTTCCGGGCTGTGGCACCACTCGCAGCGCAGCGGGCACCCTTTGAAGAAGACGACGGTGCGGACGCCGGGGCCGTCGTGAACAGCGCTCCTGTCGATCCGGGTGATGGTGGCGGTGAGCACGGTGAGAGTGTACGCATGCAACGGCCGTCGCCGCGCGCTTTTCATAGGTGTTTTGTGGGAACGCGCGCGGGAGGTGCCGGGAATCCGGCAGAGTAGGGAACGGAGCGAACGGCACGCACGAAGACGATCGACACGGAGACGCGGAGGACACGGAGACGCACGGAGGGAGCTCAGGCGTGACGCACGACTCGGGGCCGGTCTGGCGCCGGCCTGCTGCCCTGCGCGGCCGGCGGCTCAATGGGACGCGAGATCCGCGGATGCAAACACGCTCCGATTTCCCGCGTGCTTGCATCTGTGGATCTCGCATCCCATTACCGCGCGGAGCGCGGCCCAGACCGGCCCATACCCCCGTGCGTCCCCGTGAACTCCGCGTCTCCGTGTGAGCGGGTTTCTCCGTGACCTCCGTCACCTCCGGTTTGAGGTATCGTACGCCTCACCCATGCGCCACAACCCTTCCCTCCTGATCCTCAGTGGCCTCCTGTCGGCGACGGCTGCTCTCGTCGCTCAGCGGCCGGCGGTCACGGCGGCCGACTACGCGCGCGCCGAGAAGTTCTTGGCGCCGAATCTCGCCGGGCTCGTCGTCGGCGGCAGCGTCGCGGCGAACTGGCTGCCGGACGAACGTTTCTGGTATCGCAACCAGACGCTAACGGGGACGGAAATCGTTGTCGTCGATCCGCTGAAGAAGACGCGGACCGCGTACGCCGACTGCGGCGCGGCCGGCGTCGACTGCGCCGCTGACGCCGGTCAGACGGGGAGCGGCCGGGGCGGGGGCCGCGGCGCCGGGCGGGGCGGCCGCGGCGGCGGACCGCCGTCGTCGGATGGAAAACCACTCAACGTCGCGCCGGACGGATCGCGCGCCGTATTCGTGCGCGACTGGAATCTCTGGCTGCGCGACATGAAGACCGGCGCCGAGCGCGCGCTCACGACCGATGGCGTGCGGTACTTCGGGTACGCCACCGACAACGCCGGCTGGAGCAGCAGCGATCGGGCGATCGTGTCGTGGTCGCCCGACTCGACGAAGGTCGCCACCCAGCAGCAGGACGAGCGCAACGTCGGCGAGATGTATCTGGTCAGCACGACCGTCGGCCACCCGACTCTGCGCGTCTCGAAATTCCCGCTGCCGGGCGATCCCGTCATGGCGATGGTCCACCGCGTCGTGATCGACACGCTGACCGGAAAGACCACGCGCCTGCAGATGGAGGCGGACTTCCATCGCGCGACACTCGGCGACGACCTCAGCATGGCCGACTACAACTGGAGCCCTGACGGCTCCCGGCTCGCGCTGGCGTCGGTGTCGCGCGACCACAAGCACGTCTGGCTCCGCGTCGCCGACACCGCGACCGGCGCGGTCCGCACCGCGTTCGACGAAGTCGTGCCGACACAATTCGAGTCGCGGACCGGCTGGCGGGTTCTGTGGGACACGAACGAAGTCATCTGGCACTCCGAGCGCGACAACTGGGGGCAGCTCTATCTGTACGATCTCCTGACCGGGCACCTGAAGAACCCGATCACGACGGGCGAAGGCCCCGTCATGCAGATCGCGCGCGTGGACGCGAAGACACGGACGCTCTGGTTCGGCGCGAACGGGCGCGACAAGGGACAGGACCCGTACTTCCTGCACTTCTATCGCGCGCGGCTGGACGGCGGTCCCGCGGTGCCGCTCACGCCGGACGACGGGACGCACGCGATCCAGCTCTCTCCGTCCGGACGATACCTCGTCGACACGTATTCAAGGCCGGACGCGCCGCCTGTCGTCACGCTCCGCGCCGGCGACGGCACGCTGGTGATGCCGCTCGAGAAGGCCGACATCTCGAAGCTCGTCGCGACCGGCTGGAAGCCGCCGATGCCGATCAGGATGACGGCGCACGACGGCAGGACCGACATCCACGGCTTGCTCTTCCGCCCGACGGACTTTGATCCGTCGAAGAAGTACCCGATCGTCAACCACGTGTACCCGGGCCCGCAGACCGGCAGCACCGGCAGCCGCGCCTTCACGCCCGCGCGCGGCGATCGCCAGGCGCTCGCCGAACTCGGCTTCATCGTCGTCACGATCGACGGGATGGGCACGCCCGGGCGATCGAAGGCGTTCCAGGACGCCTACTACGGCGCGATGGGGCGCGACAACACCATCCCCGATCAGATTGCCGGGATGACAGAGCTCGCGCGAAGGTACCCATGGGTTGACATTACCCGCGCCGGGATCTGGGGGCACTCGGGCGGCGGGTTCGCGACGACGACGGCCATGTTCCGTTTTCCCGATTTCTTCAAGGCGGGGATCGCCGAGTCGGGCAACCACGACCAGCGGGAGAACGAGGATGACTGGGGCGAGCGCTACCAGGGACTCCTGCTGAGGAACGGGGACGGCACGGACAATTACGACGCCGAGGCCAACCAGAATTTCGCGAAGAACCTGAAAGGGCACCTTCTGCTGGCGCACGGCACGATGGACACCAACGTGCCGCCGTATCAGACCATGTTGATCGCCGACGCGCTCATCAAGGCCAACAAGGACTTCGAACTGATCCTGCTGCCGAACCAGAACCACGGTTACGGCGCCGCATCGAACTACATGATGCGGCGCCGGTGGGACTACTTCGTCAGCTGGCTCCTCGAGACGGAGCCGCCGAAGGAATATCGAATCGGGTCGTGAGCGCACGGAGAGTGCGGAGCGCGCGGACACGATCACACGGAGGCACGGAGGACGCGGAGACACACGGAGGGAGGCTCAGGCGTGACGCACAACGCGTGGCCGGTCTGGCGCCGGCCCTGCTGCACCCTGCGGCCGGCGGCTCAATGGGATGCGATCTCGTATCCCATTACTGCGCGCAGCGCGGCCAGACCGGCCCGTACCTCCGTGCGTCTCCGTGAACTCCGCGCCTCCGTGTAGACCGTCGTCTCCGTGCCCTCCGTCCCCTCCGGCTCCTTACACGCCCCGCAAACGCTCCGCAGCCGCGGCCAGGGTCTCCTCGCGTTTCGCGAAGCAGAACCGCAGCACCTTCGGCGCGCGGCTGCGATAGAGGAACGGCGACGTGGGAATGGACGCGACGCCGTGCTCCCGCGTCAGCCGCACCGCGAACGCCGCGTCGTCTTCATCGGTGATCGCGGAGTAGTCCATGAGCTGGAAGTAGCTGCCGCGGCACGCCAGCGGCGTGAACCGCGAGCCTTCCATCAGGCGAAGGAACAGGTCGCGCTTGCGCTGGTAGAACGGCGACAGCTCCGCGAGTCCGCGGCGCGCCGCGAGGAAATCGGCCAGCGCGTATTGCACGGGGGTGTTCGTCGCGAAGGTCACGAACTGGTGCACCTTGCGGAACTCCGCGGTGAGCGGGGCGGGGGCGACGGTGTAGCCGACCTTCCAGCCGGTCGTGTGGTACGTCTTGCCGAAGGAACCGATGATGAAGCTGCGGGCCGCCAGCTCCGGATGGCGCGCCATGGACTCGTGCTGAATCCCGTCGAAGATGATGTGCTCGTACACCTCGTCGGCGACGATGAGCAGATCGCGTTCCGCGACGAGCGCGGTGAGCTCGCGGATGTCGGCGGCGTCGAGCACCGCGCCCGCCGGGTTGTGCGGAGAGTTGACGATGAGCAGCCGCGTCCGCGGCGTGACCGCGCGGCGGAGGGCCGGCCAGTCGATCGCGTAGTCGGGATAGGTGAGCGAGACCACGATCGGGACGCCGCCACTGAGCTCGATCGCCGGGACGTACGAGTCGTAGCACGGCTCGAGCACGATCGCCTCGTCGCCCGGGTGGAGGACCGCGGCAATCGCGTCGAACAGCGCCTCGGTTCCGCCCGACGTGACGGTGACCTCGGTCTCGGGATCGTAGCGCCGGCCGTGGAAGTGCTCGTACTTCGCGGCGATCGCCTCGCGCAGCGGCAGGATGCCCTGCATCGGCGCGTACTGGTTGCGCCCGGCGCGCATGTGGCCTGCCACGGCGTCGATCAGCTCCGGGTCGCAGTCGAAATCAGGAAAACCCTGCGACAGGTTGATCGCACCCAGCTCCGCCGCCATCCGCGACATCACCGTGAAGATGGTGGTCCCCACCGAGGGGAGCTTCGATTGCAAAGACACAGTCATAGCGACACCTGAATTGTGAATTGTGAATTATGAATTGAGCGGTAACAAGCCGATCTCGTCGAGTCGGACGATTTGAGCGGCCGGGTGCCGAGTCGTCCCAACCGCCGCACGTGGCGCGCAGCCGCTTAAGTCACAACTCACAATTCACAATTGAGGGATGGTCTCAAAGCAGCCCGCATCCCGGTTCTTCCGCACGTTGTTCCAGTCGAAGTACTGGCCGTTCATCGCGATGTAGACGCCCGGCGGCAGCACCTGCGCGAACGAGAGCGCGCTGCCGAGATTGAACAGCCCGTCGGAGCTCCCGAACGCGTACGGCACCATCGCTCCGGTGAGGACGATCGTCTTCTCCGGGAGCGCCGCGCGGCCGAGGGCCTGCGCGGTTTCACACAGCGTGTCGGTACCGTGGGTGATGACAATCGCACCATGGCCGCAGGCACGGGCGCGGCTGACGATCTCGGCGCGCCCCCCCTCGTCCAGCTCCAGGCTGTCCACCATCATGACGGTCTCGATCGTGACCGTCAGCCGGCACCGGCCGCGCCGCAGCATCTCGGGAACATGTGTGTCGCGGAAGAAGAGGCGGCCGGTGAGCTCGTCGTACTCCTTGTCGAAGGTCCCGCCGGTGACGAGGATGTGCACGTTCATGAGGGCAACCCGCGCGGCGATCTCCGATCGAAGCGCGAAGAGTGACGGGTGAAGGCCGCTGACGGAAATGCACTCGGCACGACCGAATCGCACGTCGGCGCGGCTCCCCATTGTAGTGCGTGCGGGAGCCGGGGCGCGGGCGGCGCGGGCCCAAACGCGCCGCCGTCAGCGACTTGCAGCGATTGGGACGGGAATCGCCTCGCAGCGGCATCGTGCTTGCCTCATCGGACCCCGACCCAAGGAGGTATGGATGTACGCCATTGCAGCAATTCTCGTCGGCGTGGTCGGCTTGTTCTACGTGAAGCGCCGAAGCACACGGAAGAAGCAGGCGACAACGGGAGCGTAGGAAACGTAGAACTCAGAACGTAGAACGTAGAAAGCCGTCACGCCCGGGCCGCACCCGTGACGCGGTCACGGGTGCGCGGTGGCGCGGAAGAGGTCGTCGGCCGAAGACAGGATGATCCGGCGAAGCCGATCGGGATAATCGGGCGGCAGCCTCTTCAGGAACGCTCGAACCATCTCCGCGGCGCTCGCGGAGTTGTGGCCCGAGAGGGTGGCGTCCATCCAGCGCTTCGGGAAGAAGATATCGCCCGTCCGCTGAATCTCCTGCAGCATCGCGAGGCTCTGAGGGATGTGCTTCTCGGAGCTGGCGGCGCGCAGCGGATGGTGGAGGTACGACAGGCCTTCGAGTGCCCACGGCTCGCGGCGCCGGTTCTTCACGTCTGTCAGGCTCTCGAAGAACGCGTCGCGCACCTTCGGGTCGGGCGAGAGCGCCGGGCGCACGAACGCGAACCGCGCCTTGCGATCGGGGTTCTCCGTACGCGCGAGCTGTTGCTCGAGGATCTCGTTCCACGCGGGCACGCCGCGGACCGCGAGCTCGAGCGACAGCGAGATGAAGTCCGGCTCGGCCAGCACGAGTCCGGGCACCGTCTCCGTCTTCCGCCACACGCGTTCCAGCCACTCCAGTGTCGGCGTCGTCAGCGCCGTGTCCCGCAGCGTCGAGAACCATGCCGATTTCACGCTGGCGGTCTGTGCCGCGCCAACGCCCGCGCGCAGCACGCGCTCGAGCCTGGGCGCCAACGCGTCCCGATCGGAGGCGGAGAGGAACTTTCAGCAGCCCTGCTGCGTGTAGGAGAGCATCCGCTGCAGGTTCAGCTCGTCGGATTCGCCCGGAAGGCCCGCGACGAGCCGCTCGACGAGATCGCCGGGCTTCACGCGGCCGTCGAGCATCTCTTCCCACAAGGTGACGTACGCGGCGCCGCGGGTCAGTGCGTCGGAAATGTCGGACACGTGTTCGAGCAGATACGCGCGGCTGGCCGGATCGAGGGCGAACCCGCCGTACCCGATGCCGCCGCCGGTGGGAAGCACGAAGCGCGGCGCGGGAAGACCGCGCGCTTCCGCGACTTCCACCGTCGGCGCATTCAATGTGACGGACAGGTTCGTGGGCCCGAGCGCGACCTGGAGCCGCTCAGTCCAGACGAGGCCGCGCGCCTGCACCGGGTCTTTCTGCGTGAACGCCAGCCGCGCGACGCGCCCATTCTCGACGCGCAGGTCCGTGGTGATGGCCGGCCGGCCGGCCTCTTCGACCCACGCATGGCTCCAGGTGTCCAGGTCCTCCGGCGTCCGCGCGTCGAGCACGCGAATCAGATCCGGCCAGGTCGCGTTGCCGAACGCATGCCCGCGCAGGTACTCGCGCAAGCCGTCCCGGAAACCGTCCTCGCCGACGATCGTCTCCAGTTGCCGCATGACGACGGGCGCCTTCTGATAGATGATGGCGCCGTAGAGGCTGCCCGCTTCGCTCAGGTTGTCGAGCCGCTGCCGGATGGCATTTGTCCCGGGCGTCCGATCGACCCCGTACGCCGAGGGATAGTGCGCGTACAGGAACCGCAGCTCGTGGTTGATCCCGGGGAACGACGGGTTGACGATCTTCGCGGCCATGAAGTTCGCGAAGACCTCCTTCATCCACACGTCGTTGAACCATCGCATCGTCACGAGATCGCCGAACCACATGTGCGAGGTCTCGTGCGCGATCACGCTTGCGCGCCCGAGCTTCTGGTTCTGCGTCGCCGACTCGTCGAGCAGCAGGCCGGAGGCGTTGTAGAAGATCGCGCCGGCGTGCTCCATGCCGCCGAACTGGAACGACGGCACGAGCAGGAAATCGAATTTCCCGAATGGATACGGGATGCCGGTGTAGCGCTCGAGCCACGCGATGGCCGCGGCATGGAGATCGAAGATCGCGTCGCGGTTGCGCGCCACTTTCGCGCCGTCCGTTTCGCGATGGAACATCCGGAACGTCCGCCCGCCGCGTTCGGCGGACTCGATCTTGAACCTGCCGGCGGCAAAGGCGAACAGATAAGTGGGCAGCGGCTGCGTGTCCGCGAAGCGCAGCGTCGTGCGCGGCGCCTTCGTCGTGCGCTCGATTTCCTTGCCGTTGGCGAGCGCCTCCCAGCTCTCGGGGATCTCCAGGTGCAGCGTGTAGCGCGCTTTGAGGTCCGGTTGATCGAAGCAGGGGAAGGCCAGTCGCGCCCTTGCGGGCACGAACACGGAGTACATGAAGTCGGCGGAACGGTTGAGTGAGGCGTCCCCCGCGACGAACGACACCGTCACCGCGTTCGGGCCCTTACGCAGCGCGGCGGCCGGGATCACCAGATGTTCGTTGACGACGCGGAACGGCGTCACGTCGCCGCCGACGTCCACGCCGATGATGTTCTGCGGTGGGCCGGCGAAGTCGAGGACCAGCGGCGCGCCCGGGTCGGTGAGGTTGAAGGAGATGGTCGCGTGCCCGTCCATAGGCTGGGTCGCGCTGTCGGGAATCTCGAACCGGAGCTCATAGCGCACGTCGCTGATCCGAGCCGCGCGCGCTTCCGCCAGTGCCAGCGAAACGCCCGGATCGGGATCGGTCGCACGAAGCGGTGCTTGCGTCATGCCCATGGCCAGTATCGCGCCGATCGAGATCATCATTCGCAGCATCGGATACCTCTCTGAGTCACGCCGAGACAAGCCGACGGCCCTTTGTCACGAAGGCCACGAAGCACACGAAGCTCACGAAGACTGTCACGAGAAGACCTTCAGATCCATCGCCGCGGCGGAACGTCAGACGCGGCTTGCCGCGCTGCGCGCGGCTCGACGGCACAGCCTCGCCGAGACTGTCTACTGGCGATCGTGCCCCGTGGCAGCGGTGCAGTGTGACATCGTGCAGCGGGACACACGGTACCTCACGCGATCTTCCTCGCCCGCAATGCCGTCAGCGCAGCGGCAATCACGAAGAAACAGACCGTGAGTGCCGAGGTGGCCATGAACGCGGCGTAAAGCCGCCGGCCCATCAGATCGAACACGCTGAGTCCGACGACGGCGATCGCCACGATCGCGAGAACACGCAAGACCCGCGGCAGGCGGTCTTCGTAATTGACGATGAACGCGATGGCCGGCGTCGAGATCAGAAAGACGTAGTCCCAGCCCTGCGGGGACAGCAGCGGGATCGCCGTCAACAGCAGCGCTCCCTCGAGCGCCTCCGGGAACGGAAGCGCCCGCCGGCGGATGAAGACGAAGCCGACAACGGCCAGCACCGCACCGGCCGTCGCGACCGTGAGAGTCCGCGACGAGCTTCCCGGCCCGAGCCACTTCGCATACATGCCGGCAATCGAGACGTTGTCGGCGTTGGCCAGATTCGGCGCAGTGGACTCCGTCACGGTCTTCCACCACCCCCTGTGCAACTCGACGTCACCGGGAATCCCGTAAAGAGCGGCGGGCAGCGCCAGCACGAAGAGCAGGCCGGCGAGGCACGCCGCCACCGAGCCGGCCCGGCGCCGCGCGAGCAGCCACGGCACGAAGATGGCCGCGTAGGGCTTGACGACGACTGCGAGAGCGAGCAGCAGGCCCGCCCGGACTTCACCGCCGGTCCTCAAGGAGGCAAGGGCAAGCAGCACGATAACGGCAAAGAGCGCGTTCACCTGGCCGAGCACGATCTCGTGCCCGTAGAACTTCGCCATGGCCGCGGTGACGATCAGCACGAGCAGCCATCCCGGTCTTCGTCGCTCGGGCAGGAGCCGTACGCTCAGCCACACGAGCGCAAGGACGAGCGCGACGGATGCGGGATACCAGATGCTCTTGGCCGCCGCGAGCGGCACGAGTCCGATGGGGATGGCGAGCACGGCAAACGCCGGCGCGTACTTGAATTGATAATGCTGGTCCTCGACGCGGTACAGCGCCTCGGCCGCGCGTGCTCGGACGGCCGCTTTCCAATAGACCTCGAGGTCAGGCATTTTGCCGATGACGCGCGGGAAGGCGAGACACGCGGCCACGGCCAGAAGGACGCATGCCCCGGCCACGAATCTGTGCACGAATGAGATTCTACAGTGGCCGGGAATGGCTGATCGCGAATTGCGGATTCGCAATCGCGCGGGCCCGGCTAATCGCGTAAGGCCTGGACGGGGTTGATCCGGGTCGCGCGGAAGGCGGGAATGTACGACGCGATGACCGCCATCGTGCCGAGCAGCAGCGGAACCGTGACGAACGTGACCGGATCGCTCGACGACACGCCGAAGAGCAGCGTGCTCATCAGCCGCCCGATCCACAACGCGGCCGCGAGCCCGACGCCGATTCCCGCGGCGACGAGCAGCAGGCCGTGGCCGACGACGAGCCGCAGCACGTCCGTCGTCCGGGCGCCGAGCGCCATGCGGATCCCGATCTCCTGCGTCCGTTGCGTGGCCGCGTACGACACGACGCCGTAAACGCCGACGAGCGCAAGCGCCAGACCGAGCAGCCCGAGCGCGCCGCCGAACAGCGCCCCCATCCTGAGCAGGAAGAACCCGTTCGGCCCGTCGAGCGCGTGCGCCATCGAGCGCACGTCGTACACCGGCAGGTCGGGGTTCAGCGCGTGGATCTCTTTCTGGATTGCCGGCGCGAGCGTCTCCGGGTTGGCAACCGCGGTGCGCACATGGAGCGCACGGATGGCCCGATAGTGCTGCGCCATCGGTGCGAAGAAATACATCCCTGGGTCCTCGAAGAGGTACCGGAATTTGCCGTTCGGCGCGACGCCCACCACCTCCAGCCACGACGTGTCGTCGCCCGCCATGCGGAAGCGCTTGCCGAGGGGATCCCGCCCCGGCCAGAACTTCTGCGCCATGTACTGGTTGACGATGGCCACCTTCCGGCCCCGCTCGTCGTCGTCGGTCGTGAACGCGCGGCCGCGGAGAACCGGCACCTTCATGGTGCTGAAGTAGTCGGCGCCGACCATGTTGAATCCGGCGCTCGGCCTCCGCTGTTCTTTCGGGATGGGCTGTCCCTCCGCTTCGACATACTCGCTCGAGCCGTAGTAGCCGAACGGCGTCGAGTACGCATAGCTCACCGTCTCCACGCCCGGCAGCGCGCGAACGCGGGACTCCAGCTCCCGGTAGAACGACCGCCCGTGGACTTCGTCCACGCCAAGCTGGGACACGTCCATCGAGAGGTTCAGTACGTGCGACGGATCGAATCCAAGATCGACCGCGCGCGCGCTCTGGACGCTGCGGACGAAGAGCGCGGCGGCCACGAGCAGTACCAGCGAGACGGCGACCTGCCCGACGACGAGCGCGCCGCGCAACCGCTGCCGCCCGCCCGCCACGCTGCGTCCGCCTTCGCGCAGCGCGTTGTTCAGATCCGCGCTCGAAGCCTTCAACGCGGGAAAGAGGCCGGCGACGACGCCGGTGCCGAGCGCGATGAGGCCGATGTAGGCGAACACCCGCCAGTCGAACGGCAGGTCGAAGTGAACGGGGATATCGGCTGGCAGCGTGATCCGCGTCAGCATCCCGCTGACCCAGCGCCCGAAAAGGGCGCCGGTTGCGCCGCCCGCAAGGGCGAGCAGGACGCTCTCCGTGAGCAACTGGCGTACGAGTCTCGTGCGGCCGGCGCCGAGCGCCGCGCGCACGGCCAGCTCCCGATGCCGGGTCGTGGCGCGCACCATCAGCAGGTTGATGACATTGACGCACGCCACGAGCAGCACCAACCCGACGAGCAGCATGAACACCCCGGCAACAAAGGGACTGCTGTCGGCACTGTTCGGCTCGGGACGCGCGAGGTGTTCGGGAATGACCCGCGCGCGCACGGTCGCGTTCGTGTCGGGATACTGCTGCTCGAGCTGCCGTGCCGTCACGTCCAGCGCCGCCTGCGCCTGGCGCGAAGAGACACCGGGCTTCAAGCGGCCGATCACGCGCAGCTCGTGGTTGTCGCGGCGGTTGATCAGCTCCCGGTACGTGGCCTGCGGAAAAATCATGCCCAGGGGCATGTACGCGTCGAATTCGACGAGCGCATACACGCCGCGGAACTTCTCGGGCACGACGCCGGCGACGGTGAAGGGCTGCGCGTTGACGAGCACGGTCCGGCCCACGACCGCCGGATCGCCGTTGAACCGCCTCATCCAGTACGAGTGGCCGAGCACGATGACAGGATCGGCGCCGAACGTATCCCCTTCGCCTGGCGTGATCAGCCGTCCGTGTTGCGGACGAATCCCGAGCATCGAAAAGAAGTTGCCGGTGACGTAGTTGACCGTGACGCGATCGGCGCGCTTGTCGGCGCTCAATCCGGCGAAACTGATCGCGTAGGCGGCGAGATCCGAAAACACATCGGAGTCGTCGCGGTAGTCGACGTAATCGGCCCACGAGACCTGGTGCGGCTGTTCGTTGTCCTTGTGCGTGACGGCGAGGACATAGAGATTCGCGGCGTCCGCGACCGGCAACGGCCGGAGCAGCAGCGTGTTGATGATGCTGAAGACGGCGGCGTTCGCCCCGATGCCGAGACCCAGCGTGAGCGCGACGGTGGCGGTGAACGACGGGCTCTTCCCCAGCGTCCGCAGGCCCTGCCGTATGTCCTGCCACAGTAGTTCCATGCGAAGCTCAACGGATTCCCACGGGTTTTTGTTCCGTCAAGGTAGACTTCACGCTAGAGATGAGCACGGAATCGGAGACGCCCCGCCGCGGCCTGTTGCCGCCGTCCTACCAACGCCCCTTCGGGCACGCCCGCCGCGTCGAGCTTGCGGAAGATCGACCCATCCGCGAGCGCAACAAGATCACGTACCGCCTGGCGCACTGGCCGATCTGGATCTTCGTGTTCTTCATCGCGCCCGGACCGCTCACGTTCGACCTGTTCGAGCGCGGCTTCGATCGGCGGATGGCCCTGTGGCTCGGCGCGGTGCTCGTCGCGACGGGCGTCGCGGGGTTGCGCGGCCGGCTGCCCGGCGTCGAGCCGCGCCCGTATATTATTCGCTTCACGGAGGACCGTCCGAATCCGCTGTACCGCCGCGTGTGCTACACACTGGCGTGGAGCGAAGTGATCGCGTTCGCGATCCTCAACATCAGCGGTCTCACAGTCGCGATCGCCACCGGCGCATGGCGGCTCCGCCAGATGTACGACGTCGCGTATTTCCCCATCGTGGGGGTGGTCTGGCTGCTGGGCGCGCTCGGCCGCCTGCCGCGCGTGAAGGCCTCGACCGAGAACGAAGGACACGAGCGGCGGTATTTCTACGGGTCCGTCTGGGCGGTGTGCCTCGCGCAGCCCGTGCTCTGGCTGCTCTGGAAGGTGCTGCCGCGCACCACCAGCGCCGACGCGCTGAAGCTCGCGGTGTTCATCGGCATCCTCGCCTACGTCGGCAACATGGCGCGGCGGGGTCTGCTCCCGCGCACCCGCCCAATCGTTCCCGGCGAGCTCGCCGTCTCCGATTGACGCCGGGCCCGGATCGAGGCTGCTTCCGGTTGTGAGGACGACGTGAGCGACATCCGGATTGATGAGAAGGGACTGATTGTCGCCTGTCCTTCCTGCGGACAGCGCAACCGCGTGGCCTTCGCGGCCACCGACACACGCTGCGGCAAGTGCAAGACCGCGCTGCCGGCGATAGCCGAGCCGGTGGAGGTGCCGGACGCGGGCGCCTTCGACGCCCTCGTCCGCCATTCCCCCCGGACCATCGTCGTCGATTTCTGGGCTCCCTGGTGCGGCCCCTGCCGCGTGGTTGCCCCGGAAATAGCCCGAGTCGCCTCCGCGCACGCGGGTGAATACATCGTCGTCAAGGTGAACACCGATCAGGTTGTCGAGCTCGGCGAGCGCTTCCGCATCCAGTCGATCCCGACGATGGCGGTGTTCAAGGGAGGAGTGGAAGTGGGGCGCACGAGCGGTGCCCGGCCGGCCGCCGAGATCGAGACCTTCGTCCGGCGCTCGACCGGCGCCGCATGAGGCGCCGTCGCTTCAGCGTCCCGGCGGGCAAGCTGCTACGATACCCCCCATGCATCGGGTGATTCCCAAGGGCGCGGGTGTGGCCGCGCGCCAGCTCCGCGCGTTTGCCGTGGAACGGTATCCGTTTGCGTACGGCGCGGTCGACGAGGCGCTTCAACAGAGCGGCGCGGCGCAGGCGGCCGGCGAGGCCGCCATCGAGGCGCTGCGCCCCGTGTTCGCCGAGATCCTCCGGGAACACCTGCTGCGGCTGCCGATCGACGCCGGTCTCGAGACGACACCCGGAGTGACCGCGGATCGGCGGTTCGCGCTGGCGGTGGACGAGGTGGTCGAGGCGTGCGACGGCTCGCTCCGCCGCGCGGCCTTGCGCGCGTCGCTCACCGCGGCCGAGCGCCGCGAGATGCTGCGGGGCATGATCCTCACGCGCGCGACCGACAACCGGCTGAAGTCGTTCTTCACCGGCGGCGACGTGCGGTACGGCGACACGTCGTTTCAGGGAAAAGGGTTCCGCTCGCTCGGCCAGGAGGCAATCTACGCGGCCGGGATCCGGCTGCGCCGGGGCGAGCAGTACTCGGCTGCGGGCGAGTGGCACGGCGACGTGGTGGCGCCGCTGATTCGCGATCTTGGCGTCGCGCTCGCCATGCGACCGGAGCCCGAGACCGTGCGCATGGTGCTGTCGGCGCAGATGGCCAAGGCCGGGCCGCCGATGAACGGCCGGGACCTGCACATCGGCGACATGGCGCACGGTATCCTCCCGGCCTCCGCGCCGCTCGCCATCGGCACGTTGACGATCGCCGGAATGGCGATGGCGTTCGCCCGCGAAGGGCTCGGGCGCGTCGCGCTGTCGTTCATCGGCGAAGGCGGCTCGTCGCTCGGCGAATGGCATGAGGCCATCAACCTGTGCGCCGCGCGGCATCTCCCCGCGGTCTTCTGCGTCCAGAACAACCAGACGGCGCTGTCCACGCCGGTCGGCGATCAATCGGCGGTGCGTGTCTTTGCCGACAAGGCGCCGGGGTACGGGATCCCCGGCATCACGATTGACGGCACGGACGCCGACGAGATCGCCGCGGCGTTCGCGTGGGCGGTCGAGCGCGCGCGCGTGGGCCGCGGCCCCGCGCTCATCGAGCTGGTGTGCATGCGCATGTGCGGGCACGCCCACCACGACGACATGCTGTACCTCGGCAAGGATCCCCAGGTTTCGTGGGAGTACCCCGCCGTCGCCGAGCAGGGCTACGCCGATCGCGACCTGTATGCGTTCTGGCAGGCGCGAGACCCCCTCGCCCTGTATGCAGCGCGCCTCCAGAGCGAACGGATCATCGACGGTGGGGAGTTCGAGCGGCTGAAGCGGGAGGCCGAGACGCTCGTGGACGCGGAGGCGAAGACGGTCGTTGCCGCGCCATGGCCCGATCCCGAGACCACCGGGATTGGAGTGCTCGCGAATGAGGCGCCGCGCACCCGCATCGAAGTCCTCGAGCCGTCCGCGCGCGCCGCCGTCGATTTCGATCCGCCGCCGCCGCCGGTCGAGGCCGGCACGCCGTACACGCGCAAAGGGGCGACATTTCTCGAAGGGGTGACCGCCGGTCTTCGCGATGCGCTGGCCGCGGATCCGCGTGTCTTCCTCTTTGGGGAGGATGTCGGCGGGAACTACGGCAACGCGTTTCTGCTGCTCCGGCCGCTGCTCCGGGAGTTCGGCGATCGCATCGTCAACTCGCCGCTGGCCGAAGGAGCGGTGCTCGGCGTGTGCGTGGGCGCGGCGCTCGCCGGCCAGCGTCCGATCGGCGAGATCCAGTTCAACGACTTCGTCGCGACGGGCTTCAACCAGCTCGTGAACAACGCGGCGAAGATCAGGTACCGGTGGGGCGGGTCCGTGCCGATGGTCGTGCGCATGCCGTGGGGCGGTCTGCGGCACGCGGGGCCGTATCACAGCCAGAACACGGAGCCGTGGTTCTACCGCACGCCGGGCTTGAAGATCGTCGTGCCGTCGACCCCGTCGGACGCGCGGGCGTTGATGGCCAGCGCCGTCGCGGATCCGGATCCGGTGCTGTACTACGAACACATCGCGCTCTATCGCGATCCGCGGATCAAGCAGGATCTGGCTGTCGAGGCTCCGGCCCCGATGCCCATCGGCAAGGCGGCCCTGCGGCGGGCGGGAAAGGACCTCGCGCTGATTTCCTACGGCGCGTACGTGCACACCGCGATGCGGGTCGCCGACCGCCTGTCCGGCGACGGCATCGAGGCCTCCGTGCTGGACCTGCGCAGCCTCGCGCCGCTCGATCGGGCGGCGGTCATCACCGTGGCGCGCCGCTGCAGCCGGGTCCTGATCGTGCACGAAGACTCGCGTACCGGCGGCATCGGCGAGAGCCTCGCCGCCATCATCCAGGAAGAGGCGTTCGAGTCGCTCGACGCGCCCGTCCGCGTCATCGGCGCGCTGGATACGCCCGTTCCCTACGCTCCTCCGCTCGAGGAGCGGTTCCTGCCTGGAGAAGACGAGATCGAGCGCGCCGCGCGCCTCCTCGTCCGGTACTAGAGATGTTGAAGAGATTCTTCGCCCAGACGCGCGACTTCGCGGTCGTGATCCGGCATCTGCGCCTGGAGATCGGCAGCGTCGGGCTGTGGCCCTTCGCCGGCGTCTTCGCGGTGTCGATGTTCGTGATGCTGTTCGAAGGCGTCGGGGTCGGCCTGCTCGTGCCGATGCTGAGCCTGCTGCTCGGCGGCGAGAACGCCACGCCGATGCGGCCGATTCAGTGGCTGCAGTCGCATTTTCCCGGGCAGTCCCCGAGCGTCTACCTGTCCCTTGTCTGCATCGCGATCGTGTGCGCGATCGCGGCGAAGAACGCCGCCAGCTACACCTCGCAGATCCTCGCGTCGCGGCTGAAGCGCCGCGTGGCCACCAACATGCGCGACGTGCTGTTCGAGCGCCTGCACCGCGCGGATCTCGACGTCTTCGACCGCGCGCCGGGCGGGGAAATCGCGAACATCTTTCTCGTCGAGACCTACCGCAGCACCGTCGCGATCGAGAGCTTCATCGGATACGTGCAGCGATCGAGCATCGCGCTGTTCTACCTGTTCGCGCTGTTCTACATCTCCTTGCGCCTCACGCTCCTGGTGGTCGTGCTGGCCGTGGTGCTCGGGTTCACGCTGTCGTTCGTCTACGGCCGGTTGTCGCGCGCGGGCATCGCGGTCGCGGATCTGAACCACCGGCTCGCGACGACGCTCACGCAGTCTTTCGCGGGCGTTCGCGTCGTGCGGGCCGCCAACGCGCAGCGCCGCGAGATCGACGAGTTCAAGCGGCTCAACGGCCTGCAGGCCGACGCCGAGTACGCGAGCGCGCGCGCGTCCTCGCTGCTCTTCCCGTTGACCGAGACGCTCGCGGTGATTGGCGCGATGACCATCGTCGGCTGCGCCTACGCCTTCCTCGTCCGGCCCGGACACATGTTGAGTTCCTATCTGCTGGCCTATGGCTTCCTGCTGCTGCGGCTGCTGCCGCTGATGAACCAGTTGTACAGCATGCAGGGACACCTGCTGTACCTGGCGGGAGGCATTCGCGAAGTGCACCACTGGCTGCAGACGCCAATCTACCCGGTGCGTCCCTTCGGCGACGTGCCGTTCACTGGACTGCAGCATGAGCTCAAGTTCGAGGGAGTGAGCTACACGTATCCGAACGGCACGGTCGCCTTGCGCGAGGTCACCTTCGCGGTTGGTGTCGGGGAGACGGTGGCGATCGTCGGGCCGTCGGGGTCAGGCAAGTCGACGCTGGCGGCCATCCTGCTGCGGTTCCGCACGCCGGCGTCGGGACGCGTGACGGCGGACGGCCGCGACTGCTGGGAGTTCTCGCCCGAGACCTGGCATCGCGCGACGGCGGTCGTCGAGCAGGACGCCTTCCTGTTTCACGGCACGCTCCGCGAGAACGTCGTATACGGCTGTCAGGGGATTACCGACGAGGAGCTGGCGCGCGCCATTACGGTCGCGAATCTCGATGAAGTCGTCCGGGCTCTCCCGCAGGGGCTCGACACGCTGGTGGGAGAGCGGGGCGCGATGGTGTCGGGCGGGCAGCGGCAGCGAATCGCGATCGCCCGCGCGATACTGCGCGACCCGGGCATCCTGATCCTCGATGAGGCGACGTCGCATCTGGACGCCGTGTCCGAGCAGCTCGTGCAGCAGGCGCTGCAGAATGCCGCGCGGGGCCGCACCACAATCGTCATCGCGCATCGTCTTTCCACGGTGCGCGAGGCGGACCGCTTGATCGTCATGGAGCACGGCGAGGTCGTCGAGCAGGGCACGTGGGAGAGTCTGGAGGCGAACCGCGGCCTCTTTCACAGGCTCGTCATCGGGGTCTGACCCCAATCGTACCCCTGTGGCGATACGACAGGGTCTGACCCCAATCGTATCCCTGCGGCGACACGATATGTATCCCTATTGACACATCACCGGGATCCTGCCATTATCTGAAGGTCCCACCGATAGACCCATCACAGGGGTGCTCACGGGTGCTGAGGTGTGCTCACGGGTGCGTCAGGCGCACCGCACAGCACCCCTGAGCACCTTTCAGCACCGTCGAGCACCGTGTTCGCGGTGTGACTCAGAGAGCGGAGCTGTAGCTACCGGTCGCGTGGTGCCCTAATCCGTATGTCTGATATCCAGCCATTTCCCTTGTTTCCAACGTCGAGTGTTCCCGAGCTGATGGGAGACGCGGCCGCCGTGCGAAACGCGGTCGATGCCGCCGTGCGCGCGGCGCACTCGGCGGAGCCCGGTCTGATCGTTGCCGAAGGAGGGTTCGATCCGGCGCGCGTGGCGCGGGCGATTCACGACGTCGCGTCGGCCGGACGCGCCCGCCCGTTCCTGGCGATCGACTGCGGGCGCGGCACCCCTGACTCGATTGCGCGCGCGCTGTTCGGCACGACGCACGCGCGGCGCGACGCGGCCGTCGAGGCCATCGAGCACGACAGCCTGCTCGCGCGCGCGGCCGGCGGGACGCTCGTCGTCGGGAATCTCTGCGAACTTCCAGCCAGCGTGCAATTGCGCCTGTCGCGCCTGCTGAGAGACGGCGAGCTGACACTCGGCGAGACCGTGATGCCGCTCGGCACGCGGCTGCTCGCGACGGCGCTCCCGCGTCTCGACGCGGACGTTCGCGAGCACCGCTTCCGCCCCGAGTTGTTCGATCGGCTCCAGCGCATCCGCATCGACGTGCCGCCGCTCCGGGAGCGTCGCGGCGACATGCCGGTGCTCATCGCGGCGCTGTTCGAGGAGGCCTGCCGGGCCGCCGGACGTCAGATGTCGCTTGCGCCGGCGGCGACGACGGCGTTGGCGGCGCTGTCGTGGCCGGGAAACCTCGCCGAGCTGGAGCGGGTGCTGGAGCAACTCGTGCGCACCGTGTCCGGCGACGTGATTCGGCAGGAGGACGTGCTGGAGCAGGTCGGTCTCGCGCAGCACCACCGGCGGAGCGGCCCGCTCGCAAGCCTGCGCGAGGCGCGACGTGCCTTCGAGCGCGAGTACATCGCGACGGTGCTCCAGGAGCACCGGTGGCGCATGACGGACGCCGCGCGGGCGCTCGGCATCCAGCGCGCGAACCTTTATCGAAAAACCCGGCAGCTCGGAATCACGCGGCTGAAGCCGCCACGCGCCTTATGATTATGAGATCAGTCATGCGACCGTCGCCGGCGGCGATGCTCCCGCTGCTCCTCGCGCTTGCCGCGCTGCCTCGCGCCGCCGCCGCACAGGAGCCCCCTGCGGTCGATCCGATCGAGTCCATGCCGGTGCGGTTCGGGCCGCTCGGCTTGGCGCCGTCGATCCAGATTACGAACGTGGGGATCGAGTCCAACGTGTTCAACGAGCCGGATCACCCGCGCAGCGATTTCACCGCGACCATCGCGCCAAGCCTCGTCGCGCGGCTGCGCGCCGGGCGCGTGGTCCTCGGGTACACGGCCAGCAGCGGCATGGTCTATTTCCGGAAGTTCCACGGCGAACGCTCGATGAACGGGAGCACCGATCTCCGCGCGGACTTCAACCTCGGCGCGATCCAGCCGTTCGTGACGGGGTCTTTCGTGCGCACCCGCGAGCGGCCCAACGCCGAGATCGACGCCCGCGCCCACCGGTCGCAACCGGCGTACAGCGCCGGCGTCACGATGAACCTGGCCTCGCGAACGGCGCTCGTCCTCACGGTGCGCCGCCAGGACGTCAAGTACGACGCGGACGAACGCACCCGAAGCGGCGTGGCGCTGGCCCCCGCGCTCAACGAGCGCATCACGTCCGGGGATGTCGCGCTGCGCGTCAAAGTGTCGCCCTTCACGACCGTCTCGGTTGTGGGATCGGTGCAGCAGGATCGGTTCGTCTTCGCCTCCGACCGCGACGCCGACTCTGTCCGTATCCTGCCCACCATCGAGTTCGCTCCCGAAGCGCTCCTGAACGGATCCTTCGGGATCGGCTACCGGCGCTTCCGCACGCTCGACCCGGCGGTGCCCGATTACGCGGGACTGCTGATGCGCGCCGGAGTCGGGTGGACACTGCTCGGAGTGACCAAGGTCGATCTCGCGCTGTCGCGCGACGTCCAGTACTCGTTCGAGGCGGCGACGCCGTTCTACGTGCAGACGATTACCGGCTTGACGATCACCCAGGCGCTCGGGGCGGGGATCGACGTCCGCGCGGTCGCCAACCGGCAGACCCTCGCGTACCAGGCGGCCGGAGACGCCGAAGGGCGCACCGACCACGTCGACCTGGTCGGCGCCGGCACCGGCTACCGGTTTCGCGGGAAAATGAGACTCGGCATCAACTGGGACTACGCGCGACGGCGGAGCGCGGAGTCCGATCGGCAGTACGTCTCGAGGCGGCTGTACGCCTCGCTCACTTTTGGAACTTGAACCATGCACCTGCTGTTTTCACTGTTGCTGCTCCTGGGCCCGCAGGCTACGGCCGCGCCGAAGGCGCCCGACTATGTCGTCGGCCCGCAGGATCGCCTCGTCATCACGGTGTTCGGCGAACCGACGTTGACCAACGTCGGCGTGGACATCGACAGTGAGGGGGTGTTCGAATTCCCGCACATCGGCCGCGTCAAGGCAGGCGGGATGACGGTCCGCCAGATCGAGCAGGAGGTCACGCGGCTCCTCAGCCCGCCTCAGGGGTATTTCAGGAGCCCGCAGGTCACCGTCACGATCGAACGGTACCGGCCGCAGGTCGTCTGGGTCCAGGGGCAGGTGCGCAGCCCGGGGGCGGTGCAGATGCAGGGCAGCATGTCGGTGATGGAGGCGATCGCGAAGGCGGGATCGCAGCTGGCCGACGCGGGACCCTATGTCGAAATCTACCGGCACGAGGCAGGCGCGCCGGTAACGGGCCCGGCCAACCCGGCCCAGGCGAAGACCGTGAAGCCGCCGGAGCGCGTCAGCATGGCGGACATCGCGAGCGGACGCGCGCAGCAGGTGCTGCTGAAGCCGAACGACACGGTGAACGTCCCCAAGGCGCAGCTGGCCTACATCCTCGGCTTCGTGCGAGCGCCCGGGCCGATCGTCCTCGACAGCGAGATCGATCTGCGGAAGGCGCTCGTGCTCGCCGGGGGCGTCACCGAGCGCGGCGCCAAGGGGCGCATCACGATCGAGCGCACCGAGAACGGCGTCCGCAGGAAGTTCAAGGCGAAGATGACGGACATCATCAAGCCTGGCGACATCATCAACGTGCCGCAGAAGTTCTTCTGATCCGATGCGCGTACTGCACGTCGCCAGCGGCCGCCTGTACGGCGGCATCGAGCGCATGCTCGTCACGCTCGCGGAGGCTGCCGGCGGACCGTTCGAGTTCGAGTTCGCGGTGGCGGCCCCCGGACGGCTGGCGGCCGAGCTCCGCGATGGCGGCGCGATCGTGCACGCGCTCGGCGACGTGCGTCTCAGCAGGCCCGCGACCGTGTGGCTGGCACGCCGCCGGCTCGAGGCTCTTCTCGATCGGGCCGGCTTCGACGTCGTGCTGTGTCACGCCCCGTGGGCGTACGCGATCTTCGCGCCAGTGCCGCGGCGCAAGGGCATCCGCGTCGGCTGGTGGCAGCACGACCGGGCGACGGGCCGGCCGCTCGTTGAACGATGGGCGCGCGCGACGCCGGCGGACCTGGTCATCAGCAACAGTGAATGGACCGCCACGAGCGCGCGAACGGTGCAGCCGCGCGCGCGGGTGACCGTTGTCTACTGCCCGGTGAGCATGCCGTCCCCCGCGACGGCCGATCGCGCCACGACCCGCGCCGCGCTCGGCGCGCGTCCCGGCGACGTCGTGATCCTGAGCGCGAGCCGGATGGAATCCTGGAAAGGCCACCGCGAGCTGCTGACCGCTGCCGCCTCTCTTCCGCGCGACGCCCGCTGGGTGCTCTGGATGGCCGGCGCGGCCCAGCGCCCGCATGAAGTGGAGTATCAGGCGCTGCTCGCGCGCGATGTCTCGAAACTCGGGCTCGACGGCCGCATCCGGTGGCTCGGCGAGCGGCGCGACGTGCCGGCGCTGATGCGCGCGGCGGATCTCCTGTGCCAGCCGAACGTCACCGCGGAGCCGTTCGGCATCGTGTTCGCCGAGGCGTTGGCCTGCGGACTGCCGGTCCTGACGACCGACATGGGCGGCGCCCGGGAAATCGTCGACGCGTCGTGCGGACGGCTGGTCTCTCCCTCGGACTCGCAGGCGCTCGCTGCCGCTCTCACCGAGATGGTGCTGGATGGATCGCTCCGGATGCGGCTGGCGGCGGCGGGACCGGCGCGGGCGGCGTCGCGATGTGCCGTTCCGTCGGTGATGCGCACCCTGCACGCCGCGCTTGCCGATACCGACACGGTCGCCGCGTGAGGACTGCCGCGCGCGAATCGGTGGAGCAGCGGGCGCTTCAGAGCCGCGGTGAAAGCGCCGACGCGATCTACGCGGCGGCCGCGGCGGCGCTGCGATCGGCCGGCGCCGGCGGGACGATCGTGGACGTCGGGTGCGGCACGGGGCGCTTCCGCCGCTTCGTCGGCGACCTCTTCACGGCCTACATCGGCATCGACGTCATTCGCCACGAAGGCCTGCCCGGCGACGTGACGTTCCTTCCCGCCGACCTGGACCACGATCCCCTTCCGGTCGCCGACGCGAGCGCCGACTGCGCGGCGGCGATCGAGACGATCGAGCACCTCGAGAATCCCCGCGCGTTCTGCCGCGAGCTGGCGCGCATTCTCCGTCCCGGAGGCACGCTCGTCCTGACGACGCCGAACCAGATCAGCCTGCTCAGCCTGCTGTCGCTCGCGGTCCGGCAGCAGTTCGACGCCTTCACCGACGGCAGCTATCCTGCACACCGCACCGCGCTCGTGCCCATGGATCTGCGGCGCATCGCCGCGGAGACCGGATTCGAGCGAATCGGCGTGCGGTTCACGCTGAAGGGACGCGTTCCCCTGACCGGCCTTCACTATCCGGCGCTGCTGTCGCGCGCGTGCCCCCGATGGTTGTCCGACAACGTCGTCGTGATGGCACGCCGGCAGGATGGGTGAATGCGGGTCGTCTTTCTCAGCGTGTCCGACGATCTGGGCGGCTCAGAGGTGGCGCTGCTCGAGATGATTCGCGGCCTCCGGCGGGCGCGGCCCTCATGGCCGCTGCACGTCATCCTGCCCGGGCGGGGTCCGCTCCACCAGCGCGTATCCGCGCTCGGGGCGGCGTGCGAGGTGGTGAGGTTGCCGCGCTGGCTGGCGCGGGTCGGCGAGTCGGCCGCCGGCGAGGCGGGTCGTCCGCGACTCGCGCGGGCCGCCCTGGCGTTGCGGCTGTGCCGCGCCGCGGCGGCGCTTCCGTTCTACCAGCGCGCGCTCAGGACCACCCTCGCCCGGCTCGGTCCTGCCGTGCTGCACACGAACGGGCTGAAGGCGCACATACTCGGCGCATGGGCCGCGGGCCCCGAAACGCACGTGGTCTGGCACCTTCACGAGTACATCTTCCGAAGGCCGGTCACCCGGCGGCTGATGCGGGCAACGCTGCCGCGCTGCCGCGCGATCATCGCGAATTCCGAAAGCGTTGCCGACGATGTGCGGCGCGCGATCTCGCCCGACACCGCTCCAACCGTGATCCATAACGCGGTCGATCTCACTCAATTCACCCCGGCCGGTCCGGCACTCGATCTCGACGCGCTCTCCGGCCTGCCGCCCGCGCCGGCAGGCACGGTCCGCGCCGGGCTGGTGGCGACCTACGGCAGATGGAAGGGGCACGAGGTCTTCCTGCGCGCGCTCGCGCGGCTGAGGTCGGGCACGCCCGTGCGCGGCTATGTCATCGGTGACGCGCTGTACGACACGGCGGGCAGTCAGTACTCACGTGCGGAGCTGATCGCGATGGCCCGGCAGCTCGGAGTGTCGACCCGCGTCGGCTTCACGGGGTTTCAGCCTGCCTCGCTCGTCATGCGGTCGCTCGACATCGTCGTCCACGCGAGCACCGAGCCGGAACCGTTCGGGCTCGTGATCGCCGAAGCCATGGCGGCCGGTCGCGCGCTCACGACGAGCGCGAAGGGAGGGGCGGCCGAGCTCATCGAGCCCGGCCGCGATGCGATCACGCACACGGCGGGCGACGACGCGTCGCTGGCCGATTCGATCGCGCGTCTCGCCGCGGATCCGGAATGGCGGCACCAGCTTGGGACGGCCGCGCGCCAGGCCGCCGAGCGCCGATTCAATCCCGCGCGCATGGCGTCGGAGCTTGCCGCGCTGTACGAGCGCGTGGGCGGCGTCGCCGCCGAGAGGCAGCCGGCATGAACAGGCCGGCAGCCGCTTCCCGCATGGCCGTGGCGGACGACGTCGCCGCGGCGGCTGGCGCCAGGATCCCCTGGGGAGTCGCGGAGTACTTCGTCATTGCGCAAACGGCCATCCCTGCCCTGCTGTACCTGCCGGGCACGCAGTCCGTCCGGTTCTACCTGCGGGTCGCGTCGTTCGCCGTGGCGCTCGTGATGCTCGGGCGGTGGGCGATGGCCCGGAAGGGACAGACACGACCGCACCCGGCGCAGCCCACGCTGCTCGCGGTGCTGGCGCTCGTCGCCCTGATGATCGCGCACCCGATGACCTCGTCGACGCTCGCCGGCGTCGCGCAACTGGCGCTGTACCTGGCGATCATCGCGCCGTTTTTCTGGGCGCCGTCACTCGTCAAGACGCCGGATCACCTCGCGCGGCTGATGGCGCTCCTGCTCATCTGCAACGGCGTCAACGCGGTCGTCGGGGTCCTGCAGGTCTACGATCCCGGCAGGTGGATGCCGCCGGAGATGTCGCGGATCGTCACGCAGGGGAGCACCGGCCTGGCCGCCGCGACCTACATGGGGCCCAACGGACGGTTGATCGTGCGGCCGCCCGGCCTGTTCGACACGCCCGGCGCCGTCGCCGGTCCGGCGATGTACGCGGCGCTGCTCGGTCTCGTGTTCGGGATCAGCGCGATCGCGACGTGGAAGCGCGCACTGGCGGTGCTGCTTTCATTCGCGGGGATCGCCGCGATCTATCTCAGCCAGGTGCGCATCTCGCTCATCGTCGCGGTCCTCATGTTCGCGACGTATGCCGGCATGCTCGCGCTCCAGGCGCGCGGCGCCCGCGCGACGAAGTTCGCGTCGGTCGCCGGGCTGATCGTGATCGTGAGCTTCTCCTTCGCGATCCTCCTCGGCGGGGAGAGCGTCGCGATGCGCACGGCCACGCTCTTCGAGAAGGATCCGGTGGCCTTGTATTCCGCGAGCCGCGGCGGGCAGCTCGTGTACGCGTTCGACGACATACTGTCGCGGTTCCCGCTGGGGGCCGGCCTGGGCCGCTGGGGCATGATCGCGATGTACTATGGCGCCGGCGCCGATCCCTCGGCCGAATCGCTCTGGGCGGAGATTCAGATCGCGGGCTGGGCGATCGACGGCGGCATTCCGCTGCTGCTGTTGTACCTCGCGGCCCTGGTGGTGACGCTCGCCACCGAATTCAAGGTCGCGCGGTCGCATCCTAACGCCAAGGTGCGGGCCTGCGCTTCCGTGATCTTCGCGGCGAACCTCGGGACCGCGGCGATGATCTTCAGCTTCACGCCGTTCGTCACGCAGATCGGGCTGCAGTTCTGGTTTCTCGCCGGCGCCCTGCAGGGCATCGCACCGGTATATCGGAGTGCCGGGCGGTGAGGCCGTGGCTGCTGGTCGCGGGCGACTTCGTGGCCAGCGGCGGCATGGACACGGCGAACCACGCGCTGGCGCGCCACCTCGGTCGGACATCGCGCGCGGTTCATCTTGTCGCGCATCGCGCGTCCGCCGATCTGCTCGCCCTGCCCTCCGTGTCGCTCCACCGCGTGATCCGGCCCCTCGGCTCGCATCGTCTGGGTGAACCGCTGCTGCGGCGGGCCGCCGCCGGGTGGCAGCGCCGGCTGAACGCCCGCACGATCGCAAACGGCGGCAATGTGGACGCCGGCGACGTCACCTGGGTGCACTACGTGCACGCGGCGTTCGAGCCGCGTGCGGCGGGTGCGCTGAACGTCGCGCGCGTCGCCGCCAATCATCGCCGCTACGCCGCCGAGGAGCGCCGCGCGCTCCAGCGCGCGAGGCTCGTCATCTGCAACAGCGCGCGGACGGCCGAGGACGTGGTGCGGTCGGTTGGCGTCGATCGCGCGCGCACGCGGATCGTGTACTACGGCATCGACGAGCGGCGCTATTCGTCCGTCACCGCCGCCGCGCGTGCCGCAGCCCGGCGCGCGCTGGAGATCGCGGACGAGCGTCCCGTCGTGCTGTTCGCCGGCGCGCTCGGCGATCGGCGAAAAGGCTTCGACACCCTGTTCGAGACCTGGGAGAGCCTGCAGGGGTCTCCCGGATGGCCGGCCCTGCTGCTCGTCGCCGGATCGGGCGCGGAGCTTCCGCAGTGGCGCGCGCGCGCCGGCGCGCGGCTGCCGGCCGAGAGCGTGCGGTTTCTCGGGTACCGCGACGACATGCCCGATCTGCTCGCGGCGTGCGATGTGCTCGTCCATCCCGCGCGCTACGAGGCGTACGGCCTCGCGGTCCACGAAGCGCTGTGCCGCGGCATTCCAGCCATCGTGTCCGCGTCGGCTGGCGTTGCCGAACGGTACCCGGCGGAGCTCGCCGGACTGTTGCTGCAGGACGCGGACAGCGCGACGGAGCTCTCGGCACGGTTGCGCGCGTGGCGCGACGATGGATCGGTCCGCGAGCGTGTCGGCGCGTTCGCGGCGGACCTGCGCACGCGCACCTGGGACGACATGGCGGCCGACATCGTCCGGCTCGTCGAGGAGTGTCTGCCCGCATGAGCGGCAATCACGCGGGGTTCACGGCGATCGCGGCCTGCTGGGTCTGCGAGGGACGGAACCTGAAGAAGGTCGGCGTCGCGCCGATCGACCTGAGCGAGTTCCGCGACGAGGATGCGTTGCTGGCCGCGTACAGCGGCACCTCCGTGAGCCTGCAGCGCTGCGCCGCGTGCGGGTTCGTCCAGCCGGGGGCGCTGCCGTCGCTGCCGCGCTTCTTCGACCGCATGTACAACCAGCTGTGGTCGGCTGACTGGATCCAGCGGGAATTCGAGTCCTCGTACAAGGACATGATCTTCACCGGCATCCTGCGCGCGCTCGCCGCGCGTCTTCCCGCGAGCCGCCGCGCGCTGCTGGATGTCGGCGCGCATGCCGGGCGGTTCATGCGCCTGGCGCAGGCCGGCGGCTGGCGGGTCGAAGGGCTCGAGCTCAATCCGCGAACCGCGTCCCACGCGGCCGCGCGGACGGGCGCGCCCGTTCACCGTCTGAACGCCGACATGGTGGACTCGCTCGGCAGGCGATTCGACGCGGTCACGCTGACTGACGTCCTCGAGCACATGCCGGATCCGGTCGCGATGCTGCGGCGCGTCCACGCGGTGCTGGCGCCGCAGGGATGGGTGGCGGTCAAGGTGCCGAACGGCCCCGCGCAGTGGTTCAAGGAGCACGCGCGCGCGCGGCTCTCCCGTGGTTACGCGCCCCGCGTCGCGAACAGTCTCGTCCACGTGAATCATTTCTCGCCGCGATCGCTGCGCGTCGCGCTGGAGCGTGCCGGCTTCGATCGCGTCGCGGTGGGCGCCGGCGCTCCGGAGCTGCTGCCGGATCCCGGCGCGGGGCCGGCGGTGTCGAACGTGCTCCGGCGCGTGTCGTACGGAGTCTCGCGCGCCCTGCCCGGCGGGATCCATACGCCATTCGCCTTCAATCTGCAGGCGTACGCCCGGCAAAGCGAAGGGTGAAGGGACCGTCGGGTCAAGTGAGTGCGCAACCCTCCCTGTCGGTCGTCATTCCGACCTTCAACAACGAAGCGGTGCTCCGGCGGTGTCTCGCGAGCTGGCGCGCGCCGTCCGAGGCACACGGCGTGGAGCTGATCGTGGTCGAGGACGGCTGCCGTGACGGCACCGCAGGGTACCTGGCCGCGGAAGCGGCAACGGCATGGGGGGCCGCGCATCTGCGCTGGATTCACCTCGACGGTGCGCACGAGCTGCGGTGCACGAACGCGGGCTTTCGAATGGCGAGGGCGCCGCTGGCCGCCGCCTGGCAGGACGACATGTTCGTCCGGGCCGGATGGCTCGTACCGGAGCTGCTGCGCATTTTCGAGCGCTACCCCGACATCGGGATGCTGTCGCTCAGCCGCGGCTTGAATCACTTTCCCGTCGACGAGCCGATCACCACGTGGGAAGCGCTGAACGACTGGCGCCGCCTGCAGAGCACCATCGGCCCGCCACCGTTCAACTGGGTCCGCCTGCAGGAAGTGGATTCGGTGATCCGCCCGTGGATCGTGCGGCGCGAGTGCATCGACCGGGTCGGCCCGCTCGACGAGGTGTTCGTGCCGACCGAGTGGGACGAGGTGGATCTCGGCTTCCGCCTGCGCGCGGCGGGCTGGAAGGTCGCCACCTGCGGCTACGAGCGCCTTGGCGGCTATCAGCATCTGGGCAGCAGCACGCTCGGCGCGCTGTCGGACGCCTACAAGGCGCGCGTGTTGAGGAACGGCCTGGTGGTGTGGGAGCGCTGGGGATCGACGATCGCGCGGGATCACGCCCGCCCGCGGCGCACGTGGCCCCGGCCGCAGTCTGCCGTCTCCTGGGTGAACACGATCGCGCGGTTCGCGCGAGCCGCGGTCGGACGGGTTTCGTGATCGCGCCGCTCGAAGCCGCGGCGCGCGAGACCGGCCGCACGGTTTACGCCGCCGTCCTGCGCGCGTGCTACACGAGGACCGGGCTCCCCTGGGCCGTCCACGACGCGGTGCTCCGCATCGATCCGCGCGTGCGCCACCTGGTGCCGCACGCGAACGAGCCCGAGGTGTTCCGGTTCATCCACCAGTCGATCGCGCCTGGTGACGCGGTCCTGGACGTCGGCGCGTTCCTCGGCGTGTACGCGATTTTGGAGGCGCGCCTGGCGGGCCCTGACGGCCGGGTCATCGCCTTCGAGCCGACACCCTGGAGCGCCGCCATCGCGCGGCGTCATTTCCGTTACAACCACCTCGGCCCGGATCGCCTGACGCTCATCGAGGCGGCCGTGTCCGACCGCCCCGGCCGCGGGGTGCTGCACGAGTACCCGGAGCCGTACGTCAACAGCCTGTCGCTCGCCGTCGATTCGGCGGCAGCGCCCCGCGCGACGGCGGTCGCGATGGTGACGATCGACGAGATGTGCGCGCGAACGGGCGTCGTGCCGTCGTTCATCCGGATGGACGTGCAGGGCGCGGAACTCCACGCGCTGCGCGGCGCCGTGGAAACGATTCGCGCCGCCGGCCGCCGCGTCACGCTCGTCGTCGAGATGCACCCGCAGTGCTGGCCCTCGTTCGGCGTGACGCCCGGCGAGGTCCGCGACGCGATCGAGGATCTCGGCCTCGAGGCCGCGCCCCTCGAGGCGCACGGCGATCCGTTCGGCGTCGACGCGCACGCCGTGCTGCGGCCGAGGCGCGCGTGACGCTCGCCCCGCTTCGCATTCTCGTGGCACACGAGGCGATCGACAGCGCGGGCGGCGTCGAAAGCTACCTCTCGCGGGTCATTCCGGCGCTGACCGCGCGCGGCCACGAAGTCGCGGTGCTCTACGGCCACCGCAGCCGCTCGGGCCCGTCGGACTTCGCGCCGCCGGGAGTTCCGGCGTTCGGCGCCGACGAACTCGGCATCGAGGGCGCCATCGACCGCGCGAGGGCCTGGCGCCCGGACGTCTGCTTCTCCCACAACATGCGTCCGCTGGAGATCGATCGACGGTTGCTCGCGGAGTGGCCGGTCGTGAAGATGATGCACAGCTATTCGGGGACCTGCGTGAGCGGCTTGAAGATGCACGCGTTCCCGTCGGCCGTGCCGTGCGATCGCGCATTCGGCTCTGCGTGTCTCGTGCTGTACGGACCCAGGCGATGCGGCCAGTTACGCGTGTCAAGCCTCCTCGGTGGCTATCGGCTGGCTTCGGAACAGCACGCGCTGCTGGCCGAGTACGCGGCCCTCGTCGTGGCGAGCGGGCACATGGCGCGCGAGTTCGCGCGTGAAGGGGTCGCCGGCGGCCGGCTTCATGTGATTCCGCTCTTCGCGCCGCCGCCTTCGCGCCAGACACAGGACGGCGATGCGGTCGTGTTCATCGGCCGCATGACGCCGCTGAAGGGCGTGACGGTGCTCGTCCGCGCGATGGCGGTGGCGAACCGCCGGCTGGGCAGGCCAGTGCCGCTCGTGCTGGCCGGCGAAGGACCGGACCGTGAAGAGGCCCGCCGTCTCGCGCAATCGCTCGGCGTGGCCGCGGAGTTTCCCGGCTGGATCGGGCCGGAGCGGCGCGCGGTCCTGCTGGAGCGCGCGGCTCTGGTCGCCCTTCCAAGCCAGTGGCCCGAGCCATTCGGCCTGAGCGGACTCGAGGCGGCCGGGCACGGCGTGCCGGCGGTCGCCTTCGACGTGGGCGGCATCCGCGAATGGCTGCGTGACGGCGTCAACGGCAGGCTCGTCCCATTGGGCAGGCGCGCTCAGGGGATGGGTGAGGCGATCGCCGCCGTCCTGTCGGAGCCCGCCGAACGGCGGCGGCTGGCCGAGGGGGCGACGCGCGTCGCCGCCGAGCTGTCATGCGACGCCCACCTCGATCGGCTCGAGCGCGTGCTCGATTCGGCCAGACGCGTCGTGAGCGGGTCGTGAGCTCCACGCTTCGCATCCTGCTCGTCGCCGACTACCCGGACGATCCGACACTCGGCTCGTCGAAGGTCGCGCACAAGCTGCGCGAGGAGCTCGGCGCGCTCGGACATCGCTGCGACGTCGTCTTCACCGAGGAGATCGGCGGGCGGATGGGCCGCAACGTGCGGCAGGGCCTCGCGCCGGCGCTCGCGGCGCGCGCGATTGCCAGGCGGTTCGCGGGCGGGTCGTACGACGTCGTCGAGGCCGCGAGCGCGGAGGGCCTGTGGTTCGGCGCGGCGAAGAAACTCGGCTGGTACCGCGGCACGGCGCTCGTGTGCCGCTCGAACGGTCTGGAGCATCTGAATTACGCCCGCATGGTGGCCGACCACGAGGCCAGCCTCACCCGCAAGCCCTGGACGCGGCGGATCTGGTATCCGCTGTCACGGTTGTCCCAGGTCTCGGCGGCTGCGCGGGTGTCCGATCGGCTCATCGTCCTCACCGAGTCCGATCGCGGCTTTGCCGTCTCGCAGGGCTGGCTTCCGCCCGATCGGATCGACGTCGTCCCGCACGGCCTGTCGGAGATCTTCCGGCGCGAGCTTCCGGCCGCCGAACGCCGTGGAGGCGGATTGCTGTTCTGCGGCACCTGGGATCATGCCAAGGGGATCGCGTACCTGGTCCGCGCGTTCGAGCGCCTGATCGATCGCGGCCACGAAATGCGACTTACGATCCTGGGTCCCGGCGTTCCCGCACCGGTTGTGCGGGGCGCCTTTTCCGAGCGCGCACGCATGCTGGTCACCGTGATCGCGCGCGTACCCGAGGCGCGGGTGCTGGAGGAGTACCGCCGCCACGACATTCTCGTGATGCCTTCCACGTACGAAGGGTTCGGGCTGGTGGTCATCGAGGCCCTGTCGCAGCATCTGCCCGTGATCGCGACGCCCGTCGGCTGCGCGGCGGAACTGATTCGAACGGGAGAAACGGGCCTCCTCGTGTCGCCGCGCGATGCTGACGCGATCGCGGCCGCAATCGTCCAGTTGATGGCGGCGCCGGAGCTGCGCCGTCGCCTGGCCGATAACGGCGCGCGCCTGGTGTCGGGCATGTCGTGGCGCGAGACCGCGCGCAAGACGCTCGACGTCTACGATCGCGCGCTTGCCTCGGGGCGGCGTCATGGGGCGGCGGTGGCCTGACGTGTCGGCCTGGTTCATTCTGACCGGCGAGTATCCGCCGGCGTGCGGCGGCGTCGGGGACTACACGGCGCAGCTCGCCGCCGCACTCGCCGCCGCCGGCGACGAGGTTGCCGTCTTCCACCCGCCGATGAGAGCGCCCGCTCCGGCGGCGCGAGGCGTGCAGGCGACGGCCCTGCCCGATCGGTTCGGCTCCGCTTCACGGCGTCATCTGGAACACGCGTTGTCCTCGGCGCCCGTTGCGCCCGCGATCCTCGTGCAGTACGTGCCGCAGGCCTTCGGGATGCGCGGGGCGAACCTCCCGTTCTGCCGCTGGCTGGCCGCGCTGGGACGAACCGGCCAGGACGTGCGCGTGATGTTTCACGAGCCCTACGGCTACTTCAGCTGGCGTCCCGATCACGACGCGATAGCGCTCCTGCAGCGCGTCATGGCGGCGACACTGATGCGTGGAACGGGCCGCGCGTATTTCTCCACGTCGACATGGCACCGGTACCTCTCGCGGTACGCGCCAGATCGACGGCGGCCCGACACGTTGCCGATCCCCTCCGGGATCCCCAGAGTCGAGGACGCCGCCGCCGTGGACGCCCTGCGCCGCCGATTCGCGCCGGGAGGCGGGCCGATCGTCGGACACTTCGGCACGTACGGCGATCACGTCACGAGAGAACTGCGGCCCGCGTTGCTCGCCCTCCTGCACGATGACAGTCGCGCGATCGTTCTGTGCATCGGCGCCAGCAGCACCGCCTTCGTCGACAGGCTCGCCGCATCAGTTCCCTCGGCGTCGGGGCGGCTTCACGCGACCGGACGCCTGGCACCGGAACTGACCTCCGTGCATCTCCAGGCCTGCGACGTCCTGGTGCAGCCGTACCCGGATGGAGCGACGACCCGCCGCACCTCGCTGATGGCCGGTCTCCTCAACGGCTGCGCGGTCGTGACCACCTCGGGCCCGCTCACCGAACCGATTTGGGAACAGACCGCCGCCGTCCGGCTGGCTCCGGCCGGCAACGCCCGGGCGGTCGCGGCCGCCGCGCGCTCGGTTCTCGCGGACTCACGCGAGCGTGCCGCCCTCGCGGACCGCGGCTTCGCCACCTACCAATCGTCTTTCTCGCTCGACCGCACGATTGACATCCTGCGGTCCGGGGCACGACAGGCTCCCGCGGCGTGACGCTGACCGTCGGCATCACGACCCGGGATCGCCCCGCCGCACTCGCGCGCGCGCTTGCGTCGCTCGCGTGCATCGCTCACCTGGATCCCGAGATCCTTGTGTTCGACGACGCCTCCACAGTCCCGGTCGGCGCTTCGGCTCCGGAGGGAAGCCTCGGCGCGCGCGTGCGCGTCATCCGGTCCGACTCCGCGGCCGGCTACATCGTCGGGCGCAACCGGATGGTGCGCGAGGCCCGCGGTTCATTCGTGTTGCTGATGGATGACGATGCGGCGCTCATCGACGGCCAGGCGATCGAACGGGCCGTCGCCGCGCTGGAGCGGGATCCCGCTCTTGGCGCGATCGCGTTCGCGCAGGCCGAAGTCGACGGCCGGCCGTGGGACGATCGGATGCAGCCGGGCCGCGGCGGCGTCGCCGCGTGGGTCCCCTGCTTCGTCGGATTCGCGCATCTCCTGAGACGCGACCTGTTCCTGGCGCTCGGCGGGTACCGCGAGCGTTTCGTGTTCTATGGGGAGGAAAAGGAGTTCTGCCTCCGACTGCTGGACGCGGGCTATCGCACGCTGTATCTGCCCGAGGCGCGCGTGGTCCACAACATCGAGCCCGCGGGACGCTCCGGACCTCGCTACCTGAGATACGTGACGCGCAACGACTGTTTGAACGCGATGTACAACGAGCCGCTGTATCGGCTCGCGTGGCTCCTTCCCGCGCGTCTCGCCTTGTACTTCCGCATGCGGCGCGCCTGGTCGATCGACGACCCGCGGGGGTGGGCGTGGGTGCTGCGCGAGCTCGCGCGGAATGCGGCGGGAGTCCTGCGCGATCGCCATCCTGTCTCGAGGGCGACGCGACGCGAGTGGCGGCGCCTGCGCGACGCGCCCAGGCCCTATCGTCACCCGGAGGCGCCATGACGGCGGCGCTGCGCGTGTTGACCATCGGCCACTCGTACGTGGTCGCGCAGAACCGGCGGCTGGCGCACGAACTCGCGATGCAGGGCGCCGGCCGGTGGGACGTGACGGCCGCGGCGCCGCGCGCATTGCCTGGGGACCTTCGCCGGATCGACCTGGAGCCGCTCGCGGGCGAGGCCTGCCGTCTCGAGCCGATCGGCGTGCACCTGGCAGGCAGTGCGCACTGGCGGTTCTACGGCCGGGAACTGCGCAACCTGATGCGGCAGGGCTGGGACATCGTGCACTGCTGGGAAGAGCCCTACGTCGCGGCGGGGGCGCAAGTCGCCGCGCTCGCGCCCTCCGGGGCGCGCTTCGTGCCGGCCACCTTTCAGAACATCGCCAAGAATTACCCGCCGCCGTTCGGATGGCTCGAACGCCGAGTACTCACACGCGCGGACGGCTGGATTGCATTCGGCGAATTGGTGGCCGCGGCGATGAATGGAAAGCCGGCATTCCGGAACAAGCCCCACCGCGTGATTCCGCCGGGGGTGGACGTGGCCGGTTTCACGCCGGATCCCGGCGCGAGGGCCTCCGTGCGCCGGCGCCTCGGATGGAGCGATCGGACCCGCGTCGTGGGCTATCTGGGGCGGTTCGTTCCGCAGAAGGGCATCGGCATCCTGCTCGACGCCCTTCGCGACGCCGGCGAGAACTGGCACGCGCTGTTCGTGGGCGGGGGCCCGCTCGACCGCGACATCGAGAGATTCCGCGCCGCGTTTCCCGATCGGGTCCGCGTCGCCAGCGACGTCCGTCACGACGCCGTGCCGTCGTACCTCAACGCCATGGACGTGCTGTGCGCGCCGAGCCAGACGACCGCCGCGTGGCGGGAGCAGTTCGGCCGCATGCTGATCGAGGCGATGGCGTGCGGCGTGGCGGTGATCGCCTCGACCAGCGGAGAGATGCCCCGGGTGGTCGGCGGGGCAGGCGTGCTGCTGGGGGAGACCGACGTGCCCGCGTGGTCCGCGGCGATCGCGCGGCTGCTGGAACACGACTCGGAGCGGCGTGACATGGCGGCACGCGGACTCGAGCGCGTGCGAGACCGCTTCACGTGGCCGGCGGTTGCGCGCGCCCATCTCGAGTTCTTCGAAGAGCTGATGGAGCGGCCGCGGTGACCCCGCTTCGCGTCGCGCTCGTCGCCGACTACCGCGAGGAGGGCTGGCCGAGCATGGACCTCGTGGCCGACATGTTGCTCGAGCGGCTGCGCACGGAGCACGAGGCCGCGGTGGCGGCGACCCTTGTCCGTCCCCCGATGCGCCGCCGGCTGAGCCTGCTCGCGCCTGGCCGGACCCTGATTGTCGACCGCATCATGAACCGGATCCTCGATTACCCGCGTCTGGTCGGCAAGCTGGCGGGCTCCTTCGATCTGTTTCACATCGTGGATCACAGCTACGCGCACCTCGTGCACGCGCTGCCCGCGGCGCGCACGATTGTGACCTGCCACGACCTCGACGCCTTCCGCAGCGTGCTCGAGCCCGCGCGCGAGCCGAGGTCGGCCGCGTTCCGCGCGATGACGCGCCGGATCCTGTCCGGCCTGCGGCAGGCGGCGCACGTCGCCTGCGACACCGAAGCCACGCGCGACGGCCTCGTGAGCACGGGCGGGGTCGCGATCGAACGCACGACGGTCATCCACAACGGTCCCCATCCAAGCTGCACGCCGGAGGCCGAGTCCACCGCGGACGCGGAAGCCGCGCGCATCGTCGGCGGCGGCGGGCGCATCGACCTGTTGCACGTCGGCAGCACCATCGACCGGAAACGGATCGACCTGCTCCTGCGGGTCTTCGCGGCGGTGCACCGCGACCGGCCCGAGGTTCGCCTTGTCCGCGTGGGAGGCGCGTTCGGCGCGGATCACCGGCGGCTGGCGCGCGAGTTCGGCGTGGAGCTGGACATTGTCGTGCTGCCGTTCCTCGATCGCGCCACGCTGGCGGCGATCTACCGGCGAAGCGTGGTGGTGCTGCTGCCGTCGGAGCGCGAGGGCTTCGGCCTGCCGGTGCTGGAATCGATGGCGTGCGGGACCCCGGTCGTCGCATCGGACATCTGCGCGCTGCGCGAGGTCGGCGGGGACGGGGCGGTCTACTGTCCGCTCGACGACGTGGAAGCGTGGAAGCAGGCGATCGAGTCCCTGCTCGACGAGCGTCGGCGGGATCCTGCCGCGTGGGCGGCGCGACGCGGCCGCGCCGTTGCGCGGGCCGCCTCGTTCAGCTGGACGCAGTATGCGGCGAGCGTCACGTCCCTTTACGAGCGCGTGGCCGGGCGCGCGGCATGCTGAGCGTGCTGCACGTCGCGAAGTTCTATCCGCCGGTCCCGGGCGGAATGGAGCGGGTGGTCCAGTCGTTGTGCACGATCGCCGAGGGGCGGCTGGCGAGCCGCGTGCTGGCGTTCCATACCCGGCCGTCGACGGTTGAGGAGATCGTGGACGGCGTCCCGGTGACGCGCGTCGGCACGATCGGCGCGGCGGGTTCGGTGCCGATCGCTCCGTCGTTTCCGCTGCACTTGCGGCGCGCGCAGGCCGACGTCATCATCCTGCACGAGCCGAATCCGTGGGCCTTGCTGTCCTACGCCATTGCGCCGCCGCGCGCGCCCCTCGGCATCTGGTTTCACAGCGAGGTGGTGCGCCCCGCGCTGCAGTACAGATTGTTCTATGCGCCTGTTGCCCGCCCGGCGTACCGCCGCGCGAAAGGGTTTGCAGTGTCGTCTCCCGCACTGGCGGAGCACCCCGACGCGCTGCGCGGGCGGCGTGAGCGAGTCACCGTGATCCCCTTCGGCATCGACGCTGATGCCTGGCGACCGTCGGATGACACGATACGGCGGGCGGCCGCCATCCGGCGGGCGCATGGATCGCCGCTCGTGCTGTTTGCGGGCCGGCTCGTTCCCTACAAAGGACTCGACGTACTCATCCGGGCGGCGGCGCCGCTGCCGGTGACGCTGGCGGTGGTGGGCGACGGTCCGCTTCGCGCCGAATGGGAGCGACTGGCCGCGCGAGAAGGGGGCCGTGTCGTCTTCACCGGCGAGATCGGCGACGACGACCTGCGCGCGTATTTTCATGCGTGCGAGATGTTCGTGCTGCCGTCGGTGACGCGCGCGGAGGCGTTCGGGTACGTACAGCTCGAGGCCATGGCGGCGGGGAAGCCCGTCGTGAGCACGAATGTCACCTCCGGCGTCCCGTGGGTGAATCGGCACGGCGAGACGGGTCTCGTTGTCGCGCCCGGGGACGCGGCGGCGCTTCGCGCCGCGATCGAGACACTCCTGGACGATCCGGCGCGTGCCGCCCAACTGGCGGCGGCGGGCCTGTGCCGGGTGCGACGTGATTTCTCCATCGAAGCGATGGCGAACGGGTTCGTCGACTTCTGCGAGCGTGTGGCCCGCGATGGGGGCCGGTGATCAAACGCGCGTTCGATCTGGCCCTGGCGACGGCCGGACTGATCGTGTCTTCACCGCTGTGGGTCCTCTTCGCCGTCGCGATCAAGGTGGAGGACGGCGGGCCCGTCTTCTTCGCCCAGGAGCGTGCCGGCCTCGGCGGCCGTCCTTTCCGCGCCCTGAAGTTCCGGTCGATGACGCCGGATGCCGAGGAAGGGCGCGGAGCCGTGCAGGCCGTGGAGGCAGATCCGCGGGTGACCCGGGTCGGCCGCCTGCTTCGGGCCACCGCGATGGACGAACTGCCGCAGCTCTGGAACATCGCGCGTGGCGACATGAGCTTCGTCGGCCCGCGCGCGCTGCGCCCGGGTGAAATCGAGTTCGCCGGCGCCGGCGAGCTGGTGCGCCTCGAGGACGTCCCCGGCTACGCGACGCGAGTGAGCGTCCGGCCGGGGCTGACCGGCCTGGCGCAGATCTACGCGCCGCGCGACCTGCGGCGGCGGCAGAAGTTCCGGTACGACCGGTTGTACGTGCGGCGGCGCTCGATGTGGCTCGACCTTCGATTGATTCTGGTGTCGTTTTGGATTAGCTTCCTAGGCACATGGGAAGCGAGAGGCCCCAAGTACTGATGCGGCCGGAACGGAGCGAGCCGTGACCGGACGCGCAGCGGGCCCCGCCTGTCATGCGACGGCCGGATGCGATGTCGTCGTCGTCGGTGGAGGTCCCGCCGGGCTCATTGCCGCCCGGGATCTGGCGTCCGCCGGCTTTCATACGATCGTCGTCGAGGAGCACTCGTCGGTCGGCCTGCCGGTGCACTGCACCGGCGTGCTCGGTGTCGAGGCATTCGACGAGCTCGATCTTCCCCGCGCGTCGATCCTGACCGTCGCGCACTCCGCGCGGTTCGTCTCCGCCGACGGCACATCGGTGCTGGTCGACGCCGCGCACGTCCGCGCGGCTGTCGTCGACCGGGCCTCGTTCGATCGCGCGCTCGCGGAGCTGGCCACGGACGCGGGCGTCGAGCTGCGGAGGGACACGCGCGTGTGCGCGATCGACGTGACCGCGCGCGGCGTGAACGTCACCACTCCGAACGCCGTGCTGAAGGCGCGCGCCTGCGTGCTGGCCTGCGGCGCGAACTACCGGTTCAACCGCCCGCTCGGACTGGGACTGCCGCGGCTCTTCGTGCACAGCGCCCAGCTCGAGGTGCCGTTCCCGTCCATCGATCCGCTGGAAGTCCATCTCGGACGCCGCGTGGCCCCAGGCGGGTTCGCGTGGCTCGTGCCGTTCGCGCGCGGCGGCGAGTCGTTCGCGCGCGTCGGGGTGATGTGCGACGCGCGCGCGCGCCACTGGTTCCACCTGTTCAGCGAGCGGCTGAAACGAGCGCACGGGGTGAGCGCCGACTGGCAGCCGCCGCGGGTGAAAGTGCTGCCGCTCGCGCCGGTGCGCCGCACCTGGGCACCCCGCGTGTTGGCCGTGGGAGACGCCGCGGGACTGGTCAAGCCGACGACAGGCGGCGGGATCTACTACGGTCTTCTGACAGGCCGGATGGCGGCCGAGACGCTCGCCACCGCCCTGCGGGACAACCAGTTCGACAGCCTGTCCATGCGTGAGTACGAGCGGCGGTGGCGCGCGCGGCTCGGTCCGGAAATCCGCGCCGGGCTCGCGTTCCGCGCCGTCGCTACCCGGCTGAGCGATCGCGCCATCGACGCGCTGGTGGACCTCGCGCGCGTTGACGGCCTGGTGCCCCTGCTGAAGCAGACAGCCGACTTCAACTGGCACCGCACGGCCGCCTTGTCGCTGCTCCGCAACGCCTCCTTCCGCCGCATCGTGTTCAGCGCCATCTGGAGCTGAACGGAGCAATGACAATTCCAAACTCCAAATTTCAAACTCCAAGGGCACGCCAAATCTCAAACGCCAAAACTCGGATCTCACTTGAGACGTCTGAACTTTGTGGTTGGGAGTTCCTTTGGCGTTTGGAGTGCGTTTGGAATTTGGATTCTGGAGTTTGGAATTGACAAGGACGTCCACGCTGAAGCGCGCTGTCCAACGGGCTCTGCTGCCCATTCTCTGAAATCACGTGTCCGATCCAGATCTGGATCTGCTGTCGCGCGGCCATTACGCCCGCAAGCAGATCTTCAGCCGCAGCCGGCTCGTGGCGTGGAGCCACGGCAGCCGGTTCGACCTGGCACGCCGCCTCGTCGCGCCGCGCGCGGGCCAGCGGCTGCTCGACTACGGCTGTGGCGACGGCACGTTCCTCGGGCTCGTCCACGACCTGTTTCCGACGGCGGCCGGCGTCGACATCGAGCCGCGCCAGGTGGAGGGCTGCCGGGAACGTCTCGCGCCGCTCACCGGACTCTCCTTCGGCACGATCGACTCGTTGGCGGGCGCGCGCGATCGCGTGTTCGACGTCATCGCCTGCATGGAAGTGTTCGAGCACTGCCCGGACGACGTCCAGGCGGCCGTGCTCGGCGAGCTGCACAGGCTCGCCGCCCCAGGGGCGACCATCATCATCAGCGTACCGATCGAGATCGGTCCGACGCTCGCGGCCAAGCAGGCGGCGCGCGCGTTTGCCGCCTGGCGGGGACTCTCAGAGTACGAGACGCGGGAGCGGTACACGGCGAGTGAACTGCTTCACATGGTCCTCGGAGGCCGGGGTGCCGCCATCGGCCGGCACGAGACCATCGCTGAAATCGCGCCGGGGAACACCATGCGCTTCACGGGCCACAAGGGCTTCAACTGGCGGCGGCTGGAGACGGCGATCGCGGCCCGGTTCACGATCGAGCGCCGACTGTTCTCGCCGATGCCGTGGCTCGGCGCCTGGCTGAACAGCCAGGTGTGGTTCGTATGCCGCAGGAACTAGCCACCGCCGAACTCGCGCGCATCCTGCGAGGGGAGGCGCTGCCGCCGGGGCGCGCGTGGACCGATCTTCTCGACGCCGCGATCGCCCACGGCGTGCTTCCGCTGCTGGCCGCGGAAGCGCGACGGCAGGGAGGCGGGCACGGCATCGAGGCGCTGAACCGTGCGGCGCCCGCCGAAGCCGCGCTCGTCATGCTGCGCGTCCGCGAGCTGCGCGCGGCGCTCGACGCGCTTGGCCGGAGCGGCGTCACGCCGCTCGTGATCAAGGGAGCTCATCTCCAGTGGACGCACTACGGCACGCCGGAGCTGCGCCCGCGGACCGATACGGATCTGCTCATCGCGGAGCGCGACGCGGCCACGACGCGACTGGTTCTCGAATCGCTGGGATACCAGCCTCTCGCGCACGTGACGGGCGACGTGGCGTTCACGCAGTTTCATCACTGGCGGGACGATGGAGCGGGGGCGCGGCACGCGCTGGATGTCCACAGGCGCGTCGCCAACCCGCGCGCGTTCGCCGGCGCCCTCACCTTCGAAGAGATGACGGCCGAGCGGATTCCCATCCCCGAGCTTGGCCCGAACGCCTGGGGGCCGTGCTCCGTCCATGCGCTCCTGCTTGCCGCCATCCACCGGACCGCGCACCACGCCAACAGCGACCGGTTGATTTGGCTGTACGACGTCCGCCAGCTGTGCGCGTCACTCACGGCGGAGGACTGGTCGCGGCTTGTCGTTGACGCGATGCGCGGAGGCGTGGCGCCCTATGTCGGGAGCGCGCTCGCACGCGCCGGCGCGCTCCTCGGTGCCCGGGCGCCGGCGGCGGTCCTGAAGCAGTTGCTCGACGCACCAGCCGGATGCGACGCGGCGGTGTTCTCGGGCGCCGGCGGGCGTCCGCGCGACGTGCTCGTCTCCGACTGGCGCCATCTTCGGGGCTGGGGCGTCCGCGCGCGCTTTCTCCGCGAGCATCTCCTCCCGTCTCCCTCCTACATGCGCAGCCGCTATCCGGGATCGAGTGCCGGGCTGCTGCCGTTCCTGTACGTCCACCGCGCCCTGGCGGGCCTGGCGCGGCTCTCAAGAAAGTAGGCAGTAGACAGCTGGCTGCGTGCTGCCTGCTGCCTACTGTTCCAGCGGCCGGGACGTCCTTGGATTGTCGGGCAGCGTCTCGTGTGGTTTCGTAAAGAACCAGTCGGAGAGGCGGAGCAGGCGCCCGCGCCGCGAGGACAGGAGATCGTGCACGCGCCCGAGGACGGGGAGCGTGTCGGCCAGCGAGGACACGACGCCGATGCCGCGGTCGACCGCCGTGCGTGCAAGCTTCTCGTCGTGCTCGTCGGGACGCAGCATGAGGATGGCCTTCGCGGCCGACGCCCCGACGATCTCGGCGCAGTTCACGAGCTGATCGTCGACGACGAGGTCGAGGCGCAGCGCGTTGGCGAGATCGCCGCGCGAGCCGGGACAGGTGAGCACCGACGGCAGGTAGAAGCCCTGCTGCTCGAGCCACCACTGCGTCTGGAACTGGACGGCATCGCCGCCGCTGGCGGGCCGGTTCGTGATGAAGAAGATCTCCCAGTGGCCGGCGCGCGACAGCGAATAGAGGCGCGCGATCTCCTGGGGCTCGTGCGGCCGCAGGGTCATCCACCAGTTCGAGCTGCGGGCGATGTGCGCCCATACGCGCTTGATCTCCGATGGCGGCATCGGGTCCGCGGCCTCGTCGATCTCCCGCTTAAAGCACTCCTCCGCGGCAAGCCGGAACGCGGTTCGGAAGTCGGCGAGCACACCGTCGATGTCGAAGCCCAGACGGAGCGCCATCGTCAGTGCTGGTGATGCGAATGGTGGCCCCGATGGACCACCACGGCGCACAGGAAGGCGGCGAGCGCCGCGTTGGCCGGCAGCGTCAGGCCGGTCTCCCACAGGCTCTGGAGCGCGACGGCGAACAGCCCGCAGGCCGCGCCGGCGCGGATCCACACGCGTGCGGACAGGTCCTCGCGCAGGCGCCGCGCGCCCAGGCGGACGAAGGCGGCGAGCGCCAGCGCGGCCGGCACGATCAGCAGCAGCCCCCCCTCGGCGGCGATCTGCAGGTAATGGTTGTGCGCCTGATTGAAATACACGGTCCGATCCGATTGCTGATAGACGCGCATCGCCGTCAGGTACGTGCCCGCGCCGGTGCCCGTGAGCCAGAAATCGCGGACGACCGGCAGCGTTTCCCGCCAGATCGTCAGGCGCCCGCCGACCCCGCCCCGGGCGTTCGCGAGCTTCCCGCCGAGGGCCGTCATGTCGGCCCAGCCCACGGCCAGGATCACCGCGAGCGCCACTGACGCGATCACCTTGCCCCGCCCGCTGCCGATGCGATCCCGCACCAGCAGCAGCGTCAGGAAGGCGGAGGCCGTCAGCGCGATCAGCCCCGAGCGCGACAGCGAGAGCAGCAGCGCGAGCAGCATGATCGTCAGCGCGGCTGCGAGCCACGCCGCGCGCGGATCGATGGCATGCAGCAGCTTCGTCCGCGTGTTGCGCAGGATCGCGTGTCTCGACTCGCGTCCATCGCCCCGTGCCGCAATATAGCCGAACGCGAGCGGGAGCGCCATGATCGCCCACGTGGCGAAGTGGTTCTGGTTCACGAACGGGCCGAACGGGCGCCCGCCCGGATCCTGCGGCTCGAAGTACCAGTAGATGCGCCGGCCGGGCGTGGCCGCCTGGAGCACCGCGAGGAACCCGGCCGCCAGCCCGACGGCGCAGACCCACCGCGAGGCCTGCCGCAGCCCGCCGCGCTCGATGAGCGACCGCGCGATCCAGAACACCGCGAAACAGCCGGCGACGACGGCAGACGCCCAGAGCGTGGCGAACGGGTCGAGCGACAGCGAGTCCCAGTCGACGGCTTCGACCGGCGTCAGCGCGAGCGCCGCAATCGCGCGGTCCGCGTACGGCGATACGAGCTGCCGCAGTCCGGACGGGAATGGCACGAGCTGGCAGGCGACGGCGCCCAGCAGGACCCACAAGGCGCGATCGAGGTCGTGCGTGTCCGCTCCGCGGGACGTCCGGCCGACAGCCAGCCAGACGAGAATCGACGCGCCGCTGAAGAGAGACGCGGTGAGGAAGTAGGCACCGCCAAAGGCGGCCAGCGGCCATGCCAGCAGGATGGCCAGGACGGCGATGCCCCCGCGGCTGGGGGAGAGATCAGGCTGCCGGGGTTGTATTCGTCTGCCCGTAGTAGCTCTTGTACTGATACCCGTAGTATCGGGCGTAATAGTACTTGTTGCGATCGAAATCCACCCGGTTGAGCACGGCGCCAATCGACTGCGGCCGGCCGGAGAGCAGCGTCTGGAGGGCGCGCTCGGCGTGCCCCCGCCGCGTCATCTCGGATCCCACGACGAACACCACGTTCGACACGAGACGAGACACAATCACGGCGTCGGTGACCGCGAGCACGGGCGGCGTGTCGATGATGACCCAGTCGAACGGACCGCCGGCGAGGTTCGTGAGAAAGCCCTTCATGCGCTCCGAGGCGAGCAGTTCCGACGGATTCGGAGGGGTCCGCCCGGCGGTCATCACGAACAGGTTCGCCTCCGACGTGCGCTGCACCGCCTCGCGGACGCGGACCTGGCCGACGAGCAGGTGCGAGAGTCCCACCGAGTTCGGGATGCCGACGATCTTGTGCAGCCCGGGACGGCGCATGTCGGCGTCGATCAGCAGCACCCGGGAGCCGCCGAGCGCCAGCACCATCGCCAGGTTGCACGCGGTCGTGGTCTTGCCCTCGAGCGGCTGGCTGCTCGTGACCGCGATGACGCGCGGCCCTTCCGACTTGCCGGTGAAGACGAGCGAGGTTCGCAGCGACCGGAACGCCTCGCCGAAATCGTGCGGCACCTGCTCCGAGAGCAGCGGCACGCGCTCGCCGCGAATGGCCGGCACGAGGCCGAGCAGCGGCAGGCCGAGGACCTTCGTGATGTCCTCGGGGGTCTTGACCGTGTCGTCCAGGTACTCGATCCCGAAGGCCAGGCCGACGCCCACGAGGAGCCCCGCCATGATCGCGGTGAACCAGTCCTTCCGCGGATTCGGGGTGAAGGGCGCGGCCGGCACCTCCGCCCTGTCCATCAACTGCACGTTGTTCGAGCGGCTGTTGCTGATGACCTGCAGTGACTTCTGCTCCTGCAGCAGCGTGTCGTACATCTTGCGATCGCCGTCGGCCTGACGCTGGAGCATGGAGTAGTCGGTGCTCTTGCGATCGAGGTCCATCGCGACCCGCTTCTGATCCTCGAGCGAGCTCGCGAAGCTCCGTTCCTCGGCGACTGCGGCCTCGTAGTCGGTTTTGGCGGTCTCGATCACCCGTTGCCGCTGGGCGATGAGGTCCTTCTTCGCGATCGCGATCTGCGCGTCGAGCTTCTGGATGTCCGGGTGGGTGTCCATATACCTCGACGAGAGCGTGAGGCGCTGGCTGTTGAGATCCGCCAGCCGGCTCTTCGCCGTCACCACGCCCGGGCTCGTCGCGATGATCGACAGATTGTCGGCCTCATCGCTGTCGGGTTTGACGGCCCTGACCTGCTCGTAGACCTGTCCCTTCTGGAGCCGCGCCAGCCGCGCCCGCGTGACGCTGTCGTTCAGGCTGTTCAGCCTCGGCAGCACGGTGTTCTGGCTGCTGTCGAGCGAGAGCGCGTCCTTCTGCTCGCGGTACTGCATCATCGCCGCTTCCGAATCGGTCACCTTTTGCTGCTGCTTCTTCAACTCGTCGTCGAGCCAGGCGAGCTTCCCCAGGACATTGTCCAGGTGCAGGTCGAGGTTCTGCGTGGCGTACTCTTCCGCGATCGTGTTCGCCGCCAGCGCGGCGAAACGGGGATCCGGCGAGCGATACTGGATCGAAACCAGCCGCGTCGTCTGTTCGGGGATGATGTTGATGCTGCCGATGAACTGGCTGATGATGCCGGCCTCGGCCGCGTTCTCGTCCGGGGCGGCCGGCTCGACGGCCGGAGTCTGGATCGGCCGCGTGATCAGGCGGCGGATCGCCTTGCCCAGCGACGCCCGCGCGTTGCGCACCGCGATGAGCGGCCCCCGCCGCGGCGGCGCCTGTCCGTTGAAAGCCGGGTTGTCCTGCAGGTGCAGCCGCCGGACGACGCGCTGGCCGAGCACGCGGCTCTTGAGGATGCTGTACTGCGTGTTGTAGTACTGCGTGGAGTCCTGCCAGAACATCGGATCGTTCGCGTTCAAATTGGCGACGGCAATCGAACGCTCGTCCTCGATCATCACGCGCGCGGTCGCCAGGTAGAGGGGAATCGTCGAGTAGGTCTGCACCATCATCGCCATCACGACGATGACGAACGCGGCCCCCGCGACGCGGCGGTGCTTGAAGACCGCGCTGAGGCGGTCGAGCACGTGCAGCGGCTGCTGCGACTGCGCGACCGGGGGCATCGGCAGCTGCGGCGGCGCCTCGATGGCGATCGCCGGCGCCTGCTGCAGATCGTGGGTGTCGAACATGAACTCAGAAACCGCTGGGGCTCGCTACTGCTGCGAGCTGGCCGGGATACCGCTCGAGCCGAGCGCCGTCACCCCCATGCTGGACGCGGCGGACACCGCGCTGGAGGCCGCGTTGGAGAAGAATCCCGTGAACCACGGCACCTTCGCGCCGAGCCGGACGAAGGTCGCGACCGTTTCGCCGGGCGCGACGCTGAACGTGTGGCCGAGGGCCATCACCTTCCCGGAGTCGGTCACCAGCTCGATGACGTACGACCCCCCCTCGACGCCGTCGAACGTGAACTGCCCCGTCGAATTCGCGACCATCGTGGCCTCGATTTTGCCGGTTACCACGTTGCGCAGCCGCAGGTTCGCGTTCGGCACCGGCTGATTGTCGGCGTTCCACGCCGCGCCGACGATGCGCACCCCCGTACCGTTCGGCCCGCCGGCACGCGGGCCCTTCCCGGTCCCTGAGGTGGCCCCCATCGGCACCGCCGAAACACTCGCCAGCAGCGCAAATACCACGGCCGTTACGACGTGCGACTTCACGTTGAACCTACCTCTCCGGGGAAAAATCCTACAGCTTTCAGCTTACCCTACGACGGCGCAACCGGTCGAACGACATGACATCAGGGGACTTGTCGTTCAAACGGCCGCTCGAGTCCCGCCGGGATAAGCAAACCGCCTTCCAGCGGGCCGACGGTCCTTGATGAGCCGCTTCCCCTTACTTTTCGGTGTTCCCGCACGCGTTCGGTAGGCGAAGGAAAACGACAGTGTCCCAGGATGGAACAATCTCTTACATTCTGGCAGGCAGTATCTGCCAAGTAATCACGGAATTCGGCGTAATGAGCACAAGAACGTGTTGAACGTTGGCTATTGCTACGCTATCGTTTCACTTTGGAAACATTTGTCTGGACCGCCACTGTCGAAAACTCGGCACTGCCATTACCCACAAAATCGACAGCGCAATGACGATGATGTCCGTGAGAGTCCGTTTGGCGCTGGCGCTGCTCGTTGCCGTTCTGCCACTCGCAGCCAGCAGTCTCAAGGCGCAGGCGACGCCCTGGCAGGTCGGCGACGTCTTCGTCGGTGTCGGCTTCGACTACGGCGACCCGTCCACGCTCGGACATTACGCGAGATTCTCTGCCGAAGGCGTGCAGCAGGAGATGATCGACACCCGCACGCCGAGCTGGACGACCGGATGCGCGATCGATCGCTCCACGGGCAATCTCTGGACGACGAGCTTCGACTGGGGCGTGCTCACGACGCTCGACCCGACCATTCAGCCCGACGGCAGTCACACCGTACTCGGCACAAAGGACTTCTACTACGATTTCTTCCTGCGTCCGCTGGACGCTCAGATCATCGAGTCGATCGTCTTCGATACGCAGGGGAACTATTACATCGGCGTTCCGGAGGAAACCGAGGACTATATCTGGGACACCGAAGCGCCGAGTCCAAATCTCGATCCGCTGTACCCCGGCACTTACCTCAACGGCGAGTATGCACCCGACTACACGAAACCGCTGGACGGACACGGCGATCCGCAACTCACCTGGATCCCGTGGTGGACCGGTCGAGTGCTCGATGGGTACGGCACGATCCTCAAACTGAGCAAGACGGATGCCTTTGCGCCGACGCGCATTCGCGTGCCCGTCGACACCGGGTACGACCCGATCCTGTATCCGATGCCCCCCAATCCCGCCGATCCCGCGGAACAGAGCGATCATCCGCGCGGCGCTGACTGGCTCGATCTGGCCTCGGATGGCCACACCATGTTCTACACGTCGGAAGACCGGTTCATCCGGACGTGGAATCTCGACACGAACAGTCCGGGGCCGTCGAATCCGGGACTGACCGCGGTGCCCGAAGTTCCCGGTGTGTGGGGGAAGATCGGCGAGGAGGACCTGAAGGCGTTCGCGTTTCGCCTGCTGCCGCCCGGCGATGGCAGCGGCGGCGCGATCGTGGCGGCGTCGGCATTCGTTTACCGTCTCGACAGCCACGGCCAGATCATCGCGAAGATGGCCGCCCCGACCGGCAGCGGATACTTCTCGCTCAACATCAGCCCTGACGGCCAGTACGCGTGGAGCGTGTCAGGGGCGAACCACCACCTGAACAAGTTCTATATTCCCACGGGACAGATGGTGCTCTCCCAGCCGGTCGGCATCGGTGCCATGACGTTGGGCGTGTGCGTGAAAGAGGAGTACACCGCGGCTGAACATGCGTGCCCGGTCGGCAGCACCGACCCGCTCTGCACGCGTATTGAGGCCTGTACGCCGTATTCGCCGGGCGATGACGACGGCGACGGCCTGCCCGATGTCGCGGATCCCGACTGCCTGCCGATTCCCCACCCGGCGGAATCCTGCGGGACGGGGACGGCCGGCGCGGGGCTGGGGACCGACGACGACCGCAATGGCCTGGTCGACGAAACGTGCGGCAGGCTCGACCCCGAGAACGCGGGGATCAGCCTCTTGTTCGAAGGTCCGGTAGCGCCGGGTGAAACGCGTACGTACAGCGCGACGGGGCTGCCCCCCGGTCTGACGATGAACGTGTCGACGGGGCTGGTGAGCGGCACGATCGACTACTCGGCGGCGACTCCGCTGACCTCGCCGCAGGCCTACACGGTCACGGTTGCCGTCGACCGCCAGACGTCCACCGGAGTCAGTCTGCACGCCGAAGGCGTGTTCGTGTGGAGCGTCGAGAACAGGAACGCGCCGCCGGCGCTGACGCTGTCGACGTCGACCCCGACGGTCGCCGAGGGCTCGACGCTGACCGCGCCGGACTTCACCATCTCGGCGACCGACTTCGACGGCGATCCGCTGACCTATGGCGCGAGCGGTCTGCCGGCAGGCGCGACCTTCGATACCTCGACCGGCGCGTTCTCGTGGGCGCCGGACTACACGCAGGCGGGAACCTATACGGTGACGTTCTCGGTGTCGGACGGCGTGGCCACCGACACGGAGGTCGCCACCATCACGGTCACGAACTCGAACCGCGCGCCGGTGCTGACGCTCTCGACGTCGGCGCCGACCGTCGCCGAGGGCGCGACGCTGACGGCGCCGGCCTTTACGGTGACAGGGACCGACGCGGACAGCGATCCGCTGACCTACAGCGTGACGGACCTGCCGGTAGGGGCGACGTTCAACACGTCGACCGGCGCGTTCTCCTGGACGCCGACCTACAGCCAGGCGGGATCGTACCCGGTGAGCTTCTCGGTGTCGGACGGCACGGCCGCCGATTCGAAGAGCGCGACCATCACGGTCACGAACGTGAACCGCGCGCCCGTGCTGACGCTCTCGACGTCGACCCCGACCGTCGGCGAGGGCGCGACGCTGACGGCGCCGGCCTTTACGGTGACGGCGACCGACGCGGACAGCGATCCGCTGACCTACAGCGCGACGGGTCTGCCGGCCGGCGCGACCTTCGATACCTCGACCGGCGCGTTCTCCTGGACGCCGGGCTACACGCAGGCGGGCTCGTACCTGGTGACCTTCTCGGTGACGGACGGGACGGACAGCGACACTGAGAGCGCGACGATCACGGTCACGAACGTGAACCGCGCGCCCGTGCTGACGCTCTCGACGTCGACGCCGGTCATCGCCGAGGGCTCGACACTGACGGCGCCGGCCTTCACCGTGACGGCGACCGACGCGGACGGCGATCCGCTGACGTACAGCGCGACGGGCCTCCCCGCCGGCACGACTTTCGATACCTCGACCGGCGCGTTCTCGTGGACGCCCACCTACAACCAGGCGTCATCCTACCCGGTGAGCTTCACGGTGTCGGATGGCACGGCCACCGATACGAAGAGCGCCACCATCACGGTCACGAACACGAACCGTCTGCCTGTGCTGACGCTGTCCACCGCGACGCCGACCGTCGCCGAGGGCGCGACGCTGGCGGCGCCGGCCTTCACCGTGACGGCGACCGACGTGGACGGCGATCCGCTGACCTTCAGCGCGACGGGTCTGCCAGCCGGTGCGACGTTCAACACCTCGACCGGTGCGTTCTCGTGGACGCCGGCCTTCACCCAGGCGGGCTCGTACGCGGTGATCTTCTCGGTGTCGGATGGCACGGACGGCGATTCGGAGACCGCCACGATTACGGTCACCAACGTGAACCATCCGCCGGTGCTGGCGCTGTCGACCTCGACGCCGACCGTGGCCGAAGGCTCGACGCTGACCGGGCCGGGCTTCACGGTGACGGCGACCGACGCGGACACCGACGATTCGCTGACCTACAGCGCGACGGGCCTGCCGGCCGGCGCCTCCTTCAATGCGTCGACGGGCGCGTTCTCCTGGACGCCGGGCTACACGGAGGCGGGCTCGTACCCGGTGACCTTCTCGGTCTCTGACGGAACGGCCAGCGACACGAAGAGCGCGACGATCACGGTGACCAACACGAACCGCGCGCCGGCGCTGACGCTCTCCACGGCCACGCCGACGATCGCCGAGGGCTCGACGCTGACCGGGCCGTACTTCACCGTGACCGCGACCGACGCCGACAGCGATCCGCTGACCTTCAGCGCGGTCGGGCTGCCGGCCGGTGCGTCCTTCAATACGTCGACGGGTGCCTTCTCGTGGACGCCGACCTTCAGCCAGGCGGGTTCGTACCCGGTGACCTTCTCGGTGTCGGATGGCACGGACAGCGACACGAAGAGCGCGACGATCACCGTCACGAACGTGAACCACGCGCCGGTCCTGACACTGTCCACGGCCACACCGACGATCCCGGAGGGCTCGACGCTGACGGCGCCGTACTTCACCGTGACGGCGACCGACGCGGACACCGGCGATTCGCTGACCTTCAGCGCGACGGGCCTGCCGGCCGGCGCCTCCTTCAATGCGTCGACGGGCGCGTTCTCCTGGACGCCGGGCTACACGGAGGCGGGCTCGTACCCAGTGACCTTCTCGGTTTCCGACGGAACGGCCAGCGACACGAAGAGCGCGACGATCGTCGTGACCGACGTGACCAATCTCCCGCCGAACTGCTCGGCAGCCGTGGCGACGCCCTTCGTGATCTGGCCCCCGAACCACAAGATGGTGCCGATCTCGATCCGGGGAGTCACCGACGACAGCGGCGTCCCGGCGATCACCATCACCGGCATCTTCCAGGATGAGCCGGTGAACTCCGGCGCCGACGGCGACACCGGGCCGGACGGAGCCGGGATCGGGACCGAGACGGCGCTCGTTCGTGCGGAGCGCGCCGGCAGCGAATCGAAGAAGCGCGGCAACGGCCGCGTGTACCACATCTACTTCACCGCGACCGACGGTGTCGCGACGTGCTCGAGTGAGGTCAAAGCCACCGTCCCGCACGACCGGAGCGGCAAGGTCCCGGCTGTTGACGGCGGCGCGCTCTTCGACTCGACCGTGGTCCCGCCGGCCGAAGAGAGCCACTCCCCCGACGGCGACGATCGAGCCAAGAGCAAGAAGGGCGGCGACAAGGTCGACAAGAAGCGCGACAGTTGATTCGGCTTCAACCGTCGCCGGTCGAGGGCAGCGTTCGTCACGCTGCCCTTTTTTTGCGCGTAGAATGGCCGCGATGCCCGAATTGACGCTCGACACCGGCCTGCGCGTGTCGCCCGACGCGGCGTTCCGCGAGCTCGACGGGGAAGGCGTGCTCCTGGACCTCGGGAGCGGGCGGTATTTCGGCCTGGATCCCGTGGCGCTTCGCACGTGGCAGATGCTGTCTGACGGCCTGACGCTTCGCGCCATTCGCGATCGCCTGCTCGACGAGTTCGACGTCGATGCGCCCACCCTCGAGTCCGATCTCCTCACGTTCGTGCGGGACCTCCTCGGCCGCGGCCTCGTCAGCACAGGGACGATCTGACGATGGCGGCCATCGCGGGGGTGTTGAGCGCGGACGGTGGCGCGTCGGCAGCGACCGAGCGCATGCTGACGGCGCTCGCGCACCGCGGCCGCGCGATGCTGATCCACGACGAAGGCCACGTCGCGATAGGACTCGCCTCCGCCGCGATTCCCGCGGTGCGTCCCCCCGGCGGTCCGCCCTCGCTCTTCGTCGTGCTCGACGGGCGGCTCGACAATCGCGAAGAGATCGCCCACCAGATCGGCTGTCCGCGCGCGATCGACGACGCGCATCTGATCGCTCTTGCGTACGAGAAGTGGGACGACGCCTTCGTCGAACGGCTGCTCGGCGACTTCGCCTTCGCGATCTGGGACAGCGTCAATCGACGGCTGCTGTGCGCGCGTGACGCGCTCGGCGTGAAGCCGTTCTACTATGCGGAGGCGCCGCGGGGCTTCGTCTTCGCGTCCGAGCTCCAGGTGCTCTTCGCGGGCGCCGACCTGAGCCGGGCCCCGAACGAAGGCTTCCTCGCCGAGCTCCTCGCGGACGACGTCGTCAGTCGCGACGAAACGCCGTTTCGCGGCATTCGACGTTTGCCGCCCGCTCATCTGATCAGCGTGGAGGGCACCGCGATCGCCGTCCGTCGCTACTGGACCCCCCGACCCCCGCCGGCCGCCCGTCCCGCTTCCGAAGACGAGCACGCCGAGGCCTTTCTCGATCTGCTGCGTGAGGCGGTGCGCTGCAGGATGGCCGGACGCGATGACGTCGGCGTGCTGTTGAGCGGCGGACTCGACTCGTCGTCGATCGTCGCGCTGGCGAGCGAGGTCCGCGGGCAGGCCGGCGGAGCTCCGGTCCATGCGTACTCGCTCGTGTTTCCGGGCCGTTCCTGCGACGAGAGCGCGTTCATCGACCATGTCGTCCGCGACGGCGCGATCCAGGCTACGAGGGTGACGGCCGCGCGATGCAACGGTGAGTTGCTGTTCGACGACGCGTGGCGGTATCTCGGTTGCGGCGATGCGCCGAACGGGGGCCCGATGCTTGCGCCGTTGCTCGCGGCGGCACAGGCGGACGGATGCGGCGTCGTGCTGACGGGCGACGGCGGCGACGAATGGCTGACCGGCAGCTTCTTTCGCTACGCCGATCTGCTCTCGGCCGGGCGCATCGGGCAATTCGTCCGCGACGTGCGACGTGCGCCGCGGCTGGCGAGCGCGCTGAGGCGCGCGGCGGTCTTCGGCGTCTGGCCGCTGGTGCCCCGGCTCGTTCAGTACCCGGTGCGTGCCGCGTGGCGGCGGACCGGAGGCCGGCGCCTGCCGCCGTGGATAGACCCTCGGTTCGCGCGCCGGACGAGCCTCGACCAACGGTGCCGGCGGCCGCCCTGCGAACCGCGGTCCGGGTGGTCGCGCGCGACCTGGGACGTGGCGCAGTACCTCACCGACGGCGCGCAGAGCCATGCGTTCGAAGGAGCCGACCGGTCCAGTCAGCGATGGGGCATCGAGGAACGCCACCCGTTTTACGACCGGCGGGTCGTCGAGTACTCGCTCGCGCTGCCGGATGCCGAGCGCGCCGAGGGAGCAGAAACCAAGCGAGTGCTCCGGCGGGCGATGCGCGGCCTCGTGCCGGACGCCGTGCGCCTCAGGCGCGGCAAAGCGGAGTTCTCGTCGGTCGTCTTTGACGGCCTCGAGTACCTGGGAGGCGAGCGGCGATGCGGCCGCCTCGCCATCGCGCGTGAAGGGTGGATCGATCCGCGCGCCCTGACCGCGGCGTACCGGCGGACGGCCGACCTGGTGGCGCGGCGCGCCGTGGCGCCGGCGCTGCCGGCCTTGTGGCGGGCGTTCGCGGTCGATCTGTGGTTCCGCGCCGTGGTCCTCCGCGAGCCGAGGCCCGCGGCGGCGGAATGGGGCGTCGCTCCGTGATCTACAACGCCGCGGGGCTCGCGCTGGAAGGGGAGTTCACGCGCGCCGATCTGCTGCCCGCCGAGGAGGGTGCCGTCCCGTACCGATTCGTCCTGCGAAGCGATCCCGCGTCGCGCCCGCCTCTCTGGGTTCACGAGTGGTCGGATCCGTCGAAGCTCGGACATGCGCGCTGCGGGCGCACGGTGTCCGGATATGTGCTGCGATTCGAGGCGGTCGCCGACTACGTCTGCGACCTCGGAGCCAGGGAGATCCGCTGTCATCCGCAGCGCGGAGTGGAGAGCGAGACGTTGACAGGATTCCTGATCGGCCAGGTGATGCCGCGGCTGGCGAACCTGGAGCGGCCTCCGGTGCTCCACGCCAGCGCCGTCGCGTGGCGCGGAGTCGGGCTCGTCTTCGCGGGTGCGGCCGGCGCGGGGAAGTCGACCCTTGCGGCCGGGCTGTGCATCGAGTCGTGCGGCTTGCTGTCGGACGACTGCGTCGCGTTGCGCGCGTCCGGGCCGGCGTTCGAGTGTCTCCCCACCGCGCGCGGCTTGCGGCTCTCTGACCGGGCCGTCGAGGTGCTGTCGTCGTCGGCCGCTCCGCTGGCTGTCAGTGACGCCGTTCCGCTGCGAGCGCTGTTCATTCTCGATCCGGCTCAGGCGCCGGACCTGCCGCCGATGGCGCGGATGCGCCGCACGGACGCGCTGCTGCGGCTGGTGCGCTACAGCTACCAGATGGATCCCCACGATCGCCGGCAGCTCGCGGCCCAGTTCGATGCGGTCTCCCGCATCGTCGCCCTCGTCCCGGTTTTCGCCCTGCGGGTGCCGCGCGGGCTGGGACGTCTTCGCGAGATCAGCCGGTTCGTTCTCGAACAAATCGAGGCGGTCGGGGCCGGGAGCGTGTAAGCTACAATGGCTGGGGCGACGAGGGCTGCGGCGACACCCGTGTCGGAGGGAGATGTCATGGACGAGACGCGTCTGGCGGCCGGTTCGGAAGCGCGAACGGCGCCGGTGGCAGGGGCGAAGCGCCTCTACACGGTTCCCCGGTTGAAGGACTACGGCACGGTGGCTGAACTGACGCGCGGCGGCGCCGGCACGACTCTCGACGGCCGGGCCTCGAAGAAGGTGTTCGCTCCCTGACGATGACGCGGGCCCTCGATCTGCTCGCATCGCCGGCGCTGAAGCATCTTCGCGAGAACACGCTGCTCTTCGCGACCGTTGGCCGCCGCGCGGACCCGTAATGGCCGAAGGCTGGCAGGGCTGGGACGACTACGCGCCGTTCTACGATTGGGAGAACGCACAGACCCAGGCCCGGCGTGACGTCGCCTTCTGGCAGCGGCTCCCCCCCCCCCCCC
>Ga0156223_138_pt3 | contig 149800 bp, 117 predicted proteins | sample RifCSPlowO2_12_FD_107871 | JGI IMG/M metagenome (GOLD analysis project Ga0156223, IMG submission 107871) | Acidobacteria bacterium RIFCSPLOWO2_12_FULL_66_21
CAGACGATGGAGGCGGTCGCCAGCCAGTCGATCGCACAGCCGCGTCTGCTCTCGGCGCTGACGGCCCTCTTCGGCGTGCTGGCGGGCGTGCTGGCGATGGTGGGCGTCTACGGCGTCACGGCCTACAACGTGCGCCGGCAGCAGCGTGAGTTCGGGATCCGGCTCGCGCTCGGCGCGGCCCCCCGCGTCGTCCGGGCGCTGGTCGTCGGACGCGGCCTGGTGCTCAGCGGGACCGGAATCGCGGCGGGCGCGGCGGGGGCGTGGATGCTCACGAGGGTCCTCGAGTCGATGCTCAACGACGTCAAGCCGACCGATGCGCGCGTGTTCATCGGCACGGCGATCGGCGTGTTCGTCGTCGCGCTCGCCGCCTCATATCTGCCGGCGCGCGCCGCCGGCCGCGTCGATCCGATCGTCGTCCTGCGCGACTCGTGACGCGCGGTCAGCGGCGTGCCTGCGCCGAGGCGCACGAGCCCCCGGCTTTCACCGACAGCACGCTGAGCGGGTTCCGCCCGCGCGCGGAGAGTTCGTCCTCGACCCCGCGCGGAATCATGAGGAAGGTGCCTGCGCCGAGCGGCTGATCCCGGCTGCCGATCCGTGCGTTGCCCGTGCCCGCGATCACATAGAGGAATCGATCGGCGTCGCCGGTCGCCGCTTCCTTCAACGGCTCCCGGACTTGTACGAGCGCCGCGGATCCGCCGGTTGCGCACGCGAGCGCGGATGTCTTCGAGGCCGCGCGGCCGACGAAGTTCCGTTCGATGAACGTGGTGATATCGATGGTGACCGGATCGGCTTTGACCGGCGGCGCGACAACGGGCGGCGGCGGCACCGGTTTGGGGGCCTCCGTGAGGACGATTGGAACGGCAATGGGCGCGCGGCCGCGCGCCGTGACCTCGCGCTCCAGCGCGACATAGTCCGGGTGCTCGAACTTCAGGCGGTAGCTGCCCGCCGGAAGGCCCTCGAACACAATCCGGCCGCGTTCGGTGCGGGCCTGACGCGTCACCGGCCCCTGGACGGTGACGAGCACGCCGCCGATCGGCGCGCCCGAGCCGTCCGTGACCGTAACGGCGAAGGTCGCGGTGCCGCCGCCGCGCCGCTGAGCTTGGACGTGAGTGGCCATGACGCCAACCGCGATGGCGATGAGGAGGATGCGCGTGATTCGCATCCTCCATCTATGACGCTCGCCGCGACCGAGGTCAAGCTTATCTGAAGTAGCGGTACCACCCCAGAATGCACAGAATCGCGCCGACGATGGCCAGCAACGTCAGGACGCGCATGTTCAGGCGATCGGGTGTCTCGGATGCCATCTCAGTCCTTCCTTCGACAAGAACCCTTTTAGAACCCTTGGAACCTTAGAACCCTGGAACCGCAAGGACCTTCTATGTGCCCGTCCCACCCGTGAGCTTTTCCTGCCGCAACGCCGCCGCCCCCAACATGCCGCCCATGCCCATCGATTCGACGGCGCTGCTCGGGATCAGCATCAGCGCGCCTTTCTCCTTCAGCCCTTCGTACAACATGTTCATCGCGCGCAGATGGAGCGCGGTCGGGTTGTCGTGGTACGACCTGGCCGCTTCCTGGAACGACTGCGCGATCTCCGTCTCCGCCTGGCCGAGGATGATGCGCGCGCGTTTCTCGCGCGACGCCTGCGCCTCGCGCGACATGGCGTCCTGCAGCGCGACGGGAATGACGATGTCGCGCATCTCCACCGACGAGACGGTGACGCCCCACGGGTTCGACCGCTGGTCGATGAGCTGCTGGAGCTCGGCCTCGATCTGCTCGCGCCCGCGCAGCAGGTCGGCGAGCTCGGTCCGGCCGATGATGTCGCGCAGCGCGGTCTGCGCCGCCCAGCTCACCGCCGGGGCGTAGTCCTGCACCTCGAGCGCCGCCTTCTGCGCATCGTGGACCATCCAGAAGAGCACGGCGTCGACATTGACCGGCACCGTGTCGCTCGTCAGCGTCTGCTCGGCGGCGAAGCTGGTGGTGATCGTGCGCTGGTCGATCCACGACGACACGCGCTCGATGAAGGGAACGATCCAGAAGAGACCCGGACCGCGCAAGCCGACGAATCGCCCGAGTTTGAGCACGACCCCGCGTTCCCACTGCTGCGCGATCTGGGGGGCCTGCATCAGCACGAATCCGGCGACGATCAAGGCGATGAGCGGGACCGGGCTCTCCGTGGCGCGCGTCCCGAGCAGGCCGATGACGACCGAGGCCAGCAGGATGAGGATCGCGACCACGTTGACGCGCCGGGCGCTTCCGGATCCGTCGTCCGCGCGCCGAGCGAATGAAAACGACACCATCTGAGTCCTCCTCTTTCAGTGCTCGCGCGGCTGCGCCTGGCGGCGAGGGTCACCCAGCCCGGCGATCACATCGTCGACGGTCAACCCGGCGGCGTCGGCGTCCGCGAGCACCCTGGTAACGAACGCGCGGAGACGGCGGGCGTACTCCCGCGGCGGCTGCGCCTGCGCGACAAGCATGTCAAGACACAAAACGAACTGGAAGTGAGTTGTGAATTATCGCCAACCGGGCCCGAGCCGTCCGGCCGGACGGCCAGGCGCGTTGCCAGTCAACTCACCATTCACAACTCATGATTCACGATTCCTTTCTGACATCGACGCTGAGCCTGATCTCGCCGCGGCACGGAGCGGCGGCGGCGGCGTGCAGCTCGTACGTGCCGGCTTTGGGGTAGGTGTGGGTGGTTTTCAGGGGGAGCGTGCCTTCAAGAGTCTGGCGAGTGCCGTCGCCGAAATCCAGGGCGACGCTGCAGGAGCCGCGTCCCTCGACGGTGGCGATGATCTCGAGCGCGTCGGTGGCCGGGCCAGGTTCGATGGAGACGCGCCAGATGCCGCGTGCGATCGCGCGGACGTCGATGCGTGCGCGCGCGACACCCTCGCACGGGGCCTCCGGGGTGGCGACCACGAGGTACTCGTTGTCCGCCGCATACGCGTGCCGCATGCGATCCGGCAGGGTTGCCGTGCGGCGCTCGCTCTTCCCATCGCCATAGTCGATCGTGTAGGTGCAATCGCCGGAGCCGAGCAGCGTGATGTCGATACCGCCGCCCTGGTTCTCCGGGGCCGGACTGAACTCGATGCGCGTGATGCGCGGGGGCGTCTGCGCCGAGGCGATTGCGATGAAGACGGCGACGCAGAATGACGAGATGGCGGCGCGGCGCATGGCTGACCTCCTGCTGCTGAGACGGACGGCTCCTCTCCAGTGGTGCGACTCTCGTGCCATAGTTGCCAACCGCGCCCGTATTCGGTAACATTCGCACCTGAGCTTTTCATGCGAACCCGAATTACGACGCCCGCCGGGTCCCCGCTGCCGACGCTGATGCGCAGCCGCTAAGGCGAGCCGCGCGTTCACTCGTTCATCCACCCAACAACGGGAACCCCGAAATTCAAACCGGCTGCACGGCCGCTGATGGCGCCGCCGTGGGCCATTTCCGGTGTCGTCATGTCGATGTTCGCTGATGAAAACGCGCTCGCTCCCCCGCCTCCCGCCGGCGATCGACCCGTCTGGAAGACCCTTGCCGAAGCGATCCGCGGTTCGCGGATCGACTACACGACCGCGCCCGTTGGGCGCGCTGTCTTGATGCTGGCCGTGCCGATGGTCATGGAAATGGCGATGGAGTCCATCTTCGCCGTCGCGGACGTCTTCTGGGTCGCTCACCTGGGGGCGGACGCCGTGGCGACGGTCGGCCTGACCGAGTCGCTGATGACCCTGATCTACACAGCCGCGATGGGCCTCTCGATTGGCGCCACCGCGGTGGTCGCCCGCCGCTCCGGCGAGCGCGATCGCGAGGGTGCCGCCCGCGCGGCCGGCCAGTCCATTCTGCTGGGCCTCGGCGTCGCGCTGGCGATCGCCGCCGTGGCCGCGCCGCAGTCGGCGCGTCTGCTCCGCATGATGGGTGCGTCCGACCAGGTGATCGCAACCGGAAGCGGCTTCACAATGACGATGCTCGGCGGCAACGTTACGGTGCTCCTGCTGTTCATGATGAACGCGGTCTTCCGCGGATCGGGCGACGCGTCGATGGCGATGCGCGTGCTCGTGCTCGGCAACGCGCTGAACATCGTGCTCGGCCCCTGCTTCATCTTCGGTATCGGCCCGTTCCCGCGCCTCGGCGTCACGGGCGCCGCGGTGGCGACGAACCTCGGCCGCGGCACCGCCGTGCTGTTCCAGGTGTGGGTGCTCGCGCGCGGCGACCGGCGTGTGCACCTGGGGCTCCGCCACCTGCGGCTCGACGTGCCAATCATGCGTACCGCCCTGCGGCTGTCGGGATCCGGCACGGTCCAGATCCTGATCGGGACCGCCAGCTACGTCGGTCTCATCAGGATCCTCTCGACCTTCGGCAGCAACGCGCTGGCTGGCTACACGATCGGCATGCGCGTCATCATCTTCGGGCTGCTGCCGGCGTTCGGGATGAGCAACGCGGCCGCGACGATGGTCGGCCAGAACCTCGGGGCCAGGAAGCCCGAGCGCGCCGAGCAGGCGGTGTGGACCGCGGCGTTCTACAACATGGTGTTTCTCGGCGTGCTGGGTCTGCTGTTCTTCGCGGGCGCGCGGCCGATCGCCGCCGTCTTCACCAGCGACACCGCGGTCCAGCCCTTCGCGGTCGGCTGCCTGCGCACCGTCAGCCTGGGGTTCGTGTTCTATGCGTACGGGATGGTCCTGACGCAGGCGTTCAACGGGGCGGGAGATACCTGGACGCCAACGCTGATCAACCTCGGCGTGTTCTGGCTCTGGGAGATTCCGCTCGCCTGGTGGCTCTCGTCGCGGGCGGGGCTCGGTGCGCGCGGGGTGTTCATCGCGCTCACGGTGTCCTATTCGACGCTGGCGGTCGTCAGCGCCGTGCTGTTCCGCCGCGGAGCGTGGAAGAAAGCGAAGGTGTAAGGAAAATGTCCGGCCCCGGACTACCTGTCATGGAGGACGAGGCCGGGCATGATTCACGTCCAGGAGTTACGGACCAGTCATTCATCATCCGCGCGCGTGCCGGTCAACCCGCGACGCTCCTGCACGCGCTGGCGCTCGCGGTCGTGACGCTGGTGTTGACCCGCCGCCCGCCGGGGTCTGACCCCGATTGAACGCCGGGGTCGCCCGCCGGGGTCTGACCCCGATTGTCTGGCGTACGGGGACGTTTGGGGTCAGACCCTATGTAACCTGCTGCTGATTAATGGCTTACGAGGACGACTTCAGGCGGGTGCTGGAGACCCACGGCCGCTCGCTGGCGCGGCTGGCCGCCTGCTACGCCCGCGATCGCGCCGACGGCGACGACCGCTTTCAAGAGATCGCCATCGCGATCTGGCGGGCGATGCCGTCGTTCCGCCGCGAGTGTTCCGAGCGCACGTTCCCGTTCCGCATCGCCCACAATCGCGGCCTGTCCCACCTCGCGCGGCACCGTCTCGCCACGAGCGACGTCGAGGAAGAGTCCAACCTGCCCGACGCGAAGCCGGACCCCGAACAGGCACTCTCGAACGAACAACAGGGACAGCGGCTCGAAAGCGCCGTGCAGCGTCTGCCCGTCGGACGACGGCAGGTCGTCACGCTGGCGCTCGAGGGGATGAGTTACGCGAAGATTGCCGAAGTGATCGTCTGGGCTGTTACCGCCGTACTCGCGGTGGTTGCGGTGTGGCGCCGGCGAACGCTGGCGCGCGAGCTGCACAACCTCGTGCGCCTGCGCGATCACCCCGCGGACGCAGAGCCGCGTTAACACATCGGTCTGCCGGGCGTCCTCATCACCAAGGAGGCCCGAATGACCCGACACAGACTCACCTCAGCATTCGTTCTCGCCGCACTCACCATCGCCGTTCCGGCGCTCGCCGGCCCGCCACTGCTCTGCCACCCGTACGAGATCGGCGCCGCGCGCTCGCTGCCCTGGAGCAGCGGCGCGGGATGGAACCAGCCGAGCGCTGACTACAACCTGAAGAACCTCGTCGCCGACACCGAGGCGCTGCTGACGCCGCCCACGCCCGTCATCGTCCGCATGGAGACGCTGCGGCGCGCCGCGATTTATGCCAGCGCCGACGCGCAGGTTGCCAGCCACCTGATCAACCGCCTGCTGGCACGCGCGGACATGACCGGAAAGAAAGGCCAGGCCGACGCGCTGGCGCTGCTCGATGCGGCGTACCTCGCCGAGGCGTTCCACGAGATCACGATGCTGACCAAGACGCCGCCCTTCTCCGAGCGGATTGCGGGAGTGCGCGCGGCGCGCGGCTCGACTGACGGCCGCGCGCTCATCACGAAGAGTCTGGCCGCACGGCCGGACGATCCGGCCCTGCATTTCGCAGCCGCGCTCATCATGGCGGACAACAACCGCGCCGCCTACGAGGCGCACGCCGCGAAGGCCCGCGCGGGTGCGGCGAAGGACCCGCTCCTCGCGAGGAATCTCGATCACGTCTCCTGATCATTCCTGGCGGAGCGCCGCCATCGGATCCAGACTGGCTGCCCGGCGCGCGGGCAGCCAGCACGCCGCCGCCGCGACCGCGAGCAGCAAAGCCGGCACGCCGGCGAAGACAGCCAGATCGATCGACTGGACGGCTGCGACGTCGAGCGCGATCGCGAACGCGAGCGTCCAGCCCACGAGTGCGCCCGTGGCAATGACCCGCAGGTGCTCTCCGACGAATCGGGCAACGAGTTGTCCAGACGTGCCTCCCAGCGCCAGCCGCACGCCGATCTCCTTCGTCCTGAGCGACACCGAATAGGCGACGACGGCATAGATGCCGATGGCGGCGAGCACGAGCAGCAGCGGACCGAGCACGGCGAACATACGCGCCGGGATGCGGCGGAAGATCAGGTTCGTCTCGACGTGATCGGCAAGCGTCCGCACGTTGAAGACCGGCAGGTCAGGTTCGATCTCGCGCACGCCACGGCGAACCTCGTTCGCGAGCTCCCCAGCCGTGCCGCGGCGCGCGCGCACGTGGATCTCCCCCGCCGCGGAAGGCACATCCCGATACGACAGGTAGATGATCGGGGTCGGCGGCTCGCCGAATGCGTTGTAGGTCGAGTCCCTCGCGACGCCCGCGATCGAGAACTCCCGTCCGCGCACCTGCAATCGGCGTCCGATCGGCTCGAGTGCGCCGAGATACCTGCGCACGAACTCCTCGTTGACGATCGCCTGGGGCCGCGCCGATGGATCGTCGAGCGCCACGAAATCCGCCCCTGCGCGCAGCGGGATGTGCATCGTGCGAAAGTAGCCCGGCGTCACGGTGTTGGTCAGCGCGCGGTCCTCCTCGTTATCGGAGCGCCGGTGGCCGTCCACGGTGAACGGCCGCGAGGGCAATCCGTGAATGTCGAGCGGGACGGAGGTCGCGATCGCCGCGTCTTCCACGTCGGCCAGTTCGCGGAGTCGATCCAGCACCTGTCGCGGGAACGCCCGCGTGAACTCCCGTGTCGCATTCCGCCCGGTCAAGTCGTACGCCGCGAGCAGGACGCCCTCGCGCCGGAATCCCGTGTCGAGGTCGCGGGCGTCCATGACGCTGCGGAAGAACAGGCCCGCGACGATGAGGACGACGAGAGCAAGCCCCGCCTGCACACCCATCAGGATGTCGCGCATCCGGCTGCGCTGCGGACCGCCGGTGTCGGTCCGAAGGGCCGCCTGTGGGTCGAGGCGGGCAAGATGCGCGGCGGGCGCGGCGCCGAAGATCACGCCGCACAGCAGGCCGAGCGCCATGGCAAACACCAGCGCGCCGCCGTCCACGTGCGTGTCGAACCGCAGCGGCAATCCGCTCAACGGAAGCACGAGGAGCGCCTGCGTCCCCCACGCCGCGATCCCGGCCCCGAGCGCCGCGCCGGCGATTCCGAGAACGACGTTCTCGGCCAGCAGGAGGCGGGCGATGTCGCGCGGCGTGGCCCCGAGCGCGAGGCGTACGCCAATCTCTCTCCGGCGCGCGCTCGCCCGCGCGAGCATCAGGTTCGCGGTGTTTCCGCAGACGGCCAGCAGCAGGAGCAGCATGATGGCCTGCAGGAAGGTCAGCGCCGCGGTCAGCAGCCGCTGCGGCCCACGCGGAGACTTCCAGAACGGGAGCACCTCGGCGGTGAATCCTCCGTTGCTCGGCGGATAGGCCGACGCCAGGCCGCGCATGGCCGCGTCGAGCTCGCTTTGGGCCTGCGGCCGGGACGTCCCGTCCGCCAGCGCGCCAATGATCTGATAGCCGCGGAAACCCCGGTCCCGCAATTCCCCCGACCCTCCGATGACAACCGGCGCGAGTGTCGCCGGGAGGTAAATGTCAAAACTGAGCCCGGAGACGGTACCGAGGAACGCCTTCGGGGTGACGCCGACGATGGCGATCCGGGTGCCGTTGAGACGCACCGTTCTGCCGAGCGCGTCCGGTGTGCCGCCGAACCGCCTCTGCCACAGCGTGTACGAGATGACGCCAACGGGCTCGCCTCCCGGCCGCGCCGCTTCCTCGGGCGCCAGAAAGCGGCCGAGTGCCGGCTTCAGCCCGAGTGCGGAGAAGTAGTTTCCTGAAACGAGCAGCCCATAGGTGCGCTCGACCTGGCCGGCGTCGCCGACGTACAGCGGCACCATCCGGAACGCGACAAGATCGGGGATCGAGCGGAGCCGCTCGCGCAGATCCTCGTATTCGGGCCACGAGGCGCTCGTGTACATGCCCGCGTCGTTCCGAACTTCCACGCCGTAGAACCCGCCTCCGTTGGGTACTCCACCGAGCGGCTTCAGGACGCGCGCTTCGATCCACGAGAAGACGACGGTGTTGACGCCCACGCCGGCCCCAATCGAGAGCACCACGACCGTTGCGACCGTCGGCATGCGACCGATGGTCCGGATCGCCTGGCGCAGGTCGCGAAACGCACGCGCCACCATCAATGCCGTCCGCCGTGGATGGCGACCCCCAGCTCCCCGATCCACCCGCGCCCTTTCCCGTGCATGCCAATCGCGGCGATCGCCATCAGCAGGGCGACGATGACCACGATTGCGAACGTCCGTGCACTCATGTCGATCTCCCCAATCAGTGAATTGGTGAATTGGTGAATTGGTGAATTGGTGAATTGGAGAGTTGGTGAATTGCCGTCCGCTGGACGATTTGAGCCACCTGCGCAGAATTCACGCACTCACGAATTCACAAACTCACCAATTACAAACTCACCAATTCAACGAAGTTCCCAGGCAGTGGCAAAGTACTCGGTGGTGCCTGAACAGGCTCTGAACGGGGCATTCAGGTGCCGTTCAGCCTGGTTTGGTCTATCTTGGAGGAGCTATCAGCTATCAGCTATCAGCTATCAGCTGTCAGCTATCAGCTGTCAGCTATCAGCCCTCAGAAGCTGAAAGCTGAAAGCTCTTTGCGCACCTCAGATGGAGGCCCGATCTTGCGCGTGCTGGTGGTCGAGGACGAGAGGCGGCTCGCGACCGAACTCGCGGCTGCCCTGCGCGACGCGGGCTACGCGGTCGATTGCGCGGAGGATGGCGAACGCGCCGACTTTCTCGCGCAGACGGAGCGGTACGACGCGGTCGTGCTCGACCTCGGGCTTCCAAGAATCGACGGGCTCACGATCCTGCGGCGCTGGCGCGACGCAGGGCTGTCGATGCCCGTGCTCGTGCTGACCGCGCGCGGGACCTGGCACGAGAAGGTGCAGGGGATCGACGGCGGCGCGGACGACTACGTCGCGAAGCCATTCAGGATCGAGGAAGTCCTGGCGCGCGTGCGGGCGCTCATCCGTCGATCCAGCGGTCAGGCGAGCCCCGAGCTGCGATGCGGCGAGGTCACACTCGATCCTCGGTCGGCCAGAGTCACGCTCGCGGGAAGACCGGTCAAGCTGACGAGCCATGAGTATCGGCTCCTGTCGTACCTGATGCACCACCGCGATCGGGTCGTCCCGCGCGTCGAGCTGAGCGAGCACATCTACGAGCACGGATCCGATCGCGACTCGAACACGCTCGAAGTCTTCGTCGCGCGCCTGCGCCGGAAGCTGGGGAATGCATTCATCGAAACGGTCCGGGGCCTCGGGTACCGGATAGGCGACCGGCCATGAGGCGCGCGCTCTCGCTGCGCGCGCGGCTGTTATTCGGCGCCCTGCTCTGGACCGCGGGGCTGTTCATTCTCACCGCCTTCCTCCACTCCCACGTGTTGTCCGCGCATCCGGCCCTGCCGCGCCTGTTCAACCGCGTGTTCCTGTCGCACACGTCCCTTCTCGGCGTCGTGGCGCTGGTCTGCATGGCGGCGGGACTCGTGCAGGTGCGCCGCGGGCTGGTGTCGTTCAGCGATCTGCGCGCGCGCCTCACCGCCGTCCGGGACGGACGCGAGCCGCGCCTCGACGGCCGGTATCCCGGGGAGGTGCAGCCGCTCGTCGACGAGCTGAACGCGCTCCTCGCCGATCGCGACGCGCGCGTGACGCGCGCGCTGGCGAAAGCCGGAGACCTGGCCCACGGGCTGAAGACGCCGCTGGCCATCCTCGCGCAGGAAGCCGAACGCACGGGCGGGCGCGACGGCGACGTGGCCGACACCATCGGGCAGCAGGTGGAGCGCATGCGGCGCCAGATCGACTATCACCTGGCCCACGCACGGGCCGCGGCGTCGACGACCGACCCCGCCGCGCGGTGCCACGTGCGGGTGTCGGTCGACGGCCTGGTTCGCACGTTGCTCCGCCTGCATGACAGCCGCCGCCTGACGATTGACGTGGACGTTCCGGCGGATCACGAGGTCCGCGCGCGCCGCGAAGACCTCGACGAGATGCTCGGCAACCTGCTGGACAACGCGTGCAAGTGGGCGAAGGCGCGCGTCGTGGTGGCCTCGCTCGTCGATGGTGGCGGCGTCGCCATCACGATCGACGACGACGGTCCGGGGATCGAGCCGTCGATGCGGGAAGCGGTTCTCGGCCGCGGCGTGCGCGCGGATGAAGCGGCGCCCGGCTCGGGCCTGGGCCTCGCCATCGTCCGCGATCTGGCCGAGTTGTACGGCGGCTCCGTTGCGCTCGATCGCTCGCCCGCCGGGGGGGCCCGCGCGACGCTCCGCCTGCCGAAGGGAATAGTCGATAGTCGATAGTCCGTGTAGCGCAGCCCTTTAGGGCTGCCTCTCGCCTCTCGCGGTGCAGTATCATCTCCGGCATGCACACCGCCGGTCTGAGGTGGCGGGCTGCGCTCGGCGTGGTCGTGGTGGTCGTTTCGGCGACGGCCGTCACCTGCCGGAAGGCGGCGCCCCCGGCCTCGTTCGACAACACGCTGCCGCGCGGCGCCCGCTACCTCGAGCAGGCGTACGGCCCGAAGCGCTACTCGCAGTTCGCGGAAGAATGGATCATCCGTGACTTCTTCCAGGACCGCCGGAATGGCGTCTTCGTCGACATTGGCGCGAACCACTACCGCGACGACAGCACGACGTTCTACCTCGAGGAACGTCTCGGCTGGTCCGGTGTCGCGGTCGAGCCGCTGAAGCAGTTCGAGCCGGACTACGTCAAGTACCGCCCGCGCACGCGATTCCTGCCGTTCTTCGTGTCCGACGTGTCGGACAGGACCGCGCAGTTGTACGTCCTCCCGGAGCACACCGTCGTCAGTTCGACTGACAGGAAGTTCACGGAGCGCACCGGTGCGAACCCGCAGGAGGTCACCGTCCCGACGATCACGATGAACGATCTGCTGCACAAGGCGGGGATCGAGCGGTTCGATTTCCTCTCCATGGATATCGAGTTGTCGGAACCGAAAGCGCTTGCGGGCTTCGACATCGGGCGTTTTCTCCCCGAGCTCGTCTGCATCGAAGCGCATCCCGAGGTCCGGCAGCGGATCCTCGACTACTTCGCGCGCAACAACTACGTCATGGTCGGCAAATACCTGCAGGCCGACGAGAACAACCTGTATCTCATGCCACTGCGATAGCTGGAGATTGCCGCATGCGTAGGGCCTTCGGACTCGCCATCCTTCTCGCGCTTGTTTTCCTCGCGGCTCTCGTCGCGATGCCTGCGGGACTCGCCCAACGGGCGGCGCCGTCGCCCCTCGACGAGGCTCGGGACAGGCCGTTCGACGAGCTGCACTTCCGCGACATCGGGCCGGCGGCGACCAGCGGGCGCCTCCACGACATCCAGATCGATCCCTCGAACCCCGCGGTGCTGTACGTCGCGGCGGCAACCGGCGGGATCTGGAAATCCGCGAACAAGGGCGTGACATGGAAGCCGGTGTTCGAGAACCAGCCTGACAACACGTTCGGCGCGCTCGCGATTTTCGAGCGCGACCCGAAGATCGTCTGGGCCGGCACCGGCGAGCAGAACAACCGGCAGAGCTCATCCTGGGGCGGCGGCGTCTATCGTTCGACCGACGGCGGCGACACGTGGACGCATCTCGGCCTGCACGACACGCGCGCGATTGGACGCGTGGTCCTTCATCCGACCGATCCCGCCATCGCGTACGTCGCAGCCGTCGGCAATCTCTGGACGGGCAGCGACGAGCGCGGCGTGTTCAAGACGACGGATGCCGGGCGCACGTGGGCCAGGGTGCTCTTCGTCGACCGGTTCACGGGCGCGACGGACATCGTGATGGACCCGCGCGACCCCGCCGTCCTGTATGCCGCCACGTACCAGCGGCTCCGAAAGGCGTTCGGATTCAATGGCGGCGGCCCCGGAAGCGCGATCCACAAGAGCACCGATGGGGGCGCGACCTGGAAGAAGCTCGAAAACGGCGTTCCCGCCGGCGACAAGGGACGCATCGGGCTGGCCGTCGCGCGATCGAAGCCGGACGTCCTCGTCGCCACCATCGAGCACGCCACTGCCGGCGGCACGTATCGCACGGAAGACGCGGGCGCGACATGGAAGCGCATGAGCGCAACCAATCCGCGGCCGATGTACTACAGCAAGCCCACGATCGACCCCAATAACGACAGGCGCATCTGGCTGCCCGGCACCTCCATCGTCAAGAGCGAGAACGGCGGAACGACGTTCGAAGAGGAGCCGACCTCCCCGACCTACGACGTCGGCCTGAAGACCGACCACCACGTCATTCGCGTCGACCCGGCGAACTCCGCCCACATCTACGTTGCGGGCGACGGGGGGCTGCACGAGAGCTTCGACATGGGCAAGACGTACATCCGGGTGAACAACATCCCGGTCGCGCAGGTGTACCGCATCGCCGCCGACAATCGCGATCCGTACTGGGTGTATGCCGGGCTGCAGGACAATCACTCGTGGATGGGGCCGAGCGCGACGCGCCACTGGCTCGGCATCCTGAACCAGGACTGGCTGGAGATCGGCTTCAGCGACGGCACCGGCAAGGCGGTCGACAAGGCCGACTGGCGCAAGGTGTACTCGTCGTCGAGCGGCGGCAATCTGTCGCTCGTCGACCCGGTGACCGGCGACGCCATGGGCATCACTCCGCGGCCGCGCGCCGGCGAGCCGCCGTACCGGTTCGACTGGGATGCGCCGGTCATGGCCTCGCGGCACACGCCGGGCACCGTGTACCTTGGCGGCAATCGCCTCTTCATCTCGCGGGACTACGGGTCCACGTGGTCGCGCACGAAGGACCTCACGCGCGCCATCAACCGCGACACGCTCGAGATGATGGGCGTGCTCAACCGCGACATCAGGCTGTCGCGCAACGACGGCGACGCCATCAGCGAGATTTCAAACTTCGCCGAGTCACCGGTCGATCCCCACGTACTGTGGGTCGGAACCGACGATGGCAACGTGCAGCTCACGCGGGACGGCGGCAAGACATGGACGGAGCTGAGCGGCGCGATCCAGGGCGTCAGGAACGGCACGTTCGTGGGCGACATCGTCGCATCGGCGGCATCCCCCGCAACCGCATACGTGTCCTTCGACGCCCACCGCGACGGCGACTTCGCGCCGTACATCGTCCGCACGACGGATTTCGGCAAGACGTGGACGCTCGCGATCGCCGGGTTGCCATCCGAAGATGCGTCGGTGCGAAGCCTGGCGGAATATCCGGGCCACCCGAACGTGCTCTTCGCCGGAACGGAGCGGGCGCTGTTCGTCACCGACGACAGCGGCGCGCACTGGATCAGGCTGGCCGCGAACCTGCCGACCACGCGCTACGACGACATTCTCGTTCATCCGCGCACGAAGGACCTGGTCCTGGGGACGCACGGCCGCGGCATCTGGATCCTGGACGACGGGTCACCCATCGCCGAGTGGACGGCGGCGATTCGGTCGAAGCCCGCGCACCTCTTCAGGGTTCCACGCGCGAGGCTCATGCTGTACTGGGAAGACGTCTCGAACATGGGCCACTACTTCTTCACCGCGGAAAATCCGGCGGAAGGCGCGGCGTTCACATACCATCTGTCGAAGCCCGCGGCCCACGTGCGGCTGATTGTCACGAGTCCGACCGGAAAGGTCATACGAACCGTGATCGGACCCGGTGCCGCGAACGTGATTCACCGGGTCAACTGGGACCTGCGGTATCCCGTTCCCCCGGGCGGCGCCGGCAGGGGCGCCGGTGGTGGAGGCCCTTCGACAGGCTCAAGGGTGGCGAGTGAAGAAGGCGGCGGAGGTCCGGGAGCACAGAAACCCGCCGTGATCCAACTGCCGATCCCCTCGCACGACATCGGGCCGCGCGGACCGCACGTCGCGCCCGGCACGTTCAAGGTCACGCTCGAGGTCGACGGCGTCAAGACCGAATCGCGCACGTTCGAAGTGCGCGGGGATCCCGCGTCCGCGGTTACACTGGCACAACACAAGGCGCGCGAAGCATTCGCGGTCGAGGTGATGGACCTGCTCGCAAGAGTCGACACGCTCGCGGCCGACCTGCGCACGCGCCGCGCGGCGGCGACCGGCGACGGGGCCGCCCGGCTGCAGGCCCTCGAACAGCGGCTGGTCGGTGGCGGCGGAGGACGGGGGCGCGGGGCCGGCGCCGGGGCCGGACCGCAGCCGCAGCCCGTGCGTCAGCGCCTGAGCGGGTTGATCAGCGCGTTTGTCGGCTCCGGTGCCCGAACAGGGACGCTGTCCGCTCCGACGGGCAGCATGCGCGCGACACTGGCGGACGCGAAGGCGGACCTGGCGGCGATCACAAAGGACAGCAAATGAAGAAGCTCTCTTTCATCCTCATACTTTTCGCGGCGCTCGTTTCCCCGGCGCCGCAGGCGCAGACGCAGGTTGGTGCGTGGGAACAACAGGCGCAGAACGTCACCATCATCCGCGACGACTGGGGCATCCCCCACGTTTACGGGAAGACGGATGCCGATGCCGTGTTCGGCGTCATGTATGCCCAGGCCGAGGACGATTTCAACCGCGTCGAGACGAACTACCTCAATTCCATCGGCCGGCTGGCGGAGGCCGAGGGGGAAAAGGAGATCTACCGCGACCTGCGGATGAAGCTGTTCATCGATCCCGCGGACATGAAAGCGCAGTACGAGAAGGCGCCGGCGTGGCTGAAGGCGCTGATGAACGCCTATGCGGACGGCCTGAACTACTACCTCCACACGCATCCCACGGTGACGCCGCGCGTGATCAAACGCTTCGAGCCGTGGATGGCGCTCACCTTCAGCGAAGGCAGCATCGGGGGCGACATCGAGCGCGTCAATCTGAATCAGCTCCAGGCTTTCTACGGACCCGCCTCCGCGTCTTCCGCCTTCGCGCCTTCGACGCTTCGGCGGGGCAAGCCGGCCGATGTCGTGACTGAATTCGTGGAGCCCGGCGGGTCGAATGGCGTGGCGATCGCGCCGTCGAACACAGCCGGCCGCCACGCGCTCCTGCTGATCAACCCGCACACCTCGTTCTTCTTCCGCGCCGAAGCGCAGATGGTCAGCGACGAGGGCCTGAACGCGTACGGCGCGATCACGTGGGGCCAGTTCTTCATCTACCAGGGGTTCAACGATCGGGCCGGCTGGATGCACACGTCGAGCGGCGCCGACAACATCGACGAGTACCTGGAAACCGTCGTCAAAAAGGGGGAGGCGGTCCTTTACAAGTACGGCGCCGAGGAGCGGCCGATGACGGTCAAGCACATCGTCGTCCCCTACAAGACCGCGACCGGCATGGCGCAGAAGACGTTCACCGTCTACCGTACGCATCACGGGCCGGTCGTCAGGGAAGCCAATGGCAAATGGGTCAGCGTCAGGCTGATGGAAGAGCCGCTGAAGGCGCTCACGCAGTCCTACTCGCGGACCAAGGCGCGCAGTTATAAGGCGTTCCGCGACACGATGGAGCTGCACACCAACTCGTCGAACAACACCATCTACGCCGACGCGGACGGCTCGATCGCGTATTTCCACTCGAATTTCATTCCGAGGCGCGACACGCGGTTCGACTGGAGCAGGCCCGTGGAGGGCAGCGATCCCGCCACGGACTGGCAGGGGCTGCACTCGATCGATGAAACGCCGGGGCTGCTCAACCCCGCCAGCGGATGGCTGTACAACACGAATAACTGGCCGTGGTCGGCGGCGGGGCCGAGCAGTCCGAAGAGAGAGAACTACCCGTCGTACGTCGATCGCGGCAACGATGAAAGCCCGCGCGGCGTGCATGCGATCCGCGTGCTCAAGGACAAGAAGGACTTCACGGTCGACTCGCTGATCGCCGCGGCGTACGACAGCTACCTGCCGGCCTTCGACACGCTGCTGCCGCCACTGTTCAAGGCTTACGACGAGATGGCGCCGTCCAACCCGCTGAAGGCGAAGGTTGCCGAGCAGCTCGAGATGCTCCGGGCGTGGGACCGCCGCTGGTCGGCGACCTCGGTCCCGACGTCGCTCGCCGTCTACTGGGGCGAGCGAGCCGGCATGCGGGCTGCCCAGGCAACGCCGGAGCAACTACTCCAGGGGCTGGCGTCCGCCTCCGACACGCTCACGAAGGACTTCGGCACGTGGAAAACGCCGTGGGGAGAGATCAACCGCTTCCAGCGGCTCACGGGCGACATCGTGCAGCCGTTCAACGACGCGGGCCCGAGCATTCCAGTGGGCTTCACCTCCGCGCGGTGGGGTTCGCTCGCGTCCTTCGGCGCGCGCACCTACCCGGGCACGAAGAAGATGTACGGCACGAGCGGCAACAGCTTCGTCGCGTGCGTCGAGTTCGGCGAGCGGATCAAGGCGAGAGCCGTCAGCGCCGGCGGCGAGAGCGGCGACCCGTCGTCGAAACACTTCAACGACCAGGCACCACGGTATGCCAAGGGCGATTTGCGCCCCGTGTATTTCTACAAGACGGATCTGCAGGGACACACCGAGCGCGAATACCATCCAGGCAGGTGAGCCAGAACGCCACCGAAGAACACCGAGATCACAACCACGGAAGAACACGGAAGATCACCGTTTTGAACGCCGAGACGATCCGCCGAGTGCCCTCAGAAGGCACTACGGCAAAGGAGCGGCAATGCGAGTGAGAATCGCTGCGTCGCTAGTGATTGGTGCTCTCCTGATAGTCGTCGGTCTAGATCGAGGTACCTCCCCATCGGCTGCCCCGGGACAAAAGCCGACGAAACAGCGGACGATCCATATTGACGGTGGCCGCGGCGCGCCGCCTACTCTGGAGCAATGGTGGGCTATAAGTCCACTGGTGGTTGATGCGACTGTTCAGAGGGACAGACCGCTGGACCGGACACTCAGCAACGTGCCTGACACCGTAATCCAGACAGCATATGAGCTGCACGTTAATGAGGTATTTCGGGACGTCGCACGTGCGGCTGACAAACGCGTGGAGTTTGTGCAACGCGGCGGTGACCGTGACAATGGCGATTACATTGATTCGGTCGAAGAGGAAGGGTTTCCTCGGCTTCGTGTTGGGGAGAGGTACGTCTTCTTTCTCAAACCATCACGGTACAACCCTGGCACCTACGTGACGGCGACGGACACTCCAGACAGCCTCGTGCTCTTGGCGCCAGACGGAAGGGTCATCGCCCGAGGGCACAGCAATATGGCCGCTAAAGTGGAGAGATTTAATCGGGAAGAGCTACTGAATTTCCTGCGAAGTCTCAAGGAGGTAGTCCCAGTTCTTCCGGGTTGATGTTTCCGTGTTTCTCCGTGGGGGCGGGACAACCACCGGGCGTGTTTCACCGTCCAAGGAACCATGCTCGACGCCCTCACCGATCTTCGGCTCGCGCTCCGCGGCCTCGGCCGCAGTCCCCTCTTCGCGACGGTCGCCATCCTGTCGCTGGCGCTCGGCATCGGCGCGAATACGGCGATCTACACGCTCATCGATCAGATTCTCCTGCGGAAGCTGCCGGTCAAGGCGCCCGATGAGCTGGTGATGCTCTACCAGCGTGGCCCGCACATGGGCAGCAACATGGGCGCGCGGATGCACTCCTATCCGCTCTACCAGGATCTGCAGAAACGAGCGGAGCCGCTGGCGGAAGTCCTCTGCCGCCGGCTCGTCCCGGCGTCGGTGGCCATCGACAACCGGACCGAGCGCGTGCAGGCGGAGATGGTGTCGGGCAATTACTTCACCATGCTCGGCGTGCAGCCGGCCGCCGGCCGCGTGTTCAACTCGCAGCAGGACGACCAGACCTACCGCGGCCACCCCGCGGTCGTGCTGAGCTACGACTATTGGACGATGCGCTTCGCCCGCGACCCCGCCGTCGTCGGGCGGAAGATCCTCGTCAATGACTACCCGATGGAGATTGTCGGCGTCTCGGCCCAGGGGTTCGCCGGCCTGGATCCGGCGGAGTCGCCGCAGATTCGCCTGCCGATCCTGATGAAGCCGGTGATGGCGCCCACGTGGGAGTGGCTGCAGATGGACGACCGCCGCTCGCGATGGGTGCAGGTGTTCGGACGCCTGAAGCCCGGCTACACCGTCGCGTCCGCGCAGGCGCCGCTGCAGGGACTCTTCACGCAGGTTCGCGCGTACGAGGTGACGCTGCCCGCCGCGAAGAACTGGTCTGCCTTCTCGCGCGATCGGTTCATGAAGGGCGAATTGCTGGTCGAAGAAGCCGCGATGGGCTATTCGGAGCTCCGCAACAACTTCTCGACGCCGTTGCTGGTCCTGATGGCGATGGTCGGGCTCGTCCTGCTGATTGCCTGCGCGAACGTCGCGAACCTGCTCATCGCGCGGGGATTCATGCGGCAGAAGGAGCTCGCCGTCCGACTCTCGCTCGGTGCGTCGCGCGGCCGGCTGGTGCGCCAGCTCCTCGTCGAGAGCCTGCTGCTGTCGTTCATCGGCGGCGTGGCGGGCCTGGCGCTGGCGATGGTCCTGACGCGCGCGCTCCTTGCGCTGGTCTCCGGAGGTGAGCCGCTGCTGATCCGAGCCACGCCGGATCTCAGGATCCTCGCGTTCACGTTCGGCCTGACGTTCGTCACCGGCCTGATTTTCGGCCTGCTGCCCGCCCTGCGTGCGAGCCGTCCCGATCCGTGGACGACGCTGAAGGACACCGTCGGCTCCATCGCCGGGACGGGCGGATCGCTGTTCCTGCGCAAGGGTCTCGTCACGGCGCAGGTGGCGCTCAGTTTCCTGCTGCTGTTCGGCGCGGGACTCTTCGTGCGCAGCCTCCAGAACCTGAAGACGACGGAGACCGGCGTGGCGCTCGACAACCTGGTCACGTTCCAGTTGTCGCCGTCGCTGAGCGGCTATGACGCGCCGCGCACGGTGCAGTTCTACGACGAGGTGCTCGAACGGCTGCGCGCCGCGCCGGGAATCACGTCGGCCGCCCTCGCGATGGTCCCGATTCTCGCCGGGGACGAATGGGACAGCTCGACGAGCGTCGAGGGGCACCGCGCAGCCGACGGCGAGGACATGCAGGCGTTCATGAACGCCTTGTCGCCGGGATACTTCGCCACGATGAAGATCCCGATCCTGGAAGGGCGCGACTTCACACGCATGGACGTGAAGGAGGCGCCGACCGTCGCCATCGTCAACCGCCGCTTCGCCGAGCACTTCTTCCCTGGGAAGAGCGCGATTGGCAAGCATCTCGGCCGGGGCGGCCCCCGCGCGACGCTGAACGTCGAAATCATCGGTGTCGTGGCCGACTCGCTCTACGAAGGTCCGCGCGAGGGCGTGCGGCGCCAGGTGTTCGTACCCAACTGGGGGAGCAACGGCGTCGCCTTCTACGTCCGGACCGGCACGAAGTCGTCGAGCGCCTTCAACCTGATTCGCGGAGTGATGCAGCAGCTCGACGCATCGATGCCGCTCTACGAGTTGAAGACGCTCGAGGGCCAGCTCGATCAGACGCTCCTCACCGACCGGCTGATCGCGCTCCTGTCAGCCGGGTTCGGCTTCCTGGCGACGGTGCTCTCGTCGATCGGACTCTACGGCGTGATGGCGTTCGTCGTCGCACGCCGCCGAAAAGAGCTCGGCATCCGGCTGGCGCTCGGCGCGCAGCCCTCTCTGGTGATCTGGCTGGTCATGCGGGAGGTGCTGATCCTGCTGGCGATCGGCCTCGCCGTGGGCGTGCCGTCCGCACTCGGACTCGGCCGGTTCGTGGCGGCGCAACTCTACGGGATCCAGCCGAACGATCCGTCGCTGGCAGGGTACACGTTGTTGCTCTTGACGACCGTCTCCGTCGCCGCGGGCCTGATCCCGGCGCACAGGGCCAGCCGGATCGATCCGATCCTGGCCCTCAGATGTGAGTAAGTGCCACGGAAGGGCACAAAACCACGGATGGACACAAAAGACACTGAAACTCTCAGGGTAACGCCTTCCGTGTTCCTCTGTGTTCTTCCGTGGCAGCCCATCCAGTGTTCTTCCCGTGTTCCGTGGTCTTCCGTGTTTTTCCGTGTTGCCTCAGCGGTAGGCGGCGGCTTGGATGCCGTACAGCTCGGCGTAATGGCCGCGCCGCTGCATCAATTCCTCGTGAGTGCCGACTTCGATGAGTCGCGCGCCGTCGAGCACCACGATCAGATCGGCCATGCGCACGGTCGAGAATCGGTGGGACACCAGGATCGTGATGCGCCCTTCGGCGCTGCCGTTGCGCGCGGCGGCTGCGTAACGCTCGAACAAGGCGTGTTCGGTCTCCGCGTCGAGCGCGGCGGTCGGTTCATCCAACACCAGCAGCAGCGGCCGCTCGCGCATGAACCCGCGCGCCAGCGCCAGCTTCTGCCATTGCCCGAACGACACGTCCACGCCGCCCGGCCACGTCGGGCCGAGCTGCGTCTCCAGCCCTGACGACAGCCGGGCCACGACATCGGCAGCTCCCGCGCGATCGACGGCGGCGGCGACCGCGGGTCGATCGTCGGCGCGCGGGACGTCCCCGAGGCCCACCGTGTGCCGCGCGACGAACTCGAAGCGGAAGAAGTCCTGGAAGGCTCCCGCGAGCCGCGATCGCCAGTCGTCCGCCGCGATGCGCGCCAACGGCGTGTCGTCCACCGCGATCGAGCCCGAAGACGGTTCGTAGAGTTTGGACAGCAGCTTGACGAGCGTCGTCTTGCCCGCGCCGTTTTCGCCGACGATGGCCACGACCGACCCGGCCGGCAGCAGCAGGGACACGTCGTCGAGCACCACGCGCGAGGTGCCGGGATAGGCGAACGACACGCGGTCGAGTCGGATGCCGCACCGGAGGACCTCGAGCGCGGGCAGGTCCGCCGACGCCGTCATCGACGCGGCGTAGTCCTCGAGCCAGGCGAGCCGGCGCGAGCCGTCCATCCAGAAGCCGCGGAGGAACCCGACCTCTCCGACCGTCGCCGCGATGTACGCGGAGAGCCGGGCGCCGGCGGCGAGGACGAGCAGCACGTGGCTCGCCGGCGCGCGAAGCCCCGACGACACGAAGATGACGGCGCCGACGTACGCGCCGCCGAACACGGCCCACGCGAGCGTGTGCCATGCAGCCGTTCCCCACCGCGCGTGCGAGACGGGGCCGTACCATCGCTCCCATGCGGCGCGGCGTTCTCGCGCGAGGCGGGGCCCCAGGCCGATGACCCGCACTTCCTTGCCTGGGGCGGCGGTCGTCGCGGTCGCGAACAGGTGCCGCGCGAGACGGGCGGGCTGCGCACCGCCTTCCTGCGCCTTCCGCTCCACCGCGGGACGCCAGGTGGAGGTGACGACCGTGGGCACCGCGAACACCGCGAGCAGCGCGAGCGCGGCATGAATCGACACGAGCAGGCCAATCGTGACGGCGAGCCGCAGGATCCACCCGAGCGTCGAGAAGAGCGACATGTACATGTGATCGAGCACGAACACCTGGTTTCGCAGCATGGACAGGCGATCGAGGAACTCGGGACGCTCCTGGTGCGCGATGGTCGCGACGGAGGCCTGGAGGCGCGCGACGTGCGACTCCAGCGCGATCGTCACCCTGTCGCGGAAGCGGCGCTGCACGCGCGTGCTGACCGTGCCGAGGAACCACGTGGCCGTGGCGGAGACGCCGAGGCCGATCGCCGACGCGACGATCAGCGTGGCGTTCCCATCGAGCACCCCCTTGCCGAGCAGCATCAGCCACAGGGCGAGCAACGCGTCGGGCAGCACGGCAAGCTGTGACAACACGAACGCGGCGAGCATCAGCCGCGGCTCGTGCCGATACCCGAGCTTGCAGAGGCGCCACATCGACGACAGCGCAGGCGGGAGCGGCTCGATCGGCGCCAGTCGGACCGCCTCAGCCGAGGACGTCATAGGTCATGCCCTCCTCGCCCTCGACGGTGAAGCGCTGCGCCTGGAGGTCGAACATCGTGCGGTAGCGGCCTGCCTTCGCCATCAGCTCGGCGTGCGACCCGAGCTCGACGACGCGGCCGTGTTCGATCACGCAGATCTGGTCGGCGTGACGCACGGTGGAGAACCGGTGGGATATCAGGATGGTGGTGCACTGCCGCGTCGCCGACAGCACGCGGTCGAAGATCTCCGCTTCCCCCCGGACGTCGAGCTGCGCGGTCGGCTCGTCCAGCAGGACGAGACCCGCGCCGAGGCGGACCGCGCACAACGCGCGCGCGAGCGCGACGCGCTGCCACTGCCCGCCCGACAGGTCGGTGCCTCCCTCGTACCCGCGGGCGAGCGGCGTGTCGAGACCCGCGAGATCGGCGGCGCCTGCGGACTCGAGCGCGCCGCGGACGGTGGCGTCCGGCGCGCCCGCGGGCGCGACGTTCTCGCGGAGCGGCAGCTCGAGGCGGACGAAATCCTGGAACACCGCGGCCAGTCGCGAGCGCCACGCCTCCAGGTCCAGCTCGCGCAGATCCACGCCGTCCACTTCAATCGCGCCCGACTGCGGGTCGTACAGCCGGCACAGCAGCTTGGCGATTGTCGTCTTCCCCGCCCCGTTCTGGCCGACGATCGCGAGGGAGGAACCAGCCGGGATGGTGAGATCGAAGTGCTCGAGCACGTTGGCGCCACCGGGATACGCGAAGGTGACGTCACGAAACCGGATCTCCCTGGCCGGCGCGCCGGCGGTGGTGCGGCTGCCTGATGTGAGCGATCCGGCCCTGGCCATCGCGGGCTCGAGCCGCAGGACGGCGGCGACCGGCGCCGCGGAGCCGTCGAGCGCCCAGTTCAACCCTCCGAAGGCGATCATCGACGTGCCGACGGCGCTCTGGACGAAGACCACCGCCTGGCCGAGCGTGATCGCACCCGAGGCGGACGCGGATGCGAGCGACCAGAAGACAACCACGTTCGCGCCGGTGACGATCAGCAGGCTCCACAGCACGGGACGCTCGCGAAGGCGCGTCGCTTGGTACTGCAGCTCGTGCAGCCGCCTGCGCCGTGCGACGAACCGATCGATCGTCCAGGTGGCCAGGCCGAACAACCGCAGCTCCTTGCTGGCGGGTGGATCCACGGCGAGCCGATACGCGTACTCGGCGTCGCGCTGCGCGGCGCGGACTTCGCTGGTGTTGCGATCGCGCCAGACGCCGCTCTCGCGCAGCAGCCAGTGGGTCGAGAGCCAGGCGCTGGCGAGCACCAGTGGCGCCCACCAGGCGTACGCCGCGAGCACCGCCGCTGACGCGCTGCCTCCGATCGTCTGCACCAGTCCGCCTGCGATGAAGTCCATCGAGAACGACAGCGGCGGCCCCGTCATGCCGAGGTCGAAATCACGCGCGACCGTGAGATCGCTCGTGAGCGCCGGATCTTCCAGGTGCCCCATGCCCTGCGGGCGCACGCACGCATCGGTCAACCGGTCGTAGAGCCAGGCGGCGGTCCGGTCGCCGAGGTTCGCGCTGACGGCCTGGTGGATGGGTGTGAGGACCTGAAGCAGGACGAACACGATGCCGGCGAACACGAGCGCGCGGCCGAGCGATCCGCCGGATTGCACCGCGGCAACCAGCACGCCCATGGCAATCGCGAAGACCGCCGGCAGCACGCCTCGCAGGACGAGGAGCCCCCACCAAGTCCACGCGAGCAGCGGGTCCGCTTTCGGGAGAACCGCGAAGAACTTCCACTCGTTCCGCTCGCGCAGCCGATCGAGCATCAGACCGTGGAATCTACATCAACACTGGTACGAACCTACCTCAGCCTTGGCGCCGCTCACGCCAGCCTGACGCCCGCCAGCGTCATACGCGCCGAGGCAGGGCTAAAGCCCTGCGCAACAGGAATACGAGGCAGGGCTAAAGCCCTGCGCAACAGGAATACGAGGCAGGGCTAAAGCCCTGCGCAACAGGAACACGAAAGGCAGGGCTACAAGGCACGGCGCGGGATCACCAACAGGCAAACCTATCTCGGCCGTGACCGCTTGCGAGCGCCGTCGTCCCGGTTCCGAACAGCGCGGTCCGGTAGCGCCCACGGCACGATTCGCCTAAATCGCTGGGTCGCAGCGTGATAGAACATGTCGCGCGGCGGGCACGCGCTGTGCTGCTCCGCCCGTCACCATGCTTCAGGATCTTCGATACGGCGCGCGCGTCTTGTGGCAACGGCCCGCCTGGACCGTCCTGGTACTGCTCTCCGTGGCGCTCGGCATCGGCGCGAACACCGCGGTGTTCAGTGCGACCAACGCGGTGCTGATCCGCAAGCTCCCCGTCGCGGACCCGGACAGCCTCGTGCGCTTTCGGGCCGTCGGCCGCAACGACATGGCGACCGACCGCAACGACTACGGGAACAACGCGCCGGAAAACAGCGCCGAGGTCAGCGCAACGTTTCCGTATCCGATGTTCGAGGCGTTGCGCAAGGCGAACGAGACGCTGAGCGATCTGATTGCCGGCGCGCCGTCGAGCACGGTGAACGTGGTCATCGACGGCCGGGCGGAGATTGCAACGGGGTACGTCGCGTCAGGCAACTATCACCAGTTTCTCGGCATCGCGGCCATTCGCGGCCGCGCCATCCGTCCCGACGACGACCGGGCGGACGCCACGGCCGTGGCCGTCATCAGCCATGCGTTCTGGACTCGCCGGTTCGGACGCGATGAGGCGGCCGTCGGCAGGGTGGTGCAGGCCAACAACACGCCGGTGACAATCGTCGGCGTGCTGCCGCAGGAGTTTACCGGTATCCAAAGGACCGTCGCGAATTCCCCGGATTTGTCGTTTCCGCTCTCGCTGGTGTCGCGCCTCAACCCGCAGCCTCCGGGCCCTCCAGGTTCGCTCCCGCTGCTGCGCCAGCCGACGGCGTGGTGGCTGCAGATCATGGGCCGCGTCAAGCCCGGCGTGACACCGCAACAAGTCGAGGCGAACCTCGGCGGCGTCTTCCAGCAGGCCGCGCGGGACGGCATGAATTCGTTCCTCAGCGCGCTGCCGGCGTCGGAGCGCGACACGACCGAGAACCGGGATCGAACGGGGATCCCGCAACTGCGCGTGACCTCCGGCGCTCACGGGATTTACGACAATTCCGCGAGCGAGGTGCGGTCGATCGCCATCCTGAGCGCGGTCGTGGCGCTGATCCTGCTGATCGTTTGTGCGAATGTCGCGAACCTCCTGCTCGCACGCGCGACAACACGCCGGCACGAGATTTCGGTGCGGCTCTCGCTGGGGGGCACCCGGTGGCGATTGATGCGGCAGTTGCTGACCGAAAGCCTTCTTCTCTCGCTCTTCGGCGGAGGGCTTGGGATCATCGTCGCTTACTGGGGAAAAGAGCTGCTCCCGGGCGGCGCCGCGACAGCGCCGGTCGACTGGCGCGTCCTGACGTTCGCCTGGGCACTCTCGGTCGTCACCGGCCTGGTGTTCGGTATCGCGCCCGCGGTTCGCGCCACGGGCGATACCGCCTCGGCCGCGCTGAAAGAAGGCGGCCGCACGATCGTGGGGTCGCGCGCGCTGCTCGGCAAATCGCTTGTCGTCGTGCAGGTCGCCGTGTCGCTGGTCGTGCTGGTGGGCGCCGGGCTGTTCCTGCGGACGGTCGACAACCTGCGCCGGGTGGACGTCGGGTTCGATCCGCAGCACCTGGTGCTGTTTCGTGTCAACCCGCAGCTGAATCGGTACGATTCGACGCGCAGCGCGGCGCTGTACGAACAGATCAGGCAGCGACTGCAGTCCGTTCCCGGCGTTCGGGCCGTGACGCTGTCGAACCCCCCACTGCTCTCGGGCAGCGTCAGCGGGACGACATTCATCGTGCAGGGCCGGCCCTACCAGCCGGGACCGCACAACGATATTCACCGCGTCCGCATCGCTCCCAACTTCTTCGAGGCGATGGGCATCCCGCTGGTCGCCGGGCGCGCCTTCAGCGATCGCGACAATACGACCGCGGCCCCGAAGGTCGCGATCATCAACGAAGCGGCCGCGCGCAACTTCTTCCCCGGAGAGGACCCGCTCGGCCGCCGGTTCGGCGGCAACCCGGAAACGAGCAGCCAGATCGAAGTCGTCGGCATCGTGCGGAACGTCAAGTACAACGATCTCCGGGCGGACGCGCCACCGACGATGTACGTACCATACGGCCAAGGCAACGTGGGCCCGATGGCGTTCGAGGTGCGGACGGCGATCGACCCTGCCGGCACGATTCCGGCGATTCGCGAGGCAGTCCGCCAGGCGGATCCAAACGTGCCGTTGATGGCCGTCTCGACGCAGATCGATCAGATCGAGCGGAGGTTTGCGCAGGAGCGCATCTTCGCGCGCGCGTATCTGTTGTTTGGCGCGCTCGCGCTGCTGGTCGCGGCGATTGGCCTGTTCGGCTTGATGTCCTACAGCGTCACGCGGAGAACGAACGAAATCGGCATCCGGATGGCGCTCGGCGCCGAGCGGGCCGCCGTGACGCGGATGATCGTGGGCGAGTCGCTCGTGATGGTCGCGTTCGGGCTCGCGATCGGGCTCGGGTCGGCCCTCGCAGCCGGGCGCCTGGTCGCCACGCTGCTCTTCGGCCTGGCGCCTTACGATCCCGCGACGATCGCGCTCGTGATGGCCGTCATGGTTGGCACGTCTTGGATTGCGTGCTACCTGCCCGCCCGCCGCGCCGCCCGCATCGATCCGATGCTGGCGCTCCGCTACGAATAGCGCAACTCCAAGTTCAAACTTCAAACTCCAAACTTCAAACTTCACACTTCAAACGTCAAACGGCCAACTCCCAATCCCAAACGGCCGGGAATTGGGGCTGGGAGGTTGGAGTTTGGCGTTTGGCGTTGACGCCGGCGCGCAGCGCTACCTTAACACCTGCTCCTCCGCGTCCGCCGCCGTCGTTTCCATCTGCCGGCGGACCATGCCGTGGTAGAGCCCCTGCGCGAGCATGAGCTCCTCGTGCGTCCCGCGTTCGACGACGCGCCCGTCGTCCATCAGGAGAATGAGGTCCGCGCGCCGCACCGTCGAGAGGCGGTGCGCGATGACGAAGGTCGTCCGGCCCGCCAGCAGCGTCGCCATCGAAGCCTGAATGAGCTGCTCGCTCTCGGTGTCGAGATTGCTGGTGGCCTCGTCCAGGATCAGGATCTGCGGCGAGGCGAGAATCGCGCGCGCGATCGCCAGGCGCTGCTGCTGCCCGCCTGACAGCTTCACGCCGCGTTCGCCGACGAACGTGCCGTAGCCGTCGGGCAGTTTCGCGATGAACTCGTGCGCGTTGGCGCGGCGCGCGGCGTCCTCGATCTCGGCGTCGGTGACGTCGTGGCGGGCGTAGGCGATGTTGTCGCGCACCGATCCGTCGAAGAGGAACACGTCCTGCTGCACGATGGCGAGGAGATCGCGATACGTGCGCAGGCGGAACTCGCGGATGTCCGTACCGTTCAGAAGGATCCGTCCACGGGTCGGATCGTGGAACCGCGCGACGAGGTCGGTGACCGTCGTCTTGCCGGCGCCGCTGCGGCCGACGAGCGCGACGACGGTGCCGCCCGGCACGGTCACGTTGAAATCGCGCACGACCGGCAGCCCCTCGCGGTACTCGAACTCGACCTCCTCGAACCGGATCTCGCGCACCTCGCGCGGCGCGTCCACCGCATCCGGCCGATCCGGCTTGTCGTCCTCCATCCCCAGCACCTCGAACACGCGCTCCATGGCCGCGAGCGAGCGCTGCAGCTCGGAGAACGAGTTCACGAGCTGCCACACCGGGTTCAGCAGCAGGAACGTGTACCACTGGAACGCCATGATGTCGCCGATCGACGCGCGGCCGGCGAGGTTCAGATAGCCGCCGTACCACACGATGACGACGTTGACGATGCCGAGCAGGAGACTCCAGGCGCTCCAGAGCACCATTTCGCGGCGCTGGGCGAAGAGCTCCTTCCGCAGCACCGTGTGCCGACCGACCATGTAGGAGCCCAGCTCGCGCACCTCGCGGCCGAACGCGCGCACGACGCGGATGCCGGAGAACGTCTCGCCCACGCGACCGTCGATCACTTCCGCATCCTTGCGGACCGATCGGTAGATCGGCCGGATGCGCCGCGCGAAGGTCAGGCTCATGACCATCACGCCGGGAATGATCGCCAGCGCCGTCAGCGCGAGCCGCCAGTTCAGCGACAGGAGGATCCCGACCGCGATGATCAGGCGGATGACCGAGATGGACGGCGACACGACCGCCATCTGCATCAGCCCGGTCGTCGTGTCCACGTCGCCCGTGAGGCGCGAGAGGATGCCGCCGGTCTTCATGTCCCAGAGCTTCGGGAGCGGCAGGTGCAGCAGGCGATCGTAGAGCGATCGCCGGAGCGACAGCATGACGCGCACGTTGAGGAGGCGCTGGCGGTAGTCCTTGAGGACGCCGACGAGGGCGGAGACCAGGATGACGCCGAGGAACACCACGCCGGCCAGATTGAGTCGTGTGAGCCGCGTGGCGGCGTCGAGCGCGGTATTCAGCAGGACGCGGTCGATCATGAACCGCATGAAGAGCGGTTCGGCCATCTGGAGGCCCGCGGTGACGAGCGCGAGCAGGAAGACGGCGCCGACCTGATAGCGGTGCGGCTTCAGCCAGCGCAGGTAGTCGTGCAGGTACTCGCGCCGCTTGCCCTTCGGGAGGACGCCCCGGGGCTCCTCGGAATTCTCGTCGTCTTTCTTCTGGTCCTTGGTCTCGCCGGCCTCGTCGAGGCGGCGCAGGCGGTAGTCCTGGACGAACGTCCGGTATCGGCGGCGCGAGGAGACGGCTTCAGGCACGCACCTCCGATTCTACGGGCGAACCGGCGTTCTCGATCCCGCCCTCTTAGCTCAGGTGGACGATGAAGCAAGCCGGTAGCTGGTAGCGTCGCACCGTTAGAAGCGAAACCGGACTCCGCCATTCACATTCCGGCCTTCCAGCGGTGCCCAGGCGTCAACGGTCCAGCGTCCGTCCGGTGCGCGCGACGGGCGGATGAGCGGATCCCACCGTGTCTGCCTGACGCCGGTCAGGTTCTCGCCGTTGACGAAGAGCCGCACCCGCCCGAGCTGCCGTTCCACGAGCAGACCGACAACCGCATACGGGCGGCTCGTCTCGCGGAAGGGATTCTCTTCGAGCCGCTGGACGCCCGTGTAGTAGAACTCCACGCCCACGCGCCCCACGTCTTCGCGCTCCCACATGCCGACGAGGCCCGCTGAGTGGCGCGGCGTCAGCGGCGCCTGCCGGCGAGCGTCTCCCTCCTGCTCCAGCGCCTGGACGTACGTGTACGTCGCGGTGACGGCGTACGGTTCGCGGCGCAGCGCGCCGAACAGTTCGACGCCGAGATTGGTGGTGGGCTCGGACAGGTTCGTCAGCACCAGCCCGCGCGAGCGGTCGGCGTCAATGGGGTGGCGGATTCGCGAGCCGAACAGGGTCACGGTGTACGACAGCGGACCGTCGGTCCGGCTGACGTCCAGCGACGTGCTGCGGCCTTCTTCGGCCCGCAGTCGCCCTGGAACGACCAGTCGCGAGAGTCCCGCGGCCTCGGTCTCCTCGGTCAGCGGCGACGGACCGAAGAAGCCGGTCCCGACAGACACCCGGCTCGTCCACGCGCCGGATCGCAGGAGCGCCGAGAGTCGCGGACTGAAAAACGTACCGTACTCACTGTGGCGATCGACGCGGCCGCTTGCGCTGAGCGACAACCACTTCGCGACGTCGATGTCGTCCTGCACGAACGCGCCGGGGACGGTGAACGTGTACGCAAACTGTGGAAGATCTGTCGGGCGGTACGCGTCCCGTTCGATCGCGGCGCCGGCGACGAGCGTGTGGCGCCCGGCCGGTGCGCGAACGGTCATCTCACCGAACACCGTCTCGTGCCGGTCCCGCTCGCGGACGTCGCCGAACTGGTGATCGTGCCGCTGGCCCATGACGGCCCCACGTGCGCTGACCAGGTATCGCTGCCGCAAAAGAACCTGGGCGACAACGCCCGCATCCACGCGCCGCGTGTTCAGCGTTTCGCGAAATGCTGCACCCCCGGGCGCGCCTCCGCCTTCGCGATCCTCCGCCGTCAGTCCGGCCGTCGCGAAGAAGGTCCGGCCCTTGCCGTCGTCCCAGAACAGGCGCGGGCGTACGACGCCGCGCGAGTACCCGGGTAAGTCCGACCAGGTATCGTCGTTGACGTCGGTCTCCTCCTGCCAGTGGCCACTCCCGATCGCCGTGAAGGCCCAGCCCCGCTTCGCGGGCGTCGCATACCACCCGACAGCGTCCGTGGCGCCGCGCGTCGAGCGGTTCACCAGGAGTTCACGTTGTGTTTCCGGCGCTGGACGTCTGGAGATCAGGTTCACGACGCCGCCCATCGCGCCGGCGCCATACAACGAGGACGCGACGCCCTTGATCACTTCGACCTGTCCGAGGTCCATGGGTGGAATCTGGAGCAGACCGAGACCGCCGACTTCGCCGAAGAGCGGCAGGCCGTCCGAGAAGAACCGCGTATAGCGCCCGCGCATCCCCTGGATGCGGACGCTGGCGGCGCCGAGCGACGGCGAGGTCGTCTGCACGCGCATGCCGCCCATCTCGTTCAACATCATCACGATGTCCCCGGGCGTCATCAGCATCTTCTCCTCGATCTCCTCCCGTGCAAGTACCTCGACGCGCATGGGCTGATCCTCGAGACGCTTGTCCGTCCGCGTGGCCGAGACGGTCACCTCCTCCTCGTGCGTGGGCGGCCGCTCCAGTGCGATGACGACGTACTGGGTCTGTCCAGGCTGAACCACAACGCTCGTCGTCGCGGGCAGGAACCCTTCCTTGACCGCGGTGATCGCAATCGTGCCCGGTCGCACGGTCACGGACACCGAGCCGGTGGCGCTCGTCGCATGGGTCGTTCCGTTGACGACGACGGCAGCGCCGGCGACGGGCGCCGAATCGAACCGTACGTCGACCTGGATCACGGCGGACGGCTGCGCGAAGGCCGTCGAGGCGCAGATGCAGCACAGAAGGAAGACGAGTCGCGGCCACGTGAACATCCCGCCGACCGTACACGCGACACCGCAGGCCAGTCAAGGGACCGCGCCAGCGAACGAAACCATTCGCCTCCTGCTGCGTTTTGGCTCTCAGGGCGCGTCGCAAATCAACCGCGGCCTCTGGTAGCGCAGGCCTTCAGGCCTGCCAAACGGCCGCGGGCAGCCCTAAGGGGCTGCGCTACAGGTAATCCCGCAACGCGCGAGCGCCCCGCGATTCCGAGGGGGAGGACCCGATGGGGCTGCCCGTGCTCAGCTTGGTGGTGACGGCGATTCTCTGGTGCGGACCGGCGGCTCCGGAGGGCAGGCAGCAGCTCACCTCCGGTCCGAAAGACGTCACGCTCGACAACGGGACGGTTGTGCGGGTCGAAGCAGGCGAACTCGAGGTCCCGGAGAGCAGGCGAAGGCCTATGGCCGAGATCAGGTCCAAGACACCCGTTCAGTAGGTGGAGCACCGACGTCCGACCACTCACGGAATACGGCCCGCTCGGAACCAAACGTCACCGTGGTTCCGTCAATTAGAGGATGCGGCGCCGCGATCCGCGTCCCGTTCACGTACGTCCCGTTGGTGCTCCCGCAATCCCCGACCGTGGCGCGTCCGTCCGCGATCACGATGCGCGCGTGCACCCGCGAGACGCTGCTGGCATCGACCCAGACATCGCTTTCGGGGTGCCGCCCGACGACGTTTTCTCCCTCCGCGAGCGGCAGGATCAGGTCCCGCCATGTCAGCCACCAGCGGCACGACCGATGGGCCGGCGCGCCGGCGGGCGCCGCAAGCTGCTCTGCGTTCCCGCAGAACCGGTAGCCCCGCCGCGACACCGTGGCGATGTACTTCGGCGATTTCGGGTTGTCGCCGAGCGCCTTTCGGATCTCCGCGGCGGCGTTTCCAAGGTTTGCCTCGAGGACGACCGCGTCGGGCCAGAGGAGATCCTGCAGCTCCGTCTTCGTAACGAGCGCCGGCCGCCGTTCGAGCAGGATCTGCAGCAGGTCGAACGACTTGGGCGAAACGTGGACCGGCCGGCCGGCCTGCAGCAGCTCACGGGTCGCCGAGTCGAAGACGAACGCGTCAAAGCGGACTCTCATCGCGAATCTGTGCAACGGTTATGGTTTCCCTGAGACATGGCCCGACCGCCCACCCATAATAGCAACACGGAAACACGGAAACACGGAAGGACACGGACCGAAGGCACGGAAGGGCACGCAATGGGTCAGACAGTGAAAGCGCCCGACGGGTTGAGCATCTGGAATGCGATGCGCGAAGAGCTGATGCTGAACCTCTATCCGCTGCCGTACACGACGCTGCCGCCCACGATCTTCTACGTGTACCTGCACCCCGCCGACTTCGATCGGATCGAGGGGATCGTGCACGAACTGGTCGCCCAACTGCAACGAAAGCTCAACGACGAGGTGCGGAAGATCAATCAGGGGCGCGAGAAATCAGGCGGGATGCTGTCGCGCCTGATCGCGCAGGAGGAGGCGCCGCCCATCGCAGTGCCCCCCGGCGGCTGGGAAGTGCACGTCAACGCGGACAGAAACGGCACGCTCCAGCCGGGCCACCTCGGGATCGATTCGACGCTGCCGCTCCCGGCGCCGCTCGAATTCGGCGGGCCGGCCACCACGCGCATCGTCAAATCCGTGCTCACGGAAACGGGCCGCAGCAGCACGACGATCGAGGTCGTTCCCGCCTCCGCCGCCAACGCGGACCTGCGCGAGCGGGCAACGCTGATCTATGACGACGATCAGGGACACCACACCTTCAGCATGCGCAAGGAGACCCTTTCGGTCGGCCGCGGCGGAAGCTCGGTCTGGATCGACGTCCAGGTGATCACCTCGCCGCAGGTATCGCGCGAGCACTTCCGGCTCCGCCGCGACCGGTCCGGCCGGTTCTTCATCCAGGACGTCAGCAGCTGGGGGACGTCGGTCAACGACGTGCGGATCCCCGCCGCGGTGAAAGGGCCCGATGGGGTGCTCAGACCCGGCGCGGAACACGAGCTCGTCTCGCCGGCCCGCATCGATCTCGCCGGCGCGCTGGTGATGCTGTTCGAGGCCAAGCCGCTCACATGACGACGTTGTACTGGCTGCACTTCGTCTTTCTCGCGGCGCTCGTCGCCGCCCTCGCGTGCCTGCTCTGGCTTGCGCGGGTATACGACCGTGGCTGAGCCGCGCACGTTCGCGGGCCCGATGCTGCGCGCCGCGGCGCGCACGCACCCGGGGCGCGTCCGGGCGAACAACGAGGACGTGCCGCTCGTCGATGCGGCGCGCGGGGTGTTCGGCGTCATCGACGGCATCGGCGGGCATGCCGGCGGCGAGATCGCGGCGGCGATGGCGAAAGACGTCATCGTGCAGCGGCTCGCGCGGCCCTTGGGCGCTCCGGCGGACCGCGTGCGCGAAGCCATTGCGATTGCGAACAACGAGATCTTCAAGCGCGCCGCCGACTCCAGCGATCTCGCGGGAATGGCCTGCGTCATCACGCTCGCGCTCGTGTCCGACGGCCGGCTGACGATCGGCCACGTCGGCGATGCGCGGCTCTACAAGCTGCGCGCCGGGGGCATCCGGAAGCTCACGCGCGATCACTCCCCCGTCGGCGAGCGCGAAGACGCCGGAGAGCTCAGCGAGGCCGACGCGATGCGTCATCCGCACCGCAACGAGGTGTTCCGCGACGTCGGGACGGTCTTCCGCGACAAGGACGAGCAGGAATTCGTCGACATCATCGACGAACCGCTCGAGCCGGACGCCGCGATCCTCCTGTGCACTGACGGCCTCAGCGACATGCTGCCCGGGTCGACCATCGCCCATATCGTGCGGCAGCACGCGGGGAGCCCCGAACAGGTCGTCGAGGCGCTGGTTGCCGCCGCGAACGATGCCGGCGGCCGCGACAACATCACCGCCGTGTACGCCGAGATGCCGCTGTTTGCCGATGCGCTCGCTGGGGGCGCCGGCCAGCGGCTGACGCCGACGGAGCCGGCCGGGGGCAACGCTGCCCAGCCCGACCGGAACGCGATGGCCATGCCCGCCGCGCCGGCGCATGTCGGGCGCGCGCGGCGGGCGGCGCGAGCAGTCGTATCGAGCCGCATGACCTGGTTCGCCGCCGGCGCCGTCGTTGGCGTCATCGGCGCGCTCGCGCTCACGATGTACGTTGCCACCACCCAGGTGCGTGCCCCGCGGACGCTGATCGTTGCGCCGGGCCGCACGTCGTCGTTCACCAGCATCACCGCCGCGATCGCCTCGGCGAGCCCCGGAGATGTGGTGCGCGTCGAGCCAGGCGTGTACCGCGAAGTGGTCGAAGTCCGCGACGGAATCGATCTGGTCGCGAGCAGGCCGGGGACCGTGACGATCGTTGCCTCCGCGGATGCCGCCCGGCCGCCCCTGTCGATCGTCGGCGCCCTGAACGTCCGGATCGCCGGAATCAGGATTGAGGCGGAGAAGTCGGCCGAGATCGGCGTCCGGATCACGGCGCCCGAGGCCACACTGGAGCTTGTCGAAATCGTGGGGCCGTTTCGCCACGCGTTTGCCCTCTCGCCCGGATCGTCCATCAGCGTGCGTGGCAGCCGAATCGCGGTCACGGGCACGCTGCTCGCGGTGCCCGACGATGGTCACGCGACATTCGTCAACTCCATCCTGATGCGCACCGCCACCACAGCATTGAGCGAACCGGCGATCTCCGCGAGCCCGTCAGCCCACCTCGTCCTGCGCGGAAACGTGTTCAACGGTTTTGGCTCCGACATCGTCGAGGGCGTCACGGAGGCGCAGCGCGCGCAGCTCGTCGGAGGCAACACCGTCGTCGCCGCCGGCCGTGGCGGGCCCGGTGTGTCAGAGCCGGCGGCGGGACGCGGGTCGAGCGTGCCCCGGTCACGCACCCCAAGGGGCGGCCGCTGATGGCGCGTGGCGACTTCGAGATCGTCGACGAGAAGCCGATCGGCTGCGGCCAGTTCGGAACGGTGTTCCGTGCCCGGCGCCGCGGCGACGGCAGGATCGCGGCGCTCAAACTGATCCTGCACCAGGGGGAGAACGGGGCGGACGCGATCGCGGCGGAGCGGCGCGGCGCAATCCTCCAGCAGGGGTTCGCGTCGCTGCACGGCATGGTGCCAGACGTGTTCGAGTTCGGCGACGACGGAAACGACTTCTTCATCGCGATGGAGCTCGTCGAGGGCCCTTCGCTCGAGGAACGGCTGCGCGGCGGTGCCCTTCCCTGCGACGAGGCGGTCGGCCATGCGTTGTGGTTGTGCGAGTTCCTCGACAAGGCACACGCGTTCTCGCCGGTGGTGGAAGGACGTCCCTACCGGCTGCTTCACAACGACCTCAAACCGGCGCACCTGAAGATCCCCGATACCGGCGAGCGGAAGGTGCTCGACTTCGGCATCGCGAAAGCGCTCGAGGAGACACGGGAGCTCGCGACCGACGTGGGCCGCACGATCGCGTATGCCGCCCCGGAACGCCTGCTGTCCGAGCACGTCAACGTGCACGCGGATTTCTGGTCGCTGGGCGTGGTGCTCTATGAAATGGCGTCGGGCCATCGGCCGTACCCGGCCCTCGAGGGCCCGCGTTATCGCCGTCAGCTGTACAGCGCGATCACGACAAATGCGCCCCGGGCGCCGCTGCCACGTGACTGCCCGCAGCACCTGCAGGGCATCATCAACCGGCTGCTCGCGTTTCAGCCGGAGCACCGCTACCAGAGCGCGGCCGAGATCCACGCGGACCTCGAGCGGTTTGCCAGGGGGGAGACTCCGGCGGCCGCGGCCTACTTCGACACGCCGCTGACGGTGCCGGTGGCGAGGACGCCGGGTGCCACGGTCGCGGAGCTGTCACCGGTGTCGCTCGTCCCGCCGCCGGTGATCCCGTCGATACCACCGACCGATCCGGTGCCCCCCTCTGGCTCGCCGCGAGCGGCTATCCCGCCGACGGAACCCACCCGTCCAGTCGAAATTCGTCCGGCGTCACGCCGGTCGTTTGCGAGCCGCCTGGCAACCGCGACGCTGACGATGGCGTTCCTGTTGATCGTGGTCACCGAAGGCGTGGCCTGGCTGTTCGCGGAGCGTTTCCGCGACACCCTTCCGTCGATCGACGAGCGCACGGTGACGGCGAGCCGGGGGGCGTACGACGCCGTCGAGCGCTGGTCGCTGTTCGATCTCGGCCTCAGGCTGCGCGTGAACAGGCCGCTCGTGTCCAGGCTGCGCACGGTCGGCGATCAGGTGATTGCCGACTACCGCCGCGAGCTGCCGACGATGGGGCCCGAAGAATGGAGCCAGGCCCAGGCCGCGTTCAACTGGACGCGAGCGCTCTCGCCGCACGACACCAGTCTGCGAGCGAAGGAGCTCACGGCGGAGGGCCACGTTCGGCGCCTCGCGGCGCAGAAGGCGCGGCCGGCGGCGAGCGCGACCGCGATGGCGCAGACTGCGGTCGCGCGCTTTCGGGATGCCGCTCTGTCCGATCCGCGCTCGTTCGATCCGTACGTCGCGATGGCCGTGACACAGGTCTACGCGCTGGGCGATGTCGACGGCGCGCTGTCGTCGCTCGAGGAGGCAACGAAGAGGGGCTACCCGGCGACAAGACGCGAGACGGCGCTGCGGGGAGACGCATACATGCGCCGTGGGCTGACGGGCGGCAAACGCGCGGCCGTGCTCACGGGCGACGAGCGCAACGGCGCGCTCGTCCAGGCCAGAGTCGATTTCGAACAATGTGTCTCCTGGTTCTCACAGATCGTGGACTTCGGGAATGCGGCGCACAACCTCGAATCGTGCAAGGCGGAGATTCGCCGGATCGATCGGCAAATCGACGTCGAAGGTTGGTGACCATGCGTGTCATCGCGCCAGCCCCGGCCTTCAGCCGCACGTCCGGACGGCAGCAGCGCTCGCTCAACGTCGAGTTGCTCGGCCTGGCCGCCGCGTCGATCGTCGTGCTCTTCGGAATCGTGCTCGCGTACGCGGCGAAAGTGGCCAGGGTGGACGAGGTCGCGCCCGCCGGCGGCGTCATCCCGCTCTACGCGCTCGCTTCCCCCGCGGATCTCGAGCCGGTGCTGACGCAGTTCCCCTCGCCGATCGAGCGGCAGACGGCGGCCCTCGCCCTCTACCGGCGCGCGACGTCGCCGCGGGCGCCCCTCGATCACGTGGGCGCCCTGGCCGACGTGAGCGTTCCAGCCGCCACCGTCCGCGCCGATCGACGCCTGGTGCGGCTCGGCGCCGAGCTGGCTCGCCGCCCCGGTCTCAGCGAGGTCCGTGTCTTGTCCCGTTCCGACATCGTCTCGATGAAACCGCGGCTCGCCGTGCGAAGCCTGGCCCAGTTCAATCGTCGCGTCGCGCGCGCGATGGCCGTGTTCATCGCCGCGTTCTGGGTCGCGCACCTGCTCCGGCGCTGGCGCCGGCGGCACGACGACCCCCTCGTATTGCCGGCACTCATGCTGCTCTGCGGCGTCGGTCTCATGACGATGATCGCGTTGCGCGATCCGCTGCGCGACACGATCGCCGCGAGCGCCTTCGCGAGTGGCACCGCGCTCGGCATGGTGCTCCTCGTGCTGGCATCGGAGGTGGACTTCGAAGCGTCGCCGCTCCGGCGCGCCGTGGCCCTCCCGCTCGCGCTCGCCCTCGCGCTCGCCACGATGCTGCTCGCCTTCGGGAGCGGACCGGGCTCGAGCGGAGTGAAAGTCAACCTGTTCGGCGCGCAGCCTGTGGAAGTCATCCGGCTGCTCGTCGTGTTTGCGCTTGCGGCGTACTTCGGCCGCCGTCTCGAGCTGGTGCGCGAGCTGTCGGAGCCCCCGACCGCGTCACGCCCGTGGCTGCGCTACCTCAGCGTGCCGCGGTGGAGAGACGTGCGGCCGGTCGTGGTGAGCATGGCCCTGGTCCTGGCCTTCTTCTTCCTCCAGAAGGACCTCGGGCCCGCGCTCGTCCTCTCCTGCGTGTTCCTCGGTCTGTTCGGCATCGCGCGCGGCAAGGTGGGCCTGGTCGTCGCCGGATTTGCGCTGCTCCTGGCGGGATTCACCGTCGCGTACTGGACCGGGGTGCCGTCGCTCGTGCGCGACCGCGTCATGATCTGGGGCGACCCGTGGAACAACGGCGTGCCTGGCGGAAACCACGTGGCGCACGGTCTATGGGCGCTGGCGACGGGCGGGCCGTGGGGCAGCGGTGCCGGACTGGGCAGCCCGAACGCGATCCCTGAAGGCCACACCGATTTCGTGCTCGCTGCCGTCGGCGAGGAGCTCGGCTACGTGGGCCTGGCGGTCGTCGTCGCGCTGTACGGGTTCCTGTGCTGGCGCTGCCTGCGGATCGCGCTGCGCGCGCCGGGCGACTTCTCGACGTTCCTGGCGGCGGGCGTGGTGCTCGTGCTCAGCGTGCAGGCGTTCGTCATCGCCGCCGGCCTGCTCGCGCTCGTGCCGCTCTCCGGCGTCGTGACGCCGTTTCTGAGCTACGGCCGCTCGTCGATGCTGGCCAATTGCCTCGCCCTCGGCCTCGTGCTGTCGGTGGGACGCCGGCAGGCGGACGCGCGGGAACACATGCGGCGGCCCGTTCGCATGCTTGGCGCCGTGCTGGCCGTCGCCGGCGCGGTCATCCTCTCGCGCGTCACCTGGGTGCAGGTCGTCCATGCCGACGAGATGGCGGCGGCCTCGAGCCTGACGCAGCAGGCGGATGGCGGATACCGCTTCGAGTACAACCCGCGGCTCCTCTCGGCGGCGCGCACGCTGGCGCGCGGCACCATCTACGACCGCAACCGGCTGCCGCTCGCAACCAGCCGGCCGGATGAAATCGCCACGCTGGCGGCCACCTACGATGCGGCGGGCGGGGTGGCGCCCGAGGCGTGCAGCGACCTCTCCACCCGTTGCTACCCGCTCGGCGGGTTTGCGTTTCACGCGGTGGGGGACTGGACGCACCAGGCGAACTGGGCCGCGCGGAACTCCTCGTACGTCGAGCGCGACAGCGACGCGCGGCTGAAAGGCTACGACGATCGCGCGCAGGTCGTTGACGTGGTCAATCCACGCACCGGCCGGCGTGACCGCGCGATCCGCCGTGATTTCAGCGTGCTGCTGCCGCTCGTTCGCCAGAGATATCGGTCCGGCGGCGATGCCGTGCGGGCGCTGCGATCGCGCGACCGCGACGTGCACAGCTCGCTGGACGCGAGGCTCCAGGTGCGCGTGGCCGCGGCGCTGCGAGACGGCATTCTGTCAGGCGGGTTCGCGCGGGGCGCCGCTGTCGTCCTCGATGCCGGCACCGGCGAGGTCCTTGCGGCGGCAAGCTATCCATGGCCCGATGCGAGCGACCTGGAACGAGCGAGCCTGGGGCCGATGGATCGCGACGGCGCGGCACGGTGGCTCGACCGGGCTCGCTACGGCCTCTACGCCCCGGGCTCCACGTTCAAGCTCGTCGTCGCGGGGGCCGCGCTGCGCGGCCATCACGACGGCGCGCGGTTCACGTGCGTGCGGCTGCCGGACGGCCGCGTGGGCAACTACGTGCGCGGATCGTCCCGGCCCGTTCGCGACGACCCGATGGACACGGCGCCTCACGGCGACGTGGATCTCGACCGCGGGCTGATCGTCTCGTGCAACGCGTACTTCGCGCAGCTTGCCGTTGCGCTCGGACCGCGCGCCGTGCTCGACGCGGCGGCGCCGTTCCAGATCGACGTGGCGCGCACGGCCACGCCCGAAGCCCTGCGGCCGTGGCTGGCGCAGGTCGGCTACGGGCAGGGCGAGGCCCTCGTGTCGCCGCTCAAGCTGGCGCGCGTATCCGCGTCCATCGGATCGGGCGGGACGATCGCACCGGTGCGGTGGGGGCCGGTGGAGGCAACGCGGCAGGATGACGCCTCGCCGCGGTTCCTCTCGGGAGAAGACGCGGACCGCCTCGCGCGCGCCATGCGGGCCGTGGTGACGTCCGGCACGGGGCGGGCGCTGCGATCGCATGCGGTCGCGATCGCCGGCAAGACCGGCACGGCTGAAGTCACCGGCGCGCCCGCGCACTCGTGGTTCACCGGCTTCGCGCCGTATGGACCCGGCGGTTCTGCGAGCGCCCAGCGCCCGGTGCCCGGCGCGGCCGGTTTGTCCAGCGCCCGGCGCCCAGCGCCCAGCGCCCGGGATCGCCGTATCGCCTTCGCGGTGATCGTGGAGAACGCGGGCTATGGGAGCCGCGCCGCGGCACCGATCGCGGGACACATCGTGTCGGCCGCGAAGGAACTCGGACTGATTCGGTAGCGCAGCCCTTCAGGGCTGCCTTGAAACGGGGACGTCATGACACCGCTCTTGAACGCCGGCCGCAAGCTGCACGCGCGCGTGCGCAGTTTCTTCGACACGCCCCTTGACGCCACGGCGCTGCCTCTCGAACTCCTTCAGGCCGCGCTCGACCAGCTCGAACGACAAGCGCAGCCGTCCGGCCGCGGGGCGCGCGTCTTCCCGTACAACCGCGTCGTCGTGCACGTGGCGCAGCCCGACGGAGATCGCGCGGCGATCGAGGCGGTCTTCGTCGAGTTCCCCGCGCGCCTCCGCGAACGGCTCGCGGAGGTCCGCTGCGACCTGCCCGCGGACTTTCAGGCCCGCGCCGCGTACTACGACGAGGCGCCCGCCGGCCGCGGCGTGCTGTGGGTCGAGTGCGGCAACGAAGGCGAAGCTCACACGGTCGCGGATCGCGAGGTGCCCCGGCTCCGCGTGACCGTCGTGAAGGGGCAATGCGAACAGCCTGAGTACGCATTCCAGGAAGGGGGCATCGCGATCGGCCGCGGGACCGAGCCCACCGACACCCTCGGTCGCGTGCGGCGCAACCACGTCGCCTTTCTCGAGGTGCGCGACGGGGTGAGCGAGACCGTCGCCCGCGCGCACGCGCGGCTGCAGTTCGATCCCGCCACACGGTCGTACCAGTTGTTCAACGAGTCCGGCAGCAACCCGACGTTCCTGCTGCGCGAGGGGCGGAGCATCCGTCTCGCGCCACGGGACCCCCGCGGCGTGCGCGTGCAATCGGGCGACGAGGTGCAGCTGGGGCGTGCGGTCCTGAAACTTGGCATCGAGGACCGCTGAAGCACACGGAAGCACACTGAATTGTCGCTGAGTTCCTGTAGCGCAGCCCTTCAGGGCTGCTTCGGATGATGGTCGAAACCCACACGCACGAGATCTCGACGAAGGGCCAGGGCGATGCCCACGACATCACGGCCGTCGCCGCACGCGCCGTCGCCAAATCCGGCATGCGCGCCGGCATCGCGACGGTGTTCGTCGTCGGGTCAACCGCCGGCGTCACGACCATCGAGTTCGAGCCTGGCGCGGTGCACGATCTCAACGGCGTGTTCGAGGCGCTCGCGCCGCGTGAGGCCGATTACCGCCATCACCTGCGCTGGGGCGACGACAACGGCTCGAGCCACGTCCGGGCGGCGCTGCTTGGACCGTCGGTGACGATCCCGTTCAGGGACGGCAAGCTGCTGCTGGGCACCTGGCAGCAGATCGTGCTGCTCGAGTTCGATACGCGGCCGCGCCGCCGCGAAATCGTCGTTCAGGTCCTCGGCGACTGAATCCACGGACGCGTAACAGAGAAGTAGGCAGCAGGCAGTGGGTCACACTGCCAGCCGCATGCCGTGCTGCCTGCTTACATCCGCTTCAATAAGCCGGCCTGGTTCCGCCTGACAACCAGAAGATCAACGCTGCGCCGACGAGGAACAGCACGTACGACCACCAGGGAACCTTGCTGCGCATGTTGCCCTCACGCCGACTGTGCGCTGTCGGCTTCCGCGGCTTTCCTCACAAGTCCTGCGCCCCAGCGATCCGCGAGCGCGGGGCACGCGGCAAGTTCCAGGCGTTCGCCGCCGAGGCGGGACGCCGCGGGACGGCGGGTGTACGTCAGGTCGTTCACGCGAGCCACCGTCCATTGTGAATACGGACGCTCCGTGAGGACCAGCGACTCCCCTGCCGTGACATCGCCCTCCTCGATCACGCGCAAGTACCACCCGGTGCGGCGCGAGTCGGTCACGAGCTGCACGAATTCGGGACGGCCCCATCGCCGTGCGAGCTTCCAGCAGGGCCCCCGCGGCTGCGAGATCTGCACGAGCGCCGACCCGGCGCGGTAGACGTCCCCGATGCAGGCCGTGGTCTCCGTCTGTCCTTCCACGGAGAAGTTCTCGCCGAACCAGCCTGGTCCGCAGTCCTCGATGCCGAGCTCGCGCCGCCACGCCGGGTAGTGGTCCGCGGAGTACACGCACACGGCCTTGTCCGGCCCGCCGTGTACTCTGAGGTCGGCCTGTCGATCGCCGGCCAGATTCTCGCGCGACAGCCGGACGGGTCCGGAGACGCGGTCCTTGAAGAACCCGGTGACCCACGGCGTGGCCCCCGCAACAGTGCGCGGCTGCCCGACACGAACCGAAGATAAGACGACGGACATGTTTCTCCTAGGACGCGGTTCCCGAGCGCCGAGCCGCGAGCTGCGAGCTGCGAGCTGCGAGCTGCGAGCTGCGAAGATAGGATACGTCAGCGGCGGTCTACAATAGAGCCACGCGCCCGTAGCTCAGGTGGATAGAGCATCGGCCTTCTAAGCCGAGGGTCGCAGGTTCGAGTCCTGCCGGGCGCGCTTTCTTTACCCGAGGGGCTTCGCCCCTCGGACTCCTCGCCACGCGCTCTCGCGCGCCGCTTCGCCGGCGCGCTCCGTGCGCGTGGCTCGTTCGCTGCGCTCACTCGCAGCGTGCAGGTGGAAGGCGGGCCGGGCGCGCCAGCCTTCGCGCGCGATACGATCATGACGCGAGCTACGGCTGGCAGACCATCCGAGCGCGCCGAAGCTCCGAAGGAGCGAAGGCGGGCCGGGCGCGCCATCCGCCTCCGCCCGCCCCCGATCGCTGCGGGCTACGGCGGGATGGCGCTCGAGGGCTTTTGGCGGGTCTCCGCGCGTTCCGGCGACCGCCACCGCCGCCGAGCGCCTGCAGGGCTCTTCGATGACCGCTGACTTCAGGCGAGATTCAGTTCGAGGAGTGCTGTCGACGGAAGTCCAGATTTGCGCGGTTTCAGATGACCGCTGACATGGCCACCACCTGGATGACACTGGCGCTGCCTGCTGTGCCAATTGCCGCATGGTTGATACTCCTCTACGCGGCTCGTGGCACACCCGTGTCGTAGCGGTCCACTTTGACGTCTCCGTTCACACTTCTCGCAATGCTCCCCTCTTGGCACACTCATATCGTTTCGCGCGTGCTGAAATCAGAAGCGCGACAGGACGCGCAGTACGTTCAGCGCGTCAGCCGGCTCTAACACACCGATGACAATCAGGAGCGCGAGAGTTAGCAGCAATCCCACGCCGACGAGGACCCGCGCCATCGATCGACCAGCCACAACTCGAGTGACCACTCTTCCACTACCGAGCGAATCGACGAGACCAACCTCTTCGGGCCCTTCATGTGCAAGTCACTTGTTTACGCGCATGAGCGTGAGCTCCGAGTTGCGACCTGGCCAATGCCCCAGTTCGACTCTGACACGCGGCGGCTCAAAGCGCCTCCGGGGTTCTTCGTGCATCTTGAGCTTGAGTCGCTCGTCACCAGCCTGGTCGTGTCGCCGCTTGCGCCGTCCTGGTTCGAGGACGTCGTTCGAAGCGCTATCGCACGGTATGGCCTTGATTTTGCGATTCGGAGGTCGCTGGCTTCAGCGGAGCCGATTTACTGATAGAAGGTGATTGGGATTAAGAAGACACGGCGCGACGAGCATGACGCGCCCTCGCTCCGGTAATTGCCGTTCAACGGGACCGCGCCGGGCGGGTCACGGGCGCGACAGCCGCGAAGCGAACCCTTGACGCGCCCAAGCGGTTCCGCAGAGTGAGTCGCCGGAGCGACGCCATTCACGCTCCCGGTCTACGTTCTCTGTCGCCGTGCGAGGTAGTCGCGAGGCCGAAGAATGTGCACACCGCTTACGCTCTGGCCGAAATACGGGCCGAAGTGCTCCAGGTCGCCGGTGACCAAGTAATCAGCACTCGCTTCGATTGCCGCAAGCAGAATCGGGACGTCCTTGACGGGCAGCCGCACCGTCGCTGGCAGCGTTTCGGCGCGAGGTTCATCGACGATGCGAACGCGCTGGACTAGCCTGTGCAGCCGCGTGCGCTGGTCAGATGTGCGAACGTTCCGATCGGCTTCAGCGATCGCATACGCAGACGTGAGGAGCACGGACTCGACAAGCTCCCAAAGCGCGAGCAGGCCATTCTCAGGTAGCCACGCCGCAGAGACCAGGACGTTTGCGTCGAGGAAGACCCGATCGCTCACGACCGCGGCGGCGGCGTATGACGAATGTCGTCAGGGTTGAGGCCCAGTTTCCGAACCTCACGACGGGCGGCGGCATAGTCGGCGGCATCGACGGCGTTCTCGAGCAGGAGCTGCGCAAGCCGCCGAGGGGTATACGTCTCGCCGCGCTGTGACGCCCGTCGAGTCGGCCGTTGCCGCGAACGCTTCTTGCCGGGTTTTCGCGTAACTGTTCTCATGGCCTCAATGGTTACCAGCTTGGCGGCTCGTGGCGCAAAAGTCAATTATCGAGTCGCTCTCTGGATTTGCTCCAGCGTCGGCGGTGATGAAACGCTCTCGGCTTCCTGCACGCTGTTGTCGCTGCGGACGCGCGCTCGCCGTAGCCCGCATGCGATCGGGGGATGGCGCCAAGTGCTTTTGGCGCGCCGTAGCAATCTCAATCTATTTGCGAAGGCGGGCCGGGCGCGCCGCTTCTTGACGGTCCGACTGACAAATGACTGACAATCGGTAGCGGCTCAAGGGCGAAAGTCCCTCGCGAATTTGCCGCTGATCGTGGCTGCGGGGCCGAATGGACTTACTGGCCCACGGCGCGCAGTTGACGGCGCCTTTCCCATACTCCCGTCATCGCTTTCCGGAGTTCTTCGTCCGTGATGTTCAGGTACCGCTGTGTCTGTTTGATGTCGGCGTGGCCGAGCATTAACTGAATCGTGCAGATGTCCACTCCATCGCTCAGGAGCCGGCAGGCGCCCTCGTGACGGAGGTCGTGCCAGTGCAGGTCGATCTGTCGGAGCTTCTCGCGATCGACGCGAGCACCGGGTTTCGCGCGTTTCGTGTCGTGGCCGTTCGCGACGAGCAGCAGGGACTCCCAAGCCGTCTTGAAGCTCGAGCGAACTGACTCATTGACGCGGCTGAGTTGGCGGATGGACATACGGACGGATAGGTAAACACCGCGCGACTTGAGCGCTAACGACTTTCCGCGAGTAATTCGGCGCGGGGCCGGTTCGATTCCGGTGTGGCTCGCCAGCTCCAACTCGTTGATTCCACACGACCGGAATTTCGATTCCATGGACGGGACCGATGCAGGGCACCGTCGGAGCGAAGGCCGCAGCGTTGTTGCTTGCGCGAGTCGTGACTGTGGCGAAGGGCGCGACCTGTTCTAGAGAAGCAGAATGGCGAGTAGCGCCTACGGCAGCCATCGAAACGGTTGCGCCGCAGCACGCAGAGCAGGCGCCGCCAGACATTATTCGCATCGCAAGGCCACTGCGGGATCGACCCGCATCGCGCGGCGCGCCGGAACGGCCGCCGCGAGAACAGAAACGAGCGCGAGCGTCACAGCAACGGCCGCGAACACGCCGGCGTCGAGCACGTCCACTTCATAGAGCAGTGTCCGGAGGAGCCGCGTGAGCGCCACCGACGCGAGAAGCCCCAGGAGGAGCCCCGAGGCGGCCGGCGCGAGACCTTGCCGCAGCACGAGACGCAGCACCGTAGCCCGGTCGGCGCCGAGTGCGATGCGCAAGCCGAACTCCCGCGTCCGCTGCGCAACGAGATACGCCGTCACGCCGTACAGCCCGAAGATCGCCAGCGCAAAAGCGAGCGCCCCGAAGCTGCCGAAGAGCAGCGTGTCGAACCGCCGCGACGAGACCGAGTCGTCGAGCATCTGCCGCACGGTGGTGACGTTGGCGATTGGCTGCGACGGATCGACGGCCACGACCGCCTCGCGCAACGCGGGCGCGAGAGCCGCAGGGTCGGTGTCGCCACGGACGCGCACCGCGATGAGGGCGTGGGTCGGTGCGTCCCTGCGGTCCGCGCAAATGAACACCATCGGGAGCGGCACGTCGTTGCTGAGCAGCTGACGCACGTCGGCCGCCACGCCCACCACCGTGAACGTTCCTTCCGCCGCGAGATTGAGTTGTTGGCCCAGCGCGGAACGTCCAGGAAACGCGCGTCGAGCCATGCGGTCGTTGATGACGGCACTCCCGGCGCCTGTCGCTCCCTCGTCCCCACACTCCCGCCCGCTGTGGATCGGAATGCCAAACGTCCGAAAATTCGCCGACCCCACTTCGGCAATCCCAATCGGAGACGACTCGCTCGAGGGGAGTCCCGTCTTCGCTCCCGGAGGCCATGGCATCGTCATCACCAAGTGGCTCAAACTGCTCGGCACGGCGGCCGATTCGACGGCAGGCAGTGCGCGGATGCGTTCGATCACGGCGTCGAAGAAGGCCCGGCGCGCCGCGGCCTCGGCATAGCGTGGACGCGGAAGCGTCAGCGAGGCGGTGATGACGCTGTCGGCATGAAAGCCGCGATCAACCGCGTGAAACCGGACGAGGCTCTTCGCGAGCAGCGCGGCGCCAATCATCACGACGACCGCTGCGGCGACTTCGAGTGTCACGAGGATCCGTCGCGGCCGGCTGCGGCCGCCGTCGCTCGATCGCCCGGCGCCCTTCAGCGGTTCCTGCGGATCGGCGCGACCGGCGGACACGGCGGGCGCAACGCCGAAGAACAGGCCGACCCCCAGCGTGACGCCGACCATGAAGAGCAGCACGTGGGTGTCCAGCGCGATGCCCGGGATCCTCGCCAGTTCCACGGGGCCGAACCTGACGAACGCGCGGAGCGAGTACCGCACGAGGGCGAGGCCGGGGACGGCGCCCAGAAATGCGAGCAGGACGCTTTCGACCAGCAACTGGCGAACCAGCCGGACGTGACTCGCGCCGAGCGCCATGCGCAGCGCCAGCTCCTGCCGGCGCACCGCCGCGCGCGCCAGCAGCAGATTGGCCACATTGGCGCACCCGATCAGCAGGACACACATGACGGCACCGAAGAGGAGCGCGAGAGGCGCGCGAAAATCTCCGTACAAACGCTGGTGGAGCGTCATGACGCGGAGATTGCTCTCGCGCGCCCTTGCCGGCAAGGCGGACACCCGCGATCGACGGAGCGAGACCAGGTCGTCACGGCCCGTGGCGGACGAGGCGCCGTCCCGCAGGCGTCCGACGAAGCTGACGTAGAAGAAGCCGCCCGAAGCCATCGAGCGCGGGACGAGCGGCAGCCAGAAGTCTCTCCGTGCTGGGAATCCGAATCCCGGCGGCATGACCCCGACGACCCTGTAACTGCGGTCGTCCAGCGTGACTTCCCGATTGAGAACGTCCGGACTCCGCCCAAACGCCCGTGCCCAGAGTGAGTCGCTCAGAAGAACGGCTGGCGGGCCGCCGGCCTGCATCTCGTCTGGCGCGAACACCCGGCCGAGCGCGGGCTGCACGCGCATGACCTCAAAGAAGCGCAGCGAGACCCTCACGCCCGCCACAACTTCCGGCTGACCGGCGCCGGAGAAGTTCGCGCCTGTCGTGTTGTACAGGGCGAGCGATTCGAACGAAGGCAGAGCACTCTCCAGTGCGAGCCGCGCCGTGGGCTCGTCCATCAGCCGCGTATCCGTGCCCTGCTGCACGATCGAGATCGACACGATCCGGTCGGACCGCGGGTACGGCAGCGGACGCAGAAGCACGGCGTTCGCGATGGCAAAGAGCGCGCTGGTTGCCCCGATGGTGAGGGTCAGCGTCGTCACGGTTGCCAGCGTGAACACCGGGGTCCGCCGCAACTGGCGCCATCCGTAGCGCGCGTCCTGGATGAGGCTGTCGACGGAGGGGAACCCCCAGATCGCGCGGGACTCCTCGCGCACCCGCGTGAGGTTGCCGACCTCCACCGCCGCGCGGCGACGCGCTTCGATCTCCGGAACGCCCTCGGCCATGAGGCCTTCGGCCTTCCACACGACGTGCTGTGCCATCTCGTCGCGGAGTTCGTCGTCGAGGCGGCCGCGGCGCAGCCACGCCGTGAGGTGACGGAGGATGCGTGTCATGCGTGCTCCCTAGCCAATCGACGGAACATACCGGCCTCTACGCCGGGCGCATCACGCGGCCGATGGCAGCAATCAGATGGTCGAAGCTCGACTCGGCGTCGCCGAGCGCGCGGCGTCCGGCGCGCGTCAGACGGTAGTAACGGGCGCGGCGGTTGTTGGCCGAGTGGCCCCACTCGGAGTCGATGAGTCCCTGGATCTGCAGCCGCTGGAGCGCCGGGTAGAGCGACCCTTCCTCTACCTGGAGAACCCCACCGGACACGCTCCGGATGTGCTGCGCGATGCCATAGCCGTGCATGACGCCGATCGAGAGCGTCTTCAGCACGAGCATGTCGAGCGTGCCGGGGAGCAGGTTTTGTTTATCGGAGCCTTTTCGTCCCATAGGCAGTCTATGAGACGATACGATACGCGCGTGCGATACCGCAAGTCAATCCCTCATCCCGAATCCCTCATCCCGAATCACATCCGGATACCGCATCGCGGGGTCGTCGGCCTCCCAGTGAGCTCGACTCCGAGCCGCTGTGGGAGCATCACGAGTCCGTCTATGGGCACTCCTCATCCGCGTTGGTCTTTCCCATCACTATCGTTGGCCTGACGATCAGACTGGCTGCTGCTGCCGCGTTCACCCGATTCATGCAGAGCGCGTTGTTCGGTTTCACGCCCCTCGCTGCAGCGCGCGGTCATTGGCCGCAACTCCGACCAGCTTGACGATGGCGGCGGTCCCTGGACACGGCCCGCGCAGCCTCTGCCGGCCCTGTGCCAGCGTTTCGGTGTGAATAGGTACGTCAGGCAGGCGGCGATTCGCGAACATCCTGTGTAAGGACGAGATGTGGCCGGTCAACTCGTTCATCGCGGACAAAGAACATGGCTCTGTCCCTGCGAGGCGGCGTGAAGGCGCTCCACGAGATGGACCAGACGCCGGCCAGACGCCGGCCTGATTTGACATCGCCGTCCGTGAGGCGCAGACTCTCCCCGGAATAACTCCGGGGAGGACGCATGGCGCCCAAGGAAGGCAGCCTCATTCAGGGGAATCTCGACGTGTTGATCCTTCGCGCGCTCAGCGAGGGACCCTCGCACGGCTATGGCATCGCCCGGTGGGTGCATGCCGCGACCGACGGCGCGCTGGCCATCGAGGACCGCGCGCTCTACATCGCATTACACCGGCTCGAAGAGCGCGGCTGGCTCGTGGCCTCTTGGGGTGCCTCAGAGAACAACCGGCGCGCCCGCTACTACCGGCTGTCTCCATCAGGACGCCGCGCGCTGGCGCGCAAACAGCGCGAATGGTCGGCGCACGCGGCGGCGATGTGCAAGGCGCTGGCGGTCAAGCCATGAACGACCTGCGCCGAATCTCCCACGACATCGAGTCCGAAATCTCCGATCATCTCGAGCGCCGCGTTCGCGATCTCCGCGAGACTGGACTGACCGAGGCCGCCGCGCGCGAGCACGCGGAGACCGAGTTCGGCGACGTGTCCGCGACCGAGCGAGAGCTCCTGACCATCGACGCGAGGCTCGACAGGCAACGCCGGCGCGCCCGCGTCTGGTCGGGCATCGGTAGCGACGTGCGGACGGTAACGCGGCGCCTGGCCGGCCAGCCCGGAGCAACCGCGCTCACCATCCTCACGCTCGCGCTGGCGATCGGCGTTGCCGCCGCCGTCTTCAGCATCGTCGATCAGCTCATCCTGCGGCCGCCGCCGTTCCTCCACGCCGATCGGCTCGTGAACGTCCTGCATCAGACCGGCCCGAACCGCCCCGGCGGCGGCCTCACTCCTGAGAAGATTCTCGGCTGGCAGCAGCAGTTTGCGGTGTTCGAGCGCCTGGAATCCTATGCGGGTGCCTCCTTCGACCTGACCGAAGCCGTCGAGCCGCAACAGATCGATGCGCGTGTCGTCTCGCTGGGATTGTTCGACATGCTCGGCATCAGAACGCACATCGGACGGCCGTTTGCCGAGGGGGACGGCGCGCCGGGCAGCGAGAAGGTGGCCATCCTCTCGCACGAGTTCTGGACGTCACGGTTTGGCGGATCACCAAGCGTGCTCGGATCGCACATCGTGCTCAACGACGAGCGCTATACCGTCATCGGCGTGCTGCGTCCGGGCACGACGCTGCTCACCGGCGATGAGCCAGTCTGGCTTCCGTTCGACCTGGATGCCTGGGGCGCGGGGACGCCTGCGTACAGGTTCTTCGGCATCGGCCGGCTGAACGCCGCACTCGACGCCAGCCAGGCCAGGACGACTGCGGACGCCATTGCCGCGGAGCTGGGCCAGTCGACGCCCCTCACAGGCACCTGGTATCTCGGCATCGACGAAAAGCGCTCCGCGCAACTGACGCCCACGACCCGGCAGACGCTGTTCGTGCTGCTCGGCGCCGTCACCTTGTTGCTGCTCATCGCCTGCGTGAACGTCACGAGCTTTGCGCTCGGACAGACGCTCCGCCGGGAGCGTGAGCTGCGGCTGCGCGCAGCCATCGGGGCTGGCCGGTGGAGACTCCTTCGGGAATGCCTCGTCGAAACGCTGCTGCTGGCGGCCGCCGCGGGTCTGGCGGCAGCGGTGATCGCACGGATCGCGCTTGCCGTGCTGCTCGCGGCTGCTCCCGCCGGTCTGGCCTTCATGACCACGAGAGCCGTGGAGATCGACGTCAGAGTGTTCGCGATCATGACCGCCGCCGCGCTGACGGCGGGCCTGCTGGCTGGCCTCCTTCCCGGGTTCCGCTCGTCGCGCGTGGATCTGTCGAGCGCGCTTCGAGACGGCACTCGCGGATCCGAACGGGGTCTTTCCTTCGGCGGCGGTATCGGCGCACTTGTCGTGATCGAGGTTGCGATGGCGATGGTCCTGCTGGTTGGATCGACCCTCATGTCGCGGTCCCTGATCGCGTTTCACGCGCGCGAGCCGGGATTCGACGTCGGCAAACTGATGACCGTGGAGATGGCGCTGCCGTCGCATCGTTACCCAAACGAACAGGCACGGCGCGAGTTCTTCGGCGCGCTCGACGCGGCGCTCAGAAGGCAACCCGGCATCGAGGCATCGGCGTATGCCTGGGGTATCCCGCCCGCCGCCGGGTCCTGGTTAGCCCGGCTTCTTCAGGCAGAAGGGCGTGAGCCGGCCTCCGGCAGCCTCGAATTTTTCGCCAACGCCGTGTCGCCCGCCTACTTCGAGACGACCGGCACGCGGCTGCTGGCGGGCAGAGCGTTCACGCCGGAGGATGCAGACGACCAGGTGATTGTGAGCGAGGCAGTCGCGCGACTGCTGTGGGGCGACGAGCCGGCTGTCGGCAGACGGCTGAGGGACTCACCCAAAGACCAATGGCTGACCGTTGTTGGCGTGGCCGGCAATGTCGAGTCCCGCCGGGCCGGCCAGCGTTCGGACCTGCAGATGTACGTCCCTCTTGCGTTGCCTCGCGGGTCCTCTGTGCCAGCCGCCACCGGACGCGGACGCTCGTACATCAGGCAGCTCCTGATCGTCAGAGCCTCGGATCCGGCGCTGGCGCAGGCCGCGGTCAGGCAACAGGTCCGCGTTTTGGACCCGTATCAGCCTGTCGGCACGTTCGTGTCCGGCACCGAAATATACGCCAAGCCGTTCGCGCAACAGCAGTTCCTGCTCACGGTGATGAGCGTATTCGCGGGAGTGGCGCTTCTGCTGGCCGCGATGGGGATTTTCGGCATCCTCTCGCAGGCCGTGACCGAGCGCCGCCGCGAGATCGGGATTCGCATGGCCCTCGGCGCTGGCAGCGCCCGTCTCGTTCGCCTGCTCGTCGGCCGAGGGGTCGGGCTCGCGGCCCTCGGCGCCGCCGTCGGCACCATCGCGTCACTCTTCGGCGTTCGTGTGCTCGAAGGACTGTTGTTCGGCGTGACGCCGTTCGACGCGCCGAGCTTCCTGTTCGTCGTCGCTGTAATCCTCATCGTCGCGCTCACTGCCTGCTGGTGGCCGGCGACCCGTGCACTCGCCGTGGACCCGGCGGAAGTGCTGAGGAGCGGATAATCTTCACCTGCTCCAAGACGCAGCTCATACAGGCGCTGAACGGATCCGCCGTCGCGGTGGAACGCCTGATTCGCCGCGCATGCAGCCATGGCGGCCAGGTCGGAGGGTTCAAGCGCGATATCGTCGTGCTGCTCGGCTACTTGATCGCCCACGAGTCGCACCATCGAGGCAGCATTCTGCTCACCGCGAAACAGGCCGGCCATCCACTCGATGAGTAAGCGCGCTGGGGGATCTGGGCCTGGGACCGGATTTGAAGTGTCCGGCACCCTGGCACGGCCTCAACGGAGCTTCCGCGCGCGCTGCTCCACACCGCCCTGCCGCAGAATCAACGCGGTGCTCTCGCCGTTCTCGATGATGAACGCGATCCGCGCCTCGAAGGCCCGCACGAAGAATTCGGTCTCCGACCGGGCGAGGATCTCGAACCGCAGCTGCTTCGTCGCCTGGATGTAAATGCGGCGGTCTGCCACCGTGACCTCGATGCGGAACTCCGGCGTGATCTCGTACACGCCCACGTAGCGACGCAGCATCTCGGGTGGCAGGTGGACCGGCGTTGGCAGCAGCGGCACGGCGGCGTTGATCAGATGGAAGCCGATGTCATCAACGCCCTGCGCCGAGTTCGACAGCACGACGGCCCCGACCTGACGCTCGGGATCGAACCCGATGAACGTGCGGAAGCCGGCCGTCCCGCCGTTGTGCCAGATGATGCGGTCCTGCCCGACCGTGCGCGTCAACCAGTTCAAGCCGACGCGCATGCTTTCGCCCGCGTCCCGGCGCGGTTGGTGCGCCGTGCGCATGGCGCGCTCGAGCGCCGACCTGGGCGGGCCGACGTTGGCGTCGAGGAACGCGAGCATGTCGTCCATGTTCGACTGCAGTCCGCCGGCACCCACCAACACACCCGAGTCCCAGTCCCGCACCGGCGACCCGGTGGCGCTATGGCCGACCGCGCGCTCGGCCGCCATAGCCTGTGAGTACTGGACGCCCGTCATGTTCATGCCGAGCGGCGCCAGAATGCGTTCTCGCACGAGCGACTCGTAGTCGGCGCCCGCACGGTTCGCGAGGAGGACACCGAGCAGGCCGGTGCCGAGATTCGAGTACTCGAATTTACCCCCGACATCCCGGGCGAGGGTGTGCCGCTGCAGGAAGGCGCGCAGCCGTTCCAGGGTGTAATCGGCGTACGGGTTCGCGGGATCTGAGGGCGCCAGATTGTCCGGCAGGCGAGGCAATCCCGAGTGATGCGTCGACAGGTCGAGCAGGGTGATCTGCCTCTCACCGCGTGTTGGCAGGCGCATCTTGTCCGGGGCGTGGGCCTGCGCCAGGTCCTCGACGCCCAACGCGCCGCGAGCGGCCATCTCGGCGAGCAGCGTCCCGGTGAACACCTTCGTGATCGATCCAATCTCGAAGACGCTCTTTTCCGTGAGCGGCTTCGCCCCCGGCCCGGCGGTCCCGTAGGCGGCCGTCCGCCGCGTCCCGTCGGCTTCCAGAACGCCGACGACGATGCCCGTCGCCATGCCGGAGTCGACGCGGTCGCGGATCAGCCGCTCGAGCTGCTCCCTGCCCGGGACGTGCTGGGCGTCGGCTGCCAGAACCAGGGCCGACGCGACACAGGCACCCGTCAGATGGCTCTTCATCCTCATCCTCAGTCTCCCTGCCGCTCTTTCCATTGTTCGTGCGAAGCCATGAATCGCTCGATCGGCGAATGGCGCTCGATATCGTCCAGCTCGCGCAACAAGCGTTCGTAGGCGCGTGCGGCTCCACGCTGCACGATGGACACGGCGAAGACGATCAGCGCCACCCATGGGACCATCACGCCCCAGAGAAACCGTGGGATCGCGTCCGGCTCGTTGCGAAGCGTTCCGTAGCCCAGGATCGGCACGACCGGAAAGATCACGATGATGCGCCACCAGAGCCATCGCCCCCTGTGGAACGCGCGTCGGGTGACGAGATACGCGCGAGCGGCGGCCAGCGAGGGTGACGTCGTGCGCAGGATGTCGAATCGGACCGCCCGAACACGTCGGCGAAGGACCAGAATCTGGCCGATAAAGAAGACGACGGACAGAATCGCCAGCACGTGGCCGACTCGTCGGAGGGGATCGGCTTCCGCAAGCAAATTGGCGCCGGCCCAGATGGCCATCACGGCGAACAACGCAAGAAAGATCCAGAACCCCCAGCGGGACGCGCGCACGTCTCGGCGAATCTTTTTCGCGAAATCTGCCGGCACCGGGCGGAATCCGCTCGTCGGCTGTTCCTGCCAGGCAGACACCAGACTGTCCGGCGCGCGATCAGACGGCATTTCTTCCTCCCTCATTCGCGTACTGACTCAGGAGTTTCTTCACCCGGCCCATCCTGGTCGCCACGTTGCCGGCGGAGATGCCCACCACCTCCGCGATCTCCGCCGCGCTCAGACCCTCGAGGTACAGAACGACGAGCTCCCGGTCGAGCGGTCGCAGCCGCTCAATCAGCTCCATGAGGCGCGAGAGCAGCACGCCCCGGTCGGCGTCCGGTTCGATTCCGGCGTCCCGGACCTCGAAGTCATCGAGTCCGACCAGCGGCCGCGAGCGCCGGCGCCGCTCGTCCATCACATGTGTCGCCGCCACGTTGTGCGCGACGCGATAGACCCATGTGCGCAGCGAGCACTGACCATCGAAACGATCGAGGCTCCGCCAGAGATTCAGGTGGATGTTCTGGAGCAAGTCCTGACGCTTGTGCTCGTCGAGCTCGTACGAGCGCGCGAGCCGCTCGATTGCGGCGCCAAATGCTTCGACGGCCTCGTCATAGAGACGTGACTGGCTCGTCGGAGGCGCGACCGGCTGTCCCGCCGGACGATCGCGATGAGGCACGATTAGATAGTCGTCGCTCGAGGGGTTTTCTCACACTGCCATTTCGCGTACGATCGGTCAAGGCGCCCGTAGCTCAGTTGGATAGAGCCCCGGCCGGTGACCTTCAAGCCCACGAACCCACTGGGCGTGCCCGTGTGGTCGCACCACGGGATTGTCTGCACCGGGGAGGCGTACACGAAGGTCGTGAAGCTCACGTTCGCCCGGGGAGCCAGGATCCCAGACCCATCGCGCCTCTTCAATTCCAGCCTGGAAGGCAACACGCGAAGGGCGATCGACATCCACGAAGGGGAGAAGGTCGACGCGCGCGCGTTCAAGGCGCTCGTGAAGGCCGCGGTGGCCCGGAATGGCCCGCCGGCGAAGAAACGGGTGCGCTAGAAATCACTCAGCGAGCACTCGCGCTGCCACTGCGCCAACCTAGTTTATTTATCGACTGCCAATAATCTACTTGATGACATTCGATAAATAGCTTATTGATATTCGATATCAAGGTGGTGAGTCATGTCAAGGCCAGCCTCGTCATCCGCCGCGCTGCCGATCGCGTACGTCGTGCTGCGGATCCTGATCATCGTCAACTGGCTGATGGTCGCCGTGATCCTCGCTCTGCTGTTTGTGATCCCGAACGAGCAATGGATCATGAGCGCTCTCGACCTCTCTCCGTCGCTTGATGCGAAGCGGGTGGTCATGGGCCTGCGCGCGATCGCCGCGCTCGGTCTCGCCGCGATTCCGCTCAATTATGCCGTCCTGAAGCGGCTGCTCGCGATGGTTGAGACGGTGCGCGCGGGCGACCCGTTCGTCGCCGCGAACGCATACCGTTTGCAGACGATCGCCTGGGCGCTGCTCACGCTGCAGCTTCTCAGCGTGGTCATCGGCGCGATCGCCAGGACCATTTCGACTCCGGCGCATCCCGTCCATTTTGATGCGGGCTTTTCGATCAACGGCGGGCTCGCCGTACTCCTCACGTTCCTGCTGGCCCGCGTGTTCGCGGAAGGCGCGCGCATGCGCGACGACCTCGAAGGGACGGTGTGACATGGCGATCGCCGTGAAGCTCGATAACCTGCTCCACGATCGGCGGATGACGCTGACCGAGCTCGCGGATCGGGTCGGCATGACGCTGGCCAACCTCTCGATCCTCAAGACCGGCAAGGCGCGCGCGATCCGCTTCTCGACGCTCGACGCGATCTGCGAGGCGCTCTCGTGCCAGCCTGGCGACCTTCTCCGGTTCGAGCCGGAGCACGCAGAACGCGAACAACCGGCAACAGCAAGCAAACGGAGCGCAAGCCGATGAATCACAAGATCACATTAACCATCACGTCTCTGCTCTCGATCCTCCTCGCGTCAGTTCACCTGGCGCACGACGTCGTCCTCGGGATAGAGCCGGGAGGTGTCTCGAACTACACCGGGGTGCTGATCGTCGCCGTCTACTTGTACGCAGCGCTGATGCTCGGCGAACGGCGATGGGCGCACCTGATCGTCCTCATCGGATCGATCGGCGGCGCGGGCGTTCCATATCTCCACATGATGGGGCGGGGACTTGTCGGCGGCCGGGCCGCCAACTACAGCGGCGTTTTCTTCTGGGTCTGGACGCTCCTCGCGCTCGGCGTGACCGCGAGCGTTTCCGCGGTCCTCTCGGCGCGCGGACTGTGGAGGCTGCAATGGGAAAAATCCCGGTCGTCCCGCTCATGACGCAGCGGGCAGAGTCGCGCACATGCTATTAGAAACACACATCGTCGCCGGTGCTCTGGCACTGATTCTCGGCGCCGTTGCGCTCCTTGCTCGGAAGGGCGCCAGGCTGCATCGCCGAAGCGGGCAACTGTTCGTCTATGCCATGCTCGTCATGGGGACCACCGCGTCCGTTCTGGTTTGAGATAATGCGCCGCTTACACCGAGGGAGTTGCGGTGCGAAACGGTACGCCTCGTACGCTCGAATCAGGTCCGATCAGTTCTGGCGGAGGGCGACGATCGGATCGACGCTCGCCGCGCGCCTGGCCGGCAGGTAACAGGCGACCACCGCCGCACCAATGAAGAGGACCGGCACGACCAGCAGCACGACCACATCCATGGCCGGGACCAGTCGCAGGAACCGCGGTTGTAACGCCATCCGCGCCAGTCCACCCAACGTCAGCCCCGCGACGATGCCCAGGAGCACCGGACTCAAGCCCTGCCGCACGATCATCCGCGTGATGTCCGCCCGGGTGGCACCGAGCGCGACGCGCACGCCAATCTCACGAGTGCGTCGCAGCACCAAGTGCGACAGAACGCCATACAGACCCGCGAGCGCGAGTGCCCACGCGAAGGCGCCGAGCAGAGTGGCGATCGTTGACGAGATCTGAAAGAACTGTGCTGTCGACCCCACAAAGTCCGGTCCGGCACCAGCGCTGCGGAGCACGAGGTCCGGGTCGAGACTGCGGAGCGTCTGCCGCATCACCCCGGCCAGAGCGGTGGGATCCCCGTTCGTCCGCGCCGCAAAAACGAGACGAGTACCGTAGTCGTGGCGAAACGGCACGTAGACCAGCGCGCTCCTGCGGGCGAGCGAACCGGATCGGTGGACATCGGTCACAACGCCGACGACGGTTGCCTGCCGGACGGATTGCTCGCCATCCCGGAGGGCAACCTCGCGACCGATCACGTTGGTTGCTCCGAACAGCGCCCGCGCAGTCCACTCGTCGATCACCGCGACGCTGCCCGTCATCGGGTCGCTCGCATCCCACGCGCGGCCGTGTGCAATGGGAATGCCGAGGGTCCGGATCAGATCTGACCCACCGGCAATGATCTCAGCGAAGACCGGCTTCGCGGTGTCGGCGCCCATGATCTGGCCACGCCGGTGTGTTGTCGGACCCGCCGGGAGGCCGCTCGCGACCGTTACCGCGACGGCGCCGGGGCGGGACGACATCTGTGCTGCGAAGCCCTCCACGATCCGTTCGATGCGGCCGTCGTCGTAGCCCTGCGACTCGAAATCCACGTCGGCCACGGCGAGCTCGCTCAGCGCAAACCCGTAATCCTGCTGCTGAATGCTCCGGAGCTGTGTGATTCCGAGCGCAGCTACGGCCAGCAGCACGACAGAGACGGTGACCTGCCCGGTAATCAGGTAGCGCCGTCCGCGCCAACGCGGGGCCGCGCCGGTCGAACCGTCGCCGACCAGGGCCATCCGCACGTCGCCACGCGTCGACTGAAGTGCGGGGCCGAGTCCCGCGACGACGAGAGCGAGCGCGGTCGCCAGGGCGGCGACGATCAGCGCATGCACGTCAAGGCGCGGTGAGATTTGCATCGCCGCCACGGTTCCCGCGACCGCCAGTTCTCCTGACAAGAGGACGGTGATGACTCGCGCCACACCAACGCCCAGCAGGCCGCCAGCCACGGTGAGGATCAGACTTTCCGTCAACGATTCCCGCACGAGCCGCCAGCGCGACGCGCCGAGCGCCAGCCGCACGGCGGTTTCCTGCTGCCGTCCCGATCCTCTCGCCAGCGCGAGGTTCGCCAGGTTGCTGCAGGCGACCAGCAGCACGGCGCCGACGGCCAGCATGAGCACCGCCACCATGGCATCTACGAGTGTCGCGGTTCCTGTGGACTCGCTGACCCTTACCTCGGCCATCGGCCGCGCGTGCCAGCGGCGGCTGCGCTCGTACGGCGAGCTCAGTTTGGGATCAATCCCCAGACCCAGCGGAAACGCCGAGTCGAGCTGCGCCGCCAGCACGCTGAGTTCAGCCCGTGCGTCTTCGATCGATTTGCCGGACCTGAGGACGCCCTTCGCCAGCAGATACCGCGACTCGCGGTCATTCGGATCGAAGGCGAGGCCTGGACTCCGGTGGTAGACCTTCGCCGTGGAGGCGATGGGCACCCAGAGCGCGCTCGGGGTCAGGCCGTTGTTGAAGAGGCCGTGAAACTCCGACGACGCGACGCCGACCACTTCGAACGTGTGTCCGTTCACTTTCATCGTGCGGCCGACGACATCCTCGGCGCCGGCGAACACGCGCTGCCAGACCCCGTGGCTGATGACGACGACAGGGGGCGCTTCTGGACGGTCGTCCGCTGGCTGCAGCAGTCGTCCGCGCGACGGAGTCACGCCGAGTACCGAGAAATACTCGCCGCCGACGATCTCGCCGAATGACGTGCCGGTCAGGCCGTGTGCCGAATAGGCCACCGTCGTGAAGCACCAAGCCGTCATCCGGTCGAATACGGTCTGGCGCGCACGCAGATCCTGGTAGTCCGGCCACGAGAATCCGGAGAAAGCAGGCGACCCTCCCGGCGCGTGGTAGAGGTTGACGATGCGGTCGATGTTCCGGACGGCGGGCGGTGGCCCGACAACCGCCCGAACGGCCGAGTAGATACCGGTCGTCATGCCGACCCCGCTGCCCAGAGTCAGAACGGCGAACAGGCTGAACAGGGGCGAGCGGCCGAGCCGCCGCAGAGCAAAGCGCCAGTCGGACATCATGCCGAACCTCCAGGCGAACTCCTCATCGAGGTCGCCGGTGACGGGATCCGCGTGGTCGGACGGGAGACTGTGACGCAGGATCCACCTGGCGAGGCGGGGCGGCCTCATGACCGGTTCTTCAGTCCCTTCAGGGACAGACCGGCCCACATCCTGGCCTGCATCTCCCGCGCGGTTTCGAGGGCCGTCACACCCGACGGGGTGAGCGTGAAGAACCACCGCGCCGCGGGCTCCCGCGCGGCGGACCACAATAGGGGAATAAGACAATGCATCGGAAAGACGCGCTGAAGCCAATCGAAGCTTTTCTTCGCCGAATCCAGCACACGTCCGTACCCGTGCGAGGCGCAACATCTGTAACTGCGATCGCTCGGGTCCAACGCTGCGCGTTGAAAGCCCTCGCGGTTTCGCTGCGCGGCGGGCTTGCGGCCGCGGGCGCTTCTTCGCTGTCGATGCCCGGGGACGCTGCCCGCCGGAGCCGGCGCCTGCAGCCTCGGCGTCGGTCAGTCCCTTGCCAGTACCTCAATTTGCCGGAGGAAGGCCTCGACGCTCATCCGCTCACCGGCCACCTTGCGACCGAGCAGAGACTTCACATTACCCGCGGGATAGACGAAAGCGCCTCTTGGGTTGAGCGAGTAGATTCCCAGCCCGCCAAATGCTGGGACATAACCGTGACGTTTGCTGACGGGCAGTTCAGCGCCGTAGATCGGCAGTGCGTCCCGCAAGAACAGAAGATATCGCCCACCATCTTCTGGCCTTGCGAGGTCGGGTACGTTGAGCTGGGCCCAGGTCCCCTCTTCGAAGGTAACGCGGCCCCCCGGAAGCGTGAGAAAGAACCTGTCGCCGGCCGCGATCGATCCCTTGAATACACGCTCTACTACCGTTTCGTACTGCGTGATGATCGAGAATCCGTCCTTTGTCAACTGGCACAGGTTGGAGTCGATGCGGGCGAGTACAACCACGTCGGCCGACGCCGTCAAGCTTCGCAGTGACGAAGGGCTGCCGAGTTCATCATTCTGGATGCGGCCGACATACGAGCCCGTGACCGAAGCCGCTCCGCGCAGCCCATGTTCGCGATGAGCAAGCTCCTGACGCATCTTTGTCAACCCGCCATCCTTCTGCCCGTTTGCGCGAATCGCAATCGCAAGGCTCCCCGCTGTTGCGGCAATAACCGCGGCCGATGCTGCGAGACGTTTCAAATCCATTGACCCTCCTTTCGTCGACGCAGGCGCGCGCTCATAACAGATCGGGGCCACATTCCGTGTACAGATACACCGTCCAGCTCGGTCCCTGAGTCACGTGTCCATCGCTCCAGATGTACCGGAGAGCGGCAAGGAATTCTGCCTTCGCAACCGTGCGTCTGTCGCCAAATACGGGTCGAATGAATGAGGGAAGCCTCAGCACGTCTTCATCGAGGATATAGACACCGGCCGGGCCTGCTGCAATCGAAAAGCCACCGCCTTTAGTCCATTCGTTCAGAAAAACGAGAACCTCTTGGCCGCGAGCCAAAACAGCCATGCTACCGGGATCGACCGTAAACTCTTTCCCCTCAATAGAGAGGGAACCAGCCGACTGTAATACGTGGATGACTTCGCGATTCTCTTTGCGTCCGAGTGAGTCTTTGAGAATCTCAAGCACGCGCACTCTGTGATCCGTAACGACGGAGGGGGGGCCCGAAGGGGCCGCACGGCGGACCTGACTTCCTTCCACGATGCCGCGCACCACAAGCTGCGCGGCGCTCCATAGTTCATCGAGATTGGCGGGAGGAGGGCCGTAGTTGTCGTATTGGACAACCCGGTTGGGCACGGGATCTTGTGCGCTCGCAAGGGCAGCATGGCTCGCACACAGCGCGAAAACCATGAACGGAAGCATAAGGAGCCTGACGCGCATGAAGCCTCCTTCTTGGAACGCCTCAAATCCGGCAGTCACATTGTAGACGATTCGGTTAACGGCATCGCGCCATTCTGATGGTGCTGGTCCTTCAGTACTGCTGGCGGCGCACCTGGGCCGCGCGCGCGCTGTTTGCCGCGACATTGGTGCTCGGACTGTATCGGACTGTGTACCTCATTCATGCCGTGGCGGGTCACGTTTCGGCTGGACCGATTGCTCAACACGAGCTCGCGGGACGATCAGCGCATCGCCGTCGCGTTTGCGCCGGGCGCGGGAAGATTTCGCCCCGCGCCTGGCCAGGGTCTTGACGACGTGCCGGAGAAGCCCGGCATGGGCCCGGCGGACGTCGCCGAGGAGAACCGGCGGCGCCGTGCTGAGGGTGCGCGGACCGTGTTTCTGCCCGTGCGTCTCTCCGGGCTGATTCCGGATTCGAGGCTGCTGGCCGATCGATCGGAGGTGACGGTGATCGATCGTGGCGGCCGGACGCTATATCAAGGGACTGGCAACGACCTCGAGCTTCGCGCAACCGGCGCGGACGCCATCGTCCATCAAGGCGTGCGAGTGCCCGGTGCGCTATTCAGTCGCGCCAAGGGCGACCTCGTCGACGTTCGGCTGGATTATTCGTTCACGCTGTTCCGGGCCGGCGCGACCTACGCCCTGCCTGCCCGGGGCGGCGATCAACGGATGCCAGGGATTGGATGGTGCGTCACGAAAGTGGACGATGCGGGGACCCGTGTGCGGTTTCAGTGTCTTCAGCCTGGCGAGCGGCCATCATGCCTCGCCGTGTGCTGGAGCACGCCCCAACAGGACAACGTAATCCGGAAGTCTCGCTCTGCGCTCCCGACTATACGCCGTATCCAGGGCACACGTTGCCGGACGCGCTCAGTCGATTTGGCGGCCGACTGCCTTTCTACGATCCCTCGGGGCTGGTCCGCTACCCGGTCGGCGGGCCCCAGTTGTCCGAGGCGCACGTGCTCGTAACCGCCTTTCAACCGACGGAACATTTCGTCAGGCGCGTGGTGATCCCGGGCGTTCGCCTCGAGGACTGGGAACCGCAACCGCCGGCAGGCACAGTTGCGTCCCGTTAAGCCGCGCGCTGGAGCGATGCGCCGCCGAGCGCGGGTACGGCGTTCACCGTGACATGGCCGCCGCGCGCCATCTTCGCGAAGTCGAGCCGATCGATGGCGTCTGCCTCTACCGCGCGTCGACCACGATCGTCCGCCCCGCCGGCATCGCCAGAGTGAACTCCTTCAGCTTCCGGCCCGGTTCGGCGTCGAACACATACTGCAGCCGATAGGGTGTTCCCGGCGCCAGCTCAGGGCCTGCGGATTTGCCCGTGGCACTGTCGATCACGTCGCTCTTCCAGCCGATCTGTCTGCCGTCCACATAGGTTGTTGACGATCGCCAGTTGCAACAGGAGCGCAGTGTTGTCGCGTTCGTGAAGCTATAACGATCCACTTCTGCGAGGTCGCCGGCGGCCCGAACAAGATCGCCCGGCGCCGAGAGCTCGTCGCCGCGCGGCGGTACTTCAAGCGGGAGCTCTCGCAGCCGAAGCCCCGGATGAGGGACTCCTGGTTCCCGTGGATCGTGGCGTTCGGCCTCGGACGCGCGGTCGATCGCTGGTTCCACTCCTTCGGCGGCCTAGCGACATCGCCGGCGGTGAGCGGCGGTTTCTCCAGTTCATCCGGCTCGTCCCCTTCGACAGGCAGCTCCTTTTCCGGTGACGCCTTCACCGGCGGACGCTCCGGGGGCGGCGGCGCCTCGGGCTCGTGGACCGTCGCGGCCGGCGCACTGGCGTCGGGTGTGTCGGCGCCGAGCTCCTCGGGTGGCAGCGGCGGCGGTGGAGGCGGTGGCGGCAGCTCGGGCGGCGGCGGAGGAGGCGGCTGGTGAAGAAACCGCTATTTCTTTCCGGACACGGCGGCGGCAATCGCCGTCGCGGCGCGTTCCACGAGCGGCGTCAATAGATCCTCACGATCGGCGTGCGCCTGTGCCTTGTCGGCCTTCGAGAGGAGCGCGGCACCGCCGCTGGGACCAGTGACGCTGTACTGCATCTGGATTTCGTCCTTGGCGTGCGTCGAGTCGGCGATGACCGAGACGGCCTGCGCCGCGCCGGCGGCCGTGCCGCGCACGACAGCGCCCGCAGCGCCGCCGCCCGGGATGTACCAGGCGGCCGTTCCGGCCGCCTGGCCCACCGCCTTGCCCAACACGCTGCGCCCGCGATGCTTCTCCGTCAGCTTGACGACGAGCAGGTGGCTGCACTGTTTCTGGCGCGCTTCCTCGGCCGCCTGCGACGGCAGCCGGGCGTCGAGTGCCACGGCGCGCATCGACGGGCCGCTCAGATAGCTCGCGAACAAATCGCGGACGGCCGTGGCCACCTGCATCGCATTACCCTCGGCGCCTGTAACGCTTGGCATCACGATCGCGATGCATGTTGCCGGCGCCGGCTGCGGGTCCTGCGCCGCCGCCATGCCCGGCACGGAGAACCGCATCACCATCGCTGCGGCAGCGAACACTTTTCGCCACGTCATCATGAGTCCTTTCGCGCGGATTGCCAGTTTGCCCTCCGCGGACACAAAGATCCCACACTCCTCCAGCAGCTCGTGAGGGCCGATCAGGTGCTCAGCGCGCCGTGAGGGTTGCGCCGCCGGGCGCGTGCCCCTATCGACATGCCGGATGTTGGCAGCCGCAACGAAGCTCGGTCTGCCGGCTCGATTCCTTACAGTGCTCGCTGCAGTACTTTCCGTGAGGGGCGCCCTTTTGAACCATGCACTGGCAGCTGGGGTGCGCGCATTTCTTTGCGTCGGCCATGTGCGAGTTACCTCGAGGTCACTCTACGCGCCTCGAACAGGAATCACAAGTTCGGGCGGACCCGACAGCGGGCCCCCTCACCACGCGATGCCGTAGTCTTCGCCGTGATTGCTTGCGGCCCCCCACAGCGTCCCGTGCTTGCGATCGAACCAGATTGCCGTGATGGGACCGGACGTCCGCGCGGAAAACTGCAGCCGGTACCCCATCTTCTGCAGTTCCGCGCGTATCGCCTCAGAGGTCGACGACGCGACGAGCATGCGGCCGGGCTGCGACGTGTGGTCCTGGAACGAGTTCATCATCTGGAACGAGTTCATGTTCGGCGCTTCGACGGCCTGCTGCGGCGTCATGCCGAACTCGAGCACGTCGAGGAAGTACTGCAGCAGGTTCTGATCCTGCGAATCGCCGCCCTGCACGGAGAACGCCATCCACGGGAGCGCGTCCTGCATCGCGAGGGTCGGCGTGAGCGTCACGCGCGGCCGTTTGCCGGGCTCGATGACGTTGAAGGGATTCTCCGCCGGGTCGGTCACGAACGACTGCGCGCGCTGGCTCAAGCCGATGCCCGTTCGTCCGGCGATCACCGCGGGAATCCATCCGCCGCTCGGCGTTACCGAGATCACCCAGCCCGACGCGTCGGCCGCCTGGATCGACGTCGTCCCGGCATAGAAACCGTCCTTCCAGGCGCGCGCCTGGTCGCCGCCGGCAATGCGCACCGGCTTCGGCGGCGGCGGCCACGCCTCGAGGTACTTCGCGAATGGATTCGTGCCGCTCTGGTACGGGTACGGATCGCCGGGCTTCACCGCCGGGTCGTTGCGATCGGGATTGATCAGCCGCGCGCGCGCCTTGGCGTACTCCTTCGACAGCAGGCCGCGCATGGGCTCGTCCGGCGGAAACGCCGGGTCGCCGTAATAGAAGTCGCGGTCGGCAAACGCCAGGTTCATCGTCTGGTACAGCGTGTGGAGGTACTTCGGGCTGTTGTAGCCCATGGACTTGACGTCGACGTTCTCGAGGATGTTGAGCCCCTCGAGCAGCGCGGGCCCCTGCTGCCACTGCGCGAGCTTGTAGACCTCGACGCCCTTGTAGGTGGTCGAGAACGGCTCCTCGATCTTCACCTTCCAGCTCGCCAGATCCTCGACCGTGAAGAGGCCGCCCTGCTCGCGCGTGCCGCGCACGATTTCCTGCGCAATGTCGCCTCTGTAGAAGCGATCGTACGCGGCGCGAATGGCATCGGCACGCGAGCGGCCGGCCTTGAGCGCCTGCTGTTCGGCCTCGACGAGCTTGCGCAGCGTGGCGGCCAGGTCCGCCTGCCGGAAGATCTCGCCGGGCTCGGGCGCCTCACGCGCCTGGCCGAGATGCGGGAGCATCACCGGCGCCGAGTACTTCCACTTCTTGATCTCGGCCTTGTCGCGCTCGATCGTGTTCGCCGCCTGGGCCTCGATGGCATAGCCGTCGGCCATCGAGATGGCCGGCGCGAGCACCTGCGCCAGCGACATCGTCCCGTACTCCGCCAGCATCGTCATCAGCCCGCCGGGCGTGCCCGGCGTGACGGCGGCGAGCGGCCCGAACTCCGGCGGATAGTTGTAGCCCTGCGCCTTGTAATACGCGGCCGTTGCGCCGGTCGGCGCGACGCCGAGCGCGTTGATGCCGACGACTTTTTTCGTGTGCGGGTTGTAGATGAGCGCCTGCGTCTCGCCGCCCCAACTGAGCGTGTCCCACATCGTGCTCACGGCGGCCAGCATGGCGCACGCGGCGTCGATGGCGTTGCCGCCCTGCTGGAAGATCATCGCGCCGGCGGCGGCGCCGAGCGGCTTGCCCGTGACCGCCATCCAGTGCGTCCCGTGGAGCGGCGGCTTTTGAGTCGTGCGCGGCGGCAGTGTGTCTTGATTGCGTGGTTGTTGCGCCGGCAGGCCTGCATTGGAGCCGACCAGCAACACAGCGGTCGCGAGCAGAGCGAGCAGTCTCATGAGTGGTCCTCGCGCGGATAGATAGTCGATAGTCGATAGTCGCGAACAATCATATCCCCGCACGAGCCTGGCCGCCGGCGGCGTCCATCAGTCAACGTTCCTGAGCGCTTCGATGGGTTCGATTCGCAGCGCGCGACGGACGGGCCCGCCGCAGGCGGCCAGGCCCACCAGCATCAGGACGATCGCAGTCACTACGAGCAGGCCGACTCGGTCTCGGCCCCCCAGCACGTGAACAATCACGTAGAACCAGGTCACGGCGCCGAGAACGATCCCGACGGCGATCTGGACCATCGCCCGGGAGAAGACGCCCGCGATGATGCGGCGCCGGTCGGCGCCCAGGGCGATGCGAATGCCGATTTCGCGGGTCTGGCGCGAAACGGTGAAGGACATCACGGAGTAGGTGCCCGCCACCGATATGAGGAGCGCGATCAACGCGACCAGCCCGGTGATCGAGGAGAAGAACCGGCCCATGCGCCTCTGATTCCGGCTGACGCGGTCCACCGGCCCATCCATCCGAAGCACATCGTAGAGGCGCAGGCCTGGATCCACGTCGCGAGCGATCTCGCGAAGCTGCGGGGCAAACGCCGCGGCGTCGCCTCGCACGTGAAACGCGATCCGGACGGAGTACGACCCGCCGGACGCGGCGGCCTCCGGCGTCAGCGGATGATACACGCCCGGCCCCTGGCCGGAGGTGAACGCATCCCGGGTCGTGTCCATCCCGATGTTCTTCACCACGCCGACGATCTGGTACCACTGTCCCCGCTCGCGCATGACGGACCGCGGCAGGCCTTGTGGTTGACCGGTCGCCGCCTGTTGGGCGTAGCGGGTCGTGTACCGAATCCGACGCCCGATGGCGTTTCGCCCCTGCAGGATCTCGTTCACGAAATACTCGTTGGCGACCACCACCCCCGCGTCCGTCCGCAGATCTCCGGAGTTGAACGCCCGACCCGCGACGATCTCCGCGCCAAACGCGTCGAAGTAATTCACGCCGACCGCGGTGGCCATCACCAGTTCGCCGGCAGCGCCGGGCGCGCTCCCGTCGCCGTCCACGTCGACCCAGGCCTCCGGATGTCCCATCCCGGGCAACCTGCTTGCGAACGTCACCCGGGAGGCCCCCGGCTTCATCAGCAGCCGGCGCCGCAACTCGTCACACGTCGCTTGGAACTCCGGCCCCATGTCCATGTCGACGCGCGCGGAAAGATATTGCTCCGCCGCGAATCCCGGGTCCGTGTGATCGGCCTCGCCCAGTGCCGAGATCGACACGATCGCGGGCGGCAGGATCAGGACCGTGAAGACGACCTGCACGACGATGACCGCGCTCCACAGGCCGCCGAACCGGAGAGCGGAATCGCCGGCCCCTGCGGAATGCCGAAGGCGCGCCCGCGCGCGGGAGCTGGTCGCCTTGAGCGCAGGCATGACGCCGGCGACCAGCGAGACCAGAACGGCGAGCACGAGGGCGTAGAGAACCGTCGTGACGTTCAAGCTGTCGTCCAGCCAGAACGGGATCTGCCCCTGCGTGACGTCCCAGAGAAGGCGCGTGAACCACTGCGCTCCCAAAGCCACTGCCGCGAGCCCGAGGACCGTGGCTGCCAGGGCCAGCACGAGCGCCTCGGCGAAGAACTGCGCGAGGATCTGGCCGCGGCTCGCCCCGAGCGCGAAGCGCATCGCAATCTCGTGCTCGCGGGTCGCCGTGCGGGCGAACACCATCGTGGCGACGTTCGAACCCAGAACGAGCAGCAGCAGCACGAAGAACAACTGCACCAGGTACGCCTGCCAGTTGTCCTCATCGCCGACGAACAAGTCGGTGTATTTCATGACGCGCGGACGAAGGTGCTCGTGGGTCGCGGGAAGTTCCCTGGACGCGCGCAAGCCGAGAGCGCTCAGCTCCGCCTGGGCCTCCTCGAGCGAAACGCCCGGAGCCAGGCGACCGAAGATCCGGATCGGCGGTCCCTGACGAGGTTCGTAGGCCTGGGCATTCGAACCGGGCGGCACCCAGAAGTGGTGACTGACCGGAAAGGCGAACCCCTCGGGCATCACGCCGACGACCGTGCTCGTGGAATTCCCGACCTGGACGGCGCGTCCAACGACGCCGGGATCCCCGGCGAAGCGGTTCCGCCACAGTTGGTGGCCGAGGACGATGACCGGCGGCGCGCCTCTCTGCTCATCCGCGTCGATCAGGGTTCTGCCCAGCAGCGCGGGGACTCGCACCATCCGGAACGCCGAAGGGCTAATCTCCGCGCCCTGGGCAGGCTCGGCGGATCCGTCGGCGACTCCGAGGTTTCGCTCGATCGACCGGAAGGTCCCGAGGTTCTGGACCGATCCAAGCTCCTGACGCCAGCCGACGAAGTCGTGCATCGACCGGAGCTCGGGGTCGTTCTCCTCCAGGTCCCAGTTCTGGAGTCCCACGATCCGCTCACCCTCGTCGAGTGGAAGCGCCGGGTGGAGAAAGTCGTTGATCCCCTCGAGGTAGGCGGCGCCCAGGCCGATGCCGATCGCCATGGCCAGTACGCCGGCCATGGTGACGCCCGGGTACCTGGCACACATCCGGACGCCGAGCTTCACGTTCAGCGACCAGCCGCGCAGCCACGCGAGGCCGCGGCCGTCGCGCAACGCTTCCTTGTGCTTCTCCACGCCCCCGAACGCGGCGAGCGCCTGACGCCGCGCTTCGTCGGGTGCGAGGCCCTTCGCGCGCATCAGCCGTTCGGTTTCCATCTCGATGTGAAACCGGAACTCGTCGTTCATCCGCGCCTCGGCGGCGCGGCCGGCGAACAACAGAGGCAGGCGGATGCGGGCGGCGTCAAACCATTTCATCGGAGTCCTCCCGGGTCCCGCGGCGGGGACCCTCTCTCCGGACGTCTCAGGTGGTGCGCAGGACGGCGTCGAGCGCCGCGGCGAAGCGCTTCCAGCTCTCCAGTTCGTTGCCCAGCGCGCGCCGCCCGGCGGCCGTGAGGCGGTAGAAGCGCGCCTGCCGGTTGTTGTCGCTCACGCCCCAGTCGCTTGCGATCAGGCCGGCCTTCTCGAGGCGCTGCAGGGCCGGATAGAGCGAACCCTGGTTCATCTCGAGCTCGCCGTCCGAGATCTGCTGGACCCGCTGGCTGATCCCCCACCCGTGCATGGGCGAGAGCGAGAGCGTCTTGAGCACGAGCAGATCGAGCGAGCCCCGGAGGGCGTCGACGGGCGGACGTGAGGGCACGGGGGACTCCAGTCGTGGGCCGCGGTTGTTCTGTCGCTGTCGAGGGGAGAATAGCGCCTTCTCTTGTAGCTGTCAAGAGGAGTGTACGGAGCGTGGCAATCGGATCGATGCGGGCGGCACGCAGTGCGGGAAGCGACGCGGCTACGCCAGCTTCATCACGCGGCCGATGGCCGTGGCCATGCGCTCCCACTCACCGGCTTCGACGGCGAGCTGCCGGCGACCGACGGCGTGAGCTGGTAGTACTTCGCGCGCCGCCCCAGCTCCGACACGCCCCACTCGGCTTCGATCCAGCCGCGGTGCTCGAGCCGGTGAAGCGCCGGATAGAGCGAGCCCTGGTTGACCTGCAGGACGTCCTGCGAGATCTGCTGGATCCGCTCCGAGATGGCCCAGCCGTGCATCCGCTCCGCCTGCAGCGTCCGCAGGATCAGGAGGTCGAGCGTGCCCGCGAGGATGTCTGGTATCGGTCGTCTCGTCATTGGTGTCGACTGCCGACACTAACGCGTCTTGGCGTCGGCTGTCAACACCAACCGGCCCGAGCCGTCCTGTCGCGCGGCCACGACGTCCTGCGACTTGCGCTCGCCTTCGGCCAGCGTCACCTTTACGCTTGAACTGGCGAGCGGATCGAGGAACTCCCGATCGAACCACTCACCGTCCTCCGCGTCCGCCACCACTCCGAGCAGGTATTCACCGGCGGGCAGGTTGCGGAACCGGAACGTGCCGTCATTCGCCGACAGAATCGAGCGGATACGCCGGGCTCCGGGAAGCCACAGCGCCTGCTCGGACGGAAAGAGCACCACGGCGTAGCCGGACATCGCGCGGCCGGAACCGTCGCGGACGGTTCCGGAGATATCGCTGACCCGATTGGTGAACGTCAGGACCGCGCCATCGATGCTGGACCTGAGATCGACTGGCACGTCGAGCGCGTCGCGCCCGTCCACGCTGGACGACTTCAGCATCCAGTCCGGGTGGCCCGACACGCTGGCCCGGAGCCGATAGCGCGCGGCGGTGATCCCGGCGATCGCAAACCGGCCGGCGGCGCTGACGTGCACCGGTGTCGTGGCCAGGCTCACCTGGGCACCGGCAAGCACCGGTTCGAGCGTCACCCGCACGCGGGTCGGTTCCGGCAACGTCCCGGTACCCTCGAACGCGACGCGGCCCGACAGCGTAAGAGCCGGCTGGAGCGCCAGCGTCAACTCCTGCTCGCTCTGCCCGTCGGCTATGACCTCCGTCGATGCCCACCACGCCGCTTCGCCCAACCCGGGCGCCCGCGTAGCCCTGGCGATGAGTGTGTATGGTCCGGGCGCGACGTTCGAGAAGGCGAAGGTGCCGTCCCTGGCCACCGCCGCGGTGCGTCCATCGTGGCCGGTGCCCGCCAGAACCGCGGGGCCGTTCGCGATGAGATGGACCGTCGTGGACCCGGAGTACACGCGGTCGCCCCCGAGCACCGTGCCGCGGATGGCCGACACCGGCACGTACTGCATCTGGAAATCGACCTCCCTGCGCTCCTCGCCCTGTGCGACTTTGATCATCGCAGCCTGTGACGGCGCCGTCGTGCCCGGATAGAAGACCGGCGCATACCCGACTCGTGGCGCGTCGGTGTCGGCCACGGATGCGGCCGAGGTTTCGTCGGACGTCGACATCGACGGGCGGCCGGTCTGCTTCAGTTCGTCCAGACCGCGACGGATTGCGGCGTCGGTCATCATCAGTACGTCGCGGTTCCCTGAGCCCGACAACCGGGCCGGCGCCGCGATCGCGTAGTCACCCGCGGCCAGGCCATAGATCCGGTAGACGCCGCGATCGTCGGTGACGTGGCTGGGCATGCCGGTGTAGACGGGCGTCAGGCGGCGCTCGCCGCTCGCGTAGGTGAACCGAAGGGCGCGCATGCTGACGCCGGGGAGCGGCTGCCCGCCGGGATCGAACAGGGTGCCCGTGATCACCGCGCCGCGAGGGAGTTTCAGCGTGAGGTCGGCGATTGTCTGCTTGTCGCGGAGGATGATTGGCGCGCCAGGGCTCCCCGGGCGCCTGGCTCCGTAGCTGACGGTGACGTAGCCCTCCTTCGTTCCGCCGACCGTGTAGCGGCCAGCCGGCAGCTCGGCGAAGACGAAGGCTCCGGAGTCATCGGCGATCGTCGTCCGTGCCACGTCGCTGTCAGGGCTGTCGAGAAACACACGTACGCGTCTCAACGGCCGGGACTCGTTGTCGTCGGTCAGCACCGTTCCGGACAACGATGCCGTACCGCCGGCTGCAGTTCGCGGAAGATCGCGCGGCTGCTGCTGCGAATCCTCAACTCCTGACGGCTGTGATCCGCTTGGGCGTCGGGCGTTCGGAGTTGCGAGTTGGGCGTTGGCAGTTGGGAGTTGAGCGGTTGCCGCGGCGATCGCAAGCGACGCCAGCGAGAGCGATACGAAGAGTGCGGCACCGACCGGCGTCGTGGCGATCGAGCACCGCCGCCGCAGCTCGCCGGTCGTCACCGTATCTCCCGCGTGCGAAGGTCCAGCGTCTTCTTGTCCCCCTCAGACAGCGTGAGCGGAGCGGCCACCCGGCTGATCGCGTCCAGCATCGACGCGTCCTGCCAGTCGGCCGACTGCTCCTCGGGCACAGCCACGACGTAGTAATCGCCTGGCGGAATCGGACCGATCTGAAAGCCGCCGGCTGGCGTGACCCGTGCGCTGCGGAAGCGTTTGGAATTCATGTTCCATGTCGTCCACGCCTGGGTGTCGGACGGGAACACGAGCACCGTCGCGTCGCCGTCGCCGCTGCCGGTGGCCTTGCGGACCGTGCCGCTGATTTCGGTGAGGCGGTCCGTGAACGTCACGATGACGCCCAGCGCATCCGCCTCCAGCTCCAATGGAGCGTCGGACACGTCGCGACCGTTGTACACGGCGGATTTCACATACCATCCCTGCGGCGGAGCTCCGATGCGGAGCACGTACTTCCCGGCCGGCAATCCGTACGCGGTGAGCTGGCCGGCCGAGTCGAATCGTCCGGGCGTGGCGGGCACGCGCGACGTCTCGCTTGCGGGCTCGACGACCACCGGCACCTGCATCAGCCGGACGCCCGCGGGCTTCTGCCTGGTGCCTTCGAACTCCGCGCGCCCGGTCACCCGCAGCCCGGGCAGCAACCTGAGAGACAGATTGTCGATATCGTCGCGGCCCACCGCGAGCGGCACGCTCGCCCACCATATGCTCGTGAGGCCGTATCCGAACGGCGTGCGCGTGCCGGGCGTCCCGATCGCCGAGAAGCTGCCGCCCGATCCGGTGTGGACCGTGGTGGTGGAGGCGACCGGCAGTCCCCGTATCGCCTGGAACAGGTAATGTCCGACCGGAAGCGCCGGAAACGTGAACGTGCCCGTCCGGCTCGTGACGGTGGAGGCCACCTCGAGATCGATCGGGCTGTCTTCGACGTCCTCAGGCACGACGCGGATCGCGATCCCGCCGACCTGGCTGTCGGCGCCACCGAGGACACCCGACACGCGCCTCGTGGCGACCGGCCTGATGTGCAGGTCGATGCCCTCCCGCTCGTCTCCGGAGCCGACCGTCAGCACGGCTGCACGCACGGGGTTGGACGTATTCGGGTGGAAGGTCGTGGGGTACACGTACACGTGCGCATCGCTCGACGGTGCCGGACCGATGGCGGAACGCCCGAGTGTCAGGATCGAATCGGCGACGCGAATCGACGAGGCGCCGCCGGCGGCCGACGCGCCGATTTCTCCGATCGCCATCGACGATCCGCCGCCCTGCCGCATCTCCAGTGCTGTAGAAGCGGGCACCGAGACCTGGGTGGAGACCGCGGCCACCAAGTAGTCTCCGGGAGTCAATCCCGCGATCCGATACATGCCGCGATCGTCGGTCCATCCCGGCGCCCCCGTGTAGGCGAACCGCCGCTGTCCGGCGACGATCCCGCGGCGCATTGCCCGGATCTGAATGCCGACGACCGGCTCACCGGCTTCGTCGATGACCACGCCCGATATCGAGGCGGGGCGCCACATGAAGATCCGTACGGCTCCCGATTTCTGACCGTCACCGAGCAGCAGCACCTGTGACGCGCCGCCCGGCCGCCGCCGGCCGTACGCCCCGGCGAGGTAGCCGGGCTTGGCGGCGGTGATGGTGTAGCGCGCCGCCGGCAACCGGCGAATCACGAACCGTCCGTCGGACCCGGTCAGCATCGCGGGAAACCACTCCGCGTCGAACGGGCCGCGCGGGAGCACGGACGGGAGGAACGCCGCCGGCAGGCTCGGCGTGGTCGCTGAACCGCCGGCACCGGAGGCAAACGGGGCGGCGACGATTTCGATGAGCGCGCCGCCAACCGGTCTGCCGCTGCCCCCGTCCAGCACCTGACCGACGATCAGACCCGTTCGCGAGTCGGAGCCGGCCGGTCCAGGCTGCTGGCCGGCGGCAGCGCTGAGGCCGATCACGATCATCCAGACAGGTTTCAACATGGCGGCTTCCGCGCGGATCGAGGCGAGACAGAGGATGGCGCCCGCACCAGAGTCTAGGGCATTCGTGCGGCGACGATGAGAGAATCGGCGGTCGCCTCGGGACACTGGGACTCGATTCCCGCGACGCACACAGCACGCAGGCCGAGTCGTCAACGATGGAATTCACAGAAGGAGGAGAGGAGGGGTTGGAACAAGAAAGAAGCCTCCCCTGCTCCGCTTCTCCTGACGCTTGTGAGGGCACGCAGACGATAAGCCCTCACCGCTTCGAGTGCGCCATGAACGCCGCGAAGTGCGCCTTCTGCGCGGCGGTCGCGTCCGGCCGCATTGCAAGCGCCCACGCCTTCGCCGGATCGTCGCCACCCGCGAACCGAAGCCCGAACCAGTCGAGCATCTCTGTGTAATCCACCTCCTCGGTCGTGCCGATGAGTTTGTGGAGCAGCGCGCCGACATCGACACCGGCGGCATCCGACACGGTCTGATTGAACTCGGCGCCGGTGTAGCCGCGCGCGCCGGACCAACGCCGGTACGCCAGCCGCATCACGTCGTCCATGCTCTTCCTGCCGTTGGTGAGCCGACGAATGTGCGCGTCGAGCACGAGTCCGACGACGGGCCCTTTGACGTAGTAGTCCACTCGCCTGGCCGAGGGAAGCCGCTCGAACATCTGCGATGACGCCTGCTCGAGCGTCTGCACCAGCCGGCCGGGCTGCTTCGTCTGGAGATCCGTAATGTGCTTCGATTCGAGATTGAGGTAATCGCCGGGCGTGCCGAGTCCCGATCGCTCCGACAGCAAGTCCCCGAAGTAGGACGTGAGGCCCTCGCCAACCCACAACCCGGTCGTCACGGGCGCGCGCTCGTAGTCGAAGGGGCCGAGCTCGATCGGCCGCAGCCGCTTGACGTTCATCGCATGGAAGTACTCGTGACTGAGAAACGCCGTCTGCCTGAATCGCGCCTCTGGTGTCGCCGGTACCCTGCCGCTCGTTGTGATCGCGACCGAGTTGAGGTGCTCGACCCCCGACCCTCCGCCCCCGCCGGTGACGATGTTGAGAAACGCGTACTTTTTGTACGGCAGCCCGCCCCAGAACCGGATGTGCTCCTCGATGAGCGGCGTCAGCATGGCCGCGACGCTGGCGCCGTCCCACTCGGCATGGCCCAGATACGTCCAGGAATGCGTGACGCCTCCGACCCGGAATTCGGTCGTCGCGAGATCCGCGCCCGCCAGGATCGGTGAGTCGGCGAGGATGTCGTAATCGGCCGCGACGTAGTGATTCGGCTTGCCGTCGGGCGCCGCATCGAGCGACGTCATGGACCCTTTCCAGCTTGCGGGCAACTCGAGCTGCACCTCGGCGCGACGATGGGTCCCGGGGGCCGGCTCGACCAGCGTGACGTAGGTCGCCGGTCCGATGATGACCGCCGAAGCCTCGGTAACGCCGTTGCCGAGGTTGCTGCCACGAGGCGCGGCAACGGTGTACGTCACGGTGAAGGCCGGCCGGCCACCTGTCGCCACCGTCCAGCGGCTCGGCGACGGCCTCGTCACCTCGAGCGCCGTGCCGTCGCCTGTCTTCGCAGCGAAATCGCTGACGCGGCCGGCGTAGTTCTGCAGCCCGTAGAATCCTGGCGACCAGATGGGCATCATCAGGTCCACCGATGCTCGGTTCCCGGTCGGCACCGCGACATCAACGGTGAAGGTCTTCGTTGCGGGCTCGGGGAAACGGATCGTGTAGACCAGCGGCTCGAGCGCCCTCGCCGGCGCGACCGCGGACGGCGCGGGGGACGCGGCGCACAAGAGCGCCGCGGCAAGAGCGGCACAGGCGAAGCGGCGGGTGATGAGCATGACGCACTATACACAGTCCGCGGCGTGCGCCAGAAGCGGGGCCCGGCTTGATCGTATTCTACGGTTGTAGTATTGTTATTCTACCGCTGTAGAACATGTCAGCGCCCACAGCGGTTGAAAGGGGTCTCCAATGACGGCGCGCCGGACGTCTCTTGCGTGGGTGGTGTGTGGACTTTTCGCCTCTTCCGCTCCGGGGCAGACCGCGGAGGACGTCATCTCCAGATCTGTGACGGCGATGGGGGGCGCCGATAAGTGGGCGGCCGTGCGGGCGCTCGCCGTCAGCAGCCGATCGCCGTACTTCTCGTCCGACGCCGTCTGGAAGAAGCCCAACCTGGTCCGGATCGACTCCTGGTCCGACGCCGTGGACCAGACCGACACGCGGTCGTATGACGGGACCTCCGGCTGGCGCCTCTTCTCGGCGGAAGGTTCATTGAAGCCGAGGTCGATGTCCGCCCAGGAAGTGTCCGAGCTGCGTGACGAATTCGACTCGATGTTGCCACTGATCGACTACAAGACCAAAGGCTACAAGGTCGTGCTTCTCGGTACGGCGCCTGTCGGCGGACAGTCTGCGTACAAGCTCGAGCTCACGCGCCCGGGCGGCGAGGTCATGCACATCTTCGTCGACGTCAAGACCGGACTCGAGGTTCAGCGCGTGAGATGGGCGCGCTCGCCCGCAGGCGACGACCTCGAACTCGTGCTGCCCGTCGGCGACTATCGTGAGGTCGGCGGCCTCATGCTGCCCCACCGCGTCGGACCGGCCGCGCGCACGTACGACGTCAATGGCGCGGTGCCCGACTCGCGCTTTCAGCGGCCCGGCGGTCTGCCGGAGCGCGAGTTCGCCGCGGCGAAAGTGACAGGTGCGAGGGATCGGCTCCTGCCGGTCGGCTCGATGGCGCCTGAGTGGACGTTGAAAGATCCTCGAGGGCGCGCGCATCGCTCGTCGGACTTTCGGGACAAAGTCGTGGTCATGGATTTCTGGGCGACGTGGTGTGCACCGTGCCACCGGCTCATGCCGGCGCTCCAGCGCCTGCACGACGACTACGCCTCTCGCGGAGTGGTCGTGCTCGGCATCAGCACGTCCGAGCGCGGCGGCGATCCCGCGCAGTTGATGAAAGACCGCGGCTACACGTACACCCTGCTCGTCAACGGCGAATCCATCATGGATGCGTACCACGTCGCCGGGATGCCGGTTGTCTACGTCGTCGGAGGGAACGGACGGATTCTGCACGCCGACGCCGGTGCCGACGAAGAGGCGAGCGCGGCGCGCCGCAAGGTCATCGACGACCTCCTGCACGGACGGGGACGATGAGGGGTGCGACACGTCCTTGACGTCGTTTCTACGAACGTAGTATTGAAGAGGCGCGACATGTCGAAAAAGACCTCCCCGCATCTCGGCGATCTCCAGATTGCCGTGATGCAGATCCTCTGGGAGCGGCAGCGCGCAACGCTCGGGGAGATTCGCTCCGCCCTCCGGCGAGCGCGGCCGATCGCCACGACAACCGTCGCGACCGTCCTCTCGCGGCTCGAGCAGAGCGGCTTTGTCGAGCATCGCGAGGGAGAGCGATCGCGCATCTACGTGCCCAGGATTCGGCACGAGGACTTTCAGCGCAGTCAGGCGCAAGGCCTCGTCGATCGGCTCTTTGGCGGCCGGGCGTCGGAGCTGGTGGCGCATCTGGTCCGGGAGTCGGAAATCGACGACGAGGAGCTGGCGCATCTGAGGAGGTTGATACGGAAGCGCGAGTCGTCCTGATCGCTGCGCTCTGGCTCGGGACCTACCTGCTCCACAGCACCGTGTTGTGCGGGACCGCCGTCCTGTGCCGCCGGGCGCTCGGCCGGATCGAAGGCGCCGAGTTGATTTGGCGAGCGGTGGTGCTCCTGCCGGTGATGTCGGCGACGGCGACGCAATTCGCCGGCGGACTCTGGACGATCGGCATCAGTGAAGCGGCCGGCCTGGCGATGCCGTCCGCCGCCGCCCAATCGACATTGCGCCTCTCGAGCGGCATCGACATCCCGCCGGTACTGATTGCGGCATGGCTCCTCGTCGGCGCGACCCTGGTCATTCGAGACTGGCTGGCGCACCGGCTGTTCGTGCGGCGGCTCGGGACACGTCGGCCCGCCGATGCCAGGCTCGTCGCGGCCGTGTCCGACCTCCTGCAGCACGCGAGGGTCCGGCGGGCCATCCGGGTGACCTGTTCGGAAAGCGTGGTGAGTCCGATCGCACTCGGCCGCTCCGAGATTTGTCTGCCGGTGCGAGCGATCCGCGTGCTCAGCCGCCGGCAGTTGCGCGCGCTCATCGCGCATGAAGTGGCGCACATCGTCCGCTGCGACGGCCGGTGGTTCGCCGCGCTGGCCTGCGTCGAGAGCGCGCTGTTCGTCCAGCCGCTCAACCGCATGGCGCGCCGCGAACTTCACCACCTGGCCGAGACGATGTGCGACCAGTGGGCCGCGCGCGAGCTGTCCGACCCCACGGCGATGGCGCACTGCCTCGTGGAAATCGCGGCCTGGTCGCGCACCGCGCGGCCGGCAACCGTGCTCGGCGTCGCCGGGATGTCTGGCCTCAGCGACCGCGTCAGGCGGCTGCTGGACGCTCCGCATCCGCCGCCGCGGGTGTCGCGCCCGCTCTCGCTGGCGGCCGTCGTGGCGTTGTCGCTGTCGCTTCCCTGCCTTGGGGTTTCACCGGCCAGGCCCGCCAGGGGCGCCAGCGTGAATGGAGTTCCGCAGTCGCCCGCGGCGGCGCCGGCGCTCGCGCAACCATCCGCCGAGTTCATCAGAGGCTTCGAGGCCGGCCGGCGGTTCGCCGAAGGGCAACCGGACGCCCGTGTGCAGGCGTCGCTGGATCGAGGACGCGCCGCATCGCCGGCGCGTCAGGAGTGGCGCGCAGAAGTCGAGCGGCACCTGCAGGCGCGCGAGCGCGGCAGACACCGGCCCGCTACCAGCTTCGCTCGATGACGTTGCGCGGCCGGCGCCGGCGGCCGCGCGAACGGACGAATCGGGCGCGTGGCGGCGCTGCAGATCGGATCGTGCACGATTCAGAGCCCCATCCGCTGACGCCAAGGCGGCTCGTGTAAATCGCCTCATGGAGAAGTAGGCGTATCGGTCGCGAGCAACGCATCGCGCAACAATCCGTCTGCCCGGCATTGACATTTTCGATGAACATGTTTACCGTAATTAAGGCATGTTCGCGCCCACCCCGCAAGCGCCGTCCGACAGGGGAAACCAGCACCTGGTCCTGTACGACGGCGTGTGCGGCCTCTGTAATCGACTGAACGGCTTCCTGCTGCCGAGGGACCGGGACGGCGTCTTCGCTTTTGCCTCGCTTCAGAGCGCGACCGGCCGATCGCTGTTGAGCCAGTTTGGCAAGGACGCCGCCGGCCTCAGCACCTTCTACGTGGTCACCAACTACCGCTCCGACTCCACCGCGCTGTTGTCGAAGTCCCGGGCGGCGCTGTTCGTGCTCACGACGATTGGGGGCGTGTGGCGGGCGTTCGCCGTGCTCCGCGTCCTGCCGGCACGGCTGTTGGATTACGGCTACGACCTGATCGCGCGCAACCGCTATCGGTTGTTTGGCCGATACGAGACGTGTCTGCTGCCGGCGCCTGAGTACGAGCGCCGTTTCATCGACGTATGAAGCCCGCGTGGAGCGGCTGTTCCGTCCCGCGCCTCAGCTTGCATGACGTCCCGACCGCGGCGCAGAATCTCCCTTAACGCTCTGCGTCCGTGCCTCCGTGTGATGCTCTCTCCGTGTCCTCCGTCTCTTCCGTATCACAGCGCGCGGCGCTGGAACGAACGCACCGCCCACGCGAGCGTCAGGGCCATGAACCCGATGGCCCACCAGAGCATCAGCGCGTTCGGCACGGACGCGGAAACAAGGAACGGAGGGCCCTCGACGAAGCCGCGCATGATCGAGGGCTGCATGTGGTACGCCGCCATGCGCCAGAGGGCGTCCGGCGGGCTCACGAGGCTGACGGCAATCCCGATCGTCCGCGCCGACGGCACCCCGGCGAGTCCGCCAATCTGTTCGACGATCCCTCCGATGAAGGCCATCCCGTAGAAGCCCAGGCCGAGGATACCGTTGGCCACGGTGCTGAGCCGCGTCCCGCCCGCGATCGACACCGTCAGCAGCAGCGCGATCTCGAGCAGCATCAACGCCAGCCCCCGCGCCACGTACAACTGGACGTATCCCGCGGCCAGGCGTCCCGCCACCAGCACGCCGGCCGACAGCAGGCCGACATACGCCGCCATGATGATGAGGTAGCCAATCCACTTTCCCAGCACGATGTCCGCGCGTCGAATCGGCTTCGAGGCCACCGTCTGCATCACACCCGAGTCGATCTCGCCCGACAGCGCGTCGACCGGAAGCAGCACCGCCAGCAGGACCGAGAGGAAGTTGATCGCGTAGAACCCGGCTATGGTGAACAGCGTGAGAAAGGCCTGCCGCTCCACGAATGACGTGCCGCTCCGGACCATGTCGGCGTGCGCGAATCCGATCGCGACGCCGAACACCGCCAGGAACGCGCACCCGCCGAGGAGCCCCGCCGCCAGGACCCTGCGGCGGCGCGCCTCCTGAATCGTGAGGTGCACGATGGTGGGTATGGGAGACATCGCCATCATCCCGGCCGCTGATCCGTACCCATCACCTCGACGAACCACTCCTCCAGCGACTTGCGCCGGCCTTGCAGCGCGAACACGCTGACGCCGCGCTCGACCAGCCAGCGGGCGATGTCGGGAATGACGTGTTCGCCGCTCACCCGCATCCGCACGCAATTGTCGCCGACGACGGTGACCGACGTGCCGAACCGCCCGAGTCCCTCCACGACCTCCACGTCGACCGGGCGGACGCGCATTTCGAGCTCCAGACCGGCGGGGGCGCCGGCCAGCGCAAGCTCGTGGATCACGCGACCCTGCTTGACGAAGGCGACGCGGTCGCAGGTGGCTTCCACTTCGCCGAGCAGGTGCGAGTTCACGAAGACCGTGGTGCCCCGCGCGCGCAGCTCCGAGACGATGTCGCGGACCAGCAGCCGGCCGAGCGGATCGAGACCCGACGTCGGCTCGTCCAGGAAGACGAGCGCCGGATCGTTGATGAGCGCCTGGGCAAGCCCGGTGCGCTGCAGCATGCCCTTGCTGTAGCCGCGCAGCGGCCGGTCCGCGGCGTCGAGCATGTCGACGCGTACAAGCAGGTCCTCGATGCGCGCGTCGAGCGGCAGGCCGCGCAGCCCGTACAGGCGGCCATGGAACCGCAGGAGCTCGCGCGCGGTGAGATACTCGTGAAAACGGAAGTGTTCCGGCAGGAAGCCGATCCGCGCGCGGACGGCGCGATCGCCGAGCGGCGCGCCAAGCACCGTGCCGGTGCCGCCGCTCGGTTCCACGAGCGCGAGCAGCATCTTGATCGACGTCGTCTTGCCCGCGCCGTTCGGCCCGAGGAAGCCGAACGCTTCACCCGCGCGGACCGAGAGCGACAGGTCGGCGACGGCCAGGGTCGGGCCGAACCGCTTCTGCAGCCCGCGCGTGGCGATTGCCGTTTCGCTCACTGGACGGAGTTGGCCATCTGCACGACGTCGGACATCCCCTGGACGCTCATGAGCGCGAACACCCGGCCGCCGCGCGACCAGAGCACGATGTTGGTCAGCGACGCGTTGGGCGGCTGGGCCTGGATGGCAATGCCACGGCTGCCCGCGATGTCCACTTCCTTGAACGAGCGCGCGGTCGGCGGAAGCGGCACGAGCAGCGTCGTCTGCCAGTCGATGACCCGCGAGAACGTGCGCGCGTCCTCGCGGGAGAGGCCGAAGATCCGCAGCCCGATTTCGCCGAGCGCAGCCAGGTCCACGCCGTCGGGCACGGCGACTTCCGGCGATCGCGCCTGGAAGAGCCGCGTGTGGCGGCTGCCGTGCTCGTACCGGACCATGGCGACCGGTGGCACGTGGATGGTGACGGCCTGGCCGTCCAGGCCGTCCGGCACGCGCAGATCGCGGATGCCAAGGGCGTCCATCACCTGTTGCAGCCGCGTCGCATCCGCGGTCACGCGGACCACGTGCTCCCCGGCGACCGCCATCTCGACGATCCGCGCCCCCTTCGGCAGCCAGGCCGGCACCTGCAGCGTGAATCCCGCGGCCGTCGCAGCCTGATCGAGCGACACCATCGGCGCCGGCGGCCCCGCGTCCTGCACGATCTGCACGTGTTCGCCGACCAGGCGTGGCAGGTCGAGCTGCTTCAACGTGTCCATCCGTCGCGAATCCACCGGGACCCCGACGAAATGGACGACGCGGAACAGCGCCAGGAACGACTGCGCGGATGCGCGCACGGCGGGCACGTAGAAGACGCCGGCAACGCCCGCCGCAACGGCCGCCGACACCGCCAGCTTGGCAAGGGGCCACCGCCTGCGCTCCGGCGCCGCGATTTCCCGCCTCCGCAGGGACGCGCGCAGCCGCGCCGCGAACTCCGGGGACGGATCCTGCCACAACCCGCGCAAGAGTACGTCGTCCATGCTCGTGCCTCTCTTCATATGTGTGTCCGTCCCTTTCTCACCACTGCGCGCGCAGAGCGTGCACCGCGCGATGCAGGATCGTGCCGACGTTCGACTCGCTGAGGCCCGTCACCTTCGCGATGGCCCGGTTGTTCATGCCGGCGCCGAACTTCAAGGCGATCAACTCGCGATCGCGATCCGGCAGCCGCGCGAGGAGCACGGCCAGGTGCTTGCCGTCGGATCGCCGGAGGGCCTGGTCTTCGGGTGTCGGGCCGGCCGCCATCACGGCCGCGTGCTCGATGGGGACGTGCGGCCGCGATCTCCGGTGATGATCCGCGGCGACATTGCGCGCGATGCTGAGGAGCCAGGTCGAGAAACCGGCCAGGTCCCGGCGGTACCGGCTGCGCGCGTGCCAGGCCTTCTCGAAGGTGCGCCCCGTCAGGTCTTCGATGTCGGCGGTTTCCCCGAACCGGTAGCGGAAGAAGTTGTAGACGCGCGGAAGCTGTTCGCCGAAGACCGCGTCCCAGTCGGGCTCCGCCGCCGAGATCCATGCCGACAACCGGCCGGGCAGCACGTCGTCCAGACCCATCTCCTATATATACGGCGGACGGGGCGGAGTATCACAGCCCGGCGCTGCCGCGCCAGGAACAGTTGACATGGCGTTGGTGTTGTCGGTAACCCAGCATCGAGGACATGGTGAACTGGCGCGACGGCGACGCGTCGCTCACGATCACGCCGCTCCTGGTCACGGCCAACTTCTTCGACGTGATGCGCATCCCCGCGTCGCGCGGCCGCGGCTTCACGGCCACCGAAGCGCAGGCCGAAGGCAATCGGCTGGTCGTGATCAGCGACGGGTTCTGGCGGCGGCATCTTGGCGGCGACCCCGCCGGCGTCGGCCGTCCGCTGACGATCAACGGCCAGCCGTACGCCGTCGCCGGCGTCCTCGCCCCCGGGATTCGTTCGCTGCCGGGCTACGGCGTCGTGCCCGACGTCTATCTGCCGATCTCTCCAGCCCTTCTCCCCGCGCTGGAGGCCCCCCGGCATTCGGCCGTGCAGCTCATCGGACGGCTGGCGCCCGGGCAGTCCGTTGCCGAGGGACGCGCGGCCGTGGCGGCAGTCGTCCAGAGCCTGGGCGACGAGTACGGCGACAGCGGATTCCGCGTCCTCACGGACTTTTCGGTGGTCGGTGGCCTCAGTCAAAGCGAAGACTTCCGGATCGTCGGAGCGTTCTTTCTCGTGCTGCTCGTGGTGGCCGGTCTCGTCCTGGCGATCGCGTGCGCCAACGTCGCCGGGCTGCTGCTCGCGCGCAGTACGACGCGGCGGCGCGAAATCGCGCTGCGCGTCGCGTTCGGCGCCAGCCGCGCGCGTCTCGTGCAGCAGCTCCTGACCGAGGGGCTGACGATCGCGCTCGTCGGCACGGTCGCCGGCTTTGCCCTCACGCTTGTCGCCGCGCAGTTGTTCGCGCATGTCTCGTTGCCCCTGCCCATCCCCCTCGAGCTGCATCTGGCCTTCGACGGACGCCTGGCCGCACTCGCAGCGGGCCTGGTGGCGGCAAGCGCGCTGCTGTGCGGCCTCACCCCGGCGCTGCAGGCGACACGTCCGACACTCGTGCCTGCGCTGAAGCAGGAGGAGCCGCGCTACATGCACCGCCGTTTCACGCTGCGCGGCGTGCTGGTCGTCGGACAGGTGGCCGTGTCGCTCGTGCTGCTCGTGACCGCGGGCCTGTTCCTGCGGAACCTGTCCAAGACACAATCGCTGTCGCCCGGCTTCGACGTGGACCGCCTGCTCGTCGCGCAAGTCACGTTCGTCGAAGGACGGCAGGGGACGACCTCGGCGCCGGCGATCGCGGCGATCGTCGATCGCGTGCGCGAGCTCCCGCCGGTGCAGGCGGCCGCCGTCGCCGACGGCGTCCCGTTGACGATCCGACCGGGATCGAAGGTCGGGACCGATATCCGAATCGAGGGGCGCGACGGACCGGTGCGCGTGGAGTACGACGACAACGCGGTCGGCCCGGGCTATTTCGCGACGATGGGCATCCGGGTCCTCCGTGGACGCGACTTCACGCAGGCCGATCGGCCCGGCGCGCCGCCCGTCCTCGTCGTGAATCAGGAATTCGCGCGCCGCTACTTTGACGGCGGCGATCCGATCGGCCGTCACGTCGGATTGAGCGACCCGCCTGGACCACTGGCGGAGGTCGTCGGGGTCGTCGCCAACGGCAAGTATCGGACGCTCGGAGAGAACCAGGACGCGGCGATCTACCAGCCGTACCTGCAGCGAGCGGCCATCGGCCGGCTGGGGCACGTACTCGTGCGCACCTCCACGGCCCCCGAGACGATCGTGCGCGATGTGGGGAAGGCGATCGGCCAGGTCGATCCGTCCGCCGCGGTCCGCGTGGAGCCCATGGCGACGGCGCTCAGGTTCGCCGTGCTGCCGAGCCAGATCGGCGCGCTGCTGCTCGGCGTCCTCGGATCGATGGGCCTGCTGCTGGCGATGGTGGGCCTCTACGGGGTGATCTCGTTTTCGGTCGGCCGGCGCACCGCGGAGATCGGAATTCGCATGGCGCTTGGCGCTTCGCGGCGCGCGGTGTGGCGCCTCGTCTTCATCGACGCCGCGGTGCTCGTCGGCACGGGAGTGACGATCGGCCTGATCGCGGCGTGGCTCGTGACCCGTCCGCTCGCGGCGTTTCTCGTCCCCGAACTGAGCGCGAGCGACCCGGTCAGCTTCGCGGGCACCGCGGCCGTCCTCGTCGCGGTCGGCATCGTCGCGACGTGGTTGCCCGCGCGGCGAGCCGTCTCAATCGACCCGTCGATTGCGCTCCGGACCGATTGAGCCATCGATGCGGTCGAATTCCCTCTTAGCTCTATCCGGAGCCTCGAGGCGCCGAGGCGCGTAGGCTCGGCACAGGGGAAGCGGATGTTTCATCGGAACACATTCGCGCGCGGCGTGTCGATCACGCCCGAACTGCTTCAACCAAGGACGATACTGCGCTTGACCAGTATACGCAACTTGCGTAGTATTGACAAGTGGAGTTTGTCGAAGCGCCGCTTTTCGCCGAGCTCCTCGCGGACTACCTGGATGACGACGGGTACCGTGAGCTCCAGTTGCATTTGACGCGTGATCCCGAGGCAGGAGATGTCATCCCGGGGACGGGCGGCTTTCGGAAGATTCGCTGGGCGGATCGGCGGAGGCACAAGGGAAAACGCGGCGGACTCAGGGTCATCTACTACTACCTGATGTCCGACATGCAGATTTGGCTGATGACGCTGTATGACAAGGACACGGCGACGGACCTGAGCCCTGCCGACAGACGAGTTCTCAAAGCTGCGATTGAGAGGGAGACGCGTGAACGAGCAAGCCGCAGGGCACGAGGGAGGAAGTAGCGATGGCCAAGAGTAAGCGACCGAAGGCGACGAAGAAACGTAGCTTGTTTCACGAGCTCATGTCCGGTGTGCAGGCGATGCGCGAGCATCGCGAGGGACGGCTCACGCTGAGGACCCATCAGGTGGAACCCATCACGGTTCCTTCCGTCGATCCAGAGTTCGTTCGAGAGACGCGCGAAGCACTCCACATGTCGCGGCAAGTGTTCGCGTTCAAGATTGGCGTCAATCCCAGGACACTGGAGCGGTGGGAGCAGGGTCGCAGCAAGCCCAATGAGCAAGCCTCGGCTTTGATCAGACTGGTTCGAAAGTTTCCGGATACCCTCGATCGCCTCGAATCGTTGAGCGTTCCCGCTTGAGAGCCATGGACAACCTCCCTACGCAATATCAACCCACTTCGCCAGCTGAGGCGCGGTCGTCGTTATCGAGAGCGCACACCTCATTGCGGACACCGGCGAGTTGCTCCAAACGGCCTCGCACCTCTTGTTCCGCCATGGTTTGTTTCGCGTTCGCGATTGACAGACCTCGCTCCGCCGATCGGAGCGCGTCTCTCAACCGTTCCCGGATGCGCCGCTCCAACTGCTGCCGGCTCAATCGCGCGCGCTCGCGGAAGTCGTTCTCGACACGGTGGCTGTTGGTGTCCACGATGTGTGTGAGGTACGGCGCGACCTGACGGCTGACGCTTCGCTCGCGCGCGGTTCGGAACCCGAAGCGATCCATCAACCAGGTCGCTGGTGTTCCAGCCGTCAGATGCATAAGGCTCGCAAAATAGAAATGTGGCCGGTCGTATTCGCGAACATCGACCGCGTCGAGTGGCTCGACCGGGATCGGCTCGGCGTCTGACATGACTCGGGCGACGAACTCGTTCGCGAGCTGCACGAATCGCCGGGTCGCGGTCTCGTGGAGCGCGATCACGTGCGGCTCGACGCCTGCAAGCCAGCGGGATATTGCCTGCTCAGCGAGTCGGCGCGCTTCGTCAAAGGCTCCGGCCCGGAGGCGACCCGCGGCACGCAGACGGCTATTGGCTGTAATCCAGGCCTCCAACGACTGTCGCAGCTCCGGCATGGCCCTCTGGGCAAAGTCGGCGCGCTGCCGATCGAGGCCACGGACAACCTCCGCTTCTGCGGCATCGAAGAGAAACCGCAGATCCTGAAGCGAGCGCTCAGCGCCTTCGACAGCGGCTCGAAGCCGAGCGGCACGCGCCGCGGTCTCTTCGATCGGCCGTCGCAGCGCTGCCTCCTGTTCATCGATTTCAGCCCGCAGGCGCCGGGCGATCCGCTGGCGTGCCCGCAATGCGGCGGACACCACGAGTGCTGAGCGCTGCTGCCGGGCAAGATCTGTGAGCGTGTGTTCGAGCGCTGGCCAATCCCGCGTCACCCGATTCTCTTCGAGTCGATCCCGCGCGCTCACCTCGAAGATGGTCTCGATGCGGCGACCGAGGCGACGCTCGACGATGTCCGTGGTGAAGGCGGACACTTCCCGCCGCTGCTCCGGCGAGGCCTGATCCGACTTGTTCAGCACCAGCAGGAGATGCCCGACATCTTGGCTCACCGTCTCGATCACCTCGAGCTCGGCGCCGGAAATCGGCGGATCGGGCCCAACGACGATGAGCGCCACGTCGATGTGCGGCAGGAACGCGCGCGTCGTTTCCGTGTTGAGCGCGAACACCGACCCGATCCCCGGCGTGTCCACCAGGCACAAACCGTTCGCCAGGATCGCGCTGGGAAGAAACACTTCGACGACCGTGACGCCCTTCCGGTTCTCCGGGTTGCGGCGCTCGTCGACGACGTCCGCGAGATCGTCGAGCGCGATCGGCTGTACGACGCCCGACGTGAACCGGGCCACGGCTTCGGACCGCGTCCCCGCACGGAGCACCGTGATGACCGATGTCACCGGAACCACGCCGACCGGCAGGACCGGTTGGCCGACCAGGGCGTTCAGCAGCGTCGATTTCCCGCGCTTGAACTGCCCGATGCAGGCGACAAAGAACCGCGCGTCCGCCAGCCGGCGCCGCTGCTCCGCGGCGTCGAGCTCGAGCGACTCGACGCCAAGCTCGGCGGCGATACCGGCCATCCGCGCCAGGTCGGCGTCCAGCCGCGCCGGGCCGGCTATCAGCGCCGGTGCGTTGAGGTCTCGCTCGGTCACGTTGTGCTGACGGCTGCCGCGGCGGCGCCAAAGTGTGCGGCCGACCCGAGCTCCTCTGCGATGCGAAGGAGTTGGTTGTACTTCGCAACGCGCTCCGAGCGCGCCATCGATCCCGTCTTGATGAACGCCGCGCCTGCGGCGACGGCGAGATCGGCAATGAACGTGTCCTCGGTTTCGCCGGATCGGTGCGACACGACCGTGCGGTAGCCGGCCGCGTGCGCCATCCGGATGGCCTCGAGGGTTTCGGTCACGGTGCCAATCTGGTTCAGCTTGATCAGCACCGCGTTTGCGATGTGTTGCGCGATGCCCTCGCGAATGATCGCTGGGTTGGTCACGAAGATGTCGTCGCCGACGAGCAGTGTTCGCGATCCGAGCCGCCGGGTCAGCTCCTGCCACCCGCTCCAGTCGCCCTCGGCCAGCCCATCCTCGATGAACACCGGCGCGTAGCGATCGACCAGTCGCTCCATGAGATCGATCATGTCGGCCGTCGTCAGCACCGGCTGTCCGGACTTCCTGAATTCGTACCGACCGTTGTGGTACAGCTCGCTCGTGGCGGGGTCCATCGACACGCCAATGTCGGTGCCGGCGCGATAGCCCGCGGCGGTGATGGCGTGCGTCAACAGGTCCAGGGCCTCGTCGGCCGTCGTGAGATTCGGCGCATATCCGCCCTCGTCGCCGACGGAGGTCACGTGCCCCGCGTCCTTCAGGATCTTCTTCAATACATGGAACGTCTCGGCCACCCACCGCACGGCCTCCGCCATCGTCGGGGCTCCGACCGGGACCAGCATGAACTCCTGGAAGTCGAGGGCATTGGGCGCATGGGCGCCGCCGTTCAACACGTTCACGGTTGGAGTCGGCAGCGAGAAGGCCGATGTGCCGTCGTGCAGATATCGATAGAGGGGCACTCGGGCACTCTGGGCCGATGCGCGCGCAGCGGCCATCGAGACGCCCAGGATGGCGTTCGCGCCAAGCCTGTCCTTGTTGGGCGTGCCGTCGAGGTCGATGAGCTGATGATCGACGCGTTTCTGGTCGCTCGCGTCGGCGCCTGCGAGGGCTGCGGCGATCTCGCCGTTCACATGGGCGACGGCTTTGCTCACGCCCTTGCCGCCGTACCGTGACGGATCGCCGTCTCTCAATTCCAGCGCTTCGCGCGAGCCGGTGGACGCGCCAGATGGCACGGCCGCTCGACCGAACGAGCCGTCGGACAGGACGACGTCCGCTTCGATTGTGGGATTGCCGCGCGAATCCAGGATCTCGCGCGCGTTGATCACATTGATACGAGCCATTCGTTCACTCCGTTAAGAATCACCAGAACGAGAATCCGACCCATCTACAGTCGCCCCTTGCCATGGCGTTCGTCCACGTGCGCAGCGCTCGTGTTCTGCAGAATGCGTAGAGCGGCGTCCTCGCCGATAGCGGCAAAGGCAAACGCTGGTGCCGGCAGGTAGCCGTGCCGGCTCCTCCACTCGACGGCAAACCGCGTGATCGCTGTCGCGAATCCCGGCCGGCCTTTCGCCAGCGTGACGGTTGCACTCACCCATCCGCGATCGCGCCCGAGATCGCTTGCTTCGCTGACGCCAAGTTCATGCGCGACGAGATGGCGCAGGACTCCGTCGGACAGCTCGCGCACGCGGACCAGCGAGAAGCGCCACAAGATCCGGCCGACCGCTCCCAGGTCATGTCTCGTCGCGGCACGCGCGGCACCCAGATACACGGTTCCCCGATCGAGCGCACGGCGGATTCCGGATGCCTGCTGCCGTGTAATGCGCTCGAACGGATCGATGACGACGACGCCGTTCAGGCTCACGACCGAGACGATCGCACTCTTGCCAATACCCTGGGGGCCGTACAACAGCACGCTCCGACCGGCAGTGAGATCCTCCACCACCTGTCTGATCAACGCATCCCGGCCGAGCACATCAGTCGGACGTGTCCGGGTCGATGATCGCCGCGGTGAATCGTCGATGTCGCGCGCCAGACACCCCTCCGCCCTCGGATGACGTCTACGCTGCTGTCCTGGCGAGCGCCTCCAGATCCGCCTGGACCTCGGAGACGGCGGCGTCGGCGGCTCCTTCGATTTCACGCTCGATGAGCGCCCGGTACCCGTCCGCGTCGGCTTCGAACGCGGTCCGCAGCTCGCTCGAGGCTTTCCGGGCCCAGTGCGCCAGCACACGTGCGTAGTTGCTGAGCGCATCAGACACGGCGTCGCCCGCCGCCGACGTCAATTCATGCGCGATCTGGTGCATCGCGACACGCTTGCCAAGCAGGCGCCAGTACTTTGACAGCCGTATCTCGGCGAGCGCGGCAAGCTCCGGCCGCGGCAGCTCTCGAAACACGGCCGCGTCGGAGGGATCGTGGGACGGGGGCGGCAGATGCAGGCCGCCCGCCACGTCGCGTGTTACCTGCGTCAGGCGTTCGGCCAGTGACAGCAGCGTCTGGCGGATTTCCGTGGCGTGCTCGCCGGCGATCGCTTCGAGGGCCTCGCGCACGATGCCGACGGTGTCGGCGTCGGCCTGCTCCGCCAGTCGTGCCGCCGCTGTCCTGACGACGGTGTCGGCCGTCTTCTGCAAAAGCTCGGTCACCGCCTCGCAGCGCTGGCGAGCGTCCTCGAACGCGCCCGCAGCGGATCGCAACTCGCGCTCGAGCCGTTCCAGCGACTCGCGGCCCAGCATCGCCCCGTGCCGGGGCAATTTCGCGCGAAGCGCATATTCGAGCGATTCCCGCAGCGTGCCGATCTTGCGTTTGATCGACTTGCGGACCTCGGCCTGGTGATCGGCGAGTCGTGGCCACAACTCCCGATCGAGCCACCGATCGAGCAGGTGCCGGTGTGGCGCGGCGCTGCTGACGGCCGCAACGGACGGCCGCCATCCGAGCTGGTGCTCCGCCTGGACGGTCACGTATTCGACCACACGATCCGCATCGGACTGGCTGAGCAGGTCGGCCTTGCTGACGACGACGAGCGCCGGTATGGCCGCCTGGGTCAGCAGGCCGACGGTGGCGATATCCTCGGCGGAAAGACTCGACGTTCCATCCACCAGCACGACGCCGAGATCGCATCTGGGCAAATACGCCAAAGTCTCCGCCGCCCCGCCGGTCGCCAGAGAGCCCAGTCCCGGCGTATCGACAAACGCGACCCCCGCCCGCAGCACCTGGGAAGAAAGCTCGACGACCAATCGCGTCACATGTTGGGCATTCGCCGGATTGTGTTCTTCCGTCGCGAACTCGGCCAGCCGCTCAACCGGTACTGTCTTTGTGGCCGCGTCCGCGAAGGACACCACCACCCGCGGCGCCGGACCGTAGACGATGCGCGTCGGCACGGCGGTGATCGGATTGACACCGATGGGCAGCACGGTGGTGTTCAGAATCTGATCCAGCAGCGAGGACTTGCCGGTGCTGACGCGTCCGAAGACCGCGATTTCGAAGCGGGGATCCTCGAGGCGCTCCAGGATCATGCCAAGCGGCCGCCTGAATTCGACGAGCGAGTACCGGTCGATGATGTCGTGTAAGACCTTCAGCGCCTCGCCCTCGGCGCCCACGTTGGCCAGCCGCTCCAAACGCGCGCCGAAGTCGCGGGCCGCGCCTTTGACAAGCGACGCGCTGAGCTGCCGGACGATCGTCTGCAGCTCCTCGACGACGCCCGTGAGCACCTTGGCGGCGCCTGGAGCCACCGGCCCGTACCCCGTCATGTAGCGCGGCCTGAGCTCTTCGATCGACACGTCCACGAACTCGAGCGCGGTCCGGATGGCCCACAGCGCGTCGGCGCTGGGTGGTGGCACGGCGGCACGTTCCGACGCAAGCGCGCGGACCATCTGCTTGCGAATCCGGTCGATGTAGTCGGTAATCAGCTTCTTCTGGGCAGGCGTCATGTCGTCCACGTACTTGCCGAACGGCGAGCGCGACGCGGCCGCCGTCAGGATCGCCTCGACATTACCGAGCAACCCGTCGATGTGCCGACACGTGACAATCAGACGCCGTTGCTGGAACTCATTCAGCACGTCGTCGTCGCGCAGCGGACCGTCGTCAGACATGTGTTCAGTCGCCTGAGACTAGAAGAGCATTCGCGGGGCCACGAGGCCGGCCCGCACGGCGACGTACCCTGCCACGAAGCTGCCGGCGACACTCGCGGCGGCGACGGGCCACGCGCCTTCCGACAGCGCCCTGAACGTCTCCAACCCCATCATGACGGATCGAGTCAATCCGCCTCCTGTCAATCCCCCTCCTTGTCACCGGCCCCCACTCGCCACAGCTTCCTGCGGTGACGTTTCCGCCGGAAGCAGGTGCGTCGGCATGAAGAACGCGTTCGCAATCATCGTTGGAATGACGGCGCTGCCGATGACGGTCGCGACGAGATACGAATACTGCGCCTGACTGATCACGTGGTGATTCAAACCGAACAACGCGGAGATGGTGCCGAAGGTCAGCCCCGTGGACATCATCAGCGTGTAGTACATGCGCTCGCGGCCCACGTACCTGTACCAGTGAACGGTCGGCCAGATTCCCAGCGACTTGCTCGCCGATTTGCCGAGGAACAACAACACGAACGTGAGCGGCGCCGCGACGAGCGCCGGAACCGAGACGAACGAGCCCGCGCGAATGAAGTAGAACGGCGTGAGCAGCCCGAACGTGACCGTGCGCAGTCGCCGGACGAGGACGTGATCGTTCCCGACAGTCCCCGCGAGGACCATCCCGATCAGGTACGCCGGCAAGACGGCTTCGCTCCCGGCCCAGACCGCAAGTCCGCCCATCGCGAAGACCGCGAACAGAATGAACTTCGCTTCGAGTTCAGATACGCGTCCTCCGTACCGTCTGAAGAAACGCGGCGTGACGATCGGAAGAACGGCAAACACGATCACGCTGGCAATGACGAACAGCACGGTGCGAGACGTGAATGGAGAGAAGATCAAGCCGAGCGCAATGACCGTGCCGAGATCGTTGACGAAGCATGCGGCCAGGACCGCCTTGCCGAACTCCGTGCGGTTGAATCCCAGTTCGAGCATGACCGAGTAGACGACCGCCACCGATGTGGTGGACAGGGCGACTCCGGCCAGCCAGCTTGCCGGCCATCCCCAATGGAGGAGAAAGCGCGCCACCATCGCGCATCCGATGAACGGCGCGAAAAACCCGGCGAGCCCGACAACCGTGGCTTCCTGCCACTTGCGCCGGAACACGGTCGGATCGATCTCGGCGCCTGCGAGAAACGTGAGGAGGATCGCCCCCGCGCCCGCGAGGAACGTGACCCACTCCGAGCGGCCGGCCAGCACTTCTGCTCCGACGAATGTGCCGAGGACCAGCTGCGCGACGGTGCCGACGACGATTTCGCTAAGCGCTGTCGAGAGCTTCAGCCAGATCGCGACCAGCGTCGCGACAAGCGCCAGGCCGACCCAGATCGCCGCACTGAACCACACGTTTTCCATACGGGTCCCCTGGTTGTCGGGCTTGCTATCGGCACGGAGGCACGCGGCGAGCGGACTCCTGCGAGCACAAGCCCGTAGGAGTCATCTGCCCCGTCAAGAGGTAGGGCGGTTGAGGGTGAACTCCAACACCCGTCGCACACAGCTTACCATCCACCCAGAGAACGCTCAAGCGGCGGCTCGACGATGCCCGGGTACACGTATAATGGGCCAACGGCGGTGGAGTTCGCCGAAACCGTCCCCGCTCATTGGGGGGACTGATGACTCCTACTCGAGGATCCTGCGTACCTCGGTAGGAGTTTTTCTCTTTTTGGGAGACCACCCTATGGCCGCAGTCCCCACGCTGCCGAGCCGAGCCAAGATGCTGCGGATCTACATCGGCCAGGACGACCGATGGGAAGGCAAGCCGCTCTATGAGCAGATCGTCCTGAAGATGCGCGAACACCATGCGGCGGGCGCCACCGTCCATAAAGGCGCCATGGGCTATGGCGCCACCCAGCGGATGCATCCGAGTGGCCGCCTCGGTCTGTCGCGGGACCTCCCGGTCATGATCACCATCGTCGACGCTGACGAAAAGATCCAGGCGCTGTTGCCGTTGCTGGATTCGATGGTGACCGAGGGGCTCGTCGTGCTCTCCGACGTCGACGTCGTCAAGTACCAGCATGGCGCGCCGGAGCCATGAGCATGTTCGAACGCCTTCTGATTCTGATCAACGGCTCGGCGGGCGATCGGTATGCGCTCGAGTACGGCGTCGGGCTGGCCCGCTCTGCCGCCGCGGAAGCGCACGTCGCGGGTGTGATCGAAATCCCGACGGCGTCCGCCAGCATCGATGAGGTCAAGGACATCGAAGACGAAGGACGATATCGATTGGAGACCGCCCTTCGACACGCGAGAACAGTCGCCGAAGCTGCGGGTCAGCCCGTCACGACCGAAGTGCTGATTGGACCGCTGGTCGATTCCGTGGTACGCGTGATCCGGAGCCGCGGCATCGATCTTCTCGTGACTGGGGAAGCGACTGATGCCTTCGATCGCGACCACCGCAGCCTCGCACGGAAGGCGCCGTGTCCGGTGTTTGTCGCGCGCGAAAGCGTCATCCAGGAATTCGTGGGCGCCCCTGAGCATCGTACGGAGCACTGGGAAATCCGTCGCGACAAGCGTGTACGCATTGAGGGTGCCGGCGGGATGCTGCAGATCTTTGTCGGTGAGCACGACAAGAGTCACGGACGGCCTGTCTACGAACTCATCGTCGAGCGGCTTCGACAGCTGGACCTCGCTGGCGCCACGGTGTTTGCAGGGGAGCTTGGATTTGGCGCGACCGGGCACCTGCACGCGGCCTCACATCGGCCGTGGTCGCACGATCGTCCGATGGTCGTAACCGTGGTCGATACCGGCGAAGCGATCCGGCGGGCGATCGACGCCGTCACCGACCTGGTCACCAACGGGCTCATCGTGACGTCCGAGGTCGACATCATCAAGTACGCACACGGGCCGGCTGCGGGAATCCAGGCAGTCAGCCCGTCCGAGCCCTGACAAGTCGATCGTGCCTCACTCCGCGCCTCAACAGATCGAATCGCACGGGGGACACGCGTGTCGGCACGCTTCTTCAGTGGACGCGAATCGTGGGTGTTCCGTGCCGGCAACGTTGACCAGCTCTGCGGGTTCCACGCCGATCTCGTCGCACATGCGCTCCGTCCGAACGAACACCTCCAGTATCTGTTGTACTCGCCGATCCGCGAGGCCGACGGCGGTCCGTTCGGCATCGCAGGCGGCTCGGGCTCGCACGCGCTCGCGGTCACCGACGATCGCCTGATCGTCTCATGCGACCCGCATCGCCCCGGCTCCAGCCCCACGGTGCGCAGCATCCCCTTCAGTCACCTGTTCGAGATCGAGCTCGGTGAGGCGCTCACGCTCGGGTGGCTTGTCCTTCGTTTTGCCTCCGAGGATCGAGTCGCGTCCGAGACGATCTTCTTCCAATCCTCAGGCATGGAGCTGTTTCGGACGGCGGTGCGGCTCGTGCGCCGAACTGCGGCGCCCGGGGGCCGCGTCGACTCGCAGGCAGCAGAATGGGAACGCCTGCTGGCGCCGAGTCCGCCGTACCTTCGGAACCAGTTGGCCCCCGTGCTTCTCGAGGACGAACGGGCACAAGGCGTCGTTCACTCTCCTGAACGATGGTCGGTCAGCGGTCGCTCCACCAGATGTGTCTCACCGCACGGCGTCTACGCGGTCACGGATTGTGGGATTCTCCTGACCGAGAGCGAACCGCCGCCCCGACCAGGCACCCTCGTCTTCGCGGTCAGGGTCGTGAGCATCCCTCGGCAGATGATTCGAGCGGCACGCATCATCACGCGTGAATCACCGGGGCCGCGGGTCGCCACGGTCCTGGTGCAGTCCGAGGCGCACGGCATCCGCCACCAGACTCAGGTGACGATGGACGAACGAGGCGCGGACGAGTTCGTGCGGACGATCGCCTCATAGGAGGACGACAGGCAAACGGAGGACGCGGAGACGATCACACGGAGGCACGGGGCACACGGAGACGCACGGAGGCGCCAGCTGGTCGCGCGCCGGCCCCGGCATCTGCGGCCGGCGTCCGGCGGTGGTTGAGCGCCACGATTGCAAGCGGCATTTGAGTGAGTGCCGTTTGCAATCGCGGCGCTCAATCACCGCCATCGCGCGAAGCGCGAGCGCGACCAGCCGCCCTGCCACGTGCCACAGCTCGGTACATCACCGTTCGATCTTCAGGACCCGTTGTTGGGTTCTCCGCGCGCCTCCGCGTCCCCGTGTCTCCGTGTGAGCGCTGCGCCGCGAGCTCCGTCCCCTTCGTGTGCTCCACGCTTCTACATCCCCGAGATCACCTGGACCGACACGAGTCGCGTGTTGTTGGATTCGAGCGTCTCGGTCACCACGGCGTCGCCGTCCGCTACCGCTATCAGAAAGTAATAGCCGGGAGCGGTCCCCGCCGGGACCGTCACGGTCGTCGATCCGGACGCGCTCTGCCCGCTGTCCAGCGGCCCGACACCCGCGGTTCCCACGAGGAGGTCCGAAGCATCGAGTGTCGCATTCGTCGACAGATAGAGCCTGGTGGTGGACGCTGGTGACGCACCGCCACCCTGGTTGAGCACGGTGCTGTTCACTGACGTCGTGGAGCCCGCCGCCGTCGAAAACGGCGCGCTGAGCGCAGATACCGTGAGATCCGGTCCAATGCGCACGAGCGCGCCGAAGCCGGCGTTGTTCGTCTCCGAGGCTTCGGCGACCACGGCGTTCGCGTCCGCGGTTGCGATCACGTAGTAGGACCCGGTCGCGACAGTGGTGGGCACCCTCACCGATGCCGTGCCGGTGTCGGCCGCGCCTGCCCCCAGCGGTGGCACGGAACGGCTTCCCAGGAACACCGACGATGAACCGAGCGTGTAGCTCGGGGACAGATAGAAGCCGGTGCTCGATGCGCCGGCGGGTGCCGCCCCCTGGTTCTTCGTCGTGTCGCCGACGGCGATCGTGCTCCCCGCGCCGGCGACTCCCTGCGCGGTCGTCGCAGTGATGGTCAGATCGGGGCCCACACGGACTTGCGAGCTGACGCGCAGGTTGTTGAACTCGTTCGCCTCCGCGACGAGAGTGCCGGCGTCCGCCTTCGCGATGACATAGTACGTCCCCGTCGCCGTCGTCAACGGCAGCGTCACCGATGTTGACGCCGGGCTGCTCGTGTTCCCTGCCAGGGCCGGCACCGTCCGATTGCCGAGAAGGACATCCGCCGCGTCGAGCGTGTAGTTTGCCGACAGAGAGAACGTCGTGGTCGATGAGGGCGCGGCGCCGGCGCCCTGATTGGCGGTGACCTCACCCAGTGTCATCGAGCCGCCCGCGGCCGAGGAAGCGGGCACGCCGAGGCTCGAGACGATCAGATCCGGGCCGACGTTGACGGGGTTGCTCCACTTGGTGTTGTTCGTTTCCTGCGACTCCGGAATGGCATTGGCGCCGTCCGCTTTCGCGACGATGTAGTAGGTGCCGGTGACGGTGTCCGCCGGAATCACGACGGACGTTGTCCCGTCCACCGAGGCTCCAGGCGCAAGCGGCGGAACCGATCGCGAGCCGAGAAGAACATCGGTGGTGTCCAGAAAGATGTTCTTCGAGAAGTACACGGCAGTGGTCGACGCGGCCGACGGACCGCCGCCCGGATTGGCGGTGGTGTCGGTGATGGAGATCGTGGAGCCCGCGGCGGCCGCTGCGGGGGCGCTCACCGCGCTGACGACGAGATCCGGCGGGAGGTCGTCGCTGACGACCGTGATCAGCGCGGTGCCCGGCGAGCCGCTGTAGCTCTGATCGGGACCGATCGAGAGGACGACAGTCTCGTTCGATTCCACCTGCGAATCATCGAGCGGCACGACCGGGATTGCGGCCGTGGCGGAGCCGGCGTCGATCGTCAGAACGCCCGGCAGGGACAGGTAGTCGCTGCCGGCCGCGGCGGTCCCTCCCGTCGAATAATTGATCGTCAGCGGCGCCGACGTGTTGCCGGTGCGCGTAATCGTGAACGCGCCGCTCGCCGGTCCGGCCTCTGTGGCCGTCGGCGCCGTCGCCGCCACCGTCACCACGGGCAGGTCCGACGACGGAGGAACGCACGAAGGGAACTTGAAGGCGGCGATTCGCGTACGCCATGCGGCGCTGCTTGTCCCCGCGTAATACTGCTGCGTGTACCAGAACGTGCAGTCGTCCGACGGATCCACCACCAGCATGCTGTAATCGCCCCAGCGTCCACTCGAGTGCGTCTGCGATCCGCCGCCATCGACCAGGACCGCCTCTCCCTGGGCGAGCACGCCGGGCGGGTCGCTCGCGACGCGGGCGGCATAGCGGACGGACGGGTACGTGGCGCCGCTGGAGACGCTGAACCCGACCGCAAGGTTGCCGGCGCTGTCCATCGCGGCGCTCCCCATCCACCGGTGGTCCGCGTCCGGCGCGTACGTGCCCTGCTGATGGATGAACGGCGTGTCCCGCGGATCGCGAAGCTCGTACCACCGGACCCCTGCGTGACCGCCGCCGTCGGCGTCGACGGTGTGGTTGACGACGAGCGACTCGTGGCCGCCGAAGTTCCTGTATTGCAGCCGGTACATCAACCGATCGGAGAGCGGATCCAGCGTCGCGCCCGTGCCGGGCTGGGGAATGCACGATCGAGAGCCGCCGCAAAGTTGTGAGTCGAACGGCGCCGTCGCGATGAATGCCGCGTGTGTGAACGTCGACGCGGACGGGACGGCCCAGTCCGCGTGGAATTGCCACACCTGCAACTGATCCGGGGAATAGCCCCAGAGATCGTCGTCGGCCTGCACGAAATAGTTCGGCGATCCGGCCGGCGGCGGCGGACCGTCGACGTCGGACGGCAGCATGCCGCCGAGGTTCATGTCGACCGGCGCGAGATCGAAGTAGATCATGCCGGCGGGCTCCCCATTCAGCATCCGGGTGCGGTCGAACGCGGCCACTCCCTGGCCCGCCCACTGCAGCGAGCCCGACGTGAACTGGTTGATGCCCATGTAATACCCATCGGGCCACACGCCGAACTTCGGATAGTCGTTCAGCTTTGCGAAGCTGTATTGATAGCGATAGTAGGGCCCGGTCGGATCGGGGGTCGCCGACACGGCGATGCACTGGTAGAAGGGACCGAAGATCAGTCCGAAGATCGCGTTGGGCAGCGAAAGCTGGCTCATGACCCAGCGATCGGAAAGGTGGTCGTAGCGGACGACGGGGTCGCCGTTGTTCGTCGTCTCGCACGGGCCGCCGAACCCGGCCCACAGCGTGTTGCCGGCGGCAGGGCCGTAGAGCAGCACCGGCGGCTCCGTTACGGAGCCTTTACTGTAGACGGCAAACGACAGGTTGACCCACTGAACGAAGTGGTTCGGCCCCACGTCGCCGTTCGTGTCGGGCGGAAGCACGTTGTTGGCGTTGCCGAGCCCGTCGACGCTCGTGGACGGCGAGGGTGCCAGCGGCGCGACGGGCGAGGCCTGCACGATCGGATCGCGCGAGCGCTGGCCGCGCGCGCGCCTGAACGAGGGGGCCTCGAGCACGGCGCCCGCCTGCGGCGGCAGCGGCCGGATGTTGCGGAGCGCCGGAGAGACGTCGTGGCGATCGGCGTTGACAAACACCGGCGCATTTGGCTGCTGTCGACCGCGAGCGGGTGTCTGTCCGCGGACGCCGATCGTGGCAGCCGCAAGGGCCAGAAGCACAACGCCGGCGTGCACACGTATGCCCATGCGCCAGGCGGTGGCAAACCGCGCACCAGCACGCGAATGCAGCCGGTAGGCGGCTTACGGCCGCTGTTACATTTCTGAGCCGACAGAATCGTTCCGCGCGTGTCGAAATCCGCAAATCGGAACGGTGGAGCTGTCTCGGCCCGGCTGATCGGGTACCATGAGGAAGAGCATGCCGGGACCCGGGACGTCGCTTCCTCCTAACATCATCACAGACAAGAAGACCGTGGCGGCGATGGTCCGCATCTACTGCCACGATCATCACGGCACATTCCGCCGCACGTTGTGCGAGGCCTGCGCGGGACTGCTCGAGTATGCGGACGACCGGCTCGACAAGTGTCCCTTCGAGGAGGAGAAGACGACGTGCCGCGACTGCCCGATCCATTGCTACCGCGCGGCGGAACGCGCGACGATGAAGGACGTGATGCGCTACGCGGGGCCGCGCATGCTGCTGAAGCACCCGCTGCTGGCGATCCGCCACTTGTGGATGGAGCGCAAGGGGGCGCCTCCGTGGCCGCCGGTCAGACGCAGACGTAGTCGATAGTCGGCGACGTGTAGCGCAGCCCTTTAGGGCTGCCGAAAGGATTGATCCAGCGTGACTCCAGCGATTGACACCGCCTCGGATTCCACCCTGCGTCCGATCGCCGAAATTGCCGCTGCGGCGGGACTCCTCCCGGAGGAGGTCGATCAGTTCGGCACCTACCGGGCGAAGGTCCGGCTGTCCGCGCTGGCGCGCCTCGCCGAGCGGCCCAACGGCAAGCTGGTCATCGTGACCGCCATCACGCCCACGAAGGCGGGCGAAGGCAAGACGACGACCAGCATCTCGCTCGCGCAAGGGCTCGGCCGGCTGGGGCAGCGCGTGGCGCTCTGCCTGCGCGAGCCGTCGATGGGGCCGGTGTTCGGCATCAAGGGGGGCGGCACGGGCGGCGGCCAGGCGATGATCGAGCCGATGGAGGACATCAACCTCCACTTCAACGGCGACTTCCACGCGGTCAGCGCCGCGCACAACCTGCTCGCCGCCGCGCTCGACGCGTCGATCTTCAACGGCAACCCGCTCGACATCGACCCGCAGACGATCACCTGGCCGCGCGCGCTGGACGTGAACGACCGCGCGCTGCGCTACGTCGTGATTGGCCTGGGGGGAATGCCGCACGGCGTGCCGCGCGAGACGCAGTTCGTCATCACCGCCGCATCGGAAGTGATGGCCGTGTTCGCGCTCGGGAGCGATCTCCAGGATCTCCGCGCGCGGCTCGGCCGTATCGTCGTCGCCTCGACGCGCGACGGCAAGCCGGTGACCGCGGAGCACCTCAAGGCCGCCGGCGCCATGACGGTGATCATGAAGGACGCGATCAAGCCGAACCTCGTGCAGACGCGGGAGGGACAGCCGGTCCTGGTCCACGCCGGGCCCTTCGGCAACATCGCCCACGCGAACAACTCGATTATCTCGGATCGCATCGCGCTGAAGCTCGCCGACTACGTGATCACCGAAGCGGGCTTCGGCAGCGATCTCGGCCTGCAGAAGTTCTGCGACATCGTCTGCCGCGCCGGCGGGTTCGTGCCGAGCGCGGCGGTGCTCGTCACGACGGTTCGCGCGACGAAATCGCACGGCGGCGTACGGTTCACACAGCTCGGCGCGGAGCACCTCGACGCCGTGCGGACCGGCATCGACAATCTGATCGCGCACATCGCCATCGTGAAGCGCTACGGCCTGCCCTGCGTCGTCTCGATCAACCGCTTCCCCACCGACACGGCCGCGGAGCTGGCGCTCGTCGAGGAGCTCGCATCAGCCGGCGGCGCGGAGAAGGTGGTCGTCAACGAGGGCTATGCGCGCGGCGGACTTGGCGCAGTGGACCTGGCCGACGCCGTCGTCGCGGCGTGCGATCGGCCCAGCCAGTTCGCCTTCCTGACGCCGACCGGCGCGACGCTGACCGAGCAGATTGAGGCAATCGCGGTGAAGCTGTACGGCGCCGACGGCGTCGATTACCTGTCGCAGGCGTTGAAGGATCTCGAGCGAGTCCAGCAGCTCGGCATGGGCAGCGCGCCGGTGTGCATGGCCAAGACGCAGCTGTCGCTCTCGCACGATGCCCTGCTCCGCAACCGGCCGACAGGCTTCCGCGTGCCGATCCGCTCGCTCGTGCCAAACGCCGGGGCCGGCTTCGTCGTCGCCCTCTGCGGCGACATGCAGCGCATGCCCGGCTTCGGCCGCACGCCCGCGTTCATGAATATCGATATCGATCGGGAGGGGAATACGGTGGGGTTGTTCTGATGATTCTCAACAGGAGACCGAGAGAAAAGGGAAACAGGAGAAGGAGAGGTAGGGAGCTGATAGCTGGTAGCTCAAAACTGGAAGCTGGAGGCTGGAACCCGGAAGCTGGAAACCGGAAGCTGGAAACTGACAGCTGATAGCGGTAATAATATACTTAATTGACCCCGCGCGAGGGGGTTAGGCTCAGTATGTCATTACCCGGAACCAAAGGAGGTTCCGGGTGTTACCGCAGGTTGCCGGCCTCACTAGGCCGACTGTTAGCAGTCAGGACGCAGACATGGCACAGTGGGTCCAGCGACTCCATGCGAAAGGAGCGATTGATCGTGCCGGGGAAGTCCTCACGCGTTGGTGGACAGGCGACGCAACACTGGAACAGGACGTTCTTCTTAACTCGATTGACGTTGTTCAGAATTGGCGTACGTCCCATGCCTTTCCGCTGAACACTTTCCAAGTGAACCTGCGAAACCGTGCTCGCCGCGTTGAAAGTGACGCTCTTGTTGCTCAGCGTCTTAAGCGATTCTCCTCCATGATGAATAAACTGGCCCGCGAGCCCCAAATGAAACTGTCCCAAATGCAAGACTTGGGCGGGTGTCGCGCGATCATGTCTGGTATAGAGGCCGTGGATAGGCTTTTTGCGCTGTATCGCGGGCACTCAGCGGAGACGCTGTTCGAGTCCGAAGGATTCCTGAAATGTTATGACTATATCCGTGAACCGAAAAGGGACGGGTATCGAGGCGTTCACGTCGTCGGGCGCTACTTCGCACGGCGCGAAGTAAGCCAGCCGTGGGACGGCTATCGAATCGAAGTACAGCTCCGCTCGCGCCTTCAACACGCGTTCGCAACGACCGTTGAGACAGTTACAACATTCACGAGGGAGCCCCTGAAGTTCGGAGGTGGCCCAGATGAATGGAAACGCTTCTTCTCTTTGATGGGGTCGGCTCTGGCGATCCGGGAAGGGACAGCCATCGTTCCTGGCACGCCAAAGGACCAGGGCGAGCTCACGCGCGAGCTCAGAGAAATCACCAAACAACTCAAGGTTCGGCCCCGTCTAGCTGGCTGGGCGCGCGCACTCAAGCGGTTGCCTAGGAGGAACGTTAAGAGATTCAAGTACCTCCTGCTCGTGCTCAACGTCACCGACAACACGATCAAAGTCACTGGCTTCATTGATCGGCGTCGAGCGGGGCAAGCACTGAACGAACTCGAAAAGACGAAACGTGAGGATTTGGATGCCGTTCTAGTGTGGGTGGATTCGGTTCGAGAACTAAAGGCGGCGTACCCGAACTATTACGCAGACACCGGGCAATTTATAAACGCCTTGAATCTCGCGCTTCGGGCTTAATCAGATCGCTTCCCTCGTACTGACTTAGTCGATGGTGAAATTCGTTTAGGTGTAGCGCAAATGACCCGCTTCAGTCCGGCAGTGAAGCGATCCATGGTGCCCTGCGGGTTATCGGCGGGCACGTCAGCCACGGCGGGTTTGCCGGGTTTTCTGATTTTCACGGCTCTGACTCCTTGAGTTCGAGGAATGTAATCGTATCGTCGAGTCGTTCGCTGGTGAACACTACCAGTCCGCGGACAATCACTTCGGCTTCGTCTGGGAAGGTGCGCGGGTCGGCGTACTCAAACACCTGTGCTGACGTCATTCGGAAAGACAACTCGGATCGCGTATCGTCAGAGACAAGGTGCAGCGTGTCATCCATAAATGACCGCACGCGGCCACGGAGGCTCGAAGCGAATATGGCGAACCCCAAATCACAACGGAGCAACACCGAATCAAGTGCCCAGACGCGGAAGAGGTCAGCGGCTTCAGCGCGGCCGATTCTCATTCTCAATCTCCAGCCAAAATGCGTGCTCGCCGCGATCCGGCGCGCCCGTCGGCGTGCGAGGCGACCCGCCGTCCACGCGGGCGTTGGGGGTGCGACTTCTCAGCACGTTTGCGGCAACTCGGAGCCGATGAGGGCCTTGTAGGTGAGGCGTTTGCGCAGGATACCGAACAGCGCGAGGATGAACCGGGATTGGTCGGTTCCGCCGCGCTCGTTGAACCGGAACGCCTGTTCATCGAGGTACCGGAACAGATGGAACGGTTCGACCGACACGTAGGTGCCCTTGATGGCGCGCTTCAGCAGCGACCAGAAGTTCTCGCAGCCGTTGGTGTGAACCTGATCATCTACGTACTTCTCCGCATGGTCAATGACGTGGTGAGTGTAATCGTCGCTCAGGCCCGAATACGAGCAGAACGAATCAGTGTGAATGGTCGCGCCGCGCTCGACGTGCTGTTCGATGTTCGGCCGCAGATGGCTCCGCTTACGGCCCGCGAGAATCGCCAGCCGCATGGTGCTGTGGCCCTTCTTGCTGTGTCGTTCCAGCAGCCCCATCACGGCGACTTTTCCAGCCATCGAAGTGCCCTGCGAAATGCCGCGCCGGTCGCGCACGTGCTTGTGCATGTTGCGGGATTTGCCGCCGATGTAGGTTTCATCAACCTCAACGTCGCCGCCGATCTTCCCGCCGTGTTCGGACTGGAGCGCCAGCCGCAGCCGCGACAGCATGAACCACGCGGTCTTTTGGGTCACGGCGAGCGCGCGGGCCAGTTCGTAGCTGCTGATGCCGTTCTTGCAGTTGGTGAGCAGCCAGAGGGCCGGGAGCCACTTCTGAAGCGGCAAGGGCGAGTCCTCGAACACGGTGCCCACCTTCAGCGAGAACTTGGCGCGGGCGTGCCCTTCGTAGCACTTCCAGACGCGGGCGTTCGCCAAGTAGGTGACGCGCTCCGAGTCGCAGCGCGGACAGCGGACCACGCCATCGGGCCAGCGCACGGCGACGACCGCCGCATGGCAGTTGGTGTAATCCGAGAAGTAGAGAATCGCTTGCTGGAGAGTGCGTGGGGCGTCCATGCGTGAATCGTCTCACAAACGCCGGGGTCAGTCAAGTATATTATTGCCGCTGATAGCTGATAGCTGAAAAGCGGGGTCAGGCCCGAAGGAGGAGGGGGCCTGACCCCGACGCCTCAATCGCCGCGCGGGAGCACGACGTTGAGTGGAATAGTCTCGCCGCGCCGCACACGCAGTTCCGTCGTGTACGGCTTGTACCCTTCCTTCCGGATCTCGATGCGGTGCGTACCCTCCGCCAGGTCGAGCACGAACCGGGCCTCACCTGGCGTCGTGTCCCAGCGCTCGCCGTCGATCAGGATCTCCACGTCGGCCGGCTGCACGCGCAGCGACAGCGTCCCGAACATCCCGCGCTCGACGCGCTCGGGTTCGACCGGAGGTCTGACCGGCTCGGCGCCGCGATCGCGCGGACGATCGGGCGGCGGCGCCTGACGGCCGTAGCCTTCCGGACCCTGGCGCGGATATCCTTCGGGCCCTCCCGCGCGCGGCGCCGGCCGCGGCTCCGGCGGCTGCCCGTTCAACGGCTGCATCGTCTGGCGGATGTGGTACGACTCGCCCGGACGAAACAGCATCCGCTCGCGGATCGTGCGGAAGCCCTCGAGATAGATCTCGATCTCGTGCTCGCCGTACGGCACGCGCAGCCGCTGCAGCACCCCGTCGAAATCATCCACGGTCCCAACCAGGTATCCGTCGACGTAGACCTCGGCCTGGCGCGGCGTCACCTGAATCCGAAGATCGCTCGCTGCCTCGTAATAGCCGCGATACGGATAGCGCGGATACGGATACGGATACTGGTCGTAGTAGTAGTAGTACGGGGAACCCCAGTAATCGTAGTACCCACGACCGAGCCAGAACGACAGGTAGAACGACGAGGGGTAGTAGGGGCGGTAAGAGTAGTAGGGCCGCGTGTAGATGACCGGCCGATACACGGGTCGAACTGCCGTACGCCCGATGGTCACGGTCCGCGTCCCCGGTCGAGGGATCACGCGCCCGCGCTGGGCAGCCGCCTCGGCGGGCCAGAGCGTCACCATCGCGGCGGTCGCGCAGGCGATGGCGAAAACAAACAATCGCGGTTTCCGATTCACGGCAAACCTCCGGTAGCAGGCATCTTCCTGCTGAGCAAGCAGAATGCCAGCCAGTGTACACCTCGAGCACGCCGTAACTGGCTGCCGGCCATCATGTTGCCGCCGCCCGCCCGTTGCCGGTCATCCGTCGCCGTCATCGCGCGAGCACACTGTGACTGCACATCAGGACAGCGCCCCGCAGCTCGCAGCTAGCGGCTCGCGGGCCCCGACCGCCGAGTCGATCACCGTCCCGGCCGTCGCGGAGGCGTCGGCACCAATGGACTCGAGGTGGGCGCAGTCGGCTTGGTGGCGGCACTGTCCGACAGTTGGACGCGCGTGACCACGCGCGTCCCTTCGGCGAACGGCGGGTCGAGCACCTCGACGAAGCTGCCGTCGCTGACGCCGGTGCGCGCGCGCACGGGCTGAATCGACTCGCCGTTCTGCAGCCAGATCGTGACCGTGTCCGCCGGGGCATTGCCCTGCGGCTGCGGCGCGTCGAGACGCTCGAGCAGGTCCATGCCGGGATGGAACCTTGTTGCCGCGCTCGGCACGCGGACGACGTTCTCGCGCCGCGCGACCTCGATGTGAACGGTCGCGGTCATGCCGGGCTTCAGCTTCAGCGCCAGGTTCGGCGCGCTGACGATCGCGGCGTAGGTCACCACGTTCGATTCGACGGTCGGGTTGAGGCGCACCTGCTCGACGCGGCCGGCGAAGGTCTCCTCCGGGTACGCCTCGACCGTGAAGCCCACCGGCTGGCCGGACTGGATCTGTCCGACGTCGGATTCGTCAATGCTCGTCTTTACTTGCATCTCGGTCAGATCGGCCGCGATGCTGAAGAGCGTCGGCGCCTGAAGACTCGCAGCCACGGTCTGGCCGACGTCCACCGCGCGCGACACGACGATGCCGTCGATGGGCGAAGTGATGACGGTCTTGCTCAGGTTCACCTGCGCCTGGGTCAGCGAGGCCCGCGCCTGCGTCACCTGCGCCTGCGCAGACTTCACCTGCGCCTCGGCGGAGTTGCGCGCGGTGACGGCCGCGTCCAGATCCGCCGCGGGAATGAGCTGCCGGCCGGCGAGCTCGCGCGCGCGCTGGAGCTGTCGGTCCGACTCCGAGAGCGCCACGCCCAGCCGTTCGACCTCAGCCTCGGCGCGGACGAGATTGGCGCGCGCCTGATCGACGGCGCTGCTGAACAACGACGGCTCCAGGCGCGCGAGCACCTGCCCCTTCTTGACGAGGCTGTTGAAGTCCGCGGTCAGCGACTGCACGGTGCCGGAGACCTGGCTCCCGACCGCGACCGTCGTGACCGCCTCCAGCGTTCCGGTGGCGGAGACCACGCTCACGATCGGACCGCGCGTCGCCGCTTCGGTCACGATTTCCGGTGCGTCCTCGCTGCCCTTCCCATAGAAAGCGCGCACGGTCAGCGTCGTCAGTATGGCCAGCACCACGACAATTGCCCATATTCGCTTCATGTACTAGAGGACGCTCGGGCGGTGGCGTTTCGTAGCCCACGGTGTGAAAAATCGATGTCAGGACGGGACGTCGTGAACAGCCTCGGCCGTAGGCGGTAGACTGAATGCATGACCCCGCTTGACGAGCCGGCCCTCGAGCGTCCGATCCAGGGCCGCGTGCTCGTCGTGGAAGACGATCCGAACATCCGCGACCTCGTGGTCCTGCACCTCGGGCTCGAAGGGTTGACCACGGTGGCGGTGGGCGACGGCAGCGAGGCGCTGCGTCTCGCGAAAGCGGAGCCGTTCGACCTGATCGTGCTCGACGTCATGCTGCCGGGCCTCGACGGCGTCACCGTCTGCCGCGCGATCCGCCGCGATTCGATGAACGGCGACGTCCCGATCCTGATGCTGACGGCGCGGCGCGACGAGTCCGACAAGGTGCTCGGCCTCGAGAGCGGCGCGGACGACTACGTCACGAAGCCGTTCGGCGTGCGCGAGTTCATTGCGCGCGTGCGCGCGCTGCTGCGGCGGCGCGCCTCGCGGCCCTCCGGCGCGCCGGGCCACGGCCACCCGGTCGTTGTCGGCACCCTGACGGTGGACCCGGCGCGGCGCATGGCGCGGATCGACACGCGCGACGTGGAGCTCACGGCGAACGAGTTCGAACTGCTCTACCTGCTGGCGAGCAACAAGGGCATCGTCTTCAGCCGCGAAGCGCTGATGGCGCGCGTCTGGGGCAACGAGACGCACATCACCGAGCGCAGCGTCGACACGCTCGTCAAGCGGGTGCGCAAGAAGATCGAGGTGGACGCCGCGGAGCCGCGGTTCATTCTCACGGTCTGGGGGACCGGGTACAAGTTCGCCGATGGCTAACCTCTGGTATCGGAGCCTGTACTGGCGCATCGCGTTCGGCTTCATCGCGCTGCTCGCCACGCTGCTGCTCGCCCAGGGACTGCTTTTTTTCTGGCTCACCGATCGGTTTGTCAGCTCGTCACCCGCGCGGACGCCCGCGCAGCTCGCCGAGATCATCGCCGACGACATCGCCGCCGAGCTGACGCAGCATCCGCAGGGCTCGATCGAGACGTACGTCTCGACGAACTTCCGCCGCTACCAGCCGTTCGTCGTGGCGCTGACCGACGGCCGCCGCGCGTCGAACCGGCCGTCGATGCTCCCACCCGGGTTGGAGCGCGGCGTCCAGGAGCGGCTGCGCCGCAGCCTGATGGGCTATGGCACGGGCACCGAGTCGTTCGGCGGGCGGCGCGGCGGGCCGCGCGCCCCGGCGGAGTACGCCGCGGTCGTCGTCGGCGCCCAACAGCGGGGCCTCGTCGCCGTTCCTACCAACCCTCCGCCGGTGTTCGTGCTGCTGCGCGAGCTGGGTCCGACGCTTGCGTGGTTCGGGCTCGGGCTGCTCGGCGTCGGCGCCACGATCATGGCGCTCGTGATCTTCCGCCCCGCGCACAACCGGCTGCGCAGCCTCGAGCAGGCCGCGCGCGCGCTCGGCGAGGGGCGCACGGAGGTCAGGGCCAGCGAACGAGGGGGCGACGAGGTCAGCTCGCTCGCGCGGACGTTCAACCGGATGGCCGTGGATCTGGACAGCCGCGCGAAGGCGCTCTCGGCCTCGGATCGCGCGCGGCGGCAACTGCTGGCCGACGTGTCGCACGAGCTGATGACGCCGCTCTCGGCCATTCGCGGCTACGTCGAGACGCTGTCGATGCCGGAGCTGACGCTCGATCGGCCCACCCGGCGGCGCTACCTCGACATCGTCGAACAGGAAACGCACAAGCTCGAAGCGATCATCGGCGACCTCCTCGATCTCGCGCGGCTCGAGGGGGGCGGCGAGACACTCAACAGGGAGAGCGTGCCGGTCGCCGACCTGTTCACGCGCGTGGCGGACCGGCACGAACCGACGATCCGCGAGAACGGCATCACGCTCGAGACGGAGATCGCGCCCGGCACCCCGCCGGTGTGGGGCGATGCGGCGCGGCTGGAGCAAGCCGTGCAGAATGTCGCGGCCAATGCGATCCGCCACACGCCGCGCGGCGGCCGCGTCACGCTGCGCGCCGAAGGGGCTGAGGACCGCGTCCACATCACCGTGCACGACACGGGCCCCGGCATCCCGACCGAGCACCTGCCGCGGGTGTTCGATCGGTTCTACAAGGTGGACGCCTCGCGCGCGGGCACCGCGGTCCCGTCCGGCAGCGGACTCGGTCTCTCGATTGTCCGAGCGATCGTGGAGAAACACGGCGGGACCGTGACCGCCGCCAACTCAGCCGACGGAGGAGCCGTCTTCGAGCTGCTGCTTCCCACGGATGGCCGCGGCACGTCCACAACTCCGGAATAGCACGGAAGAACACCGATTCAAGGACGACCTGTTGCGCAGCCCTTCAGGGCTGCCTCTGTTTCAAGGACGACCTGTTGCGCAGCCCTTCAGGGGCTGCCTCTGTGGCATTTCCGTGAAAGTTGAGCCGGCTCAGGCGTTTGCATAAACAGGCCAGAGCCCGGCATCGTATCCGGTGATAGTCAACCCGGTGCAGGGTCGAGATGTCTCATGATGAATGTGAGAAGGCGGATGACAGGACGCGCGCGACTGGCCCGTGCGGCGGCAGTGCTCGGCGGAGGCGTCGCGTTTGCGTTCGCCGTGATGCTCCCGGTGGACGCGCAGCAGGCCGCCTCGGCCGGTGGTTGCCGCATCGGCGGCAAGGCCGCGAGCGGGACGACGCCGATTCCCGGTGTGTCGGTCGTCATCCAGTCTGGCGCCACCGTGACGGCGGTCACCTCGACTGACCCGGACGGCACGTACCACGTGTCCGTCCCGCCCGGCTCGTACAGTTTCATCGCGTCGCTGACCGGGTTCGATCCCATTCAGCGCGATCTCAGCCTCGGTCCCGCGCCGTGCGATCTAACGGTGGACCTGTCGCTGACGCTCGCGCCGCGTGTCGCGCGGTCGGCGGCGCCGGCCACGCCGGCCTCGGCGGGCGCGGCGCCGGCCGGGGCGGCCGCGCGGCCTGCGGAGCAGGGACGCGGCTCGCAGCCGCAGCGCGCGGCGCAGCCCCCCGGGCAGCGATTCGAAACGCTCACCGCGGAAACCCAGGCGACGGCGGCGGGACTCGACGTGAACCCGCCCGACAATTCCGACGCGGCGGCGCGGCTGCTCCTGCCGCCGGGGTTCTCGATCGAGGGACCGACGCAGGCGGTCGCGATCAACGGCAACATGGCCAGCCTCGATCGCGGCATGATGAACGAGCGGATGGACGCGATCGGCCGCGGCGAATTCGATCCGATGACCGGCGAGTTCGCCCAGGGGTTCGGTGGACAGGGCGGGTTCGGCGGGCGCGGCGGGCCCGGCGGCGGGCGCGAGGGGATGGGCGGACGCGGCGGGCCGGGCGGACGCGAGGGTGGTCCCGGCGGCTTCATGCTCGGCGGACGGGGGCGCGGACAGAACGCGTACCAGCTCCAGAGCAATTACACCTTCGGCGGATCCGCGCTCGACAGCGCGCCGTACCAACTCCGGCCGGGTTCTTCCGCGCAGCAGCGCCCGTACACGCGTCAGAATTTCGGCGTCACCGTCGGCGGCCCCGTGAAGATCCCCGGCATCTACGACGGGACGCGCACGACGCAGTTCAACGCCAGTTACACCGGAAGCCGCGGCGGGGACCTGTTCGATCAATACGCAACGGTGCCGACCTCCGCCATGCGCGGCGGAGATTTCAGCGGTGCCGGCGTGCAGCTCGTCGACCCGGCCACCCGCCTTCCGTTCGGTGACAATCAGATCCCGCTCTCGCGGATGAGCCCGAGCGCGCTCGCGCTGCTTCGCTTCATTCCGCTCCCGAATCTCGACGGCACGAGCCGCAATTTCCACTACGTCACGACGAACCAGTCGGTGTCCAACAGCCTCAGCGTCCGCGTCACGCACAGCTTCACGCCGAACGCGGCCGGCGGACGCGGCGGACCGGGCGGGCGGGGGGGCGCCGCCGGCCGGGGCGGCGGCGCGGCGGTCCGGGGCGGACGCGGCGGTCGCGGCGCGCTGGGCACGAGCGTCATGATGACCGCGCAGCTGCAGTACCGGCGCAACAACACCGATCAGAACAACGTCTTCCCGACGCTCGGCGGCGAGACCACCGGGTCGAGCCTCGCCCTGCCGGTGTCGTTCAACATCCAGCACAAGCGGACGCTCCACAACGTCAACGTCAACTTCTCGCGGACCCAGTCCCGATCGCACAATCAGTACGCGTTTTCAGACGACGTGGCGGGGGCGGCGGGGATCGGCGGCGTGTCCACGGATCCGTTCGACTGGGGCGTGCCGCAGCTCTCGTTCTCGAGCCTCACGAGCGTCCGCGACATGACGCCGACCCGGCGCACCGATACGCGCGTCAGCCTCGCGTACGGGTGGACGCGGCCGTTCACGAAGCACACGCTGCGTCTTGGCGGCGACGTCCGCCTCGACGAGTCCAACAACCGCACCGACTCGAACGCCCGCGGCGCGTTCGTCTTCACCGGCCTGTATGCGTCGGGCGGCTCGCCGGTCGTGCGGGGCGGAGGACTCGACTTCGCGGATTTCCTGCTCGGCATGCCGCAGCAGGCGACGGTGCAGTACGGCCCCGGCGACGTGCGCATGTCGGGCAGGTCGATGAGCGCGTACTTGCAGGACGACTGGCGGAAGACCTCGACGCTGACGTTCAATCTGGGGCTTCGGTACGAGTTGATGTGGCCGTTCGTGGAGCGCGGCGGCCAGATGGTCAACCTCGACGTCGCGCCGGACTTCACGGCGGCCGTGCCCGTCATCTCCGGCGGCACCGGCCCCTTCTCGGGCACGTTCCCGAAAGCGCTGCTGCGGCCCGACACGAACAACCTCGCGCCGCGCGTGGGATTCGCCTGGCGCGTCAAGCCGGGCACGATCCTGCGCGGCGGGTACGGCATCAGCTACAACGCGGGTTCGTATTCCACGATCGCACGGCAGATGGTCGGACAGCCGCCCTTCGCCGTCACCAACTACGCCGTCGGCACGGCCGGATACCCGCTGGTCCTCGTCGATCCGTTCGCCACCGCGTCGCCAACCGCGACGACCAACACGTACGGCGTGCAAAGGGATTACGCGCTCGGCATGGTGCAGACGTGGAACGCCGATCTCTCGCGCGACATCCGCCGGGCGTGGAACCTCGGCGCCGGGTACACCGAGACCCGGGGATCGAGTCTCGACACCATTCGCGCGCCGAATCGCGGGCCCACCGGCCTGCGAATCCCCGGCGTCCAGCCGTTCCTGTGGCAGACCTCGGACGGATCCTCGGTGCTGCACGCGGCGACCTTCCGCGTGGCACGCCGTCCTGTGAAGGGCGTCGGCGGCGGCATGACGTATACGCTCGCCAGGTCCCGTGACAACGCGTCGTCGATGGGCGGCGGCGGCAGCACCGTCGCGCAGGACGACCGCAACCTCGCGGCGGAATGGGCGCGCTCGAGCTTCGACCGCCGTCACCAGCTCACCGCGAACCTGAATGTCGAGCTGCCGTTCGGGCCCAATCGCCCGTGGCTGAACCAGGGGGGAGCCCTGGCGGCCGCGCTTCGCGACTGGCGGTTCACGACGACCTTCACGTGGCAATCGGGGACGCCGCTGACGGCACGGGTACAGGGGGCGGCGACGGAAGTCGCGCAGGGCACCAACGGCACGCTGCGCGCCGATTACAACGGCGGGCCAATCCAGCTCGCCAATCCGACGATCGACCGATTCTTCAACACGAGCGCGTTCTCGGCGCCGGCGCCGGGGCTGTTCGGGACGTCGTCGCGGAACATGATCGTCGGCCCGGGCAGCAGGCAGCTCAACGCGCAGGTCTCGCGCGATGTGCGCATGGGACGGACCCACGCCATCACCATTCAGCTCAATGCCACGAACCTGCTGAACCTGGTGAACTACGCGGGCATCGACACGGTCGTCAACTCGCCGACCTTCGGACAGGTGCTGTCGGTGCGAGCGATGCGGTCCATGCAGATGAACCTGCGGTTCAGATTCTAGGGTGCTGAAGGGTGCTGAGGGGTGCTGAAGGGTGCTGAGGGGTGCTGAGGGGTGCTGAGGGGTGCTGAAGGGTGCTGAGGGGTGCTGAAGGGTGCTGAGGGGTGCTGAAGGGTGCTGAGGGGTGCTGAGGGGTGCTGAGGGGTGCTGAAGGGTGCTGAGGGGTGCTGAAGGGTGCTGAGGGGTGCTGAGAGGTGCTGAAGGGTGCTGGTGGTGACGTGCTGAGACGGCTCGCGCTGGTCCTCGTGATTGCGGGGGCCATGCTGGGCGGTTCTCCGGCGGCCCAGCAGGCGCAGCCGCGGCCGGTGTTCCGCTCGGCGCGTGACGTCGTCTCCGTTGACGTGATCGTGCGCGACAAGTCGGGCGCGGTGGTGCGCGGCCTGACCGCCGCGGATTTCGAGATCCGCGAGGACGGCCGGCCGCAGGAAATCTCCAGCTTCAGCTTCGAGGAGATCGCGAACAAGGCGGCGGCGCCGATCGAGACCGCGGAACTGCTCGGCGGCGTCGAGGCGAAGATGAAGGAAGAGGCGCGGGGCGCCGCTCCGGCGGCCGCGCCGAAAGCGGAGCCGGCGCCGGCGCCCATGACCTCGGACCAGCTCGCGGGCCGGCGTCTCATCACGCTCGTGTTCGATACGAGCTCGATGCAGCCGGAGGACGTGCAGCGCGCCGTCGATTCGGCGCAGAAGTACGTCAACGAGAAGATGACGTCCGCCGATCTCGTCGCCGTCGCGACGGTCGGCGCGACGCTGTCGGTCCTGACGGACTTCACGGCCGATCGCGCCAGGGTCGGCCTGGCGCTGGCGACACTCGCCTACACGGACGGCACGTCGACCGAAGCGCCGGCGGCCGCCACGGTGGCCACCGACGAGCAGACGACGGCAGCCGACGAGACCGCCGTCGCCGAGGCGGCCGAGCTCGACATGTTCAACAACGACGTCCGGCTGCGTGCCCTCAGGACGCTCGCCGAGGCGCTCGCGCCAATCGAGCAGAAGAAGGCCATCATCTACTTCAGCGCCGGCATGGAGCGCAGCGGACAGGACAACCAGGTCGAGTTGCGATCCGCGATCAACGCGGCGGTGCGCGCCAACGTGTCGTTCTATCCCATCGACACGCGCGGACTGCAGGCGGTCGTCCCGGGCGGCGATGCGCGCCAGGCGAGCGGGCGCGGCACGTCGCTCTTCTCGGGGCGGGGCATGCAGCAGCAATTCGCGCGGCTCGCCTCGTCGCAGGACACGCTGACGTCGCTGGCCGCAGACACCGGCGGCCGCGCCTTCACGGACTCCAATGACTTCGGCGAGGCGTTCGCGCGCGTGCAGCGCGACATGTCCGCGTACTACCTCCTCGGCTACAGCACGCAGAACCCGGCCAACGACGGGCGGTTCCGCCGCATACAAGTGCGGCTGAAGAAGGACAGCGGCTACCGTGTCGAGGCGCGGGCCGGCTATTACGCCGACCGCGACTTCACGCACACGGCGCGCACCGACCGCGAGATGCAGCTCCAGGAACAGATGTTCTCGGCCGTCTCGGCGACCGACCTGCCTGTCCTGGTGACCGCCGGGTGGTTCCGCCTGGCGCCGGACAAGTACTACGTGCCCGTCGCGGTGACCGTGCCGGGCTCCGCGATTCCGGTCGCCAACGACAAGACGCCCGTCTCGCTCGACGTGCTCGGCATGCTGCGCGACGAGCAGGGACGGCCGGTCGGCCGCTTCAGGGAAACGCTCAAACTGCCGGCCGGCGCCGGCGGCACGCTCGCGGGCAAACAGGTCCTCTATCAGTCAGGCGTGACGCTGCCGCCGGGACGCTTCTCCGTGAAGGTGGTCGCCCGCGAGAACACGACGGGCCGGATGGGCACGTTCGAAGCGCCCATCACCGTTCCGCAACTCAAACAGGCGTCGATGAAGGTCAGCTCGGTGGTGCTCAGCACCCAGTTGCAGGCGGCGCCGAAAGGGAAGACCGACAACCCGCTCGTGCGCGACGGCGTTCAGCTCCTGCCCAATCTCACGCATGTCGTGGGCAAGGATCAGAAGCTGTTCTTCTACTACGAGGTGTACGAGCCGGGCACGGCCGACGGCGGCGCGCCGCAGCTGCGCACCAGCCTCGCCTTCTATCGCGGCAGGGTCAAAGTCCTCGAGACGCCCATCGTCGAGCGCACGCAAATCGACGTGCCGGAGAGGAAGGCGGCGCTGTTCCAGTTCGAGCTGCCGGCTGGTTCGTTCCAGCCGGGGCTTTACACCTGCCAGATCAACATCATCGACACGGTCGCCTCGAAGTTCGACTTCCCGCGGCTGGTCTTCTTCGTCCGGTGACACGGACGGACGCGGAACCACACGGAAGGATACGGAAACCACTTAGTTGTTTCTGTGGCCTTCCGTGTTCTTCAGTCCCCCCTCCTGTTGGTTAGAGGACAAGCCTCCCCTTCTCCTGTTCAATCAACCGGCTTTGAGCACCTTGAGCGGATCGAGTCTGGCGGCGCGGCGCGCGGGGATGAAGCAGGCGACGGCGGCGACGACGAGCAGGATCAGCGGCACGACAACGAACGTGCGCGTGTCGTGCACCTGGACCCCGAACAGGAAGCTGCGGATCGCTCCTGTAAGGACGACGGACGCCGCCAGCCCCGCGATGAGCCCCGCAACGGTGACCGTGAGTCCCTGACCTACCACGAGGCGGACGATGTCGGACGGCCGCGCGCCGAGCGCACCGCGGACGGCGATCTCGCGCGAGCGCTGCGAGACGCTGTACGACAGCACCCCAAAGAGGCCGACGGCCGCGATGATCAGCGCGAAGGCCGCGAACGCGCCGATGAGTACCGCGTAGAGTCGCGGACGCGCCAGGTTCCCCGTCAGCCGCTGCTCCATCGTCGAGACGTTGTCGAGCGCGATACCGGGGTCCTCGGCACGGGCGGCGGCGCGCAGCGCGGGAATGAACGAGACGGGGTCGCCGGCAGTGCGGATGACGACGATCGGCTCGCTGGAGCGCAGGCCGCGGAGCTGGGTGAGCGGGATGAAGATCTCGGGCTGCACCGGATCGGTCATGCTGCCCATCCGGATGTCGTCGGCGACGCCAACCACTTCCCAATCGTGCTTGCCCTCCTCGAATGCCACGGGCAGCCGCCGGCCGACCGGAGAGGCCCCGATGTACCGCTGGGCGAACGTGCGGTTGACGATGAGGACGGGAAGCGACGTCTGCGTGTCGGTGTCGGCGAATGCGCGCCCGTCGACCAGCCGGATGCCCATCGCCGCGAAGTACGCCGTACTGACGGTGCGGACGCTCGCGTGGACCTCTGTCGGCTCCCCTCCGCCGGGCGACGGCATCGTAAAAGCCATCAGGGCGTCGGAGGCCCCGAGCGGGAGAATGTCCGTCGACGCCACGTGGGTGACACGTGGCACCTGTGCCATCCGACCGAGGACGGCCTTGACGATCTCGCTGCGCCGCGCCGGGGTGTACGCGCCGTTCGGAAGCGGCACGTGCGCCGTCAGCACGTTGGCCACGTCGTAGCCGCGGTCCGCGTCGATCAGCTTCTCGAAGCTCTGGACGAGCAGCGATGCCCCCACGAGCAGCACGCAGGCCACGGCGACCTGTCCGGCCATGATGAGCATCCGCAGCCGCGCGGTCGCCGAGCGGCTCGATCCGCCGACGGGCGCCTGGCCGTCTTCCATCAGCGACTGCACGAGGTTGACGCGGCGCGCGTACAGCGCCGGCAGCGCCCCGAAGGCGAGCGACACGATCATCGACACCGCGATCGCGAACGCGAGGACGGGCAGATCGATGGTGATGCCGGCCGCCCGCGGAAAGTCCGGCGGCAGCAGCGAGGGGAGCGCGCGTTGAAACGCCAGCGCGGAGAGCACGCCCGCCACACCGGCGATGGACCCGAGCAGGAGATTCTCGACCAGAAGCTGGCGGGCGAGACGCCCGCTGCCGGCGCCGATGGCGGCGCGGATGGCCATCTCGCGGCGCCTGGCCGCCGAGCGCGCGAGCTGCACGCTGGCCACGTTGGCCGTCGCGGTGGCGAGCAGCAGCCCGACCGCGACGAGGAACACGAGCAGCGGCGTGTGTACTTCGGCGGTCATCGCCTGGAGCATCGGCGTGGCCGTCACCTGGAGCGGGCCGCGCGTGCCGAATATGGCCATGGTGACGAGACCCGGATCGGGCGCCGCGCGCCCGCGCGCCGTGGCTTCGCTGGCCGCCTGCGCGGCGGTAACGCCTGGCTTGAGGCGCGCCATGGCGTAGAAAATCGAGATCCTCCGCCCCTGCGAGTTGGGAACGACGACCGGCGGCACGTTCATCGGGACCCACGCCTGGGTCCCGGTGTCCGGAAATGCGAACGCGCGGGGCATCACCCCGAGGATCGTGCGAGCCTCGCCGTCGATCCGGACGACGCGCCCGAGCACGTCATGGCTGCCGCCATACTGCTGCTGCCAGAGCGCGTACGACAGCACAATCGAATCGGCGTTGGCGACCTCGTCGGTGAACACTGAACCGATTGCGGCGCGCGCGCCGAGCAGCGGAAAGAGACTGGCGGTCACCTCCGCGACGCGGACGCGCTGGGGATCGCCGCTGCCCGTGAGTGTGGCCGGCTGCGCGGTGTAGCCCGCGATGCCCTCGATCGTCGACGGCGCGTCCTTCCACGCGAGATAGGTGCCGTTGGTGAGCCGCTGGAACCGCCGCGTGCTGCCTTCTCGGGTTTCGGTGAGGCGCACGAGGCGATCGGCATCGGGCCACGGCAGCGGCTTGAAGAGCACGCCCCACGCCACGCTGAAGAGGATCGTGGACGCGCCGATGCCGAGCGACATCGTGACGATCGAGACCAGCGTCGGCCCTGGCGCGCGCCGCAGCAGGCGCAGCGCGAACCGGAAGTCCTGCGACACACCTGTGAGTCGTGCGTGAAAAGGCATAGCTCAGATTCCAGATTCCAGCTCTCAGCTCTCAGCCTTCAGCTCTCAGCTTTCAGCTCTCAGCTTCCAGCTCTCAGATTCCAGCCCCCAGAGTCCAGCGTCCAGGTTCCAGGTTCCAGTTCCACCGCTCTGGCTGGAAGCAGGAAGCTGGGAACTGGAAGCGGTTCTTCACCTTCTCCACCGGTCGAGCGACGCGGCGATGAGTAGGACGGCCCCTTTCACGATTAGTTGATCGTACGAGCTGACGCGGAACAGGTTGAGGCCATTGTTGAGGACGCCGATGAAGAACGCGCCGGCGAGCGTGCCCCAGAGCGAACCGCGGCCCCCGAAGAGGCTGGTCCCTCCGACGACAACGGCCGCGATGGCGTCGAGCTCGTAGAACTCCCCGGCGCGGGGATAGCCGGCGTTCAGCCGGGAGGCGACCAGCACGCCGGCAAGGCCGGCCGCAATCCCCGAGATCGCATAGACGCTGAACTCGACGCGATCGACGCGCACGCCGGAGAGCCACGCGGCATCGCGGTTGCCGCCCGTCGCATAGACGTGACGGCCGAACGGCGTCCGCATCAGCAGGATCCACGCCACCACGAACACGCCCGCCATGATGACGGCGGTGGACAGGCTGCTGCTCAGCACGCCGAACGACGGCGGCAGGCCGGAAATCGTCCGCGCGTCGGTGTACTTGTAAGCGGCGCCGCGCGCGACGAGCATCATCGCCAGCGTGACGATGAACGCCGGGATCCGCAGCCGCGTCACGGTGATCCCGTTGATCGTGCCGACGAGCAGCCCGACGAGCAGCCCCGCGGCGAGCGCCGCCGGCGTCCCGTAGCCGTGCACCAGCACGTCGGAGGCGACGACGCCGGTCAGTCCGACCACCGACCCGACCGACAGATCGATGCCGGCCGTCAGGATCACGAACGTCATGCCGGCGGCGAGAATCGCGGTGAACGCGTTCTGGCGCAGGACGTTCGACAGGTTGTCGACCGTGAAGAAGGCGTCGGTCGCGACGGCGAGCACCACGCACTCGGCCACGAGCGCGACGAAGATGGCGTAGTTCGAGAGCGCGTGCCGGAGTCTCACGTGCGTGTCGCCAGTCCCATGACGCGCTCCGGCGTCGCCGCGGCGCGCGCGAGCTCCCCCATGGTGCGCCCTTCGCGGAGCACGACGATGCGGTCGGCCATGCCGAGGACCTCGGGCAGCTCCGAGGAGATCATGAGGATCGCGAGTCCCTCGGCCGTCAGCCTGTTCATGAGGCCGTAGATCTCGGCGCGGGCGCCCACGTCCACGCCGCGCGTCGGCTCGTCGAGAATCACGAGGTCGCGCCGCTTCAGGAGATACCGCGCGAGCAGCATCTTCTGCTGGTTGCCTCCCGAGAGCGTCGAGGCGGGCTGCGAGAGCCGCGCCGCGCGCACGTCGAACTCGCGCGCCTTGGCCGCGGCCGCCGCCCGCTCCGCCGGCGGGCGCAGGAGCCCGGCGCGCGCGTACGCACGCAGGTAGGCGATGGTGATGTTCTCGCCGGTGCCCATCACGGGGAAGATGCCCCGCCCCTTGCGGTCTTCCGTGACGTACGCAATGCCGTGCTCGATCGCCTCGGCGGGTGACCGGAAGCGGACCGGACGGCCGTTGAGCCGTACCGCGCCACTCGCGTGGAGCGCGCCGGCGATGGCGAGCGCGGTCGACGTCCGCCCCGCGCCGACGAGGCCGGCAAGCCCGACGATCTCCCCTTGCCGGACGCTGAACGACACGTCTGAGAACCGCGGCGGCGCCGACAGGTGATCGACCTCGAGCACGACGGCGCCCGGCTGCGGATGCCGCGCCGGGAACTCCTCGGAGACGTCGCGTCCGACCATCGACCGGATCAGTTGCGCGCGCGTGAGGCCGGCCGCCGCGCCCGTCGATACCGTACGCCCGTCGCGGAGCACCGTGACCCGGTCCGCGAGATCGAAGATCTCCTCGAGGCGATGCGAAATATAGATGATGCCGAGGCCCCGAAGCCGCAGCTGCCGGAGCACGGTGAAGAGCCGCTCGACCTCCAACCCTGACAGGGTCGCCGACGGCTCGTCGAGGATGAGCACCTTCGCGTCGATGGCGAGCGCCCGCGCGATTTCCACCATCTGCTGGCCCGCCACACTGAGATCGCCGACGCGCGCCGACGGCGGCACCTCCACACCGAGCGTGTCGAGGATCCGCTGCACGCCGGCGTTCATCTCGCCCCGGCGCAGGAACGGGCGGGCGAGCTCGCGGCCGAGGAAGATGTTGTCGGCGACCGAGAGGTCCTTCACCAGCGTGAACTCCTGGTGAACGGTGGCGATGCCGCGCTCGCGCACCGTGCGCGGATCGCCGGACGGAAGGGGGCGCTCCAGGAACGTGACCTCGCCGCCGTCGGGCACGACCGCGCCGCCCAGGATCTTGATGAGCGTGGACTTGCCGGCGCCGTTCTCGCCCACCAGTGCGTGAATCTCCCCCGCATCGAGCGTGAAGTCCACGCCGGCGAGCGCGTGCGCGCCGCCGTACGACTTCGCCAGGCCCGACGCGGACAGGAGCTTGCCGCGCCGAAGCTCGTTCGATCCATCGAGCGAAGGCAGGAGCTCGCCGCGCCGAAGCTCGTTCGAGTCAGCGAGCGAAGGCAGGGGCTCGCCGCGCCGAAGCTCGTTCGAGTCAGCGAGCGAAGGCGGGCTCATTTTCCCGCGAGCGCCTTCGCGTCCACCGTGCCGACCTCGACCGAGACGATCGGCGGCACCTGTTCGCCCGCGAGGTGGCGCGCGATCATCTCGATGGCGGTGCGGCCGATCTTCTTTGGATACTGGACGACGTCCGCCTTCAGCGGGCCGCCCGTGCGGATCGCCGCCTGCGCTTCGGGCGTCGCGTCGTAGCCGACGACCGCGATGTCCGTGCGCCCGGCGGCGTCGAGCACCGCGGTCGCGCCGAGCGCCGAGTCGTCGTTGATGCCGAACACGCCCTTCAGGTCGCGGTTGGCCTGGAGCATGTCTTCCATGACCGCCATGGCGCGCGCGCGCTGGCCATCGGCCGAGGGTCTGCCGATGATCGTGATCCCGGGATACTTCTGCTGCATCTCTTCCTGGAAGCCCCTGACGCGGTCCTGCACGGAAGCGACGGTCGGGTGATCGATGATGAGCACTTTTCCCTGTCCGCCGATGAACCGCGCCAGCGCGTCGGCCGCGAGCCGTCCGCCCTGCACGTTGTCGCTGGCGACGTGCGACACGACCTTGCCGCCGCGCGCCGCGATGTCCACGGTGAAGACGGGAATGCCGGCGCGCTCCGGGCCCGCCAGCTGCGGGACGATCGCGTTCGAATCGCAGGGGGCCGCCAGAATCGCGGACACGCGCTGGGCCACGAAATCCTCGATCTGCGCGGCCTGCTTTGCCGGATCCATCTCGCACGCGACGACGACCAGCTCCAGGTTGCGCGCCTTCGCTTCCTCGCGCAGGCCGTCCTCGAGCTCCTTGAAGAACGCGTGCGTCTGGGTGAGCAGGGTCACGCCGACGACCTTGCGGCCGGCGCCCCCCGGGTCCGTCGCGCCGCGATGACAGCCGGTCGCGGCGACCGCCGCGAGGGCCACGAAGACGAGCAGCCGTTTCAATCGGTGCCTCCTGTCAGAGTTCACGGAGATGGCGGAGAACACGCAGACGATCACACGGAGGCACGGAGACGTACGGAGCTGAGGCCGGTCACGCGCCGGCCGTTGGCCGGCGTACAAGACGCTCTGAGATCCACAGATACAAGCACGCCAAACCGACCCGCGTGTTTGTATCTGTGGATCTCAGAACGCCTTCTGCGCGGAGCGCGGCGTGACCGGCCTCAGCTCCGTGCGTCTCCGTGTGCTCCGTGCCTCCGTGCCAGGCGTCCCCGCGCCCCTCCGTCACCTCCGGACCTCCAGGAGTATAAAGCAGTACAATACGCCCACTTTTTCCCGGAGCGCATCACATGACCAGACGCGTCACGCTCTCGATGGCCTCCCTTGCTCTCACCCTGGGGCTCGCCCACGTCGCCACCCAGGAACAGATCACGAAAACCACCCTGTACCTCGTCGCGACGGCCCACCTCGACTCGCAGTGGAACTTGACCGTGCAGGACAGCATCCGGCAGTTCGTGCCGGACACCTTCCGGACCAACATCGCCTTCTTCAAGAAATACCCGCACTACCGGTTCACGTGGGAAGGCGCCATCCACTACATGTGGTTCAAGGAGTACTACCCGGACGAGTGGGCCGAAGTGCAGAAGTACGTCGCCGAGGATCGGTGGCGCCTGGCCGGCTCGTGGATCAACGCCGTCGACGTGAACATGCCGTCCCCCGAGTCGCTGTTCCGCCAGACGCTCTACGCGCAGCGCTTCTTCCAGCAGGAGTTCCAGAAGAAGCCGCGCGACATCTACCTGCCGGACTGCTTCGGCTTCCCGTTTTCGCTGCCGTCGATCGCCGCGCACTCCGGCCTCCTCTCCTTCTCGACGCAGAAACTCACCTGGGGACGCCCCATTCCGTTTCCGATCGGCCGGTGGAAGGGGGTGGACGGGAGCGAGATCGTCGCGGAGCTGAACCCGGGCAGCTACGGCACGCGCATCACCCAGGACATCACGCCGCAGTCCACCAACGGCAGCACGAGCGCCGGGGCCCGCCCGTACTGGACGAGCGATCCCACGCCGGTCGGGAACGGCCGCGCCCTCGAGTTCAAGTACTTTGGCACGGGGGACGTCGGCGGCGGTCCGACCGAGCAGTCCGTGCAGATGGTCGAAAAGGCGCTCGCGAACCCGAATCCCTCGCTGGAGATTCGGGACACCTCGCCCGACCAGCTCGTGAAGGATCTGACGCCGCAGGAGCGCGCCGCGCTGCCCGTCTACAACGACGAGCTGATCCTGAAAACGCACGGCACCGGGTGCTACACGTCGCAGGCCGCGATGAAGACGTTCAACCGGCAGAACGAGCGGCTGGCCGACAACGCCGAACGCGCGTCGGTGGCGGCGCAGTATTTCGCGGGCCTGCCGTATCCGTCCGACCGCCTCCGCGAGGCGTGGGTACGGTTCCTGTGGCACCAGTTCCACGACGACCTGACGGGCACGTGCATTCCGCAGGCGTATCTGTTCTCCTGGAACGACGAGCTCGCGTCGCTGAACCAGTTCGCGGGCGTGCTCACGAGCGCGACGGGCGCCGTCTCGAGCCTGCTCGATACGACCGGCCGGGGCGTGCCGCTCGTGGTCTACAACCCGCTGTCGGTGCCGCGCCGCGAGCCGGTCGACGCGACCGTCCGCCTGCCCGCGGCCGGCGTCGTGCGCGTGACCGACGCGGTCACCGGTCGCGCGGTCCCCGCGCAGGTCGTGGGCAAGGGTCCCGACGGCACGCACATCGTCTTTCTCGCGGACGTTCCGTCGGTCGGCTTCCGCGTGTTCCACGTGGGCCAGGGCGTCAGCCCGGCCCCACCTGTGACGGTCGAGGCCGAGAGGCCAGCCCCTCAGGTCAGGGCTGAAGCCCCGACCCACCTCAAGGTGACACCGAATTCCCTCGAGAACAACCGGATCTCCGTGAAGATCGACGCCAACGGCGACATCGCGTCGATGTACGACAAGGACGCCAAGCGCGAGCTGCTGAAGGCGCCGATCATGTTGGAACTGCGCGACAACCCCTCGCCGCCGTGGCCCGCGTGGGAAGTGCTGTACGACACCGTGCAGGCGCCGGCCCGCGAGTACGTCGCCAACCCGACGGTGAAGGTGATCGAGCGCGGCCCGGTGCGCGTGGGCCTGGAGATCACGCGGCACGCGGCCGGTTCCACCTTCGTCCAGCGCGTCCGGCTGGCGGAAGGGGGCGATCGCGTGGACGTCGAGAACGTGGTGGACTGGCGGTCGCCGAACTCGCTGCTGAAGGTCTCGTTCCCGTTGACCGCGTCCAACCCGAAGGCCACCTACGACCTCGGCGTCGGGACGATCGACCGGACCAACAACGATCCCGACAAGTACGAAGTGCCGGCGCAGAAGTGGGCGGACCTCACGGATGCGGCCGGGTCGTTCGGCGTCGGGATCATCAACGACAGCAAATATGGGTGGGACAAGCCCGCAGACGACACGCTGCGCCTGACGCTGATCCACACGCCCCGCCCGCGCACGAGCTACACCTATCAGAGCAGCAACGACCTCGGCAGGCATTACTTCGTGTACGCGATCGCGGGGCACGCCGGCGACTGGCGCCGGGGACGCCTGCCGTCGCGCGCCGCGGCGCTCGACCAGCCGCTCGTCGCGTTCCAGGCCGACGCGCATCCGGGCGCGCTCGGCCGCGGCGTATCGCTGCTGACGCTCGACGACATGAGCGGCCAGGTCGCGGCGGTGGCGCTGAAGAAGGCGGAAGACTCCGACGAGATCGTCGTGCGGCTGCAGGAACGCTACGGCAGGCCGGCGCGCACCACGCTGCGCTTCGCGGGGGCCATCACCGCGGCGCGCGAGGTCAACGCGGCTGAGGAGCCGATCGCGGACATCCGCCTCCCCTCCGGACGCGGCGGGGCGGCGGCGACCTCGGCGCAGACGCTCGCGATCGAGTTGAAGCCGTATCAGCCGCGCGCGATCGCCGTCCGCCTCGTCCCGGCGGTGGCAGGCGCGTCGGCGGATGTCGTCACCGGCGGCGGCGGACGCGGCGCGGCGCCCGTACCGCCCGCGGCGCCGTTGAAAGGACCCGAGCGCGCGTCAGCGGCGATCCCGCTCCCCTTCAATCTCGACGGCATGTCCACCGACGCCAATCGCGGGGACGGGGACTTCGACGGCGCGAAGCACACGCTCGCCGGCGAGCTCCTGCCGCAGCAGCTCACGCTCGACGGCGTCACGTTCACGCTTGGCAGTCACGAGCCGGGCGCGAAGAACGTCCTCGTCCCCAAAGGAGAGACGATCACGCTCCCCGAGGGGCACTTCAATCGCGTGTACGTGCTGGCAGCCGCGGTGGGCGGCGACGTGCCCGCGTCGTTCGGCGTGGGCGCCTCGGTCAGAAACGTCCTCGTTCGCGAGTGGCAGGGTCCGGTCGGGCAGTGGTGGAGCCGGTTGAAGGAGCCGTCCGCGCTGCGCGAGCCGTTCGTGCCGGCGCCCCGCGGCGCGTCCGCCGTCAGCACGACCCCCTCGCAGCAGGAAATCCAGGCCGGGCTCGTCGTCTCGTGGAACCCGTCAACCGGCGAGGTCACCGGGATCGAGAACATCCGGCCGGGGTTCGTGAAGCGCGACGAGATCGCGTGGATTGGGACGCATCGCCACGGCGCGACGAGCAACCAGATCTACGTCGCCAGCTACGTGTTCCTCTACCCGATTGACGTGCCGGCGGGCGCGCGGACCCTTCGGCTGCCGTCGAGCGACAAGCTGCGGATCCTGGCGGTGAGCGCGGTGCGCGAGCCGCCGCGCGTCACCCCGGCGTCGCTGCTCTACGCTCCCGACCTGCCGGACCCCGCGGTCCGCAAGAAATAAGGGGGCTGCCACACCTCCGCTGCAAAAGGGGGGCTGCCACACTTCTCCCGTCAGAAGTGTGGCTGTCCCCTTATTTCGCGAGAAGTGTGGCTGTCCCCCTTTTGATATCCTCACCGTGTGACCGAGTCCGACCTGGATCGCCTGTTCCAGCTGCCGCCCGAGGAGTTCACGGCGGCCCGGAACGATCTGGTCAGGCGCGGCGGCGGCGACGCGGCCGCCCTCCGGCGGTTGCGCAAGCCGCCGGTGGCCGCCTGGGCGGTCAACCAGCTCTATTGGAAGCGCCGCGCGACGTACACGGCGCTCATCGACGCCGCTGCGGACCTGCGGCGGACACACAAGGCGGTGCTTGGCGGCCGCCAGGGCGATCTGCGCGCGGCGACGAAAGCGCACGACGCGGCGCTCGACACGGCGATCAAGACCACGATGAAACTGCTGCGCGAGGGAGGACATCCCGCCAGCGATGCCACGCGCCAGGCGATCGTCTCGACCCTGCGTGCGCTGCCGGCGGATGCGCCGCCTGGACGCCTGGAGCACGTGCTGCAGCCGGGCGGGTTCGAAATGCTGTCGGGGATGACGGTCCGAGGCCGGGCCTCCCCCGCCGCGCCGAAGCCGCCGGCACCGAAGGCGTCCGCGGCCTCGAAGCGCTCGCACGAAGAACCGGACGGGAGAGCCGAGAAGCAGAGAATCGCCCGCCAACGGGAGGCAGCGGCCGCCGCCGCGCATGCGCGGCGCGAGGCGGAGCAGGCCGCCCGCCGCGCCGAGTTCGAGCGCGCCCGCGCGGCACGCGAGGTCGAAAAGGCCGACGCGCGCGTCGAAGAGGCGCGCGCGGATCTCGATCGCGCCCGCGAGGCGCTGGCGAAGGCCCAGGCGGCCGCCGCCGCGGCCAGGCGGGGCCTGAAGAATCTGTGAATCCTCCTACGCCCAGTTCGCGCGATCGAGGAACGTGCGCGGCTCCAGGGGCTTGCCGGCCGGGTGCCGCCGCGCTTCGCGCCGCGAGGTCCACAGCAGCAGCGGGCCGAGCGTGCGGTTGATCGTCGTGGACCAGCCCCCCAGCTCCCGCTCCATCTCGAGCCGCACCTCGCGGATCTGGAGGCTCACGCGCTGGTTGGTCCGCCGCAGGTATTTCTCCATCGCCCACAGCGCGGCGCCGTAAGTGGTCCGCAGCTTCGCCGCGTCGGTGGCCATCCGCTGGCGGACGCGCGCGTCAGGATACGCCGAGTACATCTTCCACCGCTGCAGCAGCGTGCGCGTCAGCCGGTACAGGCTCGGGCCGTTGCGCTCGTAATCGAGCCGGAACGCGTGATCGAGAAACGCCTTCGACTCGTCGCGCGAGATGGCCGCGTGCCTGAAGTTGAACTTGTACTGTCCGTGGATATCGGCCAGGTCCACGTCGGGCAGCATCCGCCCTTCCTGCGCGACCGTCTCGTGCAGCGGCGTCCCGGGCATCGGCGTGTACAGCATGAACTGGTGGAAGACGGCGTCGTGCGCGACGGCGCGGTCGATGTCGTGCCCGATGTTCTGCGGCGTCTGGTGCTCCAGCCCGATGATGCTCGATCCGAGCACGCAGATCCCGTGCGCCTGCAGGTCGCGGACGAGATCGATCGTGTCCGCTCCCTTCAGCTTCTCGTACGCGCTCGCACTGGACTCCAGCCCGAGCCAGATCCAGTCGATGCCCAGCTCGACGAGCTGGTTCATGTCGTACTTGCGGATCGCGTTCGCCGACGAGAACACGTACATCGACCACGACTTCTTGTGCGTCTTCATGCACTCCAGCAGCTGGAGCGCGCGCTTCTTGTACAGCAGGAAGTTCTCGTCCATCATGAAGAACGAGTTCACGTTGAGCGCCTTCTCGGCCTCGCACATGATCTCGAACAGCTCTTCGCCCGTCTCGTAGAAGTTGACGAATCTCCCCTTGCCGCCGAAGAACGCGGAGGTCGTACAGAAGTTGCAGCCCATCGGACACCCGACCGACGGAATGATCGTCGCGGAGCGTCCGCCCTCGGTGCCCATCCCCATGATCCGGAAGCCGAACGACGAGGGAATCACCGGATGCTTCACCGGGCGGTCGGGATCCTCGCCGAGGAACGCGCGCAGCCAGCGGACGCCTTCCCCCTTGACGATGTGATCGGCGTCGATGAGGGTCTCGAGGTCCTCGATCGCGGCCACGTGCCCGCCGACCACGATCGTGGAGGCCGGCGAATGTTCGCGAACCAGCCGGCACATCTCCTTCACCTTCCACACATTGACGACGATCCCGGAGATGCCGACGATGTCGTACTGGTTGTCGGTGAGTTCCTTCACGAAGCGCTCGCGCGTCGGAAAGTCCAGGACGGTGCACGGCGCCGTCACGTTGTGCTGCAGGAACATCAGCCCCCAGGTCCGGTGGAACATGCGCAGCGAGAACGGCCCCTGCTCGCGCGTCACCTGGTTGTGATACAGCTCCACCGGGTTGATCGTCCGCGACCCGAACTCGTCATCGACCGCGAAGGGCTTGAAGACGGACGTCAGGAGAATGCGGGCCTGGGTGCCTTTAGGATGTCTGACCATGTACGCATGATAGGCGTCCGGGATGGCTGGAAACCGTTGTGACGAAACGATTACAACTGCCGGGAATCCGGCGCCGTTCGTTCGTTCAGCGGTTCCGGGTGCTTCGGCGTTCCGCCGCCTTCTGCGTGCACCCTTCCTTCTACGTTCCACCTTCTACGTTCTACCTTCTACGTGTTCGCACGGTCACCCCAGCATTATCGCGGCCGTTGGAGCTGGAATCTGGAATTTGGAGTTTGGAATCAGTTTGGAATTTGGAGTTTGGAGTTTGGAGTTTGGAGTTGGGACTTGGGCGTGGTCGCCAGACACGTCAGTAAAGGCTGAGTTTTTTCCGCAAAAGTGTAGGAAAGTTCCGCCTTGGCTCGAATCCCGACGCGCCGCGAGATCGCGCGGGGATGTTGCGCGGATCGGGCAGCCGGCGCGATTCTGGGCGTTTTCTCACGTGTTTTCGCCGATCCGTTCGCCCTCGCTTCAGGTCCCACTCCGCGCGACCCCAATGGTCGCGTTCGGCACATCCCTTGATGTATCGGACAGCGCGACATGGCCATGGCCCAGGTGTTCCCCGCCGGCGATCTCGACCCGCGTGGTGTCGACACCCGCCCGCCGCGGAGCGTCGCCGACCTGCGCTCGTGGGTGCGCGATCGGCTTGGGCTCGACGAAGGCAGCGAGTCGGAGCTCTTTCACGCGATCGAGACGGTCGTCGCGAGCCAGCGGCAGCTCGTCGAGGAGTCGAAGCACGAGGCCATCCGCGCGCTGTCCGAAGGGTTTGCCGACAAGATGGCGCGGCTGCAGGGGCAGCTGACCGAGAAGGACGTGACGGTCAGCAACATCGCCCGGTACTTCGAGGAGGTGGTGGCCGAGCTGACCGAGAAGTCGCACCGCGACCCGAAGACCAAGCTGCTCAACTTCGACTGGTTCATGGAGCGGGTCGAATCCTTCCTCGCCGTCGAGCAGCGCGTGCGCTGGTGCGGCGTGGGGGTGGTCGACATCACGAGCTTCAAGTCGTACAACGACACGCTCGGGCACAACGTCGGCGACAAGATCATCGAGCGCGTCGCGCACATCCTGTCCGACCAGATCCGCTCCGAGGACTTCCTGGCGCTCGAGCGCGGCGGCGAGGCGCGCGACCTCCACGCGCGGTTCGGCGGCGACGAGTTCTGCTTCCTTATTCCCGACCTGCCCGGGTGCCTCGAGGCGGTGGAGATCGCCGAGCGGTTCAAGGAAGCGGTCGAAGCGCACGACTGGAGCCGCGACGATCGACGGCTGGCCGCGCGGCCGGTCCGCGTCGACGTCGGCGTGGTCTGCCTGCGCCTGGGCGCCGTCGCGGAGCGGCGCGGCGTGGCGCGCAAGCTCGCGACCGAGCTCATTCACCGTGCGGACCAGTTGATGTACGACGCCAAGGGACGCAAGGCGGATCACGTGCACCCGACCGCCGTGCGCGTCCAGCATGGCGGCCTCGTGGACATTCCCGCCGCGTTCGACACGCGCGCCAGGGCGGTCGCCACCCGCTCCTGACGGTTGCCGGGCCCGGTGGGCCGGTGCTAAACTTAAGAGCTTCCCTCTATGGTGGGTGTAGCTCAGTGGTAGAGCGCCGGACTGTGGCTCCGGAAGTCGCGGGTTCGAACCCCGTCATCCACCCCACTTTCCTTCTTCAGTTCCTTCAACAGTTTGGCGTCGTTCGCGGAGGGCTTTTGAGCGGTGTTCCCATGCTCGTCCAAGCGCGATCTTGAAAGATCCGCCAGTCTGCGAGTGACGCGAGTTACTCCCGCCGGAGTGCGTCGGCCGGTTCGATGCTCAGCGCCCGGCGCAGCGGAATGGAGCAGGAGGCCAGGCTCATGGCGACAATCGTCATCACGGCCGTCACCGAAACCGCACCGTCGGCGGGGTCGATGCCGAACAGGAATGCCCGGAGCCACTGGTTCGCCGTCCAGCCCAAGGCAAGGCCGGCAAGGATTCCCAGCGCCGTAACGGTCGCCAGGCCTCTGAGTACCTGCCACGCCACCGCGCCGCGATTCGCGCCCAGGGCCATCCGAAGGCCGAGCTCCTGCCTGCGACGACGGACGGAGTAGGACGTGAGTCCATAGATGCCCCCTGCCGCGATGAGCAGGGCCACCCCGCCGATGCCGCTGAGAACGGCACTCAGAAAGCGTGTCCTGGACGTCTGATGGGCGACACGATCCGCCAGCCGCTCGGTCGCGGCCACAGGCAGGGCGGGATCCACCGAGGCCACTACCGCTCGCAGCGCATCGGGGTTGGCTCGCTTCGCGTCCTGCATTCTGACAATCAGCCACGGGAACCCGGCCATCCAGTTCTCACCCGAAAACTGCCAGTAGATTGTCGGGGTATCAGGATCCTCCAGACGTCCTTCGCGCACGTCGCCGATCACGCCGATGATCTGGTGCCAGTCTCGTATGAACACCTCGTCACCCACAGGGTTTCGGCCCTGGAAGTACTTCTGGGCGAACGAGCGGTTGACGACCGCGAGCTTCGCGTCCCGGTCCCGGTGTTCGAACAGGCGTCCTCGAATCACGGATGCGCCAATCGTCTCGAGGTAGCCAGCGGAGACAATCCGGTATCTGGGGTTGATGTGATCGAGGTGTCGAAGGCGCAAATAGACGCTGTTGGGTGCGCCGAGCGGCACCTCGGACGTCCACCCCGCGCTGGCCACGCCCGGTCGGGTGAGTACCTCGCGCGTGATCCGGTCCTGAAGACTCACGCCTCGAGGTCCGTAGTTCTCCACCAGGAAGCGAGCCCGTAGGCCGACGACGCCCTCCGGCCTGAATCCAAGCTCCACCCTCAGTAGGTCTCGCAAGCTGCCGACGATAACCCCCGCTCCGAGCAACAGCACAGTAACCAGGGCGATCTGACCGGCGAGGAGCATGTGTTGCGCGCGGCGGGTGCCCACGTCGAAGGTCCGTCCTCCACTGCGCAACTCGTCAGCGGGATTGAGCCGGCCGAAGCGCCACGCCGGAAACAACGCGCTCGCCAGCGTTGCCAGCGCCGAGACCGCGAGCGACAGCACAATCACGGTCCAGTTGATCGCAATCGTCTCGATGCGCGGAAGGTCTGGTGGCGCGATGTGCCGCAGCACTCCAAGCGAGGCGGATGCAAGGGCGAGGCCGGTCACGGCTCCGACTAATCCCAGGAACGCGTGCTCGGCCAGCAGCATACTCGTCAGTTGCCACCGTCCGGCGCCGAGTGCCGTCCGGGTCGCGAGTTCTCCGGTTCGGTCGAGCGTCGCCGACAACAGGATCGCTGAGACGTTCGCGCAGGCCAGGATGAGAATGATGCCTGCCGCCGCGGCGAGCGCGACGAGCAGCGGACGCGTCCTGCCAAACCAGAACTCATCCAGTGCCATGATTTCGACTTTGGTGTTCAGCCTGCTGGTGGGGTACTCCCGATTCAAGACCTCGCCCAGCTGCTGCATCGCGTTCCGAACCGATCCCAGCGACAGCCCCGGCCTCATGCGCCCGAACACGGTATAGGCCGCAGCGAGACGGGCCATGCCCGCTCGATCGACAGGAACTTGGGCCAGCGGGATATACGCATCGTGGGGCTTCGGATACTGGATCTGGACGTCTTTGGGCAAGACGCCAATCACTTCGTAATTTCTTGTGACATCGAAGCGCGATAATCGGAGGCTCTTTCCGATCACATCGGCGTCGCCGTGAAAGACGTTGTTCCAGAAGGCGTGCCCGAGCACGACCACGTCGGACGGCACGTGAGACACATCGTTGGGCCCGAACACCCGTCCGATTGCCGCGTTCGCACCAAGCACGGCGAACAGGTTGGGCGTGACCGCCGCGACGTCGATGGTGCGCGCGCCGGCGGCGTCATCAACCGTGACGGTTTCGTAGGCCACGGCGGCGAGGCCGTCGAGCTCCAGGCTCCGATCGGTCCAGTCGAGAAACTCCGGTATGGAGACCGGGCCTGGCCGTGTGGACGAACCGGCAATCGGGACGCGGCCGATCGCGACGAGACGGTCAGGTTCGGCGAAGGGCAGCGGGTTGAGCCAGACCGCGTCGATCACCGCGAACACAGCCGTGTTGAGTGCGATGACGACCGCAAAGGTGCCCGCGACGGAAACGGCAACGGGCGGCGTGCGAAACGCGCGCTTGGCAGCGGACACGAGTGCCGGCAGAGCCATGTCGTCCCTCGCAGATCGCTCGCGCGATGAGAGTACCGACCAGGGATATTACTGCTGCGGACGGCGACATCTTAAGCCCCGCGCTCAGGCTTTGTCCATCGCCGCGTGCCGATAGCCGTTACTTCACGCCAGGCGCGCCCACGCCATCGAAAGGTGTCACCACTGTCGCCGAACGGATGATGGGAGTTAGAGCGCCGTGTCGCGCGGTTATTGTACCCGAGGGCCGGATGCGTTCGCTGCCAGCCGCTCGAATACAGTCTGCCGCCTCCTCAACGGGGGGAACTCCAGCTATGGCGCACACATACTCGTCGTCCGTGCGAAACACTAGTCTCCTTTCATGAGGACGGCCGGATCCACTGACGCGGCGTGACGTGCTGGTAACCAACATGCGATCGCTGAAAGCAGTAATGCCCCAACGGCGACAGCAATAGCCGTCGGTGCGACATTCGGCGCCGTCCGCATGACCACGTTGATTATCAAGGACACGTGTTGAAGAGACCAGGCTAACCTGGCTAACCACAAGGCACTCAGTAGTCCCGCTGCGATACCAACGGTCACCGGCGTGAGCGCATTCCAAAGAACGTCTGCTTGCAACCTATTTGGTGCAGCACCCAACGACATGCGGATCGCGAATTCTTTTGTTCTGAGCGCGACCATACGCTGAACCGCCGTGTATGTTCCAACCCCAGCAATCACGACCGCGGCCAAGGCGAACGTCGCCGCGCTCGCCAAGTAGAATCGACGCTCTGCTTCGCTTCTCCAGACGATCGCTGCCAGGCCTTCGGCAGCCACCTCCGGTGCATCAGGAACTGTTTGCGCGATCGCGCGCTGTAGTAGCCGCGTCGTCGCTGCCACGTTGTGTGTGCGAACCAGCACCGACAGCGCGGTTGTCCCTGTTCGGTCAAGGTCGACATAGAGCGTCGGTCCCTCGGGTTGCCATATCCATGTCGTGCTCACGTCTGCAGCAATCCCAACGATGCGGTAGGCGTGACTACCAAATCGCGCCATGAACGCCGCACGATGGTCGCCGGTTCCAGTCACGGAGACCACGCGTCCGAGCAGGCTGTCATCCGTTCCAAACACTCTGGCAAAGCTGGCGCTCGCCACGGCCTCATCAACATCGCTTTCGGAATGCGCCGCGAGCGGCCGACCCCGGCGAAGTGGGATGCGCAACACATCGAAGTAGTTCGGCGTGACTTTCCTGATGGTCGCAGAGAGCGACCGTGGAACATCTCGGTTGGCATCGTCGAGTGCCACGCGCCAGTTCGATCCTCCTGCGAACGGTGGCGTGTCGCTGAAAGCAATGCTGAACGCGCTGTCGAGTCGGCGCAGCTCGTCGGTGACCGTTTGCTGGGCCGCCCTCGCGCGACCGGACGACGACGCATCGGAAGGCAGGTACAGTAGCGAGGTCACCACGCCCTTCGCATCAAGACCGAGGTCGGTGGTGGCCACCTTGACGTACGAGAGACCGACCACGCCGGTGGCGACCGCCAACACCACTGACAGCGCCACCTGAATGGCGACGAGTGCGTCTTGGAAACGTCTGACAGATCGGCCGGCGGTCCCGTAAGCCTCGGTCCGCCCGCCCGCCTGGCGCGCGCGACGCGCAGCGACGACCGCCGAAAATGTCGCGAAAATCAATGAGGTGGCGACGCCGGCGACCACACCAACGATGGCGTCGCCAAATCCCACCTGGTAGGTCACGCCACGAGGGACGACCGGCGCGACAAAGCTGCGCAGCGCGGATCCGACGACGAATGACACCCCCACGCCTAGTGTGCCGCCAACTGTCGCAATAACTGTCGACTCGAGCAGTAACTGGCGCACGATTCGCCAAGGCGACGCACCCAGAAATGCTCGGGTTAAGAACTCCGTGTCACGCCGGCTTGCGTCCAACAGAAACAAGCTACCCAAATTGGCGCACGCAATCAGCAACAGGCACGCGGCAAGCGACTGGAGCAAAAGGAGGCCGGGCCGTGCTTCCCGCTCTCTTTCCAGCCCAAGTCTCTGGAGAAACATTCCCGCGTAGGACGCGTGGCCCGTCTCTGCCGCCCGACGCATGCCGTATCCGTCCAACTGGGCTTGGACAACAGCAAGGGGCAGGTTCGGATTGATACGCGCGACCACGGCGAGCCCGGCACGTAAGGCGCTAGAGCTGCCCGTCGGGTCGAGTGGGATCCACGCCTGTCGACGCACGTCCCCATCGAAGCAAGACGGTGCGAATGTCGGCGGCATCACTCCAACAACCGTGAATGTTTGGCGGTTGAGCTGAATGCGTTGCCCGACAACCCCCGGCGCTCTTCCGAGAAGCACTTCCCACAGGTCAAACGAAATGACGGCGCTGCGGACGCCGGGCTCAAAATCTGACGGTTGAAGAATGCGGCCCAGATGGGGCCTGACATCGAGCAGCGAAAAGAAGTCTTGGCTAACCTCCGTAACGGACACAAGAAGGCTAGGATGCGTTCGAAGGGTCGGGAGGCTCGGGCCGTAGCAGCCGGCGACTTGAGCGATACCAGAAATCTGCTTGAGCTCCTCGAGGTCGAACGGCTCGAAGGGCGACCGGGCCATGTGATCTGAGGGCAGGAGTTGGAAAAGCTCTTGAGGAGCGCGATACGGTTCAGCCGTGAGCAGGATCGACCGAACCAACGCGAAGGCGGTCACATTGGCGGCGATGCCCATCGCAAGTGTGAGCGCGGCAATTGCGCTGAAACCACGTCGCCGACGCACAAAATGGGCTGCGGCCCTGAGATCGTTTAGCACGACGTGCTCCTTGCCAAGCGTCACGCCGGCCTCGGTGTCAGCCTCGTGACGGCTCGATTTAACTCACCGCGCGCAAGCGCAGCACTCCATCGTTTCCTACCAGGACACCGCGCCTCTTCATCCTCGCCACGATCCTACTGAGGTGCTCGCGCTTCATCCCCAGTACTTGCGCCATCTCGTAGCGACTTGACCAGAGAAGCTACCATCGTCAGGAAGGGATTCTGACAAGATCCTCGAAAGTCCGCACAATCGGGCGTACGGGCTTACGATTCGCACCATTGAGATCGACGCTCGTCTCGTGCGGTGCCGCGTTGGGCACGCGTGGAATCGGCGGGCGTCTCCTGGTGCTGAAGGAATGAAGAAACATGACGCACCGCCGGACGAGCGGCTCGTCGCCTGTAGACCACTCTTGAAGAGTCCGCCGGCGTAGACCTCTCGGTCAGGTGGCGCGTCGGACCTGATCGATGCGCCGCAGCCAAGCGACAATTTGGTTCCAACTCGCGAAAGTTGCGGCGGCTGCGCACCGAGGAGGCGGCGTGGGAGCACGCAACCGGGATCGTCGCGCGTTTCTTCAAGATCTCTGAGAGCACCTGATGAGCACGCCGCGTTTCTTCCTGTCGCGTGTCTGGGGGGTGATTCGAGCCCGGCAGCTCGACCGAGACCTGCAGCAGCAGATCGCAGGTCATCTCGACGAGGCCGCCGACGAGTACGTTCGGCAGGGACTTTCGCCAGAGGATGCTCGCCGCGCGGCGCTCCGTAGCTTTGGCGATGTCGGACGGACGCAGGAGTCGTGGCGCGAGGCTCGTTCATTCCTGTCGCTGGACCATCTGCAACGGGACGTGCGGCACGCCATCCGGGGTCTCCGCCGCAGTGCGGGGTTTTCCTGTGTCGTATTAATCGTCCTCGCGATCGGGACGGGAGCCCTGACATCGGTCTTCGCGCTGCTGAACAGCGTCGTGCTCCAGCCCCTGTCATTTGCCGAATCGGATCGGCTGGTTGTCATCAGGCACTCGGCGCCCGGTCTGGGCCTCGAGGATACGGGGCTGTCGAGCGGTCTGTACTTGCACTATTCGGAACACGTGCAATCCCTTGAGTCTCTCGCCGTCTACAAAGAACGCGTCGTGCTGAACCTTCGCCTGCCAGACGAGGGGACGCAGCGAGTCCTCGTGACGTACGCCAGCGCGGCGCTATTCAAGGTTCTGCAGACCCAGCCCGCGCTCGGCAGACTGTTTACCGAAGAGGATGGCCGCCCCGGATTCATGAAGATGAAGTGGAGGATTCCGGTCCTGCTCTCGCACGCACTCTGGATCAGTCGTTTTGGCGGGGACTCCAACGTCATTGGCCGCATCCTCATCGTCAACGACAGCCCGCGCGAGGTGGTTGGCGTGCTGCCGGAGGGATTCGCATTTCCTCGCGCCGACGCGCGCTCCATCCTCACGTGAAATTCTGTCGGCCTGAAGATAGAGAAAACGGCAGCCGTCGCACCGATCCCGAGGGCGAGTGTGACGACGGCGGCGGCGGTGAAGCCGGTGCTGCGGCGCCGCCCGCGCGCGGCGAACCTGAGATCTCGGTGGGAGAACGTGTCAGAATAGATGGAACTTTGCGTGATGTGCTCTTCCCACGTTTCAACGGCGTCTATCGGACGATCAATGGGGTCGCCTTGGACATGCCCGTAGGACCTGTCTGTTCCCTTGATCCAACCATTGGGCGTCAAGTGGTAAGTTCGATCTTCGCCCCGGCGACCATCTCGCGGTCATTGTCCAATGAGTCGATTGGGATCGACGAAGGAGGCCTACCAGTTGAGACAGGTCTTCGTGGCTCAGCACCCCGCAGAAGCGCACCTGGTCAAAGGCCTGCTTGAAGCCAACGGGATTGCGACTGAGGTACGCGGCGAGAGTCTGTTCGGCGCGCGAGGCTCCGTTCCCGCCACGCCCGAGACGCTTCCATCAGTCTGGGTGAAAGACGACAACGATGTGGCCAGGGCACTGGTCATTCTGGCGGACCTGGGGCGACCGGACAACAGGGACACGTCCGACGGAGACGCCTGGTGATGTGCTCATGGCGGTGAGCGCGTTGAATCGCGATTCACGGAGTGCTGGCGGTGTGGAGCGAGCCGCGAAAACGGTTGATCTTCGGTGCTGCTGCGGAAGCCCCCTCGAGGCTTGCGCTGAGACGGCTCTTGACGCAGAATGCGTACCCCAGCCATTGATCTCGTGAAATCGTAGGGGAGGGTGCGTGGAGCAGCAGGACGTCGAGCGGATCGCGCGCGCGGCGCTGAAAGACCTCGGCGTGTCCGCCTCGGAGATGACCATCGCCGCGGTTGACGGGCAGCCGGGGCACTTCCGCATCGACATCACCGGCGGCCGCGGCTCGAGCCGCCTGAAGATCCGCTGCGGCGCGGGATCCTCGCCTCAGTGGGTGCGCAACCAGATCCTCGAGCAGTATCAGGCGCAGCACTAACCCAACCGGGGGGCTTCGCTCCCGCCGGGCCCCCCCACCTCCACCCCAGCGCGCACAACACGCGCGCCGGGGGCCCCGGTCGCCGTCGCTCGCGAGGGCCCCTTCGCCCCGCTCCGCGCCGGCGGGGCGCGCGTGTGGCGCGCCTACGCGCGCGCGCGCTTCTTCGCCGGCGCTTTCACCGCCTTCGCCGGCTTCTCGAACTCCGCTTTGGCCGCCTTCTTCTTGCCGGTGCTCACGCGATCGAGGCTCTGGCGCAGCGCGTCCATCAGGTTGACGACCTTCGGCGGCGCCTCCTCGGCGGTCGCCACAACCTCCTCCCCCGCGATCTTCGCGTCGATGATGCGCTGCAGCTCCTCCTGATAGGCGTCGCGATACTCGGTGAGATCCAGCGGCGCCTCGAAGTTTCCGATCACCTGCTTCGCGAGCTTGATTTCGTCCGGCTTCACCTTCGACGGCACGCCCCCGAGCTCGTCGATGTCGTCCATGCTGCGCACCTCGCGCGAGTGACGCATCGTGTACATCACCAGCCCTTTTTCCCGCGGCTGCACCGCGACCAGGTACTCGCGGCCGTAGAGCGCGAGCTTGCCGATGCCCGCCTTGCCTTTCATGCCTTCGCGCATGACGGCAAACGCCTCGGTCGCCATCGCGCCGTCGGGCGCCAGATAGTACGGCCGCTCGACGTAGATCGGGTCTATCGCCGCCGCGTCGGTGAACTGCACGAGGTCGATGACGCGGGTCGACTCGGGCCGGACCTTTGCCATGTCCTCGTCGCTCATCACGACGTAGCGCCCTTTCTCGAACTCGTAGCCCTTCGCGATTTCCGACATCGGCACTTCGCGCTCGCAGCTCGGGCACCATCGCTTCTGCTGGATGCGCGTCTGGCATTCGGCGTGGAGCTGATTGAAGCCAATCGTCGCGGCCGCGTCGGTCGCGGGAAACACGCGCACCGGGATGTTCACGAGACTGATCTTGAGGAAGCCTTTCCAGGTCGGACGAGCGGCCATACCTTCTCCTTACCGCGAGCACGATCCCGCAGATCTTCATTATCGGCGGTTTCCCGGCAATCGGCATCCCCTGCACAGGAGTGCACGGATCGGCGCACTCTGACGAGCGTATACGGAACCTTGCAGAACCTTGTAGAACCTTGTAGAACCTGTAGAACCTTGTAGAACCTGTGGAACCTCTCGATTCCCCCGGTGCTCCTGTGTGATTCTCAAGGAATGAAATGGCGCGATGACCCCGCCTCGGTCCGTCCGATGCTCGCGACGCTCGCCGAGCCGCCGCTCGCGGGGCCTGGTCTCGTGTACGAGCCGAAGTACGACGGCATCCGGGCGCTCGTGGACGTGCCCGCCGGGACGAAAGGCGCGGTCCGGATCTGGTCGCGCCTCGGCAACGCGAAGACCTCGCAGTTCCCCTCGATCGTGCGCGCGCTCGACGCCTGGCGCGCCACGCTGCGGGCGCCCGTACTGCTCGACGCGGAGATCGTCGCGCTCGACGAACGCGGTCGCCCCGCCGGCTTCCAGCGCCTGCAGGGGCGCATTCACGTCATCGGCGCGCGAGACGTCGAGCGGCTCGACAAGTCGCAGCCGGTGGCGCTCATCGCGTTCGACCTGCTGCGCGACGGCGACGAGGATCTGCGTGGCCTGCCGTTGACGGAGCGGCGCGCGCGTCTCGAGGCGCGGCTCGCCGCCGCCGGACCGGCGAGGCCTTCCCGTGTCCTTCCGTGGCATTCCGTGGTGCGGATCAGCGAGCAGGCGAGCGGCGACGGCCGCGCGCTGCACGCTCGCGCGACCGAAGAAGGATGGGAAGGGCTGATCGTGAAGGAGGCGCGCGCGCCGTACCAATCGGGCCGCCGCAGCCCCGCATGGCGGAAGCTCAAGCTCGTCCGGGAACAGGAGTTCATCGTCGGCGGCTGGACCGAGCCGCGGCAGTCGCGGCAGTACTTCGGCGCGCTGCTGCTGGGCGTCATGGACGGGAAGGCGCTGCGATACGTCGGCCACACGGGAACGGGCTTCGATCAGAAGGAGCTCGAGCGCGTCTGGAAGAAGCTGCGCGCCATCGAGATCGACCGCTCCCCGTTCTCGACGTCGATCAAGACGAACGAACCGGCCCACTGGGTCCGGCCGGAGGTCGTCGCCCAGGTGCGATTCACGGAATGGACGGCCGATGAGAAGCTGCGCCATCCCGTCTACCTCGGCCTCCGCGACGACAAGCCGCCAAGCGACGTGATCAAAGAAGCGCCTGCGGCCGGCCCGACCCGCCGGGGTCCCCAACGCGGCGCCCGCATCGGGGTGGCCGACCGCCGGGCCCGGCCCGAACCGCGGGACGAGCGCGGCGCCATCCTCGATCAGCTTCGCGCGCTGGAGGACGCGCGGCGCGACGGCACGATCGAGCTGCCGGACGGCGCGCGGCTGGGCGTCACCAACCTGGCGAAGATCTTCTGGCCCGGACCGAAGCTGACCAAAGGCGACCTGCTGCGCTACTACGTGGAGGTCGCGCCGCTCATCCTGCCGGCCGTCGCGGATCGGCCGCTCGTGATGAAGCGGTTTCCCAACGGCATCGCGGGCAGCGCCTTCTACCAGCAGCGGTCGCGCCAGGAGAAGCCGCCCGCCGGCGTCCGGATCGAGACGCTGCCTGACGAGATCGATCCGATTTCGGAAGCGGACGCGCGGCGGTTCGTCGGCGGATCGCTCGTCACGCTGCTCTACATGACGCAGATTGCCGCCATCTCGCAGGATCCGTGGTTCTCGCGCATCCAGTCGCCGCTCGACGCGGACTACGTCGCGCTCGACCTCGATCCGGGCGACGGGACGCCATTCTCCCGCGTGCTCGACGTCGCGTGCTGGATCCGCGACGAGCTGGCGTCGCTCGGCGTGCCGGCCGTGCCGAAGACGTCCGGGTCGAGCGGGCTGCACATCTACATCCCCCTGCCGCCGGGGACCTCGTACGAATCCGGCCTGCTCTTCTGCCAGATTGTGGCGACGGTCATCGCGTCGCGCCACCCGAGGATCGCCACGATCGAGCGCTCCGTCAGAGCCCGCGGCAAGGGGACCGTGTACGTCGATTACCTGCAGAACATCCTGGGGAAGACGCTGGCGACCGCTTACAGCGCGCGCGCGAGCGAATTCGCCGGCGTCTCGACGCCGCTCAAATGGGAGGAGATCGACGGGCAACTCGATCCCCGGGACTTCACCATCGTCACCGCGCCCGCGCGCTTCAGAAAGGTCGGAGACCTCTGGGCGCGCCTGCGCACATCAAAGCCCGCCAATCTCGAAGCAGTGTTTCGCAAATACGGACGGTGACACAGTCGTGGCTCGTTGCTCGTTGCTCGTGGTTCAGGGCTCGGCTTGCCGCGCCGAAGCGCCGGAGCGCGAAGGCGGGGGCTCGATCGAGCAACGAGCAACGAACTGCGGACGGCGAACTGCGAGCTGCGACGTTACGCTCTTCGCTCAATAACAGCTTTGAGCTCTTCTCGCTCGCGCGGCCCGGGACCGCCTTGCGGCCGCTCCGTCGGATCGTCGTTTCGGTCGCCGGTGGAAGAGACGATGGAGAAGGCGATGAAGGCGGCGGCGGCGAGGAGCGCCCCGGCCGACAGGCTGCCGCGGTGTGTCGAGGCCCAGAGCTGCGGGCTGTGTTCGATCGCGTGCTCGCCGAAGGGTCCGTGCGCGCCGTGGTCGCCGGGCACGGGTTCCCACAAGTTGTCCGGCCGCGCCGGATCCTCGGGCTCGCCGGTCTGCTGCGCGTCGTAGCCCATCGAGGCGAGATAGCGATCGAACAGCGCCGGCGCCGCGCGGTCGCCGGCAATCGCCGCGACCGTCGTCGCGCCGACCCACAACTCGCGGCGATCGTGATGGGCGGCCCAGAAGATGGCCGCGGCGGCGATCTCCGGCTGGTAGATCGGCGGCACCGGCTGCGCCTTGTGCGGCAGGCGGCTCTTCACCCACCCGAACTGCGGCGTGTTCATCGCGGGCAGGTGCACGTGGGTGAGCGTGATGAGGCTGCCCTCGTGCAGCAGCTCGCAGCGCAGCGAATCCATGAACCCCTGGATGGCGTGCTTCGCGGCGCAGTACGCGGACTGGAGCGGGATGCCGCGATAGGCGAGCGCCGAGCCGACCTGCACGATCGACCCGCGGTTGCGCGGCCGCATGCGCGCCAGCGCGGCGAGCGTGCCGTGCACCGACCCGAGGTAGGTGACCTCGGTGACGCGCCGGTATTCCTCCGCCTGCATCTCGGCGACGGGCGAGAACACCGAAACCATCGCGTTGTTGACCCACACGTCGATCGGCCCAAGCGTGTCTTCGACGCGGGCGGCCGCCTCGTCCACCTGCTTCCAGCTCGCGACATCGGCCGGCAGCACCAGCGCGCGTCCACCCGCGGCCTCGACTTCGCGGGCCGCGGCCTCGAGCCCCTCGCGCCCACGCGCCAGCAGCGCGATGCGCGCGCCGTCGCGCGCGAACCGCCGCACCACCGCCCGCCCGACGCCGGCAGATGCGCCGGTGACCACGACCACTTCGGGGCTCGCCATTGCCGCCTCTTTCCTTCTCTCATTTCCCAGTGAACCTGAACGTCTTCCCCTTCTTCCCTCCTTCTGTTGGTTCGATCTTCTCCCCGGCTCGTGTTCGGACAGCCGGCATGAGCCCGCGCCCATGTCGGCACCGGCGATCAGAAGCTCGCGTCCTCCTCCTCTTCCTCTTCCTCGTTGTCGACGGTATCGTCCACGTCCTCGCACTCGTCGTCGGCCGCGCCGCGTTCGTCCTCGCCGCTGCGGATCCGATCGTCGCGACTCAAGTCGCTGCTGCTCTCGGTGCCGCTGCGATCGCCCTGCTGAGCCGGTGAACGAGCGCCCTCTTTGTTGGCCATGGAGTCTCCTTTCGCGATTGCGGGTCGAGCGAGCAAAGCAGGTGCCACGGCGTGCGGTATCCTGTGAGGATGAGCAAGCGCCTGGTGGTGCCTCCCGCGGAAGCCGCTCGATCGTTCGGCGTCGGCAAACTGACGCGGCACCTGTTCATCTGCGTCGGGCCTGATTGCACGGATCCCGCCGAGGGGGACCGCACGTGGACGTACCTCAAGCGGCGGATGAAAGAGCTGAACATCGCGGGGCCTGACGGCCCGTGCTATCGCACGAAGTGCCAGTGCCTTCGCATCTGCACGGAAGGTCCGATCTGCGTCGTGTACCCCGAGGGGACGTGGTACCGCCACGTCACGCCCGAGAACGCCGAGCGAATCATCCAGGAACACCTCATCGGCGGCCAGGTCGTCGAGGATCTGTGCTTCGCACGCAACCCGCTCTGAGGAGCCTTGCCCCGCCGAAGCGCCGGAGGCGCGAAGGCGGCTTGCGCCGTCCGAGTGCCGACCGCTATGATGGAGGGCCGGCTGATCCATCGTGGTGCCGGCAGGTGGCGCCCGTAGCTCAGTTGGATAGAGCGCCGGGCTTCGAACCCGTAGGTCGGGGGTTCAAATCCCTCCGGGCGCGCCAGCCTTCGCTCTCGATGGCTGGCGAAGGCTGCCGCGCCGAAGCGCTGCGAGGCGCGAAGGCGGGGCCTCCTGACTCGAGCTTCGGCTCGGCAGGCCCTGTCTGGTCGACCGTCGTCAATCACGAGAGCATGACGTTTCGTGTGCGCCCGTAGCTCAGCTGGATAGAGCGTTGGCCTCCGGAGCCAAAGGCCGCAGGTTCGAATCCTGCCGGGCGCGCCATCCGCCTCCGCCCGCCCCCGATCGCATGCGGGCTACGGCGAGATGGCGCCAAGTGCTTTTGGCGCGCGTGGGGCCCCAACGCCCACTCCGCTCCGCTCGCACCGCCTCCCGCATGCTCCTCGATGTGCGGCTCCCCGGCCTTCCGCTGAGGCATCGTCCTCGGCTCGGCTGACCGACGGCATCAAACCTGCGTATCTCCCGCCAGAGGAGTGGTTCGTCCTGCAGTTGCATGAAACGGCTGCAAAGCACCATGAAGAAGTTGGAATCCGAGGCGGCGATCAATGCGCGCCTTCGGTCGATCGCCGACGAGCTGCGGCGGCTGCGTCAGGAGTCACGAACCCGAACCGGACGTCGCCCACCTGAGCGGGGTCACGCCTCCGACGCCGGCGCCCCCACGCCAAAGGGACGCAAGAAGACCTGAGCGCCCCCCGGCCGCCACTTCCGGGACCCATCCCACTTGACATCCCAGTGAACCGTGTGCCATCTTCACTGGTATGCCAAGTAAAGAAGACCAGGTCGAGCTGCTGCAGGGCACGCTCGACCTCATCGTGCTGCGCGCGCTGCTGACGATGGGGCCGCTGCACGCCTATTCCCTCGCCGAGCGGCTGGCGCAGGTCACGGACCATCCGCTCTCTCTCAACCAGGGCACGCTCTATCCCGCGCTCGTGCGCCTCGAGCAGAAGGGGTGGATCAAAGGCGCGTGGCAGAAGACCGAGCACAACCGCGACGCGAAGTTCTACTCCATCACCAAGGCCGGCGAGCGTGCGCTGGCCGCGCAGACCGAGCGGTGGCGCCGGCTCGCCGGGCTCGTCGACAAGCTCCTCCTGGAGTCCTGATCGTGTCCGCCGTCCGGCGCAGTCGCCTGCCGTCGTCGCCCTGTTCATGCCGATCGTGGGCCTGCTGGCGGCCCTCGGCCCGGCGCGGCGGGGTCTGCGGATCCAGCCCACGGGGCGCTGCGGCAGGACTGGCTACTCTGCCCTGAGCGCCTCGGCCGGGAACACGCGCGCGGCGCGCCGGGCGGGCCCGACGCCGGCGACGATGCCGACGAGCGCGAGCAGAACGACGGCGGTGAGGCCGGTGACGAGCGAGATGTGCGGGCGCGCGCCCGGGGGGACCTGCGGGATGAAGATCGCGATCTTCGTCAGCGCGAACGCGACCAGGATCCCGACCACGCCGCCGGCGAGCGTGATCGCGAGCGCCTCGATCAGGAAGCCGAGGAACACGGCGCGGCGCGGGGCGTCACTGCGGGCGGCACATGACCACCTGCCCTTTCTCGAGGCCCGAGCGGATCTGGATCCGATCCTTCTGGATGGCGCCGACCTCGACGTAGTGGCGCCGGTTGTTCCCGCCGGGGCGCAGCGTGACGTAGGATCGGCCCGCCGGATCGGCGCGCACGCAGCGCTCCGGAATGGCGACCGCCTGGATGCTGGAGCTGAGGACGATGTCGGCCTGCGCGGGAACGTTGACCCACCCGCCGGGCGGCTGCGATTTGAGCGCAATCACGATGGGAAAGGTCGTCAGCTTCGAGGTCGGATCAACGTCACCGGCCGTCGACACCGAGTCGACGGCCGCGGGCAGGATGTCGGTCGGATCCGAATCGAGGCGCACGCGCGCGGGCAGCCCTCTCTTGATGCGGCGCGCGTCGGCTGCCGTGGCCTTCGCATACAGCGCGGACTGCCGCGCGTCGCCGAGCGTCATCAGGATGCTGCCGCCGGTCGCCGACCGGCTGACGCCGGCCACGCCGCTGCCGACCTCGACCTGGCGCCGCAGGATGTAGGCCTCGAACGGCGCGCGGATGACGGTGTGCTGGAACTGCGTGCGCGCCTGGTCGACGGCGGCGCGCGCCTGCGCGATGCGCGCCTCGCTGCTGTCGATGTTCCGCCGCGCGCGCTCGAGCCCGCGCTCGGCCACGCGCAGCTCGGTCAGCCGCTGGTCGAGATCCGCGCTCGGCACGAGGTAGAACCACCCGCCGGCGCCGATGAGCACGTTCATAATCAGCACGACGAGAATCGTCAGGCCCGTTCGCAGCATGAATCCCCCAGGAATGCGCGCAGTCTAGCGCGTCTCTGACGGCACTCGGGGAGTCATCAGCCCGCGCTCACGTACTTCTTCGTCTCGCGGCCTGCCGTAGAATCAGCGCATCATGATGCACTCCGGCAACCGTCGCGCCATTCTCCGTTTCGTCGCGCTCGTGGTCGTGATCGGTGCGGCCCTCGTGCCTGCTGCTTCCGCCTGCGGTCCGAAGGCGCCGCCATCCTCTGTCCCGGCGCCTCCGATCGTCGCGCCACCCGCGCCTCGAGCGCCAACACCCACACCGGCCCAGCGCCCGCCGGCGCCCGCGATCCCGGCTGCGCCACCCGCGACCGCCGCAAGGCCCGCGCCGGCCGTCCCGCCGCTCACGGGCATGACGACGCGTGCCGCGGTCGAATCGTTCAACGACCAGTGGAAGGCGTTGCGCGCCGAAGACTACACGCCAGACGAGGCGGCCGTGGCGACCATCGGGGCCACCTCCAAGGAAGTCACGGTCTTCATCGTCATCGCCACGTGGTGCCCTGACACGCGCCGCGATCTGCCCCGGTTCTTCAAGATTGCCGATCAGGCCGGCTGGCCGGCGTCGAGGATGACGCTGCTCGCCGTCGATCGGACGAAGACGGACCCGGGAGGCGAGACGGCCAAATGGAACGTCACGCGCGTGCCGACCTTCATCTTCCTGCGTGGCGGCAAGGAGATTGGCCGAATCACCGAGCGGCCGACGACCACGCTCGAGCAGGACATGGCACGAATCGTCGGCGAGACCTAGCGCACGCCTCGTACCCTTCGCCCGGGGGCCGGATCAGCCGCGCAGCTCCGCAATCGCCGACCGCGCCCACCCGGCGTCGTTGAGCATGCCGCGGCCGACGCCGATGAGATCGGCGCGGCCTTCGCGGACCACCCGGTCCGCGTGCCGCGGGTCGGTGAAGCCGCCCGTCACGAGCACGGGCACGTTGACCGCTGCCTTGATGGCCTGCGCGTAGGGGACGAACCAGCCCGGCCCGCGTGCGACGACCACCGGCGGGCGCGACCCCTGGAGCCCGCCCGAGATGTCGACAAGGTCGATGCCTCCCGCCGCCAGCGCGATCGCTGCGTGCACCGCGTCTTCGAGCTCGAGGCCGCCCGGCGTCTCGTCGTGCGCGCCGAGGCGAATGAACACCGGGAAGTCCGGCCCGAGACGCGCGCGTATCTCGGCGAGCACGTCCAAGTGGAGCCGCCGCCGGTTCTGCTCGTTTCCTCCGTATTCGTCGGCGCGCGTGTTGGTCAGCGGCGAGAGGAACTGCGACAGCAGGTAGCCGTGCGCCGCGTGGATTTCCACCGCGTCGAACCCCGCCTCTCGCGCGCGCGCCGCCGCGTCGCCGAACGCCCGGATCGTCAGTGTGATCTCGCCGGCGGTCGCCTCGTCCGCCGCATCGGCCTCTTTCTCGAACGGATGACGCATCCGCGTCGGCCCCATCGGCGCCCGGCCAATCGCCGCGACGGTGGTGCTGGCGCCCGCGTGCGCCAGTTGCAGGCATGCCACGGCGCCTTCGCCCTTGATTGCCGCCGCCAGGCGCGCCAGCCCCGGGATCAACCCGTCGTCGTGCACGCCCATCTGCGTGTCGCTGAGGCGGCCCCACGGGTGCACGTACGTGTGCTCGACGATGACGAGCGCGGTGCCCGCCGCGGCGCGCAGGCGGTGGTATTCGACGATGCGATCGGTCACCTCGCCGCGGGGCGTCGCGAACCCGGAGAACATCGGCGGCATCACGATGCGGTTGCGCAGGGTGAGGCCGGCGAAGGACAGCGGGGTGAGCAGGGTGTTCACGAGGCCCCTACTTGAGCCACGTCTCGGCAAACGCGAGGAATGCGCTGCTGCTCTGGCGGTTTCCGCGCATTCGGGGCGTGACCGTGCCTGCCGCGCGCGTGCCGTTGACGATCACGTCGGCTGATTTCGCCGGGATGAACGTTGAGAGGATCGTGTACGGGTTGTGGGGCACGCCGACCCGGCTTTCGATAGCGAAGGGTTCGTAGAAATCCCGCCACACCAGGTCGATCGAGTACCCGTCGGCTTTGATGGTTTCTTTCCACGCGGTGGCTGTGTCTCCGCTCCGCTCGAAGCGCGCGCGACGGACGGGGAACGGCTTGTCACCATACGCCTTGTCGAAGGCGGTCATCAGCTGCGTGGCCACGTACTGGGCCAGCTGCTCGTTGTCCGCGAACGCCAGGCGGATGTCGTCGGCCGTCGGCCCATCGCCCTTGACGTCGCTCGTCACGAAGCAGACGTGCCCTTCGCCGGCCGGGCTCTGGAACACGCGCCAGAAGCTGACGCTCGTCGAAGGCGCGGCACCCTCTTTCATCGCCAGCCGGATGCCGGGGTTCTCGCCGACGACCGCCACCCGGCCGTCCTTCACATCCGAGGGGCTCTGACCAGAAGCGCCGGATACACCGAGCGCAAGCAGGGTGACGACGACAGCGATGTGTCGGATCATGCAGTGCCTCCAGGCGCCAGCCACGTTGGTGACCATAGCTCCGCCGCATGAATCATGCACACCGGCGCAGGGCGGGTCAAACGGGTTGATGATGCCTGACAGACGTTCTCGCCCTTGAACTTTGCGAAGCCCCGCGTTGTCCCGGGCATGCCACAGGATCGTGTGCGGTCCCATCAGCGAAGATTCGAGGCGATGGGAATCGAGTGAGCTCGCACCGCGGGACCGCTGTCCGATCGACGGATCAAACTTTTGACTCACTCAATAGTTTGGTCTATTGTGCCGGTGTGGCTACTGACCCGGCTGACCTCCTTCGGCAACGCGGTATTCAGATCACGGCCCAGCGATTGGCTGTCCTGCGGGCGGTCGCGGGTCAGCCCCACATCACGGCCGACAAAGTGGCCGAGGTCGTCAGGGCCCAGATCGGGGCCATCTCGCTCCAGTCGGTTTACGACGCCCTCGGCGTCCTGGTCGCCGAAGGCCTCATCCGGCGCATTCAGCCCTCCGGATCGGCGGCTCGCTTCGAGGATCGGGTTGGCGACAACCACCACCATCTGATCTGTCGGATCTGCGGCCGTCTGGTCGACATCGACTGCGCGGTCGGCTCCACCCCGTGTCTCACGGCAGCCGACGACATGGGCTACGAGATCGACGAGGCCGAGGTCGCCTACTGGGGGCGCTGTCCGGATTGCGTGGCTCAGTCCCGAGCGTCGACCCGCGCCGACCCACCGACACGCCGCCGCCGACGCCAGCGACGGATCGCACGCACAGAGGGCCCGAACGATCCCGTCAAGGGACGGTAAGAGAGTCTCCCGGGTGACAACCGGGGTTGCATCCCCATCACAGTAGAGGTCAACGTCAGCATGGACAACGACAGGAAGTGCCCGTTCCCGGGCCAGGCACACAGCGGCAGGTCGAACCGGGACTGGTGGCCGAATCAGGTGAACCTGAAGGTCCTCCACCAGAATCCGCCCGCGCGCAATCCCATGGGCGCGGAATTCAACTACGCCGAAGCGTTCAAGTCCCTCGATCTCGATGCCCTGAAGAAGGACATCGAGCAGGTGATGACGGCGTCGCAGGACTGGTGGCCGGCCGACTTCGGCCACTACGGGCCGCTCTTCATCCGGATGGCGTGGCACAGTGCGGGCACGTACCGCATCAAGGACGGCCGCGGAGGTGCGGGAGACGGGGAGCAGCGTTTCGCGCCTCTCAACAGCTGGCCCGACAACGTGAACCTCGACAAGGCTCGCCGGTTGCTCTGGCCGGTCAAGCAGAAGCACGGCAGGAAGATCTCGTGGGCCGACCTGATGGTCTTCGCCGGCAACTGCGCCCTGGAGTCGATGGGGTTCAAGACGTTCGGGTTCGGCGGCGGGCGCGAGGATGTCTGGGAGCCCAAGGAGATCAACTGGGGGACCGAGGACACGTGGCTCGCTGACGCGCGCTACAAAGGCGAGCGGCAGCTCGACAATCCTCTCGCCGCCGTGCAGATGGGCCTCATCTACGTGAATCCGGAAGGTCCGAATGGCAACCCGGATCCCCTCGCCGCCGCGCGAGACATCCGAGAGACGTTCCGTCGCATGGCGATGAACGACGAGGAGACGGTGGCGCTCATCGCCGGCGGGCACACGTTCGGCAAGACCCATGGTGCGGGCCCTGCGACCCACGTCGGACCCGAACCCGAGGCGGCTCCCATCGAGGCGCAGGGCCTCGGCTGGAAGAGCAGCTACGGCACCGGCAAGGGGGGCGACACCATCAGCAGTGGCCTCGAGGTCACCTGGACCACGACGCCCACGAAGTGGAGCAACAACTTCTTCTGGAACCTGTTCGGCTACGAGTGGGAGCTGACCAAGAGCCCGGCTGGTGCCCACCAGTGGAAGCCGAAGCACGGAATGGGTGAGGGCAATGTACCGGACGCCCACGATCCGTCGAAGCGCCACGCGCCGACCATGTTGACCACCGACCTCGCGCTGCGGATGGACCCGGCCTACGAGAAGATCTCGCGCCGCTTCTTCGAGAACCCGGACGCGTTCGCCGAGGCGTTCGCCAGGGCGTGGTTCAAGCTGACGCACCGCGACATGGGGCCCATCGCGCGGTACCTGGGCCCGCTGGTTCCCGCGGAGCCGCAGGTGTGGCAGGACCCCGTCCCCCCGGTCACGCACGAACCGATCGCAGCGGCGGACATCGCGGCCCTCAAGGGCGAGCTCCTCGCATCGGGACTGTCCATCTCCCAACTGGTCTCGACTGCCTGGGCGTCAGCGTCGACGTTCCGCGGCACCGACAAGCGCGGTGGCGCCAACGGGGCTCGCATTCGCCTCGCGCCGCAGAA